>CAJHZD010000123.1_pt1 | contig 13562 bp, 9 predicted proteins | sample 9198941 | NCBI WGS metagenome assembly CAJHZD01 (sample SAMEA7708371, study PRJEB35096) | sediment metagenome | biome: marine neritic benthic zone biome [ENVO:01000025]; feature: sediment [ENVO:00002007]; material: shallow marine sediment [ENVO:03000034] sea grass bed [ENVO_01000059] ...
GGTGCCGGTCATGATCGAGCTGTGAGCGGGCAGGGTAAAGGGCACCGTTGTGGCCGTGTTTGTAAACAGCACGCCGTCGGATGCCAGTCGGTCCAAGTTCGGAGTCTCGACCTGGGATCCGAAACTCGACAGACGATCCGCCCGCAACGTATCGATCGTGATGAGAACGATATTGAGCTGATCCGGAGCCACCCCAAGGGCCAGTTCTGGGCGCACGTTCTCCGGCCTCGTGTCGTCACCCGAGCCACATCCGAGGCCCAGCCCTATAAGAATCAGGCTCAAGAACGAGGGCCCTCTCGAGAGTATGCCGCCGGCCCAAGTGGAAGCTCGAAGTCTCCGATTCATCACCATCATGAGAGTACCGCATCTCTTCGCAAGAGAAATCAGCCTCGGGCGTGTTCCGCTGAGGCTTATTATCTTCTAAAATCTTCTTGCATTTTCTTTATTTTTTTATTATCTTCGAATGGACAACTCAAAAGCCTTGAAGTCACCACCTGCCTGATCCAGAAGGAGGCAACGTCGTGAAAACTTCGATTCGAACCCTTGGGGTGCTGCTTGTCCTTGCCGTGGTTGCAGGAAGCACGTTTGCTCAAACAACCGGCGCGATTCGTGGAGAGACCAAAGACGCCGAAGGAAATCCTCTCCCCGGCGTCACCGTCGTCGTCTCGGTTCCCGATCGCGGCACCTCGCGTACCGTGGTCACCGGAGACAGCGGTCGTTTCTCCTTTCCAGCTTTGGCCGTCGACGACTACAAGGTCTCCGCCACGCTGGAGGGTTTTCAAGAACAGGTTGTCGAGAGTATCCGCGTCGGCATCGCCGCGACGGTAGCGTTGGAGATCATCATGCCCTTGGCCTCGGTCGAAGACACCATCACCGTCACCTCGGCTCCTATCCTCGACACCACAAGCTCTTCCGTGGGCACGAACTTCAACGTCGAATTTACCGAGGCTCTTCCGACTCAGCGGAACTTCTACGATCTCATGGCTGTCGCTCCCGGAATCAGCCAGGAGTCTGAGGGCAGCGCCGCATTCACGGCTTTCGGTTCGGGTAATGCGTCGAATTCGTGGTCCGTGGATGGCGCTGATATCACCAACGCTGATACAGGGACATCCTACTGGTACATCAATCCTGAGACCGTCGAAGAGATTCAAGTGCTAGCCATCGGAGCACCAGCCGAGTTCGGCAACATGTCCGGCGCCGCCTTCAACGTGGTGACCAAGGCGGGCACTAACAACTGGAAGGGCTCGCTCAGCGCCTACTACCAGTCAGACGCCCTGACTGGCACCAATGCCGAGATCAACGGAGTTCCTTTCAAGCGAGAAAAGTTTCTCGACTTCAGCGCTACCCTCGGTGGTCCGATCAAGCGCGATAGAGCATGGTTTTTTGCCGCCTACCAGAACTATCGCGACACTTTCTCCGAACCGGGAGTCGATCCCAATTTCCCGACGGCATATCCCTCGGACCGCTACGACGTGAAGGTGAACTTCGCCATCAACGAGAGCAATTTCATCGACGCCAAGTACCACCTCGAGGACTGGGAGTGGGTCTATGGAGACGCCTTCTCAACCGCGGATGCCACCGGCAACCAGGGAGGCGACAACCCGGCCTGGGGGCTCGGCTTCGATTCGGTGCTCAGCCCGAACAATCTTCTCGAGATCAACTACGCCGGCTATAGTGCCGACGAGCACTGGCGATCACGAACAGGAAGCACCGACGATCCGTTTATCGACTACATCCCGCCCGACGGGGGTCCACCCCGATACAGCGGATCACTCTGGTATCCGTACGAATGGGACCTGAAGCGTGATCAGGTCGACGCGAAGCTCTCGACCCATGCCGACAACCTGCTCAAGGGTGATCACGATTTCAAATTTGGTGTCGGTTACGGAACCGGCGAAGGCGACACGACTACCGCCGGTGGAACCAACGGGCGCTACTTCTACAAGTACGAATACACCTACGAATACTATGGCTACGAGTACACCTACCCCTACTACTATCGAGTCACCGCCCGCGCCTACCACTACGGCGCGGAGACGGAGACTATCTCGGCCTTTGTCGACGACTCCTGGCAGATAACCCCGAATCTGACCCTCAACCTCGGGGTTCGCTACGACAAAGTCAACTCCGACATACCCGACTACCCCAAGCTAGACCGATTTTGGCAGGAGACCGGTGAGACCATTCCGGGGCTCAAAGACGCGGTTACTTGGAACCTCTGGTCGCCACGGCTCGGTTTCGCCTACAAGACCGGCCAAAGAGGAGTCTTTCGCGGCTTCTACGGCAAGTTCTACGACGCCAACGTGACCGGCAACTGGTATGCGCCACCACCCGATGCGCCGAGCTATCTGTATGAGTTTTCCGCTTCACCCGATGGTCCTTGGGAGGAGTTCTTTCTCTTCGAGCAGAGTGGCACGACGGTCGATCCAAACTTGAAGGCGCCCGAGACCGATCAGTACACCCTTGGATACGAGTTTCTGGTCGGCAAGAACTACACCGTCGGTGTGCAAGGCATCTACAAGGAAATGAAGAACATGATCGGCTTCGAGATCCTTGGCGACGGAGTATACGAGATGATCCCCTGGACCAATCCCTTTACTGGCGAGGTGACCGACGTGGCCAGCATCATCCAGGAGCCGTCTCGGTGGAAGGGTAACCGCCCCGGCGACGGCTCCCTGGCTGATCCTGGCGCACGATTCGAATCGACCTACAAAGGTGCATACATCTCCTTCAATCGGCCCTTCCGCGGCGATTGGGGGATGATGGCCACTTACACCTACTCGAAATCCGAAGGCCTGCTGCCGAGACCACTCGACGCGGGCCAGGGCACGCCTTTCTACGCCAATCAGGATGGTCGAGACCCCAACAATTGGATCAATGCCGAGCAGGCGCTTCAGAACGAGCGCCGGCACGTCTTTCAGCTGCAGGGGAACTATCGTCTGCCACTGAAGTTCACCGCGACCGTGATCTATCGATTCCTCTACGGGAAGCCCTACAACAGACAGCTGCAGGTAGGAAGCTCTTCACTCGTGAATCTGAATCAGGGCTCGCAAGGTGTGATCGCCATACCGGCGGAGTCTTCAACGCGACTACCCGACCAGAATATCCTCGATATCGGTTTTGGCCGACCGTTCGATCTCGGACCGGTCGAGCTGAAAGTGGATGTCCAGCTCTTCAATGCGCTCAACTCTGACGTTCACGACTGGTGGGAAACCCTCGAAGTACCTCCAGGACGGGAGTATGTTCCGAACGGGTACATCTTCCCCCGTCGACTGACTTTGCGACTCTCGCTGCGCTACTGACTCGAGTTCGATCGGCTAGAGGCTGAAATCCTTGCGCGTCTCGACAAGAAAGACCCCTCCTGTCTCGTTCGGAGCCACCGTGCGCCACGAAGCGATCCGTGCCGCCCTGGCTGCCAAGGGCCGGGTCAGCATCGCGGACCTCACAAAACGGCTCGGAGTCACATCCGTGACCATCAGAGAGGACCTCAAACACCTCGAGGGTCAGGGTCTACTGACCCGTACGCGGGGCGGGGCGCTGGCCAACCCCGCCCGGGAGACTGGGGAGACCGCTCTCGAGCTCACAAAGCTCACCAACCGAGCCGAGAAACAGGCTATCGCAAATTACGGTGCGTCCCTGGTCGAGAGCGGTCAGACCGTCATCATCGATGTCGGCTCGACGACGACAGCCTTGACCAAGGCGCTGTCTCCGGACCTGCGCGATGTCACGGTGATCACCAACGGCCTCAACATCGCCACCACTCTCGAGAGCGCTCCCAGCGTCACCGTCATCGTCACCGGCGGCACCTTGCGGTCCCTACAGCACTCTCTGGTAGCCCCGATGGGCACTCTTCTGCTAGAGAAATTGAAGGCTGATATCGCCTTTCTCGGCTGTAACGGCGTTGATATTGAGCGTGGGTTCACGAACGCCAACATTGCCGAGGCCGAGATCAAACAAGCCATGATGAGATCGGCCAACTACAGGGTGTTTCTAGCCGACCACGACAAGATTGGTGCTGTTGCGTCGGCCTTCGTTGCAGATGTCGGTAGCGCTGACCTGCTTGTCACCGATACTGGCGCCGACTCCGAGATTCTCGAAGCGCTGCACGCTGTCGGCCTCGAAACCGCTGTTGTGGAACCGGTGCTTTGAGCCACAAAAGAAGGCCTCTAGAAACTCTCGAATCCCGCTCTTCCCAGATATTCCTGAATCAGGGAGACCTCGAGATTACCCGCGCTCCGGGGCGGGTCAATCTGATCGGGGGCCACACCGACTACAACCAGGGTTGGACCTTGCCGATGGCGATCGATCGATACGTCACTGTCGGTTTTCTCGCCCGCAATGATCATCGCATCCGTGCTCATGCATCTCTGTTCGATGAAGTTCGGGAAGCCGATATCGACTCACTCGAGCCCGTCGGGCAAAGCGGCTGGTTCTCCTATGTCGCCGGCATGGCGTGGGCCATGGCCAACGACGGACTCGACATTCGTGGCGTCGATCTGCTGATCGGCGGCGACCTGCCTCTCGGCGCCGGTCTCTCCTCTTCGGCCGCGCTCGAGATGGCAGTGGCTCGGGCGCTTTGTGAAGTTTCGGAAATAGATTGGAAAGCCAAGGAGATGGCGCGTCTCGGTCAGTTGGCCGAGAACCGGTTCGTGGGGGTCCGGTCTGGCCGTATGGATCAGATCGCCTGCGCGGCCTCCGTGCGCGGTTGTGCGCTGTTGCTCGACTGCAGGAGCTTCGAAACCGAGGCCATTTCGCTGTCGGCCGACAGCAAGATCGTGGTGATGAACACCGGTAAGCAGCGTTCTCTTGCCGACAGCGCCTACAACGAGAGGCGTTCGAGCTGCGAGCTTGCCGTCGAGATCCTGCGCCGAGTCGACCCGAAAGTACGGGCGCTTCGCGATGTCGATATCACCCTTCTGGAAGCCGCGCAGGACCAGATGAGCGAGATCACCTTCCGTAGAGCCAGACACGTGGTCGAAGAAAACTCGCGGCCAGTGGCGATGGCTGCGGCTCTGCGTAACAGGGATCTCGCGGAGGCCGGCCGACTGTTAAACGAATCCCATCAGAGCTTGCGGGATCTCTACGAAGTTTCCTGCGTAGAGCTCGACGAGATGGTCGGTTTGGCTCAAGGCCATGACGCCTGTTTTGGTGCTCGGTTGACCGGGGCCGGCTTCGGCGGTTGTGCCATTGCCCTGGTCGACGCGGCGGCGGCCGATGAATTCATCGATGAGGTGCACCAAGGCTATCGCTCTAAGTTCGATCACCAGAGCGAGCTCTTCGTATGCGAGCCAGTGGACGGAGCCTCGCTAGTCGACCCGACCCCTGCCGGTTCCGAGGTGTGGTCGAGCTCGAGGGATCGCAGCGGATGAATCTGACTCCGGTCGACCTCGCCGTATTCATCGCCTTTATGGCATTGGTCGTCGGCGTGTCGCTCTACGCGGGCCGAAGGGAGAGGAGCTCGGAGGACTACTTCTTGGCCGGTCGCTCTCTGGGCTGGGGTCTGATCGGATTATCCCTGATTGCTTCGAACATTTCGACGGAACATTTCGTGGGGATGGCCGGGCAGGCCTTCGGTCGTGTGGGGCTGGCCATCGCCAGCTACGAATGGATGTCGGCCATCGTGCTGGTCTTTGTCGCCTGGTGGCTACTGCCGAGATTCCTCCAGGCCGGAATCTACACGATGCCCGAGTATCTCGAGTATCGGTACGATCGTGCTGCACGCACCACGATGGCGATCTACATGATGGTGGCCTACGTGATCGTCTTTCTGGCCACCGTACTCTACTCGGGAGCGGTCGCATTAAACGCCATCTTCGATCTCGCCGGTATGTTCGAGGCCCGCTTTGGTCTCGACAACGCCGAGGCTCATTTCTGGGCCACTGTGGCCGGGGTCTGGCTGATCGGAATCATCGCGGGTGCCTACACGATCTATGGCGGTCTGAAGGCGGTCGTCTGGTCTGATCTGATACAGGGCGCGGCACTACTGCTCGGAGGAGCCGTTGTCGCCGTACTCGGTCTGAATCTGCTCGGCGACGGTAGTCTGATTGCCGGGTGGAATCGATTCTACGCCGAAAGCTCCGACAAGCTTCATGTAGTTTTGCCCTGGAACGATCCCGACGTGCCCTGGTTAGCCGTCTTTGTGGGAGGGCTTTGGATCCCGAACATCTTCTATTGGGGTCTCAATCAGTTCATCACCCAACGAACTCTCGCCGCCAGAAATCTTGCCGAGGGCCAGAAAGGGATCTTTTTTGCAGCCGGCCTGAAACTACTGATTCCCTTCATCATCGTGATGCCCGGAATCATGGCCTATCAGCTCTATGGCGACACGATCGCAAACGGAGACATGGCCTATCCCTACATGATTCGGGAGCTACTACCGCCCTATCTGAGGGGCATCATGTTCGCGGCCCTTTGCGGTGCCGTGATGAGCTCTTTCAACTCCGGCATCAACTCGGCCTCGACGATCTTCACCATAGATCTCTACAAGCGATATCTGAGGCCTCAGGCGTCGCCAAAGGACGAAGTTCGTATTGGCCGCATTGCGACCGGTGTCATCGTCGTCGTTGCCTGTCTGTGGGCGCCGGTCATTTCGGGCTTCGAAGGTGTCTTCAACTACATTCAGGAAATATGGGGTTTCATTTCGCCTGGAATCGTCGCGGCCTTCCTCGTCGGACTGGTCTTCAAGAAGGCGCCACCACTTGCCGCAAAGGCAGCCATGTGGCTTGGCATACCCCTGTATGCGCTGTGTCGGATTCCCAAATGGGTTCTGGATAGTGCCTTCGACTGGGACACGCTCTATCGGGTATCCATCGATGGCGGGGCCATTCGAGCGGTACCGCCGAGCGGGTTTCTTTCTGCGCTCTACTTATTCAACACCTGGTCGTTTCTGCATCACATGGGTCTCGTCTTCGTGTTGCTCGCCCTGTTGATGTTGGTCATCACCTATCTGCGTCCACTTTCGGCACCGGTCGAAATGCCGGTCTCGGACATCGACGTCCGTCCGCATCCGAGACAGTACCTGCTCGGTGGAACCGTGATCGCGGTGACAGTGGTTCTGTATGTGGTGTTTTGGTAGGAGGGGTGTCGAGCTCGTCGTCAGGAATAGGAGGAGATTGTTGAGTACAGCTGCTCTACTTCATCGTGTCGGCCTGGTTCTCTTGTTTATAGGTCTGGGGGTGGTTCCCTGTGTTGGTGCGGAAATTGGGATCGAGTATTGGGAAGACCCACAAGTCGTCGGGCGCAACAAGGAAGCACCTCACGCTACATTGCTTCCCTTTCCCGACCTGGAGTCCGCTCTGAGCGGAAACAGAGCTATGTCGCCCTGGTTTCAATCACTCGATGGCCCATGGAGCTTTCGCTGGTCGCAGAATCCGGACACGCGTCCTTTTGATTTCTACCGGCTCGATTACGATGCTTCCTCATGGGACACGATAACGGTACCTTCCAACTGGCAGCTTCAGGGTTATGGCTATCCGATCTACACCAATATCCGCTATGCCTGGGGAGAGCCCGATCCTCCGAACGTTCCCCACGATTTCAATCCGGTGGGCTCGTACCGGCGCGAGTTCACGATTCCAGATGGCTGGGCGGGCCGTCAGGTTTTCATCCATTTCGCAGGCGTCGACTCCGCGTTCTATCTCTGGATCAACGGAAAAAAGGTCGGCTATAGCGAAGGGAGCCGGACCCCGGCCGAGTTCAACATCACTCCCTACATGAAATCGGGTGCCAACGTGGTGGCCGCCGAGGTCTACCGCTATAGCGATGGCTCGTACTTGGAGTGCCAGGACTTCTGGCGTATCAGCGGCATCTTTCGAGAGGTGTTCCTGTTCTCGGTCGCAGAGCTAGGCGTCCGGGATTTTCAGGTCCGAACTCACCTCGATTCCGAATATAGGGATGCTCGCCTAGATCTCGAGGTCTGGTTGAGAAACTTCGGTGCAGTCGAAAACGAGGTGCGTCTCGAGGCTGATCTGATCGACGCAGCCGGTCATCGAGTATTCGACACTCTTCGAGCCAAGGCGCGTATCTCTACGAGTGAAGAGGTCGAGGTGACCCTGAACGCCGACGTCCGCAACCCGCTCAAATGGTCAGCCGAAGAGCCCAACCTCTACACACTTCTGCTGACGCTCCGGGATGGCCAGGACGTAGTGGTCGAGGTGCTGAGCGCGAAAGTCGGATTTCGAAGCTCGGAGATCAAAGATGGACAGCTTTTGATCAACGGAGCTCCTGTGCTCATCAAGGGTGTAAATCGTCATGAGCACGACCCCGTCACTGGACACACCATCAGCACCGAATCGATGGTCCACGACATTCTGCTCATGAAACGCCACAACATCAATGCGGTGCGGACCTCCCACTACCCAGATGCGCCGGAGTGGTACGAACTCACCGACAGATATGGTCTCTACGTCATCGACGAAGCCAATATCGAGTCGCATGGAATCGGCTACGAGCCCGACAAGACACTTGGCAACAAACCCGAGTGGGGCCTGGCTCACATGGATCGTACGGTCAGTATGGTCGAGCGAGACAAGAATCATCCCTCGATCATCATTTGGTCGCTGGGAAACGAAGGTGGCGACGGCATCAACTTCGAAGCGACCAGCGAGTGGATCCAACAAAGAGATCCCACCCGTCCGGTGCACTACGAGCGTGCCGAGCTGCGTCCTCACACCGACATCTACGCTCCCATGTATGCGCGTATCGAAGACATCGTCGACTACGCCGAGACCCACTCCGATCGACCCCTGATCCTTTGCGAGTACTCGCATGCGATGGGTAACAGCAACGGCAACTTCAAGGACTACTGGGACGCCATATACGGTCACCGTCAGCTCCAGGGCGGCTTTGTCTGGGATTGGGTCGACCAGGGCCTCCTCAAAGAGGTGCCGGAGGAGTTTCGAACTCGACACGGTGAGACGTTTTTTGCCTATGGTGGTGACTTCGAGCCGGAGGGCGTCTATCACGACGACAACTTCTTGATGAACGGTCTGGTGTCGGCCGATCGAACGCCCCACCCAGCCCTATTCGAGGTCAAAAAGGTCTATCAATACATCCGGGTTACCGCGGTCGATCTTGCAGTCGGAACGGTCGAGATCGAGAACATTTACGACTTCGCAGATCTCGGTTTCCTGACCTCTTCCTGGTCCATCACGGCTGATGGGCGAGAGATCGCTTCCGGCCAACTACCAAAACTGGACATCGAGCCTGGTCAGAGTCGGCAGGTGGCCCTTTCGTATCCGGCGATCGAGGTCGAGCCCGGAGTCGAGTACTGGCTGAACTTGAGCTTTCGTCTATCCGAGGATACGAGCTGGGCCGATGCCGGTCACGAGGTGGCTTGGGAGCAGTTCAAGCTACCCTTCGAGGTTCCTCAGTCTCTACCAGGCCTGGAGGGGCTGCCCGGATTGGAGGTCACTGAGAGCGAGAGTGAGGTCCACGTCGTCGGCTCCGGTTTTTCCGCCCGAATCGATCGGAACGACGGAACTCTCGCCTCGCTCAATTTTCGTGGCACCGAGCTCCTCCGAAGCGGCCCTCGGCCCCACTTCTGGCGCGCACCTACCGACAACGACCGTGGCAACGGGATGCCGGAACGTTGCGCGGCCTGGCGTGCTGCAAGTAGCAACTGGAAGATCATGCGAACTTCGGTCGACCGAATCGGTCCGTCCGTGGTCGAGATTCTTGCCCAGGGCGAGTTACCCGATGTCGATTCGACCTACGAGATCGTCTACCGGCTCTACGGAAACGGCGAGATCGAGATCGACAGCACTTTCGAGCCGCGCCGGGCCGACCTTCCCGAGCTGCCTCGGTTTGGCATGCAGATGACCTTACCCGATGATTTCGACCAACTCAGCTGGTACGGACGAGGCCCGCACGAGAGTTATTGGGATCGCAAGTTCGGAGCGGCGATCGGTCTGTATTCCGGCAGCGTCGACGATCAGTACTTCGACTACTCCGAGCCCCAAGAGACCGGCAACAAGACCGACGTGCGCTGGGTCTCGCTGACCCGCGCTGACGGTGTAGGCCTCGAAGTGGTCGGGGCCGAGCCACTCAGTGTAAACGCGCTTCGATACACGACCGACGACATGGAAGAAGCCAAGCATCGATACGAGATGGAGCGCCGCGACTTCATTACCTTAAATATCGATCATAAACAGACTGGTGTCGGCGGCGACGACAGTTGGGGGGCCCAGACGCATCCGGAATACACCCTCGACCCCAAGCCCTATCACTACCGCTTCACACTACGACCCGTCCAAAAATGAGACCCGCGATCCAAAAGAAACGGGAATAGACCGTCATGAATCCCTCCCTCGTGATCCTCGCAGCCGGATTGGGTAGCCGCTATGGCGGGCTAAAACAACTCGCTCCTATCGGGCCCAATGGTGAGACGCTGATGGAGTACTCGGTTTTCGACGCCTTGCAAGTGGGCTTCTCGAAGGTCGTCCTCGTCGTCCACCCTGAGAACGAGATCCGGTTCCGGTCGAGGTTCGACAAGGCAATGGCCGACTATGTGTCGATCGAGTACGTCCCTCAGAGTCTGAGTGATTTGCCAGATGGATCCATACCGCCCCCGCACAGGGTCAAGCCGTGGGGGACGGCGCACGCCGTTTTGGCTGTCGAATCGGTTGTCACCGAGCCGTTTGCCGTCCTGAACGCGGATGATTTCTACGGCGCCGAGTCGTTCGAGTCGCTGTTCGGCTTCCTCAGCTCGAACCTTTCAGGCCGACGCTCGGACCTTGCCGTTGTCGGGTTCCCGATCGCACAGACGCTGACCGCCGCAGGACCGGTCTCCAGAGCCCTCTGTAATCTCGACGAGAGCGGCTACTTGGAGACGATCGTCGAACTCGCCAGGGTGTGGCGACAGAACGGACAGGTTCTCTACGATGACGCGCAGGGCTGCACCCATACGCTCTCCGGTGACGAGTTGGTGTCGATGAACATGTGGGGTTTTACACCCGAGCTGCTGCCCGAGATTCGACGTCAATTCGGTGAATTCCTAGCCCAAACCCAATCGTCTCCAGATAGGGAGTTTCTTTTGCCCGAAGTGATCCAGTCGGTGGTCGAGAATAAGGCCTTCCGGGTCTCGGTATTGCAGGACTCGGGGCAGTGGTGCGGTCTGACATTTCGTGAAGATCTGTCTCGGGTCGGGACCATAATCAGTGCGTTGATCGACCAAGGACATTATCCAAGGGAGCTCTGGTCATGAGTGCCTGGAGGTTGCTCGGGGTCTCGGCTACCCGGCTTGGACCCTTCTTGTGCGCTTTCGCCGGCCTCGCGGCAGAAACCAGTGAGCAACCCAGCGGGGGTTGTGGTACTCAGCCACCAGCGCCACTTGGCGAAAGCAAGACCCTGTCGATGAGCGTTGGCGAGCACCTGCGAGAGTATCGGGTCCACCTTCCTCCAACCTACGATTCGCAAAGACCGAGCCCTCTGGTGCTGGACTTTCACGGCTATGGCGCCACCGCCGAGAGCACCGAGAAATACTCGGGTCTGAGCGAACATGCGGACGAGCACAGATACGTGGTGGTCTACCCCCAAAGCACCGGGTTTGTCGTCGACTCGGGTGAGCTCGTCACCTCGTGGAACGATCTAGCTGGCAACGCTTCGCCCGGACCGGAAGGACCGATCTGCGCCGAGGCTGCCTTCAAGTATCCCCATCCGCCAGAGTGCGGTGAACCCAGGCGCTGCAACTGGGCAAGCTGTCACGACGACGTCGGGTTTATCGAGCAGTTGCTCGATCGACTCGAGACGACTCTATGTGTCGATTTGAATCGCGTCTATGCCACCGGAATGAGTAATGGCGGAATGTTTGTCCATCGGCTGGGGTGCAGTATGCCCAATCGTTTCGCTGCAATCGCACCGGTCGGAGGGACGCTCGCCCGGGGTTTCAACTGCGCCCCCAGCCCAGCAACGCCCCTCTCGATGATGAACGTATATGGAAGCCGCGACGATTATGTCTCGCAGGAGGGCGTCGAGAGCTCGGATGGCTACTACTACACCGCTGCTCGAGACGTGATCGCGAAATGGGCCAGTTCGGACTCACAAGATTGCGACTCGGACACGACGCCCTATCCGACCTCGGCGGATGGAAAGCGTGAACTTGTCTGCATCCAACACGACAACTGCTCCACCGGAGCCGAGGTGATCAACTGTACCTGGAACGGTGCTCACGACTGGCCGGAAACCAAGAGTGACCCCTTCGGAAACGACATCATTTGGCAGTTCTTCTCAAAGCACAGCCAGGATCAGTACGCGAACTAAACCCTCGCAACAGGCTAGATCTCAGCATCTCGACAAGACGCCACGTCGCCTCACTGCATGAACGGAGCAACTTCTTGGATTGACTCGAGATCTGTGGAACTATGAGAGGACCCGCATGATCGTGTCTACCCAGAAGGTTCTGAAAATCGCTCGCGGGCATTGGCTGGTCCTGATCTGCTGCGTCGCTGTTTCCGCTGGAGCACAAACCGACTCGTCACTTGCCACGGCGGAGCAGGCACTCATGGAAGCCGCCTTCAACGGTAACCTCGAGATGGTTCAAGGCCTGATCTCGAACGGCATCGCCGTCGACACCAAGACTCCTGACAGCCAAACGGCCCTGATGTGGGCCGCTTTCAATGGCCATAGCCAAGTTGTCGCATATCTGCTCGATCAGAAGGCCTCTCTCGAAGCCAAGGATGCAAACTCCCGGACCGCCCTGATGTACGCATCCAGTGGCCCCTTTACCGAGACCGTTGAACTATTGCTCGAGAAGGGCGCCGAAGTGAATGTCCAAGGAACCCTGGAAGGTTTTACGGCGCTCATGACTGCGGCAGCCGAGGGTCAACTCGAGGTAGTGCGCATACTCCTTCTCCATGGGGCCGATACCGCTCTCGAGGACAAGGACGGTGACACCGCAGAGAGTTTTGCGAGCCAGAACGGCCATTCCGATGTTGTCGCGTTGCTCCGTAATCCCCCTCCTGCTTCCGCGGGCGCGGAATGAGCCCCGACTACGAGCGCCAGCTCGATCAGCCTCCCGACCAGATACTGACTTCGGTAAAGAGAGCGGCCGAAGAGTGGGGCGCGATCTGGCAGCCCGAGGGCTCGAGTGGTGTGCTCAGATTGCCGGTCACCCACGGGCTGCGGCAGAGCCTGCTCGAGGGGCCTCTGACGGTCGAGAAGAACCGCTATGGATCCGGCTCCACCTTGCGTTCCTGCGTGGAGGCTACGCAGATCTAGGTGAACTGGACCGCCTGTCTTGTTCTGCTGTTTGGTGCCCTCGGTGGCATCGTCTCGATGCTGTGGCCATTTTTCCCAGGTCTTCTGAGAATGGCTCCTGCGGGTATCGTGCTGGCGATCGCAGCATGGCTGCTGGTAGCCTCCCGGCTGCGAACGGCCGATGTCGACGATTTCCTCGATCTGGTCACTGAGGAACCGCCGAACTAACACGGTGCCGGGCATGCAGGTTTGCAGGTTACCGTGTCTATTGACTTTGACAGCTGATTGCGCAGACTAAACCTGCAAACCTGCATGCCCGGCACCGTGTTTGGGAATCTCTGTGTGCCGGAAGCTGTTATACCTAGCGA
>CAJHZD010000290.1_pt1 | contig 13461 bp, 11 predicted proteins | sample 9198941 | NCBI WGS metagenome assembly CAJHZD01 (sample SAMEA7708371, study PRJEB35096) | sediment metagenome | biome: marine neritic benthic zone biome [ENVO:01000025]; feature: sediment [ENVO:00002007]; material: shallow marine sediment [ENVO:03000034] sea grass bed [ENVO_01000059] ...
CCGTTGACCAATGCAGACGAACTGCGGACCGGATACATCCTGATCTTTCAGGACCTTTCAAACTGGCGAAAGCTACAAGAGGAGCTACGCCTGAAGGATCGACTCGCCGCCGTCGGTGAGCTGGCCTCGGGAATTGCTCACGAAGTCGGCAATCCGCTTGCTGCGATCTCTGGATCGGTTCAGATGCTTTCCCGCTCGCAAAATGGTGAGCCCTCTGAAAGCCGCCTTTTGGATATCATCCTGAAAGAGAGTCAACGACTCGATCGCACGATCAAGAGCTTCCTAAAGTTTGCCCGACCGAAAGAGCGCTCGAGTGTTCGCTTCAACATCGCGCGCTTGCTCGAGGAGCATGTCGAGCTGCTACGCAACAGTTCCGAGCTTTCCGATCATCACCGTCTCGATCTGTCCCTGGAGCCGGATTCGTTCTCGATCATCGCCGATCCCGATCAGATCAGTCAGATCTTTTGGAACCTGGCAAGAAACGCTCTAAGAGCGATGCCGGACGGCGGTAGTTTGCGTATCCAGGGTCGCTTGGACGGGAACCTCTACGGAATACGTTTCGTCGACACGGGCTGTGGTATGAGCGCCGAAGAACGTGAAAGAATGTTCAACCCGTTTCGGTCATTCTTCGACGGCGGCTCTGGAATCGGAATGGCTATCGTCTATCGAATTGTTCAGGAGCACGGTGGTGATCTACAGGTCGAGAGCAAACCTGAAGAAGGCACGACGATCGTCGTGAAACTGCCGACCGCTCCAGCAGTTCCCGAAGCCGTACCAACGGAGATGTAGAACATGACAGCGCGCATTTTGGTTGTTGACGACGAGCCGAGTATGTTGGAGTTTCTCGGTCTTCTTCTAGAGGAGGTCGGTTACGAGGTCTCGACAGCGGGCTCGGTTTCCGAGGGCCGCAAGGTCTTCTCGGAAGGTGAATTCGACCTCGTGCTTTGCGACATCATCATGCCCGATGGGAACGGTCTCGACCTGCTTCGAGACATCAAGTCTCACAACGCATCGACTTCGGTAATCATGATGACCGCGTACACCTCGACCAAATCGGCAATCGAAGCGATGAAGCGGGGCGCCTACGACTACGTCTCCAAGCCGTTCGATGTCGACGAGCTGAAGGTCGTGATTCAGAAAGCGATCGAGAAGACCGAGCTGGTAGACGAAAACGTCTATCTCAGGCGGGAGCTGGAAGACAAATACCAGTTCTCCAACATCATCGGAAGCAGCCGACCTATGCAGGAGGTCTTTGGTCTGATCGATCGAATCGCCAGAACCAGCTCTACCGTCCTGCTCGAAGGCGAGAGCGGCACGGGTAAGGAGTTGATCGCGAGGGCGATTCACTATGAGAGCCCCCGGGCATCGAAGCGTTTTCTATCGGTGAATTGCGGCGCACTACCGGAGAATCTTCTCGAGAGCGAGCTTTTTGGCCACGAACGTGGTGCCTTTACCGGCGCGGTCAAGGAGAAGAAGGGGCTATTTCGTGAATCCAATCGGGGCACGCTGTTCCTGGACGAGATTAGCGAGATGAGTCCGAGTATGCAGGTCAAACTGCTGCGGGCCCTCCAAGAGAAAAAGGTGCGAAGTGTCGGCGGCAGTCAGGAGGAGGCTGTCGATGTTCGAATCATCGCCGCCACCAATCAGGATCTGAAACAGCTGACAGAATCCGGCGAGTTTCGCGAGGATCTCTTTTACCGGATCAATGTCATTCCTATCCAGCTGCCGCCACTGCGCAGACGGCGCGACGACATTCCGCTCCTGGTCGACTTTTTCAACAAGAAGTTCAGCGTTGCCATGGGGATCGAGCCCAAGAAGATATCGGTCGAGGCGATGAGAACTCTCGAGGGCTATCACTGGCCCGGAAACGTGCGAGAGCTCGAGAATCTAGTCGAGCGAGCCCTGGCGCTTTCAACCACCGATGTCGTGTCGCTCGACGATCTGCCATCCCAGCTCATGCAGCCGCAACCGAGCCCTGGGGAGCTACTGAGTCTTCCCGATGAAGGGCTTAGCCTAGAGATCTATCTCGACGATATCCGGAAACAGCTCATGGCCGAAGCTCTGGACCGCACTCAGGGCGTGCAGACCCAAGCGGCCGAGCTGCTGGGAATGTCGTTTCGATCGTTTCGCTACTACGCCAAAAAGATGGGGCTCACGGGTATCGAAACCACCGATGGAGACGAGGCGGTAGTCTCTGCCGAAGAGACTTAGATCGCGGTCAGTCTTTGTCCTTCTTGGCGCTCTTGGTGCTGGTGTCAGAGCTCGCCGTTTTGCTCTTCTTGCTACCGCTATCCTCTGAGCTCGCCGTCTTGGAAGGCGTTTCAGAGGAGTCGGTTTTTCGCGCGTAGTCCGTGACGTACCAACCACTCCCCTTGAACTGGAATGCAGGTGCCGAGAGCAGCTTCTTCATCTCTCCTCCGCATTCCGAACAGGCTCCCGTGGGGCCATCGCCAACCCGCTGGATCACTTCGATTCTCGAGCCGCACTTGACGCACTCGTACTCGTACAATGGCATCTGCTAAGCATCCTCAACGACCAACCCGATTCCCCGTCGGAATTTAGCCGTTATTCTGAATTTGGTCTCTTGCTCGCACCGAGCTTGATCTTAACCGGTCCGTTCGTCTGCTTGTCTTGGCGCTTTCGAGGCTGCACCAAGTGAAGGACTTGAAACGCATAAAGTATCTTGGCGACCTGAGCCGGCGCCTCTGGTCCCTGAGAACAAAGTTCATACAGGGTCTTCTTCCCATCGATGGATCGGAGAAGTTTGAACTCTTTCCGGTCAAGGCCTGTTTCGATCAGATCTTCATAGTCGAAGCACGGCTCTAGGATTGTACCTTTGTCGCCCAGTCGCGCCAGCAGAGGCCTCGCGTCAGGCGCCTGCTTGATCCCTTCCACCACAACTTGGGGAATTGGCAGTTGGATCTGGACCATGTCGGTCTCTTCGAGCTCACCTATACCAAAGGTCACTTCACCCTCGGACCAATAAAACAGGCTCCAGATGATGCTCTCGAGCTGACCCTGGATCAATTGAAGCATCTCCGAGGGCGCCATGATCCCTCGTTCGAGCACCAGGACCCCAAATCGTTTGCTCGACTTCTGGCGTATCTCGGACAGGCCCTGCAGAAGCTTCAGCGGGGCTGCCTCTACCTGGGCCAGATACACGCCAAGGCTGTCTTTGCGATCTGTCGAGCTCGCATGCACGATGTATCCTTGGCGTATGTACACCTTTTTGACAACGTCGCCATTGGTGGCCTCGATCACGCCCGGCACTCGAAACCGGCCGATCGAGTACAGCATTTCCGGCAACGTCGTCTCGGAGAGGTTGCCGCGGAAGGTATAGGGAGTATTCACGGTTTTTGATTAGCTCTAAGTTGCGCAGTCCTAGGCAGTTAGAAGGCTTGTTCAGGCCGCTAGATTATATCCTGGCTATCGATAGGATCTCTGTGATCGATCTCACCAACACAAGGAGCTCTAGATGATCTCGCCACACGAGGCTTGGACTCGGATCGGTCATGAGGTCGAGGTGCTCGAAGTCGTGCAGCTCGGTCGTCGAGACGGATCGGGGCATGTTCTCGCCGAGCCTGTGGCCGGCACGCGAAATGTTCCAGCTCACAACGTCTCGGCCATGGATGGGTATGCAGTGGCGGCTGCCCCCGAGCCTGGAGCTTCGATGCCAATAGCCGACACCGTCGCCGCAGGGGACGGACCCGGGGCACGTGTGGAGCTCGGTTCAGCAATCCGAATCATGACCGGCGCCCCGGTACCTCTGGGAGCCGACCGGGTGATTCCGGTCGAGCTGAGCGAGTCCACCGACGAGAGAGTGGCATTCGCCAGAGCGGGCTCTCCCGGCGATCACATCCGGCGTGAGGGTGAGGTCTCGGTGGAAGGTCAGCAGATCTTGCCTTCTGGAGCCCTTCTGACCCCTGGAGCCCTCAGCCTCCTTGCTACCCATGGGCTCTCTGTAGTTTCCGTGTATCGAAGACCGTCGCTCTCGATCCTGGCTACGGGAGACGAGGTCGTGCCTCCCGATCGCGCCCCTGCGCCCGGTCAGTTGCGAGATTCCCACACCGATTTCTTGCTCGCAGTCGGCCAGCAGCTCGGCCTCGAGACAAAAGCATTAGGCATCGCAGCTGATCGAACGGAGACCATTCGACGCAAGGTAGAAGAGGGGCTAGAGCAGGACGTCCTGCTGATATGCGGCGGAGTGTCGATGGGTGAATTCGACCTCGTGGAGGGTGTTCTGGCCGATCTCGGATGTAGAGTACTGTTCGATTCGGTCGCGATTCAGCCCGGGAAACCGCTGGTGGCAGCGCGCCACGACAAAGGATGGATCTTTGGCCTACCGGGCAACCCGGCCTCGGTCATGGTGGGATTCTGGCTCTTCGTGCGCCCACTTCTCCGGTGTCTACAGGGTTTAGAGGACGGTTTTTGGCAGGGCGCTCTGACCGGTATTCTTGCCGGAGAGCTGCCCCCCGCCAAAGGCAGAGACCGTTTCTTGTCGGCCCAGGTTTCCCTTATGGAGGGTCGACCCAGAGTCCGGCCGTTATTGTCCAAGGGATCGCATGATGTTACCGCCTTCGGCCAGGGAACCGGCCTGATTCGAATCCCTGCGAACAGTCCTGCGGCGCAAGCGGGTGATGCGTGCGAGTTCCTGCCACTGATCGATTGGCCGAGTCCGCCGCGCTAGGAAGAACCGTTGGGCCCAGCACTCTTGCCTGGCGCCTCGCTCAATCCAAATATCCAAGAGACCGCAGTGCCTCCTCGGCTTCGGGATCGAGTGTGATCTCTTCGCCCTCGATACCGCGCGCCTGTGCCCGAAGAAGTCGGTCCCTTGCCAAGAGACCCAGATGGGCGAAGATCGAGGGCTCATCACCTACCCTGTTGTCCAGTTCCGCAGGATCGGTGGCCAAGTTGAACAGGAACTGGGCCTGGTGTTTCGGCCAGCTGATCATCTTCCAGTTCGGGGTCCTGACCGAGATCATCGGTTGAGCGGTATGACTCGTTCGCGAGATCAATCTTCTAGTAGCAACGCGATCGGCTCTGACGTTGAAAAGATCCCACCCATCGACTTCGACCGATGGAGTGATCCCGAGCCGTCCCAGTACCGTCGGCACGACATCGAGCAGCGAGGCGAGTTGGTCGGAATCGACGGCTAGCGGTCGCTCTCCCCGTGGAAGCCGAATAAGAAGCGGGACATGCAGCATCTCGTCATACAGAGTCGTGTTGTGACCCTGATAGCCATGCTCCATAAACGCCTCACCATGATCGGATGTGACAATGATGATGGCGTCTTCAAACCTTTGGGTCTCTCTCATTACCGTCAAAAGGTCTGCGACTGCCGCATCCGCCTTCAGCATATTCCCGTCGTAAAGCCCGATCAGCTGGGCCAAGTCTGACGGCGCCAGAGATTCCTGCCCCAAGCTGTAGCTTCTCAATGACATCTTGGGAACGATCGGTCCCGAATATCCCGGGTCGGTAAAGCGATCGAACTCGGGCCCGGGGTTATAGGGCTGGTGCGGCGGCAAATAGTGCAACTGTAGATAGAGGGGCTCATCGTCGGGTTGCGATCGCAGCACTTCACCGGCCAATCGGGACATGTTGAACGGTCCATGATCCGGATTGTCTCGACCCCACAGCTCGCGGAACACGTCAAAGCCCTGGTCCATATTGCGCACGGCGGAATTGTTCGGAGTCGCCGAGAAGCCGACAGTCCGATAGCCTCGAGTCTTCAGGTATTCGGCCAGGGTGATCAGTTCGTCGCTCATCTGTAGCCCATTCTCGACCTCGCCTCCAGTCAGCAGCGACAAACCTGTCAACAGAGCTGGAATCGAGCAGGACGTAGTCGGGCACTCGGCAAAAGCATTTCGAAATACGACCGCATCGGTACTGAGCTGGTCGATGTTCGGCATGGTTCGACGAGGATAGTCCCACCCCGGGAATCGATCGCCTCGAGCCGCGTCGAGAATGATGACGACAACGTCGGGTTGAGGTTTCAGCTCCTGCAAAGGGAGATCACTAGGGAAGCTCGACTCTCGAAGCTCTCCCGGAGTCGTCAGGAAGACCAGGTCTCCGAATTCGAGATACGAGGCACTCTTTGGAAGCTCGGCACTCAACAGCAAAGCCGCACCCCGAAGCTCATGGGGCTCGAGGGGCATCGAGAGTCTTTTCAGCAAACCCGGCTCCAGATTCAAGCTCTCGGCTCGGCGCTTCGAGCCGTCGGCTGCCAAGAGCTCGATCGATACCGTTGCCAATCCATCACCCTGATACTCGACGTCGAGCGAAACTCCATCTACGGATCCGGGACTGGGTAACGGCATCAGATAGGTTCCCGATCCGAAGAGGCGAACGCTACTGTCCTCGACAAGAATCTCGCGTTGGTTCTGAGCTCGCCGAAAGCCGGGGACACCACCGCCCGACCAACCCACACCCAGCAGCGCAATCGGATGACCTACCTCTGCTTCGATCTCAAGACTGGGCGAGAAGCGGAGCTCGAGGTGGTTTGACGTCGCCAATAGACCCGCTGGAATCGGCACTCGATCCTGGAAACGCCCCGGCGCTATCTGCTTCGTGCCTAGTGGTTGACCATTCAAGATGATCTCGAGCGCGTAGATCCGACCTGAGGATTCGTCGAGCCGATTGCGCAGCTCCAAGATCAGCTCGGTTGCCTCGGGACCCCGGTGCCAGAATCGCAGGGTCGAAATCTGCCCCACCGGTCGCCACCCTCTGCCAGCACGATCCCAACCTGACATCGGCACCACCGAGAGCGGCTTCCACAAGAGTGGATTCTCCATGAAGCTACCTTCATGACCCCGGAGGTCGAAACGGCTGGAAGACTCCAGCCATCCACCCCCCAACACCGCAGGCCACAAGTCGATCTGCGTCTGATCCTGAGACGCTGAGTCGCATCCGGCAAACAGAACGAGAGCAATGATCAGGATCGTTGACGAAGATCTCATTGTGACCTTGCGAATCATAGATCACTCGTGATCGAGACAACTCGAGACGTGGGAATTTCCACCGTGTATGATCTCCCGGACTCATTGTACGGAGGTAGTTGACGAAGCGCCGATATGCCGAGACGGCGTCGCTTGATCAGGATCCGGAACAGATATTGCACGAAAGTCGACCCAGGAGGTTCTCCGATGCCGGCAAGCACTGATCTGACAACGCTCAAAGTTGTAAGGATTGGCAGGGTCGTTTCAGGGAGTGAGATCAAGGCGACAGCAGCAAGAATCGTCGATACCTTCGGTGGTTTGCTCAATAGGTTCCAAGTTGTCGACTACGATCCCCCCGACGTCGACGAGCTCGATGCAGGCCTACTCACACAGGCTTTGGAGTATGAGATCGGTGGACACATTTTGGGAGTGACGGAGGCAGATCTTGTCGATCGCTCCGGCCCAGACTTCTTCAATTTCGTATTTGGTTGCAAAGACACCCGCAACAACGTAGCCGTTGTCTCGACTCGACGGCTGAGCGGACGAGACCCCGATCGGCTCTTGCAGCGGCTTCTGAAGATCAGTCTTCACGAGCTCGGTCACAACTTCGGCCTGGTGCACCATTACTCCTATGAACCTGCAAGCGACGGTGGTTATTGCCCGATGACCAAGGGCGACTTCAATCGCCATGGCGAACGCTCCTACATTCGCTCGGTGGTCGATGCCCGAGGTTTTCAATTCTGCGAAAAATGCAGAAACTTCCTTCGTGTCGTTCGAGACGCGATCAGCACGAACGAGCAGGACTGAGCTCTAGCCCAAGCCCGAGCCAATCGCTTATGGCCATGCTGCATTAGGCTTGCGACTCCCTTCTCCATAGCCCAGACTCGAGATTGGGCGAGTCTGGCCAAGTTTCAAAATTTCAGTGCCATCCCAGGCATCGAGAGTGTTGGCACTGTATGACAGAAGCCCCACCCATTAGGGTGTGGTGACAGCGCCAACACTTGTCTAGGTTTTGAGTTGCGTAACCTTGCCAAGGGAGGTTTTGCATGAGGAGATCAAAGCTTGAGCTGGCAAGTCTGATTGCCATTTTGGTCGTCGCCTTCGGTTGGAGCTCGACCTTTGCTACCACGGAGCCAATGGGGTTTGATCGACTAAGCGAGGTCGAAGGAACATCGGTCTGCGAGCTCACGGATAGTTTCGGCTATGTGTGGAACCTCGAAGTCGACAATCTCGGTGAAGCTATCGGCACCGTGGACCACGCGTTTCCCAGGGGTGCCTCTGTCACTGGATCCGTCGCGGCTGGATTTATCGATCTGACCGGAGTCAACGACTCTCCCGACGGTTGTTCGTTCTACCACGACTTCTTTCGAGTGTTGGCATTCTGCGAGGGAAACAACTGTTCTGGCATCATCGAGGCACACTGCTTCGATGAGTTCTTGTACTCGGTGTACTGGGAGGGCGTCTTCACCTCTCCCTGTGTTTCGACCCTGATCTTCGCGGATGGTTTCGAAAGCGGAGACGTGTCCGCCTGGAGCAGCGCGGCGCCCTGACGAGAGTCCGCAAGGCGCAAGACAGCGATGATCGCGCAGCGGCGGCGCCCAACGTTGACATTCCACAGAGTCGGGCCAGGTCCCCTGCTAGCCTCGATTCAGGATGTTTCGCTGCAACAATGCTTCTCGCGTGACCGGTCGAGAGTATCGGCGACTTTCCCGCCTTCTGACTCTCGGGGCCGGGTTGCTGCTCTCTGTGCCACTCGGCGCCGCTGAACCCTACTGCCTGCAGAATCCGACCGTATATTGCAACGATTTCGAGACTGGGTTTTGGGAGGGCCTGGAGCACGAAGCCGACTCCTGGCTCGTCACGACGGGTATTCCCGGCCTTCATACATTTCAGGGCGATGGGTCGGTCGAGTCGATACTCGACTCCGACGCCACTGGCGCAAGCTTTGGCTACCGCTTTCCAGGCGTCCAACAAGTCTATGTTCGTTTCTACATGCGCTGGGAATCGACCTGGGATCGACCGATGCACCACTTCTTCGCGATCCACGGCGATCAGTCAGGCGATCCCTGGTCGTGCCACGGTACGGCAGGCTGTAGACCGGATGGGATCAAGTGTCTAAACGGCACCACCGTCGACAGCCGGGAACAAGTCTCGAATGAGCTCCCTGGCGAGCCCTTCTTCTATACCTACCATCCGGGTATGAGCTGTGACCCGGGGAACAGCTGTGACAACTACGCCGATCCGGCCGCGATCTGCCGGGGATGTGCCGACAGAGGTCTACCCTGCAACAGTGGCCTCGAGTGTTGCTGGGGCAATCACTTCAACCCAAACCAAGGAATATCGATCTCGATGCAGCAGGAACGGTGGTATGCGGTCGAGACCATGGTCAAGGCCAACACGGTGATCCTGGACCAGGGAGAAGCCGACGGCGAGATGGCGCTTTGGATCGATGGACAGCTGGTCGCGCATCACACCGGATTGCTATGGCGCCACGACGATGAGCTGCGACTCAACCACTTCATCGTCTGGAACTACTTCCCCGCGGCCAACCAGACCTACCGGATCTGGTTCGACAACCTCGTCATCAGCACCTCCCCCATCGGGGTATTCGACGCCGACATCTTCTCCGACGGCTTCGAGGCGAGTGATTCGAATGCCTGGAGCGGTACAGCGCCCTGATCGCCATCACCCTGTCGGGTGATCCTTCCTGACATTCCTAGCAGCTCTTGCGTGTGGTTTCTCGCAAAGGATTCCTATTCCACTGGTATCCCAATGTGCAGGAGCTAATCGCGGGAGCTGCTCCGACCAAGACCAACATCCCGCAAAGCCTGAACGGAGGTCGAAAATGGTAAACGCAAGAATTTGGGTGACGGTGGTAGCCGTAGCGGCTTTGATCGTCGTAGCCACAACGCCGGGGGCTTGGGCCAAGAAGCTGGCCGACGCTGCGATCTACATCGAGATCAACGAGACCGATGGAGACGCGGGCATTCACGTCTTCCTGGATGGTGAGGGCTGGGACTCGATGCAGTTGATCAGTCCAAACGGCATCGAGTTCAGCGTGCTTGCCGAGAGCAGCGTGGGTTTGCAGGGAATCACCGAGTTCTTTTTCGAGAGCGCCGAGCCCTCCTTCGACGAGCAGTCGCTCGAGGAGCTTCTCGAGCTCTTCCCGCAGGGCATGTACAAGTATCGCGGAACGACGACTGAAGGCCAGCGTCTGACTGGAAAGGCCAGGCTGACGCACGCGCTTCCCGCAGGACCGGTCCTGGTCTTCCCGGTCGATGGCGAAGAGATCGACCCGGAGGATGCCGAATTCAGTTGGCAGCCGGTCGCCGATCCACAGGGTAGCGAGATCGTCGGCTACGAAATCGTCGTTGAGTGCGAAGAGCCCGACTTCATCGAGTACGTCGCGCAGGTCGGTCCCGACGTCGCCAGCGTCACTGTCTCGCCTGAGATCCTGGGCCAGGAGGATGCGGACGAGTGCAAGTGGGAAGTCCTGGCAATCGAGACAAGCGGCAATCAGACCCTGACCGAGAGCGAGTTCTCGATCGAATAGACATCTCGAGATCAATCGCTTCACCGGGGCTCCGTTCGAGCCTCGCCGACACCGCAGCCGGCGAGTCGATCGGGGTCCCATACCTATCGGCCCCGGAGAGTACGTCTCATAGGCTCTGTAATCTCGCTCCATGCCAAGGCGGGGTAGAATCTCCCTTGTTCGCGACAGGCTAGAGCACCGAGAAGACCAGGAGTCGCTGCTCTGTACCCAAAAGGATACAGCCGGTGAGACCTCCCCGAGAAGAAGACCCTCTCTCGCGGCACAGCGATGCGACGCCAGCTCAGCAAGATGTCGAGTTGGTCCGAAGACTCTGGGACGATACGACCCGACTTCGTGAAACCTGCAGTGAAACGGGCTGGCTCGACTCTCAGTACCTTCAAAATCACTACATCAAACCCCAGATCGGGGGGCCTGGCAGCCAAGGGAACTGGGCTCAAATTGTCATGCAAATTCTCGATATCCCCTCGGACGGATATTGGTTGAGTCTGGGTTGCGGTGCAGGGGGGCAAGAGATCCGGTGTATGGATCTGGGTCTGTGTAGTCGGCTGGATGCCTATGACATCTCTCCGGAGTCCATTGTCGTCGCAGAAAAGACCGCAAAGGACAAGGGTTTATCGGGTATCTCTTTTCAAGTGGTGGATTTTCATGAACTGAGACTTCCCGCACATGCCTTTGATGTGGTCATGATGTCGATGTCGCTTCATCACGTGGCGCAACTGAACAGGCTCCTGACGAGAATCGGACGCGCTCTGAAACCCGATGGTTGGCTGCTGGTAAACGAATACATCGGACCTGCCCAATTTCAGTTTGACAACAAGCAACTTCGAATCGTCAACGACCTTCTCGATCAACTGCCCGACAGACTGCGCTTCGACTACGTGAATCAGCAAATCAAGCGCGAGTACATTCGACATACTCGCGATCATTGGTTCAGGTTGGACCCGTCCGAGTCGATTTGTTCTGACAAGATCGAGGCTGCACTCCACAGGTACTTCCATGTACGCCTGCAGCGCAACTATGGCGGCACAATTCTGAATCCTCTGCTGGAACACATCGTCGCCAATTTCTCATCCGGCGACGAGCGAGATCGTGCACTTCTGCGTTGGCTCGCCTATTTGGAACGGTTGCTGATACGCGAGCAGGTGCTCGAGAGTGACTTCGCCGTCTTCGCCGCTCAGCCAAAACGCGGCCCGATGGCACTACTGTCCTTGCCGCATCGAGTCCACGATAGCCTCCGCATCGCCTGGTGGCGGAAGCGCATGGGAATCGCTACAAGCGAAGCGCCCTCCGATGAGCATGTGCTGGAGGCAGACCGAGCCCTAGCGAGGTATGGCGGAAGCGCATGGGAATCGAACCCACCCTCGACGACCGTCAGCCGCCGAACAACGGTTTTGAAGACCGCGAGAGGCACCAGCCCCTGAGCGCTTCCGTCGGCGATTGTAGCTGAGTCGATCGGCGCTGCCGAGGGCCGTCCTTCCTCCCCGATCGAACGCCCGGGTGTGACCAGGCTGGTGAGAGTCAGCTTTCAAGCAGTGAGATCCGCCCGCCCTGCCAGCCGGGGAACATAGTGGCGTCGTCATCGATTCTCAGGTGCTGGCCTGCTACCTCGGCAAAAACCGCTCGAAAATCCGTCGTGACAGGAAGGTCTCGGCCCTCATGGAGCGCGTCTGGGTCGAGGCTGGGGAGGTCTCCATGAACGATCCCGCCGTGGGTAGAATTGCCCAGAACAAATAGACACGAACCATGCCCATGATCGGTACCACCCGACCCGTTTTCGCGAACGGTTCGGCCAAATTCGGTCATGGTCATCAAGATCACGTCGTCTTGATACGAGCCGAGATCCTTCCAGAAAGCTTGCACCGATGTCGCCAGATCTCTCGACCGCTGTGCGAAAGACCCATTGTTGGTGCCCTGCTGAACGTGGGTGTCCCAGCCACCGCTCTCGGCAAACGCTATCTCGAGACCGACATCGGATTTGATGAGAAAAGCAATCTGTTTCATGCTCTCTCCGAGCGGACTCCTCGGATAGGTGACTCCACGCGCCGGGCGATATCGGGCCGGGTTCATTCTCTCCAGCATCTCTACGGCTTCGAAAGTTTCGTTCCCGGTGTCACGAAGTAATTCCTGGGAGGCCTCTGCGTAAAGCGCCTCGAACCCTTCACCAGCGACCTTGGCACCGCGCCGAGAGCCGGGAAGACGAACTTGGAAATCCGCCAAATCCGTCACGGCTAGCGCCGGCTCGGGGCCATAGAGTGAACGGGGAAGTGCCGGGCTCATTGCCACAGACCGAAAAGGTGTCGGCTCGTGTCCCAGGAGGCCACTGACCCGGTTGAGCCAACCCGAGGCCGTGCCTTTGCGACCAGGAGTACCGGTTTCCATATAGTCCTGAGCGTCGAAATGAGACCGCGTTGGATCGGGTGACCCGACCGCGTGAACGATCGCGAGTCGATCTTCGCGCCAGAACTCGGTAAGAGGTTGAAAGGACGGGTGAAGCCCATAGTCGACACCGAGGTCGATCAAGGCCTCGTCTCCCCCACGACGCGAGGCCGACATCGCGAGGCGGGGTCTGAGTTTCTTGAGCCTGGGCTCACCCAGAGGTGGCACCGCCATCAGGCCGTCCATCGCCCCGCGCTGAAAGATCGTCACCAGGACCTTGCGACGCCGCAGCGCACCCGATTCCGGAGCTGCGAGTGCAGTCCGGGTGAGAAACGACGGTCCTATTCCCCCGACACCGGCCGAGAACAAAGTCACGCCTCCGGCTTTTAGAAGTGCTCTTCGGGTCCACATGATCGGCTCCTTTGGGCTATTTCCTCTGGAACTCCGGCGAGCCCAGAATCACGCCTACAACCTGCTCTAGACCGGTCGGCTCGACCTTTCGTGATGGCTGTGGCGAGACCTCTGTGAACAAATCCTCTTCGCCAAAGAGACCCATATCTCCAGCAAAGACGTCTGGTTGTTCGGCCGACTCAGGAG
>CAJHZD010000085.1_pt1 | contig 13378 bp, 12 predicted proteins | sample 9198941 | NCBI WGS metagenome assembly CAJHZD01 (sample SAMEA7708371, study PRJEB35096) | sediment metagenome | biome: marine neritic benthic zone biome [ENVO:01000025]; feature: sediment [ENVO:00002007]; material: shallow marine sediment [ENVO:03000034] sea grass bed [ENVO_01000059] ...
ACCAGGATCCGCCTCGAGAGGTTCCCTATCCTGGGGATCTTGGTTTCGGTGACAGCGAACGCAGTCGACGGTAGACATCTCGTAACGATTCTTACCCGACTTCTCCAGGCAAGACAATGCGGCTGTCCACGCGGTCGCCAACGTCTCCAGGGATGCGGACCAAGAGTACCTGATCCCCATTCTCTCTCTTGCCGCGAAGAGCCTTGACGACTTCATCGGGGACAGCCAGTTTTACAAACGCAGGGCGTCTCTCGTTCTGTCGAGCACTATCAAGAAGTAGGCTCTCGACTGCTGCGAGCTCCACCCGTTGGGGGTACTTCTCGAGAGCAAATCGGAGCGTTTTCAGGAGATCTTCCATTATTTACCCCTGTCTGTCTTCCAAGAAATGTGACCGAAAGTAATCGATCGTATTCTCCAGGCCCTGCCGTATCGGAACCCGAGGTTCCCAGCCAAGTATCTTATTGGCCTTGGAGATGTCGGGCTGTCGAATCTTGGGGTCGTCGATTGGAAGCGGCTCGTGAGTAATCTGGCTTGCCCCGCCAGTCATCTCGAGGATGAGCTCGGCAAACTGGAGAATCGTCATTTCATGGGGGTTCCCGATGTTCACCGGATCGCTCTCTTCACTGTTGAGCAATCGCCAGATTCCCTCGATTAGATCGTCGACGTAACAAAAAGATCGGGTCTGACTGCCGTCACCGAAAACCGTAAGGGGCTCCTGCTGAAGCGCCTGCTGAATAAACGCAGGCACGACTCGACCGTCGCGCGGTCGCATTCGGGGACCGAATGTGTTGAATATTCTGACAATTCGCGTCTCGAGCTTGTGGTAGCGATGGTAGGCCATCACCATTGCCTCCGCAAACCGTTTTGCCTCGTCGTAAACACCTCGAGGACCTACCGGATTGACGTTCCCCCAGTAGTCTTCCGACTGAGGATGAACAAGAGGGTCGCCGTAGACCTCCGAAGTCGAAGCCAAGAGATACCGAGCTTGCTTCTTCTTGGCCAGGCCCAGCGTATTGTGGGTTCCGAGGGATCCGACCTTGAGCGTCTGGATCGGCAGATCGAGGTAGTCGATGGGACTGGCTGGTGAGGCGAAGTGCAGCACATTGTCGATTGAATCCTCGATTTCGAATGGCTGCGAAACATCGTGCCGAAGAAAACTGAAGTCCGAACTGTCGAGAAGGTGAGCGATGTTCTCCACCTTTCCCGTAATCAGGTTGTCTACACAGGTGACCGAATGTCCTTCGGCCAGAAGTCGTTGGCAAAGGTGCGAGCCCAGGAAACCAGCCCCACCAGTTACGAGTGAATGCGTCATTACGCTTCCGATCTGTTCCCACCAACTTCGGGGCGACCGACCGAAATGTAGTGAAAACCCGCGGCGCTCATCTTTGCAGGTTCATAGATGTTTCGAAGATCGACGATTAGGGGTTTCTTGAGAAGCGTCTTGAGACGAGACAGCTCCAGGGCTCGAAACTCGTTCCACTCCGTCACGATGACAATTCCGTCTGCTTCGCTGGCGGCTCGGTAGGGAGTCTCACAAAACTCGACGTCTGGCCAGCGATCTCGACACTCGTCCATGGCGGCTGGATCAAAGGCGCGCACTCGGGCCTTCGCCTCCAGCAGCCCGTCGATGATGTCGATCGCCGGGGACTCTCGCATGTCGTCAGTATCGGGCTTGAACGAGAGGCCGAGGACGGCAACGGTGCGTCCTTCGAGACCTTCTGGGAAGGCGTCACGGATCTTTTGCACCATTCTCGCCTTCGTATTGTTGTTTACATCGATCACAGTTTCCATGATTTGGAAGGGGAAACCTCTCTCCTTAGCGATCTGAGCCACTGCTCTCGAGTCCTTGGGGAAGCAGGAGCCACCATAACCAGGCCCAGGATGGAGGAACATCGGCCCGATCCGCCGATCGAGCCCCATTCCCTTCGCTACAGTCTCTACGTCGGCTCCAAGTACCTCGCTGAGCTTGGCCACCTCGTTGATAAACGAGATCTTGGTGGCAAGAAATCCGTTGGAGGCGTACTTGATCAGCTCTGCGCTCTCGACGTCGGTGACGACGAATGGAACATCTGCGACACGCAGAGGAGAGTAGATATCGAGCATGATCTCGATAGCCCTTTGATCTCGACTCCCAATCACGACACGATCGGGATGTCGAAAGTCGCCGATTGCGGACCCCTCGCGAAGAAACTCGGGATTGCTGACCACTGCGAATTCGAAGTCGCCGGTTTGTGTGGCCTTGACGGTCTCTTCGATCATCTGACCGGTACCGATGGGCACGGTGCTTTTTGTGATGATGACTTTGTAGCCATTCAGATGTTTCCCGATGGATTCGGCGACATTCTTGATGAAACTGAGATCGGCCGAGCCGTCGGGAAGAGAGGGAGTGCCGACAGCGATGAAAATCGCGGTCGCCTCTTCGAGCGATGGTCCCAGGTCGGTCGTAAAATGGAGTCGACCCGCGTCCATGTTGGTCCGAACCAGAGTGGCCAACCCCGGTTCGTAGATAGGAATCTCGCAGCTTTTCAAGGCCGCGATTTTTTCCTCATCCTTATCAACTCCAACCACGTGCATGCCGAAATCGGCAAGACACGCACCGGTGACGAGTCCAACGTACCCACTGCCTACAACGCAGATCTTCATGACAATGAGAATCCTGAAATAGTTGTTGAAATCGAGCCAGTTGGCCCCCAGACGGTGTGGTTCAGGGGTCAGCCTCTGCTCTCTCGATACCAGGCGACAAATCGCCTGATTCCCTCACGAATCGAGATCTTCGGTGAATAGCCAAGCAGACGCTCAGCCTTCGATACATCCGCGTAAGTGATCGGCACATCGCCTGGCTGATCCGGAAGATATTCAATCTGCGGTTCTACCGCAAGCTCTTCGCCGATCCATTGGACCAGATCCGACAGCGAAGTGGTCTCGGCCCCTCCGAGATTCAGGATCTCAAAAGAAGGAGCCAGATCCAAGCTAGCGATCACGCCGTCGATGATGTCATCGATATAGGTGTAGTCTCTCTGGCTGTTGCCATCGCCGTACATGGTGATGGGCTCGCCGTTCGCGATCAGATTGGTGAACTTGTGTATCGCCATCTCAGGCCGCTGAGCTGGGCCGTAGACCGTAAAGAAGCGCAGGCATGCGGTTCTCAAGCCATACAGATGATTGTAGTTGTAGCAGAGCAGCTCACCGGTTCGCTTCGTTGTGGCATAGGGGCTAATCGGCTTGTTGATCTCATCGGCCTCGGAAAAGGGTATTTTCTCGTTGATTCCATACACCGAAGACGAAGATCCGAATATAAACGTTTCCGGCCCGTGGTGGCGAGCCGCCTCGAGAAGGTTGATCGTGCCGATGCAATTGGTCTCTTCATACAGGATCGGTTCCGCCAGGCTGGGTCGCACGCCTGCCCGCGCAGCCAGGTGCACGACGGAATCGAATCTGCCGTCTCGAAAAAGGCTGTCGACCAAATCTCGATCTCTGATATCTCCCTCGACCAGAGCATAGGTATCTTGGCCCAGAAAAGGCTGGACGTTGGCCCGCTTGAGAGCCGGATCGTAAAAGTCGTTGAACTCATCGAGATTGGTTACTCGATCCCCTCGGCCCAGCAGCCGCCGGGTTAGATGGCTCCCGATGAAACCGGCACCGCCGGTGACCAGTACATGTGAACTCATATTCGATCTACCGATTCAGTCGTGATCAGCAATAGTGGATATGAATAGAAGGCGAGTCTAGGCGTGGGAGGCTTTCTGATCGACGTCAATGATAGACCAGAGTGGCCGGTCTCTGCAGGCTTATTCGCAGATCGCCAACCATTGAGAAGCCTTCTGCACGGGTCAACGAGTCTCGATTCGCCGGTACAACCGATGGAGATCGAACTGGATGCAATCCAACAATCACAGGCGAGGATACAATTGCCGAGATGAGCCCGTCAGCCGATGATGCCACCCGGACCGCAAAGCCAGGGCCGATCGCAACAGCGCTGGCGACGCTGTCTGGCAACCTGTTTCTGGTCTTCGGCTCTATCTTCTTTGGCACCCTCGCCATCCTCACGGCGTGGATACCACCCCGTGGCGACTGGGTATATTTCATGGCCCGGTTGTGGAGTCGAGGCCTGCTCTTCTCCAGCGGGCTGAGACTTCGAGTGATTTCGGGCACCAGCCTGGAATCGAATCGATGCTACGTCTTCATGTCGAATCATCAAAGCCTCTACGACATCCCGGCCCTGATTCAGTCTCTACCTGGCCAAGCGCGTTTTCTAGCCAAGCGAAGTCTCTTCCAGATACCCATTTTTGGTTGGGCGCTGAAGGCTGGTGGCTTTGTCAGTATCGATCGCAAGGACAGGAGTCGTGCTAGTGAGAGTTTCGCGGATGCGGTTGACCGCTTGAAGTCGGGTTCATCCGCCGTGGTCTTCCCTGAAGGGACGAGATCGCTCGATGGCGAGCTCTTGCCGTTCGAGCGCGGGGGCTTCTTGCTGGCGATCAAGAGCGGAGCAAAGATAGTGCCTGTCGGAATCCAAGGCAGTCTGCAGGTCAGGTCTCGCGACAGCTGGGTTGTGAGGCCAGGTACAATCACGGTTGCCTATGGCATGCCTATCGACGTGGAGTCGTTTGGGATACGCCGCAGAACCGAGCTGGTCGAAGAAGTTCGAACGAGAATTGCTCGGTTGGCTGACGGTAAGGACTAATAGATAAAGGCAAGAAAATCTGATGTCGACAGAAAAGAAAGTCTGGGAGCTGCTACAAGAAATTCCGTTTCCCGGCATGAGCCGAGATATCGTCTCGTTTGGGTTCGTGGACGAGGTGGTAGTTGACGATGATCATGTTCGTGTGGGTTTGTTCATAACGTCCCACAATCCCCAACTCGCTGAGCAGGTTCGAGCCGAGGTCGAGGGCAGGCTGGCGGAATCCGGTCTGGCTCAGAGCTATGAGGTGTCGCTCAAGTCGCAAGCACCGACGTCGGAGGCGCAGCAGTCAGTGTCACAATCTCCCGATCTGATTCCTGAGGTCCAGCATGTCGTGGCCGTAGCCAGCGGCAAAGGAGGGGTCGGGAAGTCGACCGTAGCGGCGAATCTGGCCGTAACCTTGTCCGCACAGGGCTATCGGGTCGGTTTGCTGGATGCCGACATATACGGTCCTTCGATGCCGATGATGTTCGGTATCACCGAACGTCCCGTCGTCGAGAACGACCGCCTGATCCCGTTTGAGAAGTATGGGATCAAGATTATGTCTCTTGGCTTTGTTCTCGACGTCGACACCCCGGTCATCTGGCGAGGACCTATGGTGGTTCGTGCAGTCGAGCAGATGCTGGGAGATGTCGAGTGGGGGCCGCTCGATTACCTGGTCGTCGATCTGCCTCCGGGGACTGGAGATGCCCAACTGACTCTGAGTCAGAAAGTTCCACTTTCCGGCGCAGTGATTGTCTCGACGCCGCAAGACATAGCACTCATCGATGCTCGTAAGGGTCTGGCGATGTTCGACAAAGTAAACGTTCCGGTTCTCGGGATTGTCGAGAATATGTCTACGTTTGTTTGTCCTCATTGCGGCGAAGCGACAGACGTTTTCAAGAGTGGTGGCGCTGAACGCACCGCCGACGAGCTCGGATGCTCCTTCCTGGGTCGCATTCCCCTGGATCCGGCGATTGTCGCCGGCGGGGACGCTGGCGAGCCCATCGTTGTCTCCGAGCCCGACTCCGCACACGCCTCGGCGTTTCAAGAAGTGGCGAAGTCCGTAGTGGTGGAAGTCGGCAACCGGCAGGCGCAAAAAGTGTCGATCGTCTAGCCTCGAAACTCGATCAGGAGGCTGATTTGTCTGTTGCGGTAGTCGCGGATGCTCATCTCGGAGGACCCGGCGGACCCGCCGAACCGCTAGTAGTCCAGTTGGCCGGTCTGCCTGATCGCGGCTGCAAAAGACTTGTTTTGCTTGGCGACCTCTTCCAAGTGTGGGTCGGATCCAGAAGGTACGAGACCGAAGACATCCGTGTAGTCCTGAAGACGCTGTCAGAGATTCGTAGTAAGGGCGTTCGGGTCGATTACGTCGAGGGCAATCGCGATTTCTTCTTGGCTACCGGACCCTACAGCGACTACTTCGACACCGTAGCGACCGAAGTCTCGTTTGAAGTCGCCGGGCGACGATATCTTGCGGTGCACGGCGACGGACTCAATGACCGAGATCGTCAGTATTTGTTCTGGCGCTGGCTTTCGAAGAGCGCTCTGAGTCGATTCTTCATGCTCAACCTGCCGGGCCGCATGGCCCAGAGGCTGGTTGGCGTAACGGAATCACAACTTGGAAAGACTAACTTCAGACACAAGTCGAAGATCCCGGAAGATGCGATTCGTCGGTACGCGTCCCGACGATTCGAGGAAGGGTTTGATGTTCTGCTACTCGGGCACTTTCATGAACCACGACAATGGCAGGAGGGAGATGGTGAAATTCAGTTGCTCGATGCCTGGTTCCGCTCCCATCGGGTCGAGTGGTATCGAGCCGACGTTTGAGTCGGTAGCTAGCCGTCGGATGGAATTCAACCCATGAGTCTTGAATCCTCGAATCCCGAGGAATGGAGAGTGGTTCCAAGCGGTACGATGGTCGAGGGTAGACTTCGCCCACCCGCCTCGAAAAGCCTAACCCAGCGGTTTCTGAATCTGGCGCTGCTCTCGACGGGCAGAACAGAGCTGGTCCGACCACTCATCGCGGAAGACACGTCTCTGTTTCTAGCTGCTTTGGAGCGTATCGGAATGTCGATCGAATCCGGCCCGAGCCAGATTACGTTTGAGCCGCAGGGCGGAAGGGACGAATGTGAGCTCCGATGCGGCAACAACGGCACCATGCTTCGGTTTCTTCTCGGATCGTTGACGACAATGCCCGGCATCTGGGTCATCGATGGGAGTCCGAGACTGAGAGAACGTCCGGTGGGTCCTCTGGTCGACGCCCTCCGACAGCTTGGGGCTCGAATCGACTACCTGGGCGTCGAGGGCTTTGCGCCATTGCGGGTTTATGGAGGGAACCTCGGGGAAGGCGAAGTCCTTCTCGATGCCGGCACATCGAGCCAATTTGCGTCGTCGGTTCTCATGGCGGCGACCCGGGCGAGGGGCGAGGTCTTGGTCGAGCTCGCCGAGCTGACGTCCGCGCCCTATCTTCAGCTGACGATAGCTTCGATGGCCGAGTTTGGCGCCCAAGTCGAGGTACTGGACTCACGTCGCCTGAAGGTTCGACCCTCTGAAATGAAAGGTGGCAGGTATTCGGTAGAGCCCGATTTCTCTGCTGCCGCTTACCCAGCAGTGGCCGCACTGCTGACCCGGGGCTCGGTTCTGCTCGAAGGTCTTTCGGCGTCCTCGAAGCAGGGAGACCTTCGGTTTATCGAGCTGATTGGCCGGATCGGAGCTGACATCGAGTGGACAGGCAAGGGGGTCTTGGTTCGAGGCCAGTCGGAGATCTCCGGCCTGGATGTGGATCTCAGTACGATGCCAGACCAAGTACCGACGCTGGCGGCGCTGGCACCGTTTGCTAGTGGGAGGACCAGAATCCGTAACGTGGCTCACTTGCGGTACAAGGAGAGTGATCGCCTGGACGCGATGAGCCGAGAGTTGACGCGGCTGGGTGCGGACATCGAACAACGAGACGATGGGCTGGTGATCGAAGGTACCTGGGCGGAACAGGCCCCACCCGAGACCAACGTGAGAGTCCGAACCTACGGCGATCATCGAATTGCGATGAGTCTGGCTCTAGTGGGGCTTCGCCGTCCAGGCGTCGAGATCTCCGAGCCAGAAGTCGTGAAGAAGTCATATCCTGATTTCTGGCGTGACCTCGAAGGTCTGATTGCACGGTGACGGGGCGAGAGGGAGCCGGCTGCCTCACCCACGAAAGTTTCGTCGAACAAGAGACGGTCTCCCTGGCTGAAGTACATCTTGGTGATCGAGAGCGGCTGGGAGTTCTCCTGCAAGCGGCCGCCGCCGCGTCGTTTCTCGATGCCGCAGGTCGATGCCTCGAAGGAGACTGGGTCGATCTGAGGGTCGACCGAAAGGGCTTCGTCCGGGGACTGATACCGGGTAGGGAGGGCCATTCTGGGCCCCATCAGGAATGGCTGGTCGAATTGCTGGATCAACTCTTCGATACCGATGGGGGTATCCCGGGCCGAGGCGAAGTACGAGGGATCGCCCGTCGACTACGACGATACTGGTCCGGATTTCCCACGTACTTGCAAGCCGATCGGGCCGTGTCGGACGTCCTCGATCTGGCTCCTTTCTTCTGGTCGAAGAAGTTCGACTCTCTAAGGATCAGCCTGGGCGGGGAAATCGCATCGGCGAGCCGATCCACTCTATGGCTGGCGGGAGCAGGCAGATTCCGAAGACTGGTTCTGGGGCGCGTCGACAGCTACGACCAGCTTCAGGAGCTGCTGGCGGGGTCCGAAGCAAGGCTGCTCTGGAAGACGGCCGCTCAAGACGGGAAAACGCGTACGCGGGGCGCCGGCGAGCCGCCGAGCTCCGAGGAGGGCAGACAGTCACGACAGCCGAGGCCACGCAAGAAATCTGGGCTGGCGGAGCTGTTCGATAGGAGACGATCACGTTCGAATTCCGATGCGGCGGATGCCTGGAGCCTCCTCGCCCGCTCGAGACTGGCGAAGCACGATCTTTCGGGCGCTGAGCGAGCGGGGGGGCACGCGCTGATTCTTCAAGGCATCGCAGGCGACCTGTCCGAGCTCCTTCGACGACAGGCTTTCCTCACTGAGGTTCATATACGTCGCGGTCGACTCAAGGGCTTGCCGAGGATTCTCGAACAGCTCGAATTCTCGAGCTGCGAGGCGGGAGTATCGGGCCGAAAGGCCGGCGTCTCTCTCTTGCGAGCCAGATTCGAAATGAGTCGAGGAATGCCCGCGACTGCTCTGGAGAGAATCGCCCGATACGAGGACGAATGCCGAAGAACCCACACCGAACCAGACCGTCTGGCCAAGATTCTCGAAGCCCGAGCTCTAGGCTGGCTCGGTCGTGCGGCCGAGGGTCGGTTGATTCTCGACAGCTTGGATGAAGAAGACTGGAGACACCTCGAACCGGAGGAGAGGCCAGCCCTCTGGGCGCTGTGCGGCGATCTATGCCGCGCTCGACAGGAGGCGCAGATCCAGTGGAAGCAGCTGTGGACAATGGTAGTCGACGGGGTAGGACAGGGCGGAGAGATCTGGGACTGTTTGACCCAGCTAGGCGACTACCGTGCGGCCCGACTCGTGTTGGATATTGAGCTGGCGAAGCCAGGTTCGGTGCCAAATCAGTGGATCCGCAAAGCCGAGGTTTATCTCCGGAATCTGGGTGCTGGAGCCTTTGCGGCTCGACTCGATCGCACCAGAAGAGGGTCTTGGAGGGTACTGACCGACTACTTTGGATCAGGGGCGGGTACAGGCGAGAAAGCGGTTCGGAGATTGATTGAAGATTCCGGTTACTTTGACGCAAGACTGAGTTGGCTCGATAGAACCGAACAACGAGTTCTGATCCCGGGAGCGGGAGGTCCGGAGGAGCTCTCAGAAGATCTGGGTCGAGGTAGGCTACTCTTGCAAGCAGCCCGTCTCGACCCTCCGCTGAGAGCGTTGTTCGCTCTAGCTGCCCGAGAATACTTGCCGAACTCTGAGCCACGACGCCGACGTCATCGTGTTGGCGGTCTCGTCGGCGAAAGCGAGAAGCTCCATAGTAGTCTCGTTCGACTGGAGCGATTAGCCGCTCAGGAGATCACCGTTCTTATTCAGGGTGAGACCGGTACCGGTAAGGAGATCGCGGCCCGCCAAGTGCACAACTTGAGTCCAAGATCGGCGGGTCCCTTTGTAGCTGTCAACTGTGCGGCCCTGTCGGAGTCCCTGCTGCTTTCGGAATTGTTCGGTCATGTGCGGGGAGCGTTCACAGGCGCAGATCGATCGCGAGCAGGGATTTTCGAGACTGCCGCCGGTGGGACCGTCTTTCTCGATGAGATCGGCGATCTGCCGCTCCAGGCCCAGGCGAAGCTGCTTAGGGTCTTGCAGGAGGGTGAGCTGCGACGTCTGGGAGAGAGTTCTTCCAGACGTGTGGATATCCGAGTCGTTGCGGCAACGCATCGTAATTTGAGGTCTATGATCGACAAAGACGAGTTTCGGAGCGATCTTTACTATCGGCTATGTGTCGGAAGAGTCGTGCTCCCTCCCCTCAGAAGGCGAGGCCTCGACGTTGTACTTCTGGCCGAACATTTTCTGGGCCAACGGGGATACAGTATGACTGCTGCCTGCGGCCAGCATCTCTTGACCCACAGCTGGCCTGGCAATGTGCGAGAGCTGAGAAATGTGATCGATCTTGCCGTAGCGCTCTGCGATGGCCAGATCGTTGGGCCGCAGCATCTGGAGCTACCCATCGAAGAGAATGAGACTCAGATCGGCTACCATCGTCAGGTCAAGGATTTTAGGCGGAGTCTTGTCCGGGAGGCGCTTCGTGCCAGCGGTGGCCAGAGGGCGGAGGCAGCGAGGCGACTCAATCTGAGTCGACAGGCTCTTTCTTACCTGGCGAGGACTCTAGGCGTCGAATGACTGCTTACATCGCAAGGCGACTCGCCCAAACCATTCCTATCGCCCTCCTGGTGTCGATTCTTGTCTTCTCTTTGATTCACTTGATTCCGGGTGATCCCGTAGAGATGATGCTCGGCGAAGGGGCGCAGCGATCCGAGGTCGAAGCCCTGAGACATGAACTCGGTCTCGATCGACCTTTGCTGGAGCAGCTAGGCAGTTTCTTGGCCGGTCTCCTGCGCGGAGATCTGGGCGAGTCTCTGCACTACGGACAGCCTGTGCGGGAGCTCCTTGTTCAGCACTATCCCGCTACCGTGCAACTTGCACTTGCCAGCATGATCGTGGCGCTCGCGATGGCCTTGCCGCTGGGAGTAGCTGCCGCATTTCATCGTGATGGGGCAATCGATCATTTCTCTCGGATTGTCTCTCTTCTGGGAGTCTCGATACCGAATTTTTGGTTGGGCCCCATGCTGATCCTGGTGTTCTCTATTCAGTTGGACCTGCTACCCGTTTCAGGTCGATCTGGTCTGGCCAGCATCATCTTGCCGGCGGTTACGCTGGGTACGGGTCTGGCGGGCCTCTTGACCCGCATGATTCGGTCCTCTTTGACAGAAGAGCTCGATCGTCCGTATCTGACGACGGCACAAGCCAAGGGTCTGACTCGCAACGACGCCGTGGTGCGTCACGCTTTGAAGAATGCGTCGATACCGATCGTTACCGTGGTTGGCCTTCAGGTCGGAGCCCTCCTGACCGGAGCCATTGTTACCGAGATGATCTTTTCGTGGCCTGGATTGGGCAGGCTGATTATTCAGTCGATTCGGCTACGCGACTATCCGCTGATCCAGGGCGGAGTGCTCGCGATCGCACTGACATACCTGATGATCAATCTCATCACCGATCTGGTCTATGCGTGGCTCGACCCCAGGATCCGGCTCCAGTGATCGAGTCTCGGCTTTCAGAATCGAGCATTCTGATGGACGGCTTCAGCCATCGATGCCGCGATCATCTGCAGGTACTTGGCATCGACCTCGCCGAAGGCGGCGGTCTCGCGGGAATCGAGATCCAGGACGGCGATCAGTCGATCCTCGCCGTCGAATACTGGCACCACAATCTCCGATCGGCTGGTCGGATCGCATGCGATATGACCCTCGAAGGCGTGAACATCTGTCACAACTTGAGTCTTTCCGGTCCGAGCCGCGGCACCGCAAACTCCTTTCGAGAAGGAGATTTCCAGGCAGCCCGGCGGGCCTTGATAGGGGCCGACTCTGAGCAAGTTCGGCTCCACTACGCGGTAGAAACCGACCCAGCTGACCCAGGGGAGGTTTTCGTGCAAGACAGCAGAGACGCTGGCCATGGCAGCCACCGGGTCGGCGAGATCTTCCAGCAGCGATCTGATTTGAGCGATGGATGTGGTGTACCTGCTTTCCTTGTCGACCGACATGATGTGGAGATTCTAGCGCCGGAATGAGCTCTTCGGATAACAGCCTCCCGAGCCGGTCCGGGCGAGCCGAGCTGGTTGTCGGGGCAGTCCTGGTCATTGTTGCCTTGGCGACGGCTGCCTTTGCCCCGCTGCTGGCCCCTCAAGATCCGACGCTTCAGATTCTCGAGGAGCGCCTCGATCCGCCGAGCTTCGGTCATCCGCTGGGTCAAGACGAGCTGGGTCGGGACATTCTCTCGCGTCTCATTTACGGTGCCCGAGTCTCGGTCTCCGTAGGGCTCGCAGTCGTGTTGCTGGCAGGTCTTCTCGGCACGCTAATCGGAGCGATATCAGGCTTTGTCGGCGGCCGAGTCGATGCCGCATTGATGCGTGTCACCGATACGTTTTTGGCCTTTCCCGGGATCTTGCTTGCGATCGCTCTGGTGGCAGTCTTGGGTCCAGCGCTCAGACATGTCGTTATCGCTCTGGTTTCAATCGGCTGGGTTGGGTACGCAAGATTGGTACGGGGTCAAGTGCTCCAGATTCGAGAGCAGGAATTCGTGCTGGCAGCGAAGGCAGCTGGAGTACCTGCCACGAGAGTGCTGACGCGGCATGTGCTGCCCAACGTTTTACCGACTCTGATGGTGCAGGCGAGTCTCGGAATGGCAGGAGCCATTCTTGCGGAGGCCAGCCTGTCGTTCCTGGGTTTGGGTATCCAACCCCCAACTCCCTCATGGGGGGCAATGATAAACGCTGGGCGCGGTCATCTTCTAGACGCTCCACACCTGGCTCTCTTCCCGGGGTTGGCGATCTTTGTGACTGTGATGGGTTTGAATTTTCTGGGCGACGCGCTCGTCGACTATCTCGACCCCCGGCAGAAACGTTTTCTTTCGCGAGGGTCTCATGAGCGATAAGCGATGTCGGTTGACACACATGGATTGATTCTTAACAATGGTTTTCAGTTATTTCTAAATTCGAGGTCTAATCAAGGTTTGGCTGGGGGGCCACCTATGACTGTCAAGCAGACCGTACAGGCAAGATCACGGAGCGTGAATGAGCAGAGATTGCTCACCCTGAGTGAAGTCGCTCAGAGTATCGAAGTCTCGATGCCAACCGCTCAGAAGTATAAGAAGGCCTACCAGAGACGCATCCCATCGGTCGGGAAGGGTCGAACTCAGCGCTATCCCGAGAAAGCTCTCAAGGTCTTCGAACAGATCAAAGTCGAGAACCTCAGTCGACGAGGACGCCCGCCCAAAACGACCTCGATATCCTCACTGTCGACTGTACCGAGCCGCTCGGCGAAACAGACTTCCAAGGGCAAGGGTCGAGCGATATCGACATCCGGCTCAGGTCAGGTCTCGAGAAGCGGGTCGTCCCCCAAGAAGGGCTCCGAATTACTGACTCTTACGGAGGTCAGCCGACGGACGGGAATCTCGTATCCGACTTGTATAAAGTACGCAA
>CAJHZD010000011.1_pt1 | contig 13290 bp, 12 predicted proteins | sample 9198941 | NCBI WGS metagenome assembly CAJHZD01 (sample SAMEA7708371, study PRJEB35096) | sediment metagenome | biome: marine neritic benthic zone biome [ENVO:01000025]; feature: sediment [ENVO:00002007]; material: shallow marine sediment [ENVO:03000034] sea grass bed [ENVO_01000059] ...
TAAAAGGTCGCGCCGAGGGTCCGGTCAGTGGCCTTCGGGTCGAGCTCGAAAGCGACTGGATCGACGGCGATTCCGCTCCTATGCACCTCAGAGCATCGGGCACGCCACAGCAGAAGCTCCTCGATGTCGAGCTAGAGGTCGACCGGTTGGCTTTGTCGCAGCTGGCTGCTGGGCTGGATGGAGACCTTGCGGCTCGCGGATCGGCGCAGCTGCGGCCCGAGGGGTACGGCTGGAGCGCATCCCTGTCGGCCTCGAGTCTCGAGATGGAAGGCGCCGAGGTCGCTCTCGATGATCTCCGGCTCGAGCTCTCAGGCACGGATCAGCGAGTCCTACTCCAAAGCATTTCCGGAGCTGTTGCAGGCCGCCTCTTCGATGGGCAGGGTAGTGTCACCCTGCCGACGCCGATCGCACAGGCCGAGGTGTCGCTCAGCGTGGAGCAGCCGCTCCCCGGTCTGACAAAGGTGGATCTAGCGCTGGCGCTCGAGGATGGCGCGTTGGTTGCCACAGCACGGCCCTGGACCGCCACCGGCACAGCCGGTCGGTTCGACGGGATCCTTCCATGGCAGACTCTGGCTCATCTTCCGCAGCTTGCCGAAGCTCTCTCCGATCTACCCGTTGTCGGCAGGGAGGGACCTCTGAAGCTGCGCTGGGAGCTACCGGAGGCCGAGTGGGTCGATCTCGTCTCCCTGCTGCCTGATGCGCCACCACTGAATTCACTGCGGCTAGGCTCCCAAGGGGCTCTGGCTTTCGATCCGCGCCGTCCGCTGGCTGGCGATGCAGAGATCGTCATCGAGGCTCTGCGGATCGAGAACGAAGACCTCGCGTTGTCGGCCCGGCAGCCCCTGAGGCTGCATCTTCGGGCTGGCGAGTTGATCCTCGAGCCGACCCGTCTCGAAACCGACGAGGCTGGGCTCGATGTCGAGCTCTGGTCCCAGTTGGCCGCGGATTGGCAGCCGGGAGCCGGTTGGCAGGCCGCCTTGCGACGGTTCGAGATCGAAGCCAGTGGCCAGGCGCCAATGAGCCTGGTCATGGGGTCTGCCGAGAGCGTTCAAACCGATGGTGATCTACAGCTGATGTTGTCGGTCTCCGGTACAACCGAGGAGCTCGCTGGAGAGCTGCGGCTGCTCGGTCATGACGCCCAGCTGACCGTCGCCGGTAACGAGGGCCTGAGGCTGTCGCAGCCGGAACTGAGGGTTGTATTCGATGGGGCTCGGCTCCGAGTCGAGCGAGCACGTCTCGGAATCGAGGACTCCGAGATCGTTGCGACGGGAGAGATGCCCTTGGCCTCGATGACGGCTCTGCTCGAGTCTGGAGACGGAGATTCGATTGGCCCCTTGGAGCCGCTGGCCCTGCGCTGGAACGTTCCGGAGACCGATTGGACCCAGACACTTCGCCGGCTCGGTGGCGACGAGACTCTCGAGTCGGCTCGGGCAGGGGGCCAAGGCGAATTAGAGATCGACCCCAGTCGGCCGCTAGAGGCGGACGGATGGCTCGAGATCTCGCCATTGAGCATGAAAACCGGTGGTCATGAGGTCAGAGGCGATGGACCACTGCGCCTCGATTTCTCAGAGGGTCGCGTCGAGCTCACCTCGGTGCACCTTCTTGCCGACGGGCAACCGCTCGATCTCGGTGGCGCGATCAAGCTCGGCAGATACTGGGATCCTGACCAGTCCGCTCTGGCTTCGGTCGAGTCGCTGGAAGTCGAAGGCAAGGGCACTCTAGCCGCGGCCCTGCTCAATCCGTTTCTCGCAGGTGGCATCGCCGAGGGTCTACTACAGCTGGATATCCTGCTCTACGGCCCCCTCGAGAAGCTGGAAGGGCAGCTGCGGATCGAAGGGCCAGAGGCGTCGGTGTTTTTCATGTCGCCGTACGTAGCCAAGATCGAGGCTCCCGATCTCGACATACGGCTTGTCGATGGCCGGGCGCATATTCAAGATGGTCGGGTTGTCGTCAACGACGGCGACGTCGAACTGGGCGGCAGCCTGGGTCTCGACGGCATCGATCTGCTCGCCTATTTGGACGGTCTGCGCTTCCGCCTCGACTACGGCCTCCTGGCGCGCATCGACGGCGACCTGAGCCTCACGGTCGATCCTGAGGGGAACGGTCGGTTATCGGGTGAGCTGATCGTCGACCAGGGTAGTCTGACTCGCTCGATCAGTATCGATCGCGATCTCATCTCTCAACTTCTGAGCCCGATCGATCTAACCGGAACCGAGGATTCGCCGCTCGACCAGATCGAGCTCGACCTGGGCCTCGAGACGAGACGCGGCGTGCGTGTACGCAACAACGTCGCCGATCTTGCGGTGGGATGGAATGCGGTGAAGGTGCGTGGCACCATCACTCAACCGGTCATCGATGGTCGATTCGATGTCGAGCCGGGTGGCCGGGTCTTTCTATTTGGTCAGACTCTGCGGATCGACCGCGGGTCCGTCTCTTTTCCGGGCCAGCCCGGTGCCGCGGCGACTCTGGATCTCGAGACCACGAGCTCCATCGACGATCCGTCGATCAGTCGTCTTCAGGGCGATGACAGACTGGCCCTGGAGCTGTCGGAGCCGTTGGAGCCGGCGGAGGATATCCAGACCCGAGCACAAGAGCTGGGGTGGGCAACCGCGGCCTATGTCAGCGAGCAGGTTGCGACTCGCATCTCCGAGGTGGTGCCGAGCGCGCGGCTCACGTTTCGCCCGATCCTCATCTTTGGTGAGGCCGATCCGGGCGCGCGGCTGACCATCGGCCGGGAATTCTCGAGCTACGTCACTCTGGCCGCCTCGATCGACCTTCGCAATGCCGAGAATCAGACCTACCTCATGGACGCACACGATCTCCCAGGGCTGCCTGGGCTCGTACTTCAGGTCTTTACCAATGATTTCGACGAAGAGGGCCTCACCCTGCAGCATCGTGTGCGGTTTGGCCGCTTTCGCCGCACCGCACCCACGGGTCCGCGGCTGCGTCGATTGGAGATCGAAGAGGTACCCGGAGTCCCGCGCCGAAGACTGAAACGGGCTGCTGGCCTTGTCAAGGGGAATCGGGCATCCGTGGATGATCTATTCTTTGCAGAGGTCGAGATCGGGGAGTCGCTGCGCCGCTCCGGCTACACCGACGCCCGCGTACAAGTGAAGTCGAGCCCGGTCCCCGAACGCCCGCAGCGAGTCGATGTGGAGGTGTCGATTCGGCCTGGAGCCCTGGTTCACTTCGAGTTCGAGGGAGAGAGCCTGCCCGGGCCGCTTCGCCGGACGATCACCTCGCTCTATCGCACCGACTTCTACGAACCGGTGGCGATCGAAGAGATGAGGGCACAGACCGTGCGGGCCCTGCGCAGCCTCGGGTATCTTCGGCCCGAGGTCGACATCGAGGTCGAATCTACGTCCGGAGCCGAGAGTGGTGCCGATCGAATCGTCACCATTCGGATGATGGGTGGTGACCAGCTAGCGCTCGACACTCTGATCGTCGACGGGCTGAGCGAGGAAGAGGCAGATCGAGTCGTCTCGAGCTTCGCCACCCAACTCCAACGCATCGAGTTGGCGGCGGGCGAGCCGGCCGCCGATAAGCGACTGCTGGCGTCCATTCGAGCGCTGGGCTATCCGCAGCCGAAGATCGTCGACCGCCGTCTGTCCGACGACCAACGAATGTTCACGATCGGGGTCGAGCCCGGCCCGGTCCGGCGTCTGACGGCGGTTGCGGCAGTCGGCGTAGATGCACCGCAGGCTGCGGATCTGGCTCGGATCGCCGACATCGAGGCCGGCGATCCGGCTCGCCGGGACAAGATCGCCGCCGGTGCAATGGCCATCGAATCGAGGCTTCAGTCGCAGGGATATGCCGACGCTCGAGTCACCCCGAGGCTGGAGGGCTCCGACGAGGCCGACGGTGGACCGGTCGAGCTTGTTTACGAGATCGATCCCGGGAATTCGTATACCGTTGCCGACACCGAGATCAAGGGCCTGCAATCAACCAGCAAGCGCTGGGCGACCAATGTGGCGGAGATGGAGAGCGGCGCGCCGCTGCGCGAGTCCGAGGTCGCTGCCGCTCGCAGCCGTCTCTACGACACGGGCCTCTTCACCATGGTCACCTCCGACTCGGTCCTGACCGAGGGAAATCGCACCGAAGTTCTCTTCGACGTAGAGGAAAGACCTCGATTTAGCGTTGCCTACGGACTTCGCTGGGACAATGATGAGGGTACCCAGGGCGTCGTCGACTTGATCGATAGGAACTTTCTGGGACGCAACGTGACCGTGGGGCTTCGCGGGCTTTACGCCCAAGACGATTGGAGTCTTCGCTTGGGAGCTGGCGTTCCGCGGCTCTTTGGCACCCGGGCGGTATTGGAGCTCTTTGCCTCGTATGAGGATCTGTTCGACGAGATGGCGGGCGAGTTCACCACAACCCAGTTCGACGAGCAGATCGTCGAATCGAGCATCCAGGTCGGCTACCCGTTCGGGCGCCATATCTTCGGTCGGATTTACGGCCGCTACCGAACCGACGACCTGCTGGTCATCGATATCGACGAGGATCCGATCTTTCCGTTGCCACCGACGTCGAACCAATTCAATTTCAAGAGACCGCTGATGGGGACCCTGTGGCTCTATGACTCACGCGACAGCGAGCTGGTGCTGACCAAAGGCCTCTTTTCCAGCCTCGATCTGTCGGGGACCGGTGATTTTCTGGGTAGCGACTTCGAATACGTACGGATGTTCGGGCAGATCAATCTCTACCTGCCGATCGGTCGCCTGGCCCGGCGGCGCCTGAGCTGGGCGCAGTCCTACCGCCTAGGCCTGGCGGACTCTTTCGACCAGGAGCTCGACCGCAGCGATCGGTTCTTTGCCGGCGGTCAGTATTCGGTGCGAGGCTATCCGACCAAGAGTCTCGGTCCGGAGGAACAGCTCGGCGATCTGACTTTTCCATTGGGTGGCAAGACTCTGCTAGTGATCAATCAGGAGCTGCGGTACGAGCTGCTGGGGCCGGTCGCCGGTGTGGCCTTCTTCGATCTCGGCAATGTCTGGGAGGACACCGCCGAGATCGACTCCGAGCTGTTCAAATCTCTCGGAGTCGGGCTGCGTGCAGTCACACCGGTCGGCTTGCTCCGTCTCGACTGGGCCTTCCCGCTCGATCGTCGGCCGGAAGACCCCTCCTACAAGCTCTACTTCGGCTTTGGCAATATCTTCTAGAGCCGAGCTAGCCACGCGCAGCTTGCAAGATCCGCTCAGCCTTTGGGGCCTCAGGAGCATCGGGTGCAATCCGCAAAAATCGGTCGAGATCGTTGACCGTGATGTCCTTGCGGTCGATCTTGTCGGCCGCCAGCGCCCGGTAGTAGTAGGCGTACGCATAACCCGAGTTGAGCTCGATGGCTTTCGACAACTCGTCGAAGCCGGCCTGATTGTTGCCTTTGAGCATCTGGGTCAGACCGAGCTCGAAGGCGATGCGCTCGTTGCTGGGGGCAGCCGCGCGAGCCTTCTCGAGGTTGACCAGGGCCTCGTCGTAATTTTTGAGACGTTGCTGCGCGACACCGAGAGTGAAACGGGCATTGGCATTGTTCGGTTTTTCGGTCAGCACGCTCTGGGCCTTCTGAGCCGCCTCCTGATAGGAAGATTGCGCCTTGCCCTGGCTCCTGGCATAGGCATAGCTGTCGCCGAGGTCGACTAGCACGTAGGGATCGTCGGACTGCTTGGAGGCTGCGAGCAACTTGGTCGAGGCCTGGTCATAGTCTTTTTCGAGGATCAGGATCCGCCCCATAGCTGCTGCGACACGAGGGTCTTTCTCCTCCGCGACGGGCTCGAGCAGTTGACTAGCCTTCTCCGGGTCGTAGGCGAGAATCTGCCGATCGACCTTCTTGATGGCCTGGGTGACCGCGGCCGAGCCGGTTTTCGGCTGTTTCTTCTTCTTTTTCTTTTTGCCTGGGTCCAGGGCCCAGCTTTCGGCGGTCAGGGCGAGAGTGAGGATGGCGACGACCGCGACGAGTTTTTGCGAGAACGAGAGTCGTTTGATCATGATGCGTTTCCTCCGCGGAGATCCTACCGCGTCTTGAGAAGCACGATCAGTGCCATCCGTAACGGTGCCGGGCATGCAGGTTTGGTAGTTGGATGGGCTGTTTGAACTATCTGCCCTTAGGCTCAACTACCAAACCTGCATGCCCGGCACCGTTCTGCTACCATCCTGCCGCGAAAAGTCCTGCGTTCCCGTCCCTGTGGTAGCTCACCTTGGCTTGGACGCTTGGCCGTCTGAGCGGATCCGAAGTTTTTCAAAGCATAATCTCCCGGGCACGTGCTTGTGAGCAGTCTCTCCACTAGGACGTGTGCGGTCGACAAGTACAAGGGGTAGCACCATGTTTCTAAAACGAATCTCACAGATCGCGCTGTCGAGTCTGGCCATGGCGGCGATAGCGACTTTCGCGAGCTGGGCCCAAGAAGAGGAGAAAATTGTGATTGAGAATGGCAAATCTGTCTCCGTCGAATACACGCTCAAGTTAGACGACGGGACCACGGTGGATACAAACGTCGGCGAGGAGCCGCTCACCTACAAACAAGGGAACAACGAGATCCTGCCCGCCTTGGAGGAAGCACTTCTTGGCCAGGCAGTCGGCGACTCCAAGACGGTTCAGCTGACAGCCGATCAGGGATACGGCACGATCAACCCCGAGGCCTACCAGGAAGTTCCGATCGACACCGTGCCCGAAGATGCACGAAACGTCGGCATGATGCTGGTGGCTACGTCGCCGGAGGGCGAACAACAGCCGATCCGCGTGCATGAGATCAAGGAAGAAACCATCATCCTGGATTTCAACCACCCGCTGGCCGGACAAGCCCTCAACTTCGATGTGACCATATTGGCGATCGATTAGTCATTCGACGCAGTATCGGTAACGGTGCCGGGCATGCAGGTTTGGTAGTTGAGCCTAAGGGCAGATAGTTCGAACAGCCCATCCAACTACCAAACCTGCATGCCCGGCACCGTTCTGCCGCCGTTCTGCCGGCACCGTTCTGCCTCTATCTGGGATCACCGACGCCTGTCGCTTATGATTGGCTCGACAATCCGGTTCATTCTCGAAGTTTGTGGAGGAAGAGTATGAGTGATTCAAGCTCCTCGGGGGCAACTAGGGTATCCCTGTCCAACCGGCAGGTTTTCGATATCGCGATTCAAATGCTGGTTGGTGCGGCCTTTCTGGTTGTGTCGTTCCGAATCTTGGAGCCGTTCCTGACCCTGATCGTGTGGGGCGGGGTGATGGCAATCGCGCTGTATCCCTTGTATCAGAAGCTTGTTACCAGCGCGGGAGGACGCGGAAAACTCGTGGCAACGGTCTTCGTCTTGATCGCGCTGGCGGTGATCGTCGTGCCAGTCATCATGATGTCGTCCTCCATCTTCGATACAGCCAAGGAGATTGGCGATGAGATGGAAGAGGGCACCCTCCAGGTCCCACCGCCGCCGCCAAGGGTCGAGGGCTGGCCCGTAGTTGGCACCAAGGTACACAGCTTCTGGCTGCAAGCTTCCAACAACCTCCAGGCCTTTGCAAAGCAGTACAACGAACAGGTGAAGACCGTGCTGGGAGATGTCGTCGCAGCGCTGGCCGGCGCCGGTGCGAGCCTCCTTCAGTTCATCTTCTCAGTCCTGATCGCCGCGTTCTTCCTGGTCTCTGGGGAGGCCTGTGCAAGTGGTCTACGTCTCGTGGCGACGAGAGTATTTGGTGCAGATCGGGGTGAGGCCTACATGGATCTTTCCGCCAAGACCGTGCGCAGTGTTGCCACCGGAGTACTGGGAGTCGCTTTCATCCAGGCCGTTCTGGCTGGCATCGGTATGTCGGTTGCGGGTGTGCCGTGGGCCGGTGTCTGGTCGTTGCTCGTTCTGTTGCTGGCCATCATGCAGCTGCCGCCGCTGATTATTCTTCTGCCGCTTGCGTTATGGGTTTTTGGAAGCTCCGACAACCAGGTGATTGCATGGGCTTTCCTGGTTTGGGCGTTGCTGGTCAGCTTCAGCGACGCCGTGCTGAAACCGATGCTGCTGGGCCGTGGCGTGAATGTGCCGATGATCGTGATTCTGCTCGGTGCGATCGGTGGGATGATCGTGAGCGGCATCATCGGTCTGTTTGTCGGCGCAGTCATCCTGGCGCTTGGCTACAGGCTCATGATGGAGTGGCTGAGCGAGGAGACCGCCACGCAAGCTGACGAACCTCCGGCCGAGCCCGCCGCGGCGTAAGGAAGCGTTGGAGTAATGACGCAGTGAGGAGTGAGGAGTGCGGAGTGAGGGCCTAGCGGTGCGCTACGGAAACACGGTCCAGCCTTCTGGGATGTTGCCGTCTTCGAAGCTGGCCGCCGCGAGTATCCAGGTATAGCGCAGAACCCGTTCCATGTTTACGTCGGTGGCGTAGACCAGCCCATCGTTTGGCGACACCGTCAGCGCCACTGGGTTCTGGAGCTCGCCCATACCGCTTCCCGGAGCACCCCAAGTGGTCAGATAGACGCCGTCATTGGTGAACTTCTGAATCCGGTCGTTGTCCCGGTCCACCACGTCGGCATCGACATCGTCGACCAGGCTGAAGCTACCCCAGGTTCCGGTAGTCCACTCGAGGATCCGCTGACCGGTGTTGTCGAACTTGACTATGCCGACCGTGTCTAGCGACGACCCTCAGAGCTGTAGGGTGGGTGGGCACCGCGCAGTGCTCACTTCTCATTGCCGTCGGTTGAGTGATCAGAAGGATTGGCCATGTCAATTATTGACAGATCGGTCCAAAACATCTATAGTTCAGATCGTCATGGGACGGCCACGAGAATTCGATCGTGAAAAGGCGCTGGAGCAGGCGATGGATCTGTTCTGGTCGCAAGGCTACGAAGCGACTGGCATGACCGAGCTTTGCGACACCATGGGTTTGGGTCGGCAGAGTCTCTACAACACCTTTGGTGACAAGGAGTCGCTGTTCTGCGAGGCTCTCTACCAGTACCGGTCCAAGAGATTGCGGCCGATGGTCGATCTCCTAACATCCCCAGGCTCCGGGCTCGAGAATGTGACTAGGGTTCTAGATGCATGGGAGGAGAAAGCAAAAACAGGCGTTAACAGTGGCTGCATGATGGCCAATTCGATCGCCGAGTTCGGCATGCGCGATCCGAAGCTCGCCAAGACTCTCGGCAGCATGCTGGGAGAGATGGAAGACGCATTCTTCCAGGCGCTGTCGCGCGCTCAGGAGGATGGTGAGCTATCCGAGGGGCGAGATCCGAGGACACTTGCCCGTCTGTTGACGACGATGGGGCAGGGCCTTTCGATGGTGGGCAAGCTCGATCCTTCGGGCGCCTTTGTTAAAGACTCGATCTCTTCAGTACGAGCACTGTTGTAATCGTCTCTTTTTTTCAGCGTTTTTAGACTGATCAATCCACAACGGATTCGTAATCGTAACAAGAACATTCAAACGCAGGAGCAAACACAACGGAGGATGTAATGAGCAAAATTCAAGACAAGGTAGCAGTCATCACCGGTGGCAACAGCGGCATCGGTTTGGCAACGGCCAAAGCGTTTGTGCGAGAGGGAGCCAAGGTAGCCCTCCTCGGTCGTGACGCCGAAACCCTCGATGCCGCAGTCTCCGAGCTCGGTGATGCCGCGATTGGCGTTCAGGGCGATGTAACAAACCTCGGCGACCTCGATCGGCTCTTCGCCGCCGTAAAAGAGACCTACGGCAAGATCGATGTGCTGTTCGTCAACGCGGGTGTAGCGCAAGTACGACCTCTCGATCAGGTCGATGAAGCGCATTTCGATCTGATCTTCGGTGTCAACGTCAAAGGTGCCTACTTCACGGTACAGAAGGCGCTGCCGCTGCTCGCCGATGGAGCCTCGGTGGTGCTCAACACCTCGATCGCCAACGCCACCGGTAACGCAAACTTCAGCGTCTACTCGGCTTCCAAGGCTGCCGTTCGGTCACTGGCCCGCACGCTCTCGGCCGACTTGGTCGACCGCGGTATCCGCGTGAACGCCATCAGCCCGGGTCCCATCGAGACGCCGATCTACGGTCGTCTGGGGCTTCCAAACGAAGCCATCGACGAGATGGCCGATCACTTCGCCTCTCAGGTACCTCTGAAACGGTTTGGTTCGCCCGACGAGATCGCCAGCGGGGTGCTCTTTCTGGCTTCCTCCGATTCCTCGTTCGTGCTCGGCCACGAGCTCGTCGTCGACGGCGGCATGAGCCAACTCTGAAGCCAACTGTCTGAGGAGACCAAGAGATGCACAAAGTAATCGTAGAACGTGAGATCGATGTTGCCGCCGACAAGGCCGTGGCTCGTCTCGGTCTGCGCCCGATCGGGGACAGCCGCAGCCCGGTCCCCATTGCGGCCTGAAAGGAATCGCCCCGCCCCGCGCGAGAGGGGTCGGGGCCTTCGCCCACCCGCCCAAACTATGGCTTCAGGCTATTGCTTGACGACTTCATCGAGAAATACCCGATTCGATATGGCGATAGTACGACCGTCGCGCTCGAGCAACGTCTGCGTTGGCGTGATAGCCCGCAGCACACCGGTCTCGCCTCCCATCTCCATCGGTTCGCCGAGCTCGAACACCTTGCGCGCGTAAAAACCGGCAATGATGTTCCTGGAAATATCTCTCGATCCCAACCCGAACGAGAGGGCAAAGGCGAGCGACAGACCGGCTAGGAAACAGGTCGTCACCACTCCGATGATGTCGGTTTCGATCTGTAGCTGCCCCAGAGCCATGATGCCGGCGACAAACATCACCAGAGCCGAGACCAGGCGGCCCAGGGTCGACCCGTACTCGATACCCGCGCCCTCGGCAGCGCTGGCTACAGCGTTGCCTGCGAATTGCCCTCCGACACTCCCCAGAAGCAGAATGAGAATCCCCGCCACCAGGTTGGGAACATAGGAGAGAAAGGAACCGATTGCCTGCGACACGGCTTCCAGACCGAGCGCATCCGCCGCTGCGCGAGCGAATAGAAAGAGCAACAGGAAGTAGACCAGTCGAGGGATGATCTGGCTCATCGGTTGGCGCAGTCCGATTCGCTGTAGGCTCTGATCGATACCGGGTCGAGCCAGCAGCGAGTCGAAACGGACCCGCTTCAGACCGACTCGCAGGATCTTCTCGATGATTTTCGCGACGGCTAGCGCGATAAGAAGAAGCAGAATCCCGGCGATGATCTTTGGGGTCACTTCTATGATCGCTGCGACCAGATTCTTGAAAGTCGTCACGAGTTGATCTTTGATCGCGAGTGTCTCTTCCATCAGAGGTCTCCTCTCTCTTGCTCAGCACTTCCGGCTATCGATTGGAATGCCACGTCGAGGTACTGCAGAAACACTTGTAACACTCCGCTCCAACCCAGCTCCGAGAGATCCGAACCGAGACGGCGACGGTCGATGCTGTTTCGGATCCGCCTCAAGAAACCGTGGCTCGGAGCCTCGCTTGGATCGGCAAGCTCTGCAATCGGCGCTCCCATCTCCGCCTCGGAGAGATCGTCGGGGTAGTGCTGATCCGCGTCATCGTTCATGGTCGATCCCCTGCACCGCCGCGGGAGCGTGGTAGAGACGATGAAACTCTTCGCGACCTCTTTTGATCCTCATCTTGACCGCCGAAAGCGACAGATCGAGCCGATCCGCGATCTCGGCATAGGGGAGGCCATCGGAATCCCTCAGAACGAGAGGTACTCTCAAATTCTCTGACATCGCGTCCAAAACCCCGGTAATTTTGCGTCGGTCGTCCCTCGCCTCCATTCTTATCTCGGCCTGCGGGTTAGCCTTTAGATCTGGCCGGGAGGCGACTTCGGGAGCGTCGAGGCTGACATAGATCGCTCGCCTTTTTTTCTTGTTGAAGTTCAAACAGTGATTGATCTTGATTCGTTGCAACCAGGTTGAGAATTTTGATCGTCCTTCGAAGCGTTTTAGCCCGAAGAAGGCTTTGACAAAGACTTCTTGAGCCAGATCTTCGGCGTCGAGAGCGGACCCGGAGAGGTACCTGCAGTTGGCAAGAACCCTCTGCTGGTATCTTTCGACCAGGTTCTCGAAGGCGCGCACGTCGCCACCTGGCACCTCTCCGGAGCGCTCGACCAGCTCCTCATCGGTCAGATCGGCATCCACTGACTAGTTGCGTCTCCCAGCCCCTAGGTTTTAGCCTGGAGCGAATCCCGAATCTCCTCCAGCAGCACGACCTCTTGCGGCGGCGGAGCCGGCTTTTCTTCCTCTTCCTTCTTCCAGCGATTGATATTCCTCACCATCATGAAGACCGCAAAAGCGACAATGAGAAATGTGATCACTGTGTTGATGAACAAACCGTAGTTCATGGTCACCGCACCAGCCTCCTGAGCGAGCTCCAGGGTGGCATAGGGACCGGTCGCTTCGGCGCCCTCTTTGAGCACGACGAACATGTTCGAGAAGTCGACGTCCCCCATAAGGAGCCCGATGACGGGCATCAGGATGTCGTCGACCAGCGACTTCACGATTGGGGTGAATGCGCCGCCGATGATGATACCGATCGCCATGTCGAGGACGCTCCCCTTCATGGCAAACTCTCTGAATTCTTTCAGCATCTTTTTTCTCCCGCTGTCTATGAGGTCTGGGTGTCGTCGTTGCCGTCGAACTTGTCGACAACGGCCTCACCGGCATCCTTTACCTTGTCGGCTACGCCCTCGGCAAAATCCTCGGCCTTGTCCCAGGCCGCGCCAGCCTTCTCCTTGGTCGCCGCCGCGGCATCGCCGACTGTGTCGGCGATTGCATCGCCGGCCTCTTCGACCTTGTCGATTACATCTTCCCCCATCTCCTTGGCGGATTCCCACAGACTCTTTTTTTCTCCTTCGGTCATGTTTTCTTCTCCTTGTTTGTTGATTCTTTTTCTGATTGATCGAACGTCTATTTCTTGAAGAGGCTACCCAGCAGGCTGGTACCGAGTTTGGCGACGTCGTCCATCACATCGCCATCACCATCGGAATCCAGCACTCGGGACACCAGATCGACCGCCTGAGGTGAACGTTGGCGGGCGATCTCCCCTTCCTGGCCCAAGAGGCTTGTCAAGCCGCTGGCATCGAGACCCTGCTGACGCTTGGCTTTGCCCAGCGCTCCCATGACAAGCGGCGCTACCATGGCCAGGATTTTTCCGGCCGAGGCTGAGTCGACCCCGGTCGAGCGGCTCAGAGCAGTCTCTACGGTCGACTGCTTGGCGCCGAGCGCATGGCGTAGTATCCCGGCCCCGGCGTCGACACTCCCAGACTGTCCGAGAAATCCGGCAATGTCTTCGAGGATGCTGCCGTCGTGATCGCGGTCGAGGGCGCCGAGCAGCGAGGCCGCGCCGTCGCCACTGGAGCTGTTCCTGATCAGGCTGCCCATCAGGGCGGGA
>CAJHZD010000080.1_pt1 | contig 13246 bp, 16 predicted proteins | sample 9198941 | NCBI WGS metagenome assembly CAJHZD01 (sample SAMEA7708371, study PRJEB35096) | sediment metagenome | biome: marine neritic benthic zone biome [ENVO:01000025]; feature: sediment [ENVO:00002007]; material: shallow marine sediment [ENVO:03000034] sea grass bed [ENVO_01000059] ...
GCCTCAGCCGCACAGAACGCTACCGCCATTTACGTTCAGAATCTCGCCGGTAATATGGCGCGCCAGCGGCGATGCCAGAAACAGGACGGCAGCCGCGATGTCGTCTGGCGAGGCTACTCGCTGCAGCGGGATCGAAGATTCGATTGCCTGGCGGCCGCCATCTGAAAACGGAGCATCACACATGTCCGTATCGACCCAGCCAGGGGCGACTGCATTGACGCGCACTCGAGGGGCGAGTTCGCTCGCCCACGACTTCGTAGAGGAGATCAGGGCACCCTTACTCGCAGCGTAGGGGCTATATCCAGCCTCACCTCGCTGCCCGGCCGTCGAGCTCAGATTGACGATGTTGCTGTCGGGACCGTCGAGAAATCGCAGTGCCTTCGAGACGCATAAGAACACTGCCCTTGTATTGACGTTCCAGGTGGTCTCGAGCTCGTCCTCACTCAGCGCGTCGATCGGGTTCTCTACCCAGATCCCGGCGTTGTTGACGAGCACATCGAGACGTCCCCAAGTCTGATCGACGAATTCGAAGAGCTTGGAGCATTGCGCAGGATCGCCGAGATCGGCCGCAAACAGTCGATGGTCCCGACCGTCGGAGTCCTCGAGGCTCGTGAGCACCGACTCGGCGGCCTCTCGATTCGAGCGATATTGAACCAGAACGGTGGCTCCCGAGCGAGCGAAGAAGCGGCTGCAGGCTGCACCGATTCCTCGGCTGCCTCCGGTGATCAGCACGTTCCTTTGACTCAGGTCGAGTTTCATACCGTTTCCACCACCACGGCGATCCCCTGGCCTCCCCCGATACAGGCGGAGGCGACGCCGACTCCTCCACCCCGTCGATTCAGCTCTTTGAGAAGCGTAAGAACAAGTCTCGAGCCAGTAGCACCCAGAGGATGACCCAGCGCAATCGCTCCGCCGTTCACGTTCAGCTTGTCGATATCCAGGTCGAGTTCTCTGACTACGGCAAGTACCTGACCAGCGAAGGCCTCATTGATCTCGAACAGCGACACGTCAGACTGATCCAGTCCAGCACGTTGTAATGCCTTGCGTATGGCCGGCGCTGGGCCAATACCCATTCGGGATGGCTCGACCCCTACAACCGACCAGCTGCGGATACGTCCTAACGGTTGTTTTTTCGTGTGGGAGGCTGCTTCGACTGTCGACAGAACCATCATCGCGGCGCCATCTACGATTCCTGAAGCGTTGCCGGCGGTCACGAAGCTATCCTCTCCGAACACGGTCGGCAGGCTTCCCAGCACCTCCATTGTCGTGTCCGGCCTGAGGTGTTCGTCTCGATCAATGATCCTGGCTCTTTTCCCCTTCCCCACCTCGACTGCAACGACTTCTTCGGCAAGCCTCCCGGAGTCCCAGGCTGCCGTGGCACGCTCTTGGCTGAGAAGCGCAAACTCGTCTTGCTCTTCCCGGGTGATTTCATAGTCCCTGGCAAGATTGTTGCTCGTCTGAGCCATATAACATCCACAATAGGGATCATAGAGGGCGATCATGAGCAGATCTTCGAGCTTTCCCTGTCCCAATCTGAAGCCTTCTCGGGCACCCCAAATACAATGAGGAGCTTGGGTCATATTTTCCATACCTCCGACCAAGCAGGTCGAGGCGTCGCCGGTCAAAATCGCCTGAGCGCCGGAGATAATCGACTGAATCCCGGACCCGCACAGCCGATTGACGGTCAGTGCCGGTGCCTCGATGGGGATCCCTGCTCTCAATGCCACGTGGCGGGCTCCGTAGATCGCATCCGGTGAGGTCTGGAGCGCGTTGCCCACGAAGGTTTGATCGATCGCGTCCGGTTTCACGCTGGACCTTGAAAGTGCCTCACTGGCCGCAAGCGATCCTAGTTCAATGGCTGAGATCCTCGAGAACGAGCCTGAAAACTCCGCCATCGGGGTCCGAGCCCCATCAATCAGAACCAAATCGGTGATATCCATTCAACAAGCTCCTTCCCTATCTAGTCGAGTATCTTTCACGGTACTCGATGAGGTCTGTTTCTAACACGACAACAGAGTCGAATCTCTTATTCCCGCAGTGCCATTCGATGAAAGGTGCGACGCCAAGGTGAAAGGTCGACTGTCGTCGAGGCACGGTGCGCTGCGAGAACCAAGATTCTCTCGACATCAGGATCGATCCAGAGGCTACAGCCAGTAAATCCAGTATGCCCGAAGGAGCGCTCGGATAGAGCCTCACCGGCGCTATTCGAGGGATCTCGTCGAGCCCAACCCAGTCCATAGGGCCCCTGACCACTCAGCGCGACCTCGACCGAGGCGGCGCGCGGCGGGCTGGTCCCTATCAACCAACTACGACCAAGCTCGACGAGGTCTTGCGCGGTTCCGAATAGGCCCGCATGAGCGCTGCGACCGCCGAGGAATCTTGCGTTTCCATCCTGCACCTCTCCGGCGTCTGGGGCGCCAAGGCGGTCGATGGTCAGCCCGAGCTCTGTGGCCAGTTCCTGCTCGACGTCGGTATCGAGAGTGCAGGGATGAATTGGCAACCTCGAGACCGAAGCCGGTCCCAGTGTCGAGCCCGAACTTATCTTGCCTAGAGCATCTGCATTGATAGCTTGAAGACTCGATCCCAGAGCACGCTCCGCCGAGAGGCCCCACAAAATATACCCAAGATCGCTATAGGTTCCGGGCTGTGCCCCCAGGAGGTCGCCACCCAGGAGAACGGCTGCAACTTCTTCGCCGCTACCGCATAGCTTGTAGAGTGGGGCCCATGGTCTGAACCCGGCTTCATGTCTGAGGAGATCCGCCATCGAGACCGACTGAAGTGGGCCCGCGATCGACCCCCAAATATCTTCAAGCATCGTATCGAGGGCCAAGATTCCGACCTGGTCGAGGCCCACGGCGACCGTGGCGGTACAGGGCTTTGTCACCGATGCCAGGTCAAATCGGGTCTCTTTGGCTTCGGTTGCCGATCCGATCGACTGCCGGTAAAGGATCTTGGTGGGGCTAGCGACCACCGCTGAGGCAGCGGTGACGAGCTCCTGTGCCTCGAGGGCGTCCAGGAGGTCCGAGACACTCGAGAATCTCAGGTTGTCCTGTGCTTGCGGATTCATCTGCTCTAAACGTAGTTGGATGGATGCCCGGTCTGGAACACGACCACTCGCTCCTCTCGGTCGATGACCTCGGACTGCATCAGCTTCTCGAGGCCAAGCAAAGCGGCGGCGCCCTCCGGCCCGATGAGGATTCCTGCTTGTGAAGCCGCCTGCTGCTGCATCGAGCTGATTCTCTCCTCCGAAACCGAAACAGCTGTGCCGGCTGTCTCTCGAATGGCGTCGAGAATCAAGAAGTCCGCGACCGAGCCGGGAACCCGCAATCCCCAGACCTCTGTGGTGGGATTCGACCACGACGCTGCCCTGTTCGAGCCGGCTTCATAGGCTTCGACAATCGGTGCGCATCCTTCCATCTGGACGCTCACAAGACGAGGGAATCGCTGGTTCAGAATTCCGAGCTCGCGCAGCTCCTGAAAGGCCTTGTACATAGCGACAATGCCGGTACCACCGCCGGTTGGATAGATGATCCACGACGGTGGTTCCCACGACAGCTGTTCGAGTATTTCAAAAGCCATTGTTTTCTTGCCTTCGACTCGATAGGCCTCTTTGAATGTCGACAGATCCCAGTAATCGTCAGAGAAGTCTCCGAGACAAACCGCGGATTCGGCGAGGTTGCGTCCCCTGAGAATAACCTCCGCGCCGTAGAGTCGGCATCGGGACACGATGGTCTTAGGAGTCAGCTCGGGCATAGCCACGCGACAGGGCAGACCCGCGGCCGCGGAATATGCCGAGGCTGCAAGGGCGGCATTCCCGGCGCTGGGTAGACAGACCCCAGGAGCACCAAGCTCGCGGGCTCGATTGACAGCAAGACTCAGACCGCGGGCTTTGAATGATCCTGTCGGATTGCCGGACTCTTCCTTGATCCACACCTCCGGTGCGTTCATAAAGAGGGATTGAGCCCGCAGAAGGGGTGTACCCCCGGCACCAAGATCAACTCTGTCGTCAAATCGCACCAGGGGCAAAAGCTCGCGGTATCGCCACATCGTCCACGGCCGGTTCGGGAGCTCGTCCATGAGCATCTGCCCCTGCGTGGCACCGGTTTGATACTCGACCAGAAAGGGCGCATCCTCGACCGGCAGTCGATCGTGGTCGAGATCCAGGGCCAATCCGGACTTTGCCGAGACAAGACCCGTAGCCCAACTGTTGCCAAGCTCGAACGGTTTGCTTAGATGCATGAGTGAATCCAGAGTGGAAGAGGGCGATCCCGAACTCGACTCGATCGAGTCAACATTTCGACCGCTCGAGAGCCTCGACGTAGGAACTCCGATACCGGCTGGATACACAGGCCCAGGTCAGATCGGTTTCGGCCTTGTGTCTCGAGGCTTGCCCCATCCGCTGTCGCAATGCTGAATCGCCGAGAAGAGCTAGCAACGCTTCTTCCAACGGTTCTTGGTCGTTCTCGGGCACCAACAGCCCCTCGGTGCCGTCACAGACCGCCAGCGGGATGCCGGAAATCTCGGAGGCAATGATGGGGACCCCGGTCGCCATCGCTTCGAGAATTACATTGGGCAGGCCGTCGACATTGCCCTTGGAATCATGGACAGCCGGCAGCACAAATAGATCCGCTGTCCGATACAGATCGGGAAGGGTGTCGCGCAGTATCACGCCCGGAAAATGAATCCGATCGCTCATGGCCGCAGCTTCAGCCTCGAACTCTTGCAATCGATCTCCCTGGCCGCCAAATATGACATGCGTCTCTGGTGACTCGCGGAGCACACGCTCGAGTGCGGGTATGAGGACATGAAATCCTTTCTTCGTAACCATGCGGCCGACCGTCAGGACCACGTTCGCGTCTTGTGGTATCTGGAGTCTGTCTCGCCAGACTAGCCGCCGGTCGGAGTCGGGGTAGAACTTCTCGATGTCGACACCATAAGGGATCACGGTCGAGCGCGCCTTGTCGAAGCCGATATCGCATATTCGATTGACCAACTCGGGTGAACAACCGGTGAGAAAAGAGGACCGACCCAGAGCTTTTGCCATCAAGGGTCTGATCGGGGTCTTTTCGGCCATGAAGACGTCACTGCCATGGAGTCCGATGCCAAAAGGGACTTCCAAGCGAGTAAACCCTGCAGCAAGGCCATTGGGCACCGCCCAGTGGGCATGGACAATATCCGGGTTCAATCGCCTTACTGCCCTTCTCAGGGCACGCGAGGCTCCTTGCAGGTAGAGTGGCGACGCGAGCGCCGCCCCCCATTTGACCGTCTCGTCCGAGCTGAGGCTGCGACTATAGCCGACCAGTTCCATGCCAACGGGAGCGTACCGAAAGGATTCCACCGTCAGGTCTCCGTCGACCCATTTCGCTTCGAGACCGGATGTGTGCGGAGTAAGAATAGTTACTTCATCGCCGCCGGAGGCGAGACCCTGGGCGAGGTCGCGAATGAACGGTCCCGACGTATCACCCTCGAATCGAGGGTACGTCTGGGTCAAGAAAATGACTTTCAGTTTGAGCTCGCTAGTTCAACCGTTCGCGGACTGAATAGGTGTCAGAACGTTGAAAGTTTTTGAACGTGATCATCTCCCCCACCAAACCGGTGGTGAGTACTTGGATTCCCAGTAGCATCAAAAGGATTCCCAGCAGCAGGAGTGGTCGGTCGGACAGAGAGGCTCCTTGGGTCCAGGTATAGGCCAGATATGCGTTGATCGCCAAACCGACCGCGAGAGCCCCCAGCCCGATCACACCGAAGAGATGTAGCGGTCTGCGGGTGTACTTGGTGATGAAGAGAACCGTAATGAGGTCCAGCAGTCCCTTGTAGAAGCGATCCCAGCCGTATTTGCTCGACCCGTGCTCGCGTGGGTGATGCTCTACGACTATCTCGCCCACGGAGAACCCCTTTCTGCTTGCGAGAACAGGGATATACCGATGAAGCTCGCCGTAAAGAGCGATCTCCTCCAACACCTCGCGCCGGTAGATCTTGTAGCCGCAATTGAAATCGTGCAAGTCCACTCGAGCCAGCCTTCGCGTCACCCAATTGAATAGCTTGGAGGGCAAGCGTTTCGATGCGGGATCTTTTCGTTTCTGTTTCCAACCCGAAACCAGATCCAATTCCTCGGAATCGAGTTTCTCCAGGAATCGGGGGATCTCATCCGGGTCGTCTTGGAGATCACCATCCATGGTGATCAGGACTCTGCCGTGAGATGCATCAAATCCGGCACAAAGCGCTGCAGCCTTGCCGAAATTCCGTCGCAAGCGGACAAGTTTTACCTGAGGGTTCGTGCTATGGCAGGCGCGAACTCGGTCAGAGGTGTCGTCCGTCGAGCCGTCATCGACAAAAATAATCTCAAAACTCTTCCCGAGCTCGGCAAGAATCGCGCTGACCCGATCTGCGAGGTTTGAAACGGTCTCGGCCTCGTTCAGAACGGGAACAATCACGCTGATATCAACGGATTCGAGGCTGAGCTCTTCAGTCTCACGCGCAGAAACAATCGACGGAATTGTCATGAGGGCCCTTAGTTTAACAGCGCCTATTCATGCGGATCGAGCAAGTTCGGCCAGACGATCGCGAATGATCTGCATATCTTCCCAGGTAGGCCGCTTGAAAGAGGCGTTTCTCAACAGAGCCGCTGGATGATAGGTGGCTCTGGCCTCGATGCCCCGGACCGAGTGCCATTCTCCTCTCAGCCTACCCAGTGGCAAATCATTCCCCAGCATCGTCTGCGCCGCCACGCGGCCGAGTAAGACAATGATCTTGGGCTGAACAAGGTCGATCTGAGCCTCCAGGTACGGTCGACAGGAGGAGACTTCATCTGGCAAGGGATCTCGATTCCCCGGCGGTCTGCATTTGACGATATTCGCTATGTAGACATCTTCGCGCTGGAGAGAGATTGCGAGAAGTATCTTGTTCAGCAGCTCTCCCGCAGGTCCAACAAAGGGGAGGCCTTGTCGATCCTCTGCCGCGCCCGGTCCTTCTCCAATGAACATTAGATTCGCATCGGAGTTGCCCGTACCAAAGACGACTGTCTTGCGGTCGGCGCTGAGCTGACAAAGCTCGCACCGTGAAGCTTTCTCAGCTAGTAAGCCAAGCTCAGCCGCGCGATCGTCTGCGGTGGTGCTCTCGTCTGATCGAGGACCGCTCGCAGAAGAACTGCGCAGATAGAGATCTTCATACCCCAGCCCCTCGAGGTATTCGAGCAGCCGACTAGCTTCGGGAGATAACTCCGGCTTCACGATGCCTCAAGGCTTCAGCAAAAATATCGAACAGCTCAGTGGCAAGAACCCGTTTGTTCTTGAGGCCCAGTCGGGTCGGCTGCCGATCGGATGAAAAGACCGTCACTTCATTCGTCTCTGAGTCGAATCCGACTCCTTCCCTCGAGACGTCATTGGCGACAATGAAATCAGCATGTTTCAACTCGAGTTTTCTGGGCGCCTCTTGCTCGAGGTTTCTGGTTTCAGCGGCGAATCCGACCCGGAGCGCAGTCGGCGCAGTCTGGTGTAGTCCAGCCAGGATATCGGGATTCGTCTCGAAAGCGATCTCGGGCAATCCGTCGATCTTCTTGATTTTGTGCTCCGAGCGGGTGATCGGTCGAAAATCAGCGACCGCTGCGGCCATGATGACGATATCGGCCTTCGGAGCGAGCCGGCCGACCATCTTGTCCATCTCTTCGGCCGTCTCGACATCGAATCTCTCTACGCCAGTCGGGGTCGGAAGATCGACCGGGCCACTGACAAGAAGGGTTCGGGCTCCCCGCGCTGCTGCCTCGGCGGCAAGGCTGAAACCCATCTTGCCGCTCGATCGATTTGAAAGGAATCGAACAGGATCGATCGGCTCGCGCGTCGGGCCTGCCGTCACCAGAACCGTCTTGAAGGCGAGATCTCTGGAGCTCCCTAGAGCTTCGAGCTCGGCCACGATGACCTCGGGATCGACCATTCGCCCCATGCCATGCTCTCCGTCAGCCAGCTTCCCGGCAACGGGCCCGAGAACCCTGGCGCCACGATCCTCCAGAGCTGCCATATGCACCTGCACGATGGGTTTCGACCACATCTCTGTAGCCATCGCCGGAGCGATGAGCAAGCTCTTCTCGAACGCGAGGACGGTGGTTGTCAAGAAGTCGTCCGCCAGGCCGAGGGCAATGCGAGCGATCGTGTTACAGGTGGCGGGGACGATACACACTACATCGGCCCAGCGCGCCAAGCTTATGTGGAGCTCTTCCCCTCCGACATTTGGCTCGAGGTACTGCTCTTGATAAACGGGGTGGCCGCTCAGGACTTCTAGCGACAAAGGACTGACAAAGCTGCTTGCAGCCGGAGTCAGGGCGCAGCGAACTTCGTGGCCGCCATCGCGCAGGCGTCGAACGGTCTCAGGCACTTTGACGGCCGCGATTCCGCCACTGACACCTAGCAAAACTTTGAGCGGACGGTCCAATTTCGGCACCTCGCCTTCGAGACCTTCGGCTGACTCGACTATTCGACTTCTTCGGTCTTGACCGCGACTTCTTCTTCGACGTACTCGACTTCGGTCTCCGGCGCCGGCCCGTAATCCCACTCGACAAGGTCGTTTGAAATCTCTTGCATCGCTATTCGTGTTGCTTTGAGCTCACCCATGTCGATCTTGGGTCTGGCACCTCTCAACATCTGCTCTGCCCTTTCGGCAGCAAGCAGGACAAAGCGAAACTTACTATCGATCTTCTCCGGAATTCGATCCATGGACTACGGCTCCCTACTCGAACATGTGTGGCAGAGGCTGTCGGTACCTATGATTCAGACACGGAACCCCGAAAGCCCTCGAGGACTTTCTGAATTCGCCGCTCCTGCCGCGCCACACTATGACGTTTCTCAAGAATTATCGCCGCCAAGGCCTGGCTGGCGCGCTTCAGGTCGTCGTTGATAATAACATATTGATACAAACCGTAACACTCGATCTCCCACTTCGCGACCGACAAACGTTGAGAAATCGCCTCTGGTTTGTCTGAACCGCGATTGACGAGTCTGTCCTTCAGGGACTCGTAGCTTGGCGGCAGTAGGAGAATCGCGTGGCCGTCCGGGCAGCGCTCGAGTAGCATTTCGGTACCACGAACCTCGATTTCCAAAATAACGTCGATTCCCGACTCGCGCCGGGGCAAGACTTCAGCTGCTGCTGTGCCGTAGTAATTCCCGTTGTACTCGGCCCATTCGAGAAAGGCGCTGCTGTCGATCATCTCTTGAAACTGTCGTTCATCGACAAAGTGATAGTTGACCCCATCGACTTCTCCCTCGCGAGGCTCCCGTGTGGTGTAGCTCACCGAGTATTCCAGACGCCCGCTGTCACCCAGGTCCTCGATTACCTGTTTGATTACCGTGTTTTTGCCGGTGCCGGATGGGGCGGAGACAATGAAGAGAGCACCCGAAGTGTCGATTCGATTCGATTCAGTCAAGCTTTCTACTCCAGATTCTGGACCTGTTCGCGAATTTGCTCACAGATCAACTTTCCGTCGATTGCGGGTTGAACGACTGAAGTATGTCGACATTTGGTGGCCAGGGTCGTGAGCTCTCGAAACATTTCTTGGGCAAGGAAATCGAGACGTCTTCCGACAGCTTCGTCGGTATCCAGGGCGAGGCCAAAGTGTTCGATGTGGGTACGAAGTCGGTCCAGCTCTTCTCGCACGTCGGTGCGGTCGATCAAGAGTGCGACTTCTTGGGCCACTCGGCTGTCATCCAATCGAGCATCCCCAGTCACGAGCTCTTGGAGCCGTAGTCGGAACCGCTCAGCCAGATGTTTGGAAACCAACCCCTCGTTGGCTTCTATCTCCTCGATCTTCTCAGACAACAGGTCGAGAAGACGGGAAATTTTCTTCTGAAGCTTTTCTCCCTCGACCAAACGAGAGCTCTTCGTTTTTACTAAAGCTTCGTCGAGGGTATCGAATACCTGGTCGAGCATGGCCGGATCGGCATCTGCGTGAACGGTCTTGACTCGAACTGCGTCAGGTACACGGAGGAGATCCCTGAGGGTGAGCTCGGCGATTGCGACACCTTGATCGTTCCAATGTCGGATGGATCCCACGAGCTCGTCTACCAAGGGCCGATTCAGCTCGACATCGGTGGCATGATCGCGAAAATCTTCGATATCGAATCGGCAATCAACCCGACCTCGCGTCAACAGGGCTCCTATCTGCTCTCGAATCCGACCTTCGTGTTGTCGGAGCTCCTCGGGCAACCGAAGTCCGATATCGAGGAATTTGTGATTCACCGTTCGGACGGTCACCGATACGCTGCAGACTTTCGACTCCGAGGAAGCTCGGCCAAAGCCGGTCATGCTATGCACTTTGTGATCTCTCCCGCTGGGATGATGAGCTGGCCTGGCCTCGAAGCCCGATGATGACCTGCAGGGCGTATTTGGCTGCCTTCTTGCTCGCACCCGACTCGCCCAATTGAACTCGGAGCTGCGCAAGGTCTTGTCTCATTCGGTCAATCCTATCTCGGTCTCCGAGAATCGCGGATGCCGTCTGAGAGATCGTCTCGGATGTGGCCTGACTTTGAATCAGTTCCGGGACAGCCGGCTTCGACAGGACCAAATTCACCAGGCTGACAAAGGGTAGCCGGACGAGGATTCGGCCCAGCAAGTATGTCCAAGCGTGAACCCGATAGACCACGATCATGGGAGTGGTCAGAAGCCCTACCTCCAGGGTTGCCGTTCCCGAGGCGCAGAGCACGAGATGGGAGTTTGCGATCTCGTCGAATCTCGACTCTGAGACGATTCTCGAGGATATCGATCTCGCTTCGAGACAATCCTCGATCTCGGATTGTTCAATCGAATTTGCTCGGATGATCACTGTTTCCAAATCCATCTCTCTGGCGAGCCGTTCGGCTGACTCGAGCATCACGGGAAGATTGGCTCGGATCTCGCTACTTCGCGAACCCGGGAGGAGAGCAAGTCGAACGAGTTTCGGGGCGGTGGTCTCGCTGTCCCAGATTTGCGGCAGCTGCGGTACTTCATCCACGAGTGGATGGCCGACGTGAATCGCCGAGACCCCATGTTTGCGGTAGAAATCGACTTCGAATGGCAGTACGACCAGCATCGCATCAACAACTCTCGAGATTGTCTGAACCCGTCGCTGTCTCCACGCCCAAATCTGAGGGCTGATGTAGTAGACGACCGTTAAGCCACGTTTCTTCAGAGCTTTTGCAAGTCGAAGATTGAACTCTGGAAAATCAACCAAGATTGCGAACTTTGCATTTCGCCGGTCCACTTCATCCAGCAGCAGATGAAATATCTGGCGAGCTCTTGGAAGAATGCGAAGCGCCTCGGTAATGCCGACCACCGAGATATCCGAGCTCTCGGCCACCAGATCCATGCCGGTGGCCCTGAGCTCGGGGCCACCCAATCCAAACGCCCTGGCACCCGGATTCAGAACTTGAATCTCTGCGAACATTCTCGCCGCATGAAGGTCGCCTGAGGCTTCCCCCGCCACAATCAGGATGTCGCTTCGCATGCCTCCACCAGCGACTGGGTCCGCATTTTGGACCACGGGATCGTGCATCAAGGGAACGGAGTCGGGGGGCCGGATGGAAATGGATACATGATCCAGGCCAGCGCCACAGCGCCTAGCACCATCCCCAGGAAGAGTTGGAGAAATAGACGGATTTGCTCCCCCCGCTGTCGCTTCCAGAGAAACGTAAAGAAGACGCTTACGAGAAACGCATAAAGGGTCATCAGAAAGGCGTGACTCAGCATGACGTGTCCATTTACGACCTAGGTTTTTCGTCCGCGTCCGATATCGAAGACATCGAGCACCAAGAGAAGGTTCATGAGGCCAGCCGTTAGCATGAATGCGCTTCCATATTCGTAACCAGGTGCAACGACATTGCCCTGATAGCCAAGCAGGAATCGGAGAGCGAAATAGGGAGCTCCTGAGCCCATCGACCCTAATGTCGCGAGGATCGTCAGGGGCTGATTGGGCAAGATTCTGTGAAGATTGCCTTCGAGCACGACTCCGACCGTGACCGCCGTCATGATCACCAGGAAGAACACAAGTGCTCGGACTCTCTTGCCGAGCAACAGATGTCCGCCGCCGGGTATGAGCCAGGCTGCGATCATCGCCGCATGAGTGCGGCCGCTTACGGTACCGACACTCTCTTCTGGAGCTGAATCGGCCTCGATTTTGCTCAACTAGGGCTGCTCCTCTTGAAAGATGGGTCGCAGTCGTTCGAGGGCGGAGGCGGGCTCCTCAGGTACCAACCGGACTTCTCCCAAGACAGTCATGAAGTTCGTGTCGCCCTCCCACCGCGGCACCACGTGATAGTGAAAATGACTCGGAACTCCCGCTCCTCCTGCCCTGCCCAGATTCATGCCCATATTGAAGCCCTGAGGTTTGTAGGCTCGGTCGAGGGCCTCCTGCGTCCGAAGCACGAGTGGCCAAAATTCGGCGTTTTCATCAGCGCCAGCCAGCAGTGGATCTGCGATATGCCTGAGAGGAGCGATCAGGAGGTGGCCGTTTGTGTACGGGTACTTGTTGAGCATCACCATGTGGTGATTACCCATGTACACGACAAGCCGGCTCGGATCGTCGGGATGACGAGCTGCCTCACAAAAGAAGCAGCCGTCCTCTGGCACGCTCTCTGAGATGTAGCTGAACCTCCAGGGCGTAAAGAGTCTCTGCATCAATGCAGCCAGACAGCCTTACGAATCGCTGTTGAGAAGCTCTTTGAGCTCTTTGCCAGGCTTGAAGTACGGTATACGCTTGGGAGGAACCTGGACTGTGTCGCCGGTCTTGGGATTGCGGCCGATACGAGATCCCCGATGGCGAATTCGAAAGCTGCCAAAGCCTCGCAGCTCGATTTTTTCGCCGTCCTTGAGAGACTCCACGATGCTGTCGAAAACCGTGTTTACGATCAACTCGGCGTGCTTTTTTGTCAGCTGAGTCGACTCAGCGACCTTCTCCACCAGTTCAGCTTTGGTCATGCCGTCTCTGATAGTCACTGTTGTCCTCGACGCGTTCGTGAATCGTTCGACCGGTCCTTTTCAGCCGGTTTTCTACTGGACCGGAGCTTCTAGCCTCGATTATTGTACCTTTTCTTTGGTTTCGTCCTCTATGGCATCTGTCTCAGATTCTTCTGCGACGGTATCTTCAGCCCCCTCATCGGGATCAGCGACGGCATCCTTGGCCTCTACGGCCGGCTCTTCATCCGTTTGCGCCTCTTCCTCGGCAACCTCGACACTGGCCTCTTCCTCGGCAACCTCGACACTGGCCTCTTCCTCGGCAACCTCGACA
>CAJHZD010000285.1_pt1 | contig 13221 bp, 11 predicted proteins | sample 9198941 | NCBI WGS metagenome assembly CAJHZD01 (sample SAMEA7708371, study PRJEB35096) | sediment metagenome | biome: marine neritic benthic zone biome [ENVO:01000025]; feature: sediment [ENVO:00002007]; material: shallow marine sediment [ENVO:03000034] sea grass bed [ENVO_01000059] ...
CCTTCGACTCGGTGACGCTGTACGGCGAGGATCCCGACCACCGTCCCGACATCTACGGAAAAATTGGCAATTCGGGCGTCAGTATCGCCACTGTCGACGACGCCAAGAAGCTGTATTCCGGTTTCAATCTGAACGATCCGTCGACCTCCGTGTCTATGACGATCAACGGTCCGGCTCCAATGCTTCTGGCCTTCTTCATGAACGCTGCCATCGATCAACGCTGCGAGCTTTACATTCGAGAACAGGGTCTCGAGGCCGAGATCGATAGCAAAATCGGCGCTATCTACAAGCGACTCGACCTACCGCGACCCACCTACCAGGGAGACCTTCCAGTCGATCACGACGGTCTGGGGCTGATGCTGCTCGGGGTCAGCGGTGACCAAGTGCTCGAACCGGATCTCTACCAACGTCTCAAAAGCGAGAGTCTGGCTGTCGTTCGAGGTACGGTGCAAGCCGATATTCTCAAAGAAGATCAGGCTCAGAACACTTGCATCTTTTCGACCGAGTTCGCGGTTCGAATGATGGGCGACATCCAGCAGTACTTTATCGACCAGCGAGTCCGGAACTTCTACTCGGTGTCAATTTCCGGCTACCACATCGCCGAAGCCGGGGCCAACCCAATTACTCAGCTGGCGTTCACACTTGCCAACGGATTTACACTCGTCGAATACTACCTTTCGCGCGGAATGGATATCGACGAGTTCGCGCCAAATCTATCGTTCTTCTTCTCCAACGGCATGGACCCCGAGTATTCGGTGATCGGTCGTGTCGCTCGCCGGATCTGGGCCAAAGCCATGAAGTACAAGTACAAGGCGAACGAGCGCTCGCAGAAGCTGAAATATCACGTTCAGACCTCTGGCCGCAGCCTCCATGCGCAGGAGATCGCCTTCAACGACATTCGGACGACACTCCAGGCTCTATATGCGATCTACGACAATTGCAACTCTCTTCACTCCAACGCTTATGACGAAGCCATAACCACTCCGACCGAAGAGAGTGTCCGCCGCGCTGTCGCGATCCAGTTGATCATCAACAAAGAGCTTGGTCTGGCCAAGAACGAGAATCCACTCCAAGGCTCATTTGTCATCGATGAGCTGACCGACCTGGTGGAAGAGGCCGTGCTGACCGAGTTTCAGAGCATTTCCGAAAGAGGAGGCGTCCTAGGCGCTATGGAGCGTATGTATCAGAGGACGAGAATCCAAGAAGAGTCTCTTTACTACGAGTCGATGAAACACACGGGTCAGCTTCCGATCATCGGAGTCAACACCTTTCTCGACTCCGAAGGATCTCCCACACTGGTACCCCGAGAGGTGCGCCGATCGACGAAGGAAGAGAAAGAGTACGCGATACGATCGCGCGATGCCTTCATAGAGAGAAATCGAGCTCATGCGGCCGATGCCTTGGCCCACCTGCAGAAAACTGCCGCTGGTCACATGAACACCTTCGAGTCGCTGATGGAAGCCGGAAAGATCTGTACTCTGGGTCAGATTTCCAACGCTCTTTACCATGTCGGCGGCCAGTATCGTCGCAATATGTAGGTCAGCCTAGCCGAGATCCATACTCGGCATCTACAGGAACGCTCGAGTGAGCAACGACTCCCGTCCTCTGACACAGGATTTTCCTCCGGTCGATTACACGACCTGGCGGCGACGGGTCGCGGAAGACTTGCAGAGTGAAGATCCGGTTCAAGAGCTGGTGACGCGGTTGGTCGGGGGACTCGAGGTTCAACCTCTCTACACCGAGGAGACGAGCTCAGTGCTCGAATCCGACTCTGCGGCTCAGCGAAGTACCCGCGGCTGGCTCATCTGTCAGAACTATCGCCTCGACGACCCAGAAACCGCGGCCCTGGCGATTCAGAACGACCTGGAGAACGGCGTTGATGGATTCTCAATCGGCTTCGATCGAGTCAACCAAGAGTCTCACGCCCCTCCCGGCATCGATGAGGATCTCGAATTTCGTACAGGTTGGCTCCGAAGTCGGCTCGAAGAAATATTCCCGGAGGATGGACCGCTACCTCGAGCTCTACTCCTGGATTCGACTGTGTCGACACCGTCAACCGCCAATGCGGCCCTCTCATGGTCGATCGCACACCAGCTCGATGAGCCGCGCAAACTCGGCTTGGGTGTCGACCCGTTAGGGCATGCCGTACTCGAGGGTGGCCTTCCTGAGTCTCCCGAGATGATTGCGGGCCAGATTCAAGATCTGCTCGGCCGGGTAGGTGATAGAAACGATCGCCCTCGCCTTCTGGGAATTGCTACGCAAGCCTACCTAGACGGGGGAGCCGACGCTTCGTACCAAGTCGCCCTGGCTCTTGCCACCGCCGTCGAGTACATGCGTTGGCTCGAGTCTGTCGGAACTGGACCCTGCGACGTAGCCGACCAGATCGTCTTTCGATTTGGCATCGGCAAGGATTTTTTTGGAGAGATCGCCAAGCTCAGAGCCTTTCGCCATCTATGGAGTCTGGTAGCTCGACGGTGCGGTGCCTGCCTCGAAGAAGAGATTTGGATCCATGCCGACACCTCGAACCGAATTCTCACCGGACGAGATCTGTCGACAAACCTTCTCCGGACCACACCGGGGGTGCTCGCTGCCGTCCTTGGAGGAGCCGGCACGATATCCTGCGCCGCCTACGACGCGGTTCTCGGCTCACCGAGTCGCCGAGCACGGAGGTTGGCGAGAAATACCCAACACATTCTGAGAGACGAGAGCCATCTCGACCTGGTCGCCGATCCTTCCGCCGGTTCCTATTACATCGAATCGCTGACATCGGAGATCGCCACCAAATCCTGGACCGAGTTCCGCGACTTGGAACAGCGGGGCGGGATGCTGGCATCTCTGCAAACGGGGTATGTCCAAACCAGGCTGACCGATCTGTGGCGACAGCAGCGCCAGCGGTTCTCGGATCGCACCGATCCAATCACTGGCATCAGCTTCTTTGCCGTTCCTGGAAGCGACTCTTCCGACTCTCGAGCCAGAGCGGCGGGCGGGGAGGGCTTCGACGAATCCGAGCAGCCGGTATCGGATCGGCAGGGTCAGGTTTCGCTGCCCCCTGTCGAGCTTCACCGCGACAGCGAAGATTTCGAGCGTCTGCGGAAGCGGGCGGATCGGATCGCAGACCAGCTTGGCTACATTCCGAAGAGTTACCTGCTGCCGGCGCCCTCTCTTGCGGAGGCTCGACACATCGTCGCCTTCGCTCGGAACCTTCTCGCCGGTGGCGGGTTCGACATCGTCGTTCAAGGCGACATCGACGATTGGATTGCCGATCCGAGATCCGTGCTCTGTATTTGCGCCAACACGATCGAGGATCTAGACGCCGCACGACGCACCTTCGCAGACGCAGGCACGAGAACAGGTCCGATCACGGCCTGGGCGTCAGGCAAGGAACCGCCGATCGATGCAGACCCGCCTGCCGGTATTCAAGCGATTCTGCATCCGGACGTCGACGCGGTCGAGGTTCTGAGCCAGCTGCTCGGCAGCCTGGCGGATCGCCTACGAGAGGACCGTTGATGTCCCAAGTCCCCGACTTTTCGACCATAGATCTCGAGTCCATCATGGCCGCTCGAGACGAGGCGAAGCAGGCAGAGGTCGTATCGACCCGAGACTCGGATCCTTGGGTCTCCCCCGAAGCGATCCCCATCCAGGCCAACTATGCCCGATCGGACCTATCACCCGATGTGGATACCGACACGATGCCCGGTTTCGCCCCCTATGTCCGGGGACCCTATCCGACGATGTACGTCCGTAGACCCTGGACCGTGCGCCAGTATGCAGGATTTTCAACGGCTGAGGAGTCCAACGCTTTCTACCGCCGTAACCTGTCTGCGGGTCAGAAGGGCCTCTCGATAGCCTTCGACCTGCCAACGCACAGAGGATACGACTCGGATCATCCGAGGGTCCAGGGAGATGTCGGCATGGCAGGGGTAGCCATCGATTCGATTCTCGATATGAGAATCCTCTTCGACCAGATCCCCCTCGAGGAGATGACGGTATCGATGACCATGAACGGTGCCGTGCTGCCCATCATGGCTCTCTACGTAGTCGCCGGCCAGGAACAAGGGGTTGCGACATCGCGACTCGCAGGAACGATCCAGAACGACATTCTCAAAGAGTTCGTCGTTCGAAACACCTACATATATCCACCACAACCCTCGATGAGGATCGTTGGGGACATCATCGCCTTTGCCGCGGAGCACATGCCCCGATTCAACAGCGTCTCGATCTCTGGCTACCACATGCAAGAGGCCGGGGCCACGGCGGATATCGAGCTTGCCTATACTCTGGCCAACGGTCTGGAGTATGTCCGAGCCGGTCTCCAAGCGGGTCTGGATATCGATCAGTTCGCACCCAGGCTTTCGTTCTTCTTCGCGGTAGGCACTCACTATTTCATGGAGGTAGCGAAGCTGCGCGCCGCTCGATTGTTGTGGGCTCGTCTCATGAAGCAATTCGAGCCCAGGGACCCACGATCGTCCATGCTCCGCACGCATTGTCAGACCTCCGGCTGGTCCCTGGCGGCCCAGGATGTCTACAACAACATTGCGCGCACATCGATCGAAGCCATGGCAGCCGTGCATGGGCAGACCCAGTCTCTTCATACCAACTCTTTCGATGAGGCCCTGGCGCTGCCAAGTGAGTTTTCGGCTCGAATCGCACGCAACACCCAGCTTCAATTGCAGCAAGAATCGGGTACCTGCCGAACGATCGATCCTTGGGGCGGCAGCCATTTTCTAGAGGCGCTCACTCAACAGTTGAGCGAGCGGGCGATGACACACATCGCGGAAGTCGAAGAGCTGGGTGGAATGGTGCGGGCGATCGAGTCGGGCATTCCCAAGATGCGGATCGAGGAAGCCGCCGCCCGCGCCCAAGCCCGTATCGACAGCGGACGGCAGTCGATTATTGGAGTCAACAAGTACCTCTTGAGCCGGGAGGAGCCGGTGGAAGTAATGAGCATCGACAACTCGAAAGTTCTCGAAACACAGCTCGAGCGCTTGCATCGCGTGCGCCATGAGCGCGACAGTTCGAAAGCGAGCGAGGCTCTCGAAAGGTTGACCGCGGGTGCCGAGACCGGCGAAGGGAATCTCTTGGCACTCGCCATCGACGCCGCGAGGGCGCAGTGCACTGTCGGAGAGATATCCTCGGCTCTAGAGCAAGTCTTCGGAAGGCACCACGCCGTGCTCCGCGCAGTGACCGGGGTGTACAGTAGAAGCATGGGTGACGATAGCGAGCAGATCCGCCAGGTACGCCAGCGTGTCGAATCTTTCTCCGGTAGAGAAGGTAGAAGGCCTCGCATCCTGGTCGCCAAGATCGGCCAAGACGGACATGACCGGGGGCAGAAGGTGATCGCGTCGGCATTCTCGGATCTGGGATTCGATGTCGACGTCGGACCGTTGTTTCAGACACCCGAAGAAACCGCCCGACAGGCGATCGAAAACGATGTACACATCGTGGGGGTGAGCTCTCTCGCAGCTGGCCACAAGACCTTGGTACCGGAGCTCTGTCGGCAGCTTGCTGCTCTCGGTCGCAAAGACATCCTCGTTGTCGTCGGGGGCGTCGTACCTCCTCAAGACCACGAAGCCCTCTACGGCGCCGGGGTAGCCGCACTGTTTGGGCCTGGCACTGTCATCACCGACGCCGCTGACGGATTGCTCGACCAACTCGAGTCTCGCGAAGGAAAGAGCTAGCTCGAACCTGCCTGCATCTCATCGATGTCCAGCTCAGACAACAGATCTCGACGCGAGTTGACCGTCGACGACTACGTAAACGGCGTCTTGTCGGGTGATCGGGCACTCCTGGCCCAGACGATCACGCTCATCGAGAGCGATCGCCGCGATCGCGATCAAGAGGCTCAAGAGGTCCTGACGCGACTGCTCCCTCACTCGGGGAACTCACATCGGGTCGGAATCACTGGTATCCCAGGAGTCGGCAAGAGCACCCTGATCGAGCGTCTCGGCAGCCAACTGATCGAGGCAGGTCACCGAGTCGCGGTTCTAGCAGTAGATCCGACGAGCACGGTTTCCGGAGGAAGTATTCTTGGCGACAAGAGTCGGATGCCGACCCTCGCCAACAACCCCAATGCCTTCGTCCGTCCATCACCCAACGCTCTCACTCCCGGCGGGGTAGGGCGCAGGACCCGAGAGACTCAGCTGGTCTGCGAAGCTGCCGGCTATGACATCGTGCTTATCGAGACCGTCGGCGTTGGCCAGTCCGAGATCATGGTCGCCCAAATGGTCGACACTTTCGTAGCAGTAATGCTCCCGGGTGCCGGCGACGAACTTCAAGGCATCAAGAAAGGAGTTCTCGAGCTGGCCGATATCGTCGCAGTAAACAAGGCGGATGGGGACAACAAGCCGCGAGCTCTCGAAGCAAAAAGGGAGTACGACAACGCAATGCGATACATCCGTCACCGGTCGGCTGGCTGGCAACCACCGGTCGAGCTCCTGAGCGCCCTCAGTGGGGACGGCATCGAGCAGCTCTGGGATCAGGTCGAACGCCACATTGAATTCCTGAAGCAGAATGGCGAGTTCGAGAGGCGGCGACGAGACCAGCGAAAACACTGGATGTGGTCCTTGATCGAGGAGCGGTTGATGCAAAGGTTCCGCCGACATTCGATCGTCCAATCACAGATCGCCAGGCTCGAGGCGCGCGTAATGGAGGGGACCGTCACTGCCAGCGATGCGGTTCGAGTGCTTCTGGATAGCTACTCGGACAACCCATCAGACCCTCCGCGGCCCGAGGATTGACACCTGTCAGTCGACCAGATACGGTTCCTAAGGAGAGGTTCTTTGATCAGAGCTCAGAACATGAGCAAAAGACGTCGTGCTCGAGAAATGGCCGTGCAGATGCTCTTTCAGAGCGATCTGGGTCACACCTCTATCGACACCATCATTTCGGATTTTCAACCTTCGGAATACGAGTTACGGAGTCCCGATGAGGCGGAGGCTCGAACTCGAGCACCCGTCCCTCCGAAAGGCAAAGAACCGGATGAGATCGTCGGCGCATTCGACTACGCGAAGTCGCTGGTAACGGGGACTCTCGAGCACCTAGAGGAGATCGACGGCCTGATACGACAACAGGCGGAACATTGGCGCCTCGAGCGGATGCCGGCGGTCGACCGAAACATCCTCAGACTCGCGATCTACGAATTTCTTTGGGAAACCGACGTCCCAAAGCTTGTCGTTCTGGACGAAGCGATCGAGTTGGCGAAGGCCTTTGGCTCCGAACAGTCGGGCCGCTTCGTGAATGGCGTTTTGGATGGCGTTCTGAAGTCCCACACCCTACCAGGCAGCCTCACCTGACGATAGACCGAGTCAGGGTCAAGATGTGGAGAATGAGTTGAGATTTCTAACCAGCACTCTCGTTGTATTCATCGTTGCTATCGCACTGTCGGGTTGTGGCTACGGCCTGATCGGACGCACCAGCAACCTTCCCGAAGACATCGAACGGATTTACGTGCAGCCACTCGAGAATCGAACGACCCGGACTCAGGTGGATCTGTTTCTGACTCAGGCGATCGTCGACGAGCTGGTCACACGCCGCCGGTTTCAGGTCGTCAAGAGTGCCTCCGGCGCCGATGCGATTCTCGAAGGAGCTCTGACTTCCTATATCGTGCGGCCAGTTCAATTCGGCGCAGATGGTCGGGCCACCGACTATCAGGTCACGATTCGTGCTGACATGGAATTCAAGAGACAGGGTTCGGGGGAGATGATCTGGGACCGGCCACAATATCTGTTTCGTGACGACTACGAGCTCGACATCAATAGCGAAGGCGCGGTGTTCGATCCCGAGGATCTCGTACTTCAAGGTGATCTGGCTCAGAGGTTCGCTCAGACACTGATTATCGATCTTCTCGAAGGCTTCTGAACAAGACGATCACTGCATCAGAAAGAGCCGCCTCGCAGATGGAGATGCGAGGCGGCTCTTTCTGATGCTATTTCAGCGTGCTTCAGCTTTTCATCGTGGAAACGGCTCGAGTCAGTCTCGACTTTGTCCGAGCCGCCGCATTGCGGTGAATCACGCCCTTTTGCGCCGTAGCGTCGACCAAACTGATGGTCGAGCCCAGGAGCTCCTCAGCCTTGGCTTTATCGCCAGCGTCGACGGCGGCGCGAAGAGTTTTCACCGCGCCACGCATACGTGAGCGCTGCGAGCGATTGCGTGCGTTGCGAGAAATAGACTGGCGGGTCCGCTTCTCGGCCGATTTCGTATTGGCCATACCTGCTCCTCAATTACTTCTTGGACTTTTTTGTGTATCTTCGGTGTCGAGTTCTGCTGATCCAGCGGGATTCTACACTGCGGCTAGACAAAGCTACGCGCCACCTCGGCACGACGGCAGAGTCTAGCTTGGCCTCTGGCTATGAGTCAATACCTAGAGAGCTGAGTCTCTGCCGCGCGAGGTTCGCCTCATCGGTACCCGGATACTCCCGAATCACATGCTGGAGCTGCACGATCCCCTGCTCACGTTCATTGAGCTCCAGATAGGCGTAGCCCTTTTTCAACAAGGCGCTGGCTAGCTTGTCACTACGAGGGTACTTGCGCAGAATCTCATCGAACTCGCGAATCGCCTGCTGATGCTTGGCTTGGCTGAAGTAGCACTCGCCGATCCAGTAGGCGGCGTTGTCAGCCAACTCCGTGTCAGGAAACGTCTCCAGATACTGTCGGAAACCTAGAATCGCGAGATCGTAGTTACCACGCAAGTAATCGTTGTAGGCAGTTTGGTAGAGCGCCTGGGGATCGGTCGGCGTGGCCGTCATCGGACCCTGACTCGTACTGGCTGGGGCACCGGTCGCGCCGATCGAGGTGCGAACCGACTTGAGCTCCTGATTTGTTGCCGCAATTTGTTGCGACAACTGCGCCAGGCGATAGTTCGTGTCTTCCAGATTGGCTTCGAGTTGATCGATCTGTAAAGAAAGATTTTGGACGGCTACTTGAACATCGGCTTCCGATTTCAGCAGACCCTCGGTTTGGGACGAGATCTGTGCCTGCAGCTCACCCAACTCTTCCTTGCTCGACACTTGCTTCTGTAGTTGTAGAACTTGCCTTTGAATGTCTGCGAGCTGGACTTGGATCGAATCCATATCGCTGCTCGACACACACGCACCCAGCACAATTGGCAGCATGAGGCTGCCTACAAAGCGAGAGACCTTCACAGTCGGTCGAGTCCTTTCTGATTACCGATTACCGGCTCTGCCCGTTACGACAAAATGCGCCCGACGGTTGCGCCACCAACACGATTCGGTAGATTCGGTGCATTGCGGTCGCTCTTCGCCATAACTGATGCTTCGGACGCCTGAGTTCGGAATACCGAGCGAAGCCAGATAGTTCATGGCCGAACTGGCGCGCCGGTCTCCAAGCGCCAGGTTGTACTCGTTGGTTCCGCGCTCATCGCAATGGCCTTCGATCGTGAAGGTGAACTCTGGATTGGCCTTCATGAACTCTGCGTTCTTCGCCAGCCTCTCGCGTGCATCGGCTTTCAACTCGTATTTGTCGAAGTCGAAGTAAACATCGCCGATCAATCCGCTCTCGTACACGTACAGATTCACCTTCTCGATGTCCTCACTCAGAGGGTCGGGAGTCTGGTCCTGTACAGGTGGGGGAGTGTCCTGCGTGACTTCTTCTGCCGGTGCAGGCTGCGAGGGTGGTTCCTCGGGCGCCGGAGCGGGCTTCTTCTTTGGACATCCAAGCATCACCACGGAAAGCGCTAGCGCTCCGAGCCACACCGTCACCACAGACTTGCGATTCATAGGCCTCTCCTCTATGTCGGAGGTAATTTAGGTTGTCGTGTTACGGGCCTTCGGCCACGATGTACTGTAACAGAACGATTCTCCGGCGTTCAACACCTTTTTCTTTTCATACTGCATATTTATCTCGAAAACTTCGACCATTCTGGTGCTGAATTGTTGCCTTGACTCGTCAACTGGCGAATATTCGAACCATTTGCATCCATTACGAAGATCTGAGTCTCACTTCGGCTGGTTGACGATCGCTTGCTCGCGAAGGCGATTTTGCGGCCATCGGGCGAGAACGACGGCGTCTCGTGGCTACCTCCGCTCCTCGTCAACAGCGCGCTCTCGAGGGTAACCACGTCGGCGATCGCAATATCGAAGACTCCCCGACGACGTGAGGCATAAACGATCCTCGTACCATCAGGGCTCCAGGACGCACCATCGTTGTAGTTGCCCTCGAAAGTCGCCCGCCGAAGGTTTGTGCCCTCGGCATCCATGATGTAGATCTGAGGGGTTCCGGTGCGGCTCGATGTAAATGCGATATCTCGGCCATTTGGACTCCAGGCGGGATTCGTGTCGATCCCCGAAGCGTGCGTCAGCTGTCGCAATCCGCTGCCATCTCGATTCGACACGAAAATCTCGGTGTTCCCCTGTCCAATCGAGCGCGCAAAGACCATCTTGGAGCCGTCCGGAGAAAAGGACGGCGAAATGTTGAGGGTGCCGTTGGTAATCACAGGTGTCTTGCTTCCAGAAGCGAGGTCCACGAGATAGATACCCGGAGTGCCAGAGAAGTAGGAGACATAAGCCAACTCCTTGCCTGTCGGGCTCCAGCCCGGAGACAACGAGATCGACTTGTGCCCTGTTATCGGACGCTGATTGGCGCCATCCCAGTCCATCAGGAACACCTCTTTGTTACCACTTCTGTCCGAAGCGAAGGCGATGCTGGTCATCGCCAGTCCCTGACGACCGCTAAAAAACAGGACGATTTCGTCGGCAAACGTATGCGCGATTCGGCGGGCCGCGGTTGGCACCCCGCGATAGCGTTTTCCGACCACCACCTGGCCGCTCTCGAGATCGAAGACTCGGCCTTCGAGAACAAGCTTTCCGTCTTCCTGACGCACATCGGTGGTCAGCACGAGCTCGTTTCGAAGGGAACGGTACTGGTCGAAATCTCGGCGTTGGTCTCCGGACAGGCTGAGCACAGAGAGTTGCTCGGGTCCTTGTATCTCGAAGATACCGCTGTTCTCGAGATCGAATCGCAGAGTGCTCTCGAGAGTGCCGGAGGCCTGGGACATCTCTCCGGATAGAGCCCCAACCTGCGTGGTCGATGGCATCGCCAGTCTGAATCGAGACCTTTGCCGCCCCTCCAATACAACGGTCACGTCAGGATCCGACAGACCCGCTTCAGGAGGCGTCTCTTGCGCCGACAAAAAGCCGGCGCCCAGAAAACCGGCCGAGATGATCAAGACTAGCGCTCGGTGAAGACTTTCCATTCTGTCGCCTGAAAACATTCGCTTGAATCCCTCGAGTTCTACCTGAGTATCAAGTTCACACCCAGTGATTTGTGTCGATAGCTTTGCGGAAATGGGGGAAAAGGGACAGCCAGCTGTACGGCGCGCAATCCCGCCAGATCGAAGGAATTGTAGCCCGATGAAGTCACGATTCGTAGATCGGTGATGGAGCCGTTCCTATGAATTCGAAAGTGGACCATCGCCTCGACCTTTCCACCGATGGCCGGTCGCTGCCAATTGGAGCTGATCATGCCCAGCATCTGATCGACGTAGTAGCTGTAGACAAAGTCGGGATTGTCCAAACCACCTACGGCGGCACCAAACGTCGAAGTCCCGAGACTGCTCCCGAGCGGGGACCCTTGACGTCGTGCAGGGTCGGCCGGCAGTGGCTCGGACGCCGACGACGAAGATTCTGATGCTTCTTGCTTGGGCGTCGTCGATGGTTTTTCAACCGCAGTCGGCGCCGGCTCGGAAGGCTCCGGTTCCTCGACCTTCGGTTCAGCCTTTTCCTGCTTGGGTGCCTCTTTCGGTTTCGGCGTCGGTGCAGATCGCTTGCGAGCCGGCGCGGGCTCCTCGATTCCTAGTGCTTGGAGCGGAACGATTTGAACCGCAACAAATTCGATCGGCTCCGAGCCGTTGGAAGCGAGAAGCGGCGCCAGGATCACTACCAGCAAGAAAAGAACATGACAACAGATCGAGACGAAGATGCTTCTCCGTGGCGAGATCTCTTGCTCGAGCTGATGAGCTCGTGCCTCGAGAACTGTTTCGACCTGGGGTGACACTAGGTTTCCAAGCCTCCCATTAGGATTTTGACCGCTCGGTGACCATTCCGACGTGGTGGATGCCCCCGCGGTTCAAGATATCGAGAATCTCGATGATCTGACCGTAGGGTAGCTCTCGATCACCTTTCAGGAACACCGTATCGTCGTCGCGGGCCTTGATCAGAGGAGTCAGCCTCTCGATCAGTTGACTGGGATGGATGGGTTCATCTTGAACGTAGACCAGACCATCGCGATTCACCGAAAGCACCAACGGATCGTCCACTCGTAGCGCCATCGCCTCGGCCTCGGCCTGCGGCAGAGCCACTTCGATACCTTGGTGAAGCATTGGCGCTGTGATCATGAAAATGATCAACAAGACCAGCATGACATCAACTAAAGGTGTCACATTGATATCGGCCAGGACGGTGTCATCACCTTCCTCGCCGATGGTGCCGCTTATCATGGTCATAAGAAAGCTCTCCAACCGATCGATCGCCCGGCCGGCGTGTCACAAAGCCCGGCTAGGCGACCCTGATTCCTGCCTTTGGACCGTTCGAATTCGACAAAACCATTGCCCGTCGAAATATTTCCTAGGTGAAATTGCGCTCGGCCAGATTCATGAACTCGAGCGTGAAATCCGAAAGATCGGAGCGGGCCTGTCGGAGACGATGCGCAAAGTAGTTGTAGCCAATCAATGCCGGGATCGCCGCTCCCAAGCCGAGCGCCGTATTGATCAGTGCTTCAGCGATTCCGGGTGCGACGGCCACCAGTGAAGTGGAGCCCGAAGCGCCAATATCCTGGAATGCCACCATGATGCCCCAGACGGTGCCGAAAAGTCCGATAAATGGCCCCGCGGCAGCAGTGGTCGCAAGAAATCCGGTACCACGGGTCAATTGGCTGATCTCCACGTTAGCCGCTCGTCGCAAGCTGCGCTCCAACGTAACCAACGACTTGATGTTGTAGCTCTTTTGGGTACCTGAGGAGCTCTCGCGGTTGAGGGCCTTCACCTGCGCATCGATTTCAACGTACCCAGCGCGAAAGAGACCGACGAGTGGAGACGACGACAGGCGTTCCGTCTCCGCAGCGACCTCGCTGAACCTCTGGCTATGCCGGAAAACTTCAACAAAATCGTCGCTATCCGCCTGAGCTCGCTTCAAATAAAAATATTTCGTGATCATGATCGCCCACGACACCACCGACATCGTCAGTAGCAGGCCAGCCACGAACCAGGCC
>CAJHZD010000236.1_pt1 | contig 13107 bp, 8 predicted proteins | sample 9198941 | NCBI WGS metagenome assembly CAJHZD01 (sample SAMEA7708371, study PRJEB35096) | sediment metagenome | biome: marine neritic benthic zone biome [ENVO:01000025]; feature: sediment [ENVO:00002007]; material: shallow marine sediment [ENVO:03000034] sea grass bed [ENVO_01000059] ...
ATCTTTGCTCCTCAACGGAAGAGAACGGACCTAGCCGCCGTTCTTTCGACTTCCCCGGAAATCAGAAGGTTTGCTACCCGTCGCGTAGACAGGAGCCGTCTTTCCACCTGCATCCTGATCATGGAAGTCCTTGGCGTTCTTGGCTAGCCAGTTCATATTCCGATTGGGATGGCAATCCATGCATGCAAAATCCAATGTCACGGCACCCTGTCCCTCGGCGTCGAGAAGGACGAAGCCACCGCCCTCAGTGAACATCTCGCCGTTTTTGGCAGAATTGATGCTGAACAAATGCGTTCTGACATCACCCTTGTAGGGGCCGAGCGCCTGAGCAGATTTGCTCGCATAGGGCATATGGCAGTCTTCGCAGGTTACGCCCACAGCGCCCATCGAGGTCATGGCGTAGCTCGCTGCCTGGCTCGGGTGGCAGTCGCTACAGGTCCTGACAATCGAGAACTCCGCCCTCTTATGGGGGTTGTGACAGGTCACGCAGCGGAAGTTCTGGTGCGGACTGGCAAGCTGCTCGTTGTACTGCTCGTGGTGCCGGATAAACCCGCCACTCGCCGGGATCGTGGCGATGTCTCCGCGGAAGTGGCAGGAGCCACAGGCCGCAGCGGAATCGTCGACCGCCATGGTGTTGCCCGGGCCATGACACTCTTCGCAGTGTATTCCACCAAACTCGAAGGTGCCGTGCATACCCGGCAGCCCATCCTGGTTGTCCTCGAGTGTGCCGTCCGTTTCCCAGTCCTCGTCGGCTACCCATCCCGTGGTGTGACAAGAGCCGCAGTTGTAGGGTTTGTTCAACTCACCGGCGTGATAGTTGGACCACTCGCCGGTGAAGTTGTTGTATTGGTTCATCCCCGGGATGGCGGAGCCATCCTCTTCGCTGAAGACGGTGGTGATGATGTAGCCCTCGGTGTCCACATAACGGGACTTCCATTTGTAGCCACCGATGACATAGGTCACGTCGTTGAAGCGGATGCCGGACGGTAGGGGTATCGGCCGCACGCTGGCATCGTCGACAGGAACCAGCTTGTACGGGTGACCGGAGACCTTCCAGTCGTTGAATTCGGTGGGGTGGCAGTTGAAGCAGGATTCAGATCCCATGTATTGGGCCTGAGCCTGGGCTGCTGGAATGATTACGAGACAGAGCAGTGCAACCACTGCAGCGCCTATCCAGTTCTTTACTAACATTGCTGTCTCCTCCCTTCAGTGATCCGTTATCAGAAATTAATTGCGACATTGAAATCGTTTGCGATTGGTCCTGGCGGAGATCGTTTGCGAGGCCCCGGTGCCGCGACCCCTGATCCGACCGTCAAGGCCGTGACTTCACGGGGGCCCTGTGGGCGCAAGCACTTTGCAAAGTGGCTACAGCGGGCCCTAACCTGGCGCGATACGCGCTGTAGCGATAAAGCGGATCTGCGGGTACTCGTTAAGGCTATGAACATGGCGGTCGTCGTCTAAAAAAATCCACCAACGAGTTCGGTTCCGCGGTTGCCTGATTGGTGCAGGCAGGCCTGTTTGTCTACAGGGTCAACTTTTGCAGGTCGAGCCGACGACCTCACCACCCGGCGGGGTGGGTCGGGTGGCGCCCTTGGGTGGGTGTTGATCTACACAAAGATGCCCCGGAGCCATGGCACGAGTGGAGAACCGAATTGACAACTCTGAGCGGGTCCCCTATCTTGGGGCGGTGGTTTTTGGAGAGGTAATGCGTCGACAGCGATCAATTTCTGCGGTTTTTGTCCTGGGGTTACTGCTGGTTTCACCCGTAGCAGGGAGCTGTGAATTGCCTGGGATGGAGAGCTGCAGCATGGAATACTGTCCGATGCCCGCCCCCCAGGAGTCGGATGGGTGCCACAAACCCGAGACTTCGCTGGACGGGGCCTCATCAGGATGTGGGGAAGTGGGCGAGGCATCGCTTGCCCACTGCTTGGCTCCCGTCGAGCAGGATCCGGCCAACCTCGATGCTCCTTCCCTGGGGCAACAGATCACGGTTCGAGTCGTGACCTTGGCTGAACGAGTCGAGATCAAACCTCCCATCCGACCCCCCGACCGGTTCCCGGACGCAATTTCGTCTCAGCAACACCAACTGGGTCGATTTACGCTTTTGTCTTCGTTTCTCCTCTGATTCTCCTCTCGAGCAGGCTGTGAAGACTCGCCACCGTCGTGGTGGCGATTCCTTAGACACAGATCTCTTTGGAGGAGTCCCGTGTATCAGAGATTCAGAACCTGCCTGGCGGCGGCGCTTCTATTGGCAGCGCCGGTGATCGGGCAACAGAAACAAACAGCAGGATCGGAGCTCGAGGGGTCGGAGAATGCCGTCTCGGTCGAATCGGTGGGCCCGGCCGATCGAATACTGTCCTCGTTGAGCGACCATCAGCTCCAGTCGCTGATCTTGGAAACGCTGGAAAGAAACCCCGATGTGGCGAGAGGCCTGGCCCGAGCCCGGGCAGCGGAACGCCGAGCTCCTCAGGTCCGTGCCCTACCGGACCCGGTGGTCGGGGTTACGGCATGGCTGAGAAGTCCAGAGACGCGGACAGGACCTCAGGTCCTGACTCTGAACTGGACCCAGGGTTTGCCGTGGTTGAGTAGATTCGACCTCGAAGAACAGACAGCGATTCTCGAAGCGAGTGCGCTTTACCAAGACGCCGAAGCGGTTCGTCTCGAATTGGTGACGGAGGTCCGACGGCTCTACTACGAGCTCGCATTCTTGATGAGGCGCAGAGAGATTACCTTTGATTATCTCGATCATCTTCTGCAACACCAGGAGATCTCTCAATCGAGATATGCGACGGGAATCGGTGCCAGCCAGGACGTCATCAAGATTCAAGCCGAGATCACCCTGGCGGAGAACCTGTTGCTCGAACTCGATCAGCGTCGGGTCGAGCTCGAATCCAAAATCAACCACCTTCGCGATCGACCCGCCCCGGCGGTGATCCTGCCCGCAGTCCTGCCTCCGGGAGTCGAGGTGGTTCTCGACCTGACGCAGGCCCGCGCGGCGGCGCAGCAGTCTCGGCCCGAGCTGGCGGCGATGGATGCCCATATCGCGGTCGGTGAGCGACGAATCAGACTTGCGGAGAAAGGCTATCGACCCGACTTCAAGGTAGGTGTTACCTACACCTTCGTCGATCGTCGAGAGGATCCCGCCGGAATCGCGATACCACCGGAAAACAATGGTCGAGACATTCTGGGTGTCCAGGGTGCGATGAGCGTTCCTATCTGGCGCAACAAACTGAAAAGTGGTGTCGAGCAAGCTACCGAGCTCGAGCTGTCGGCTAAAGAGGCCAAGCGTGGCGTTGCCGCTCGAATCGAAGCTGGTATCAGCGATTTGATGCAGCGCATTCCGCTGACCTGGCAACAGCTTCGTCTGCTCGAGGACATCCTGGTCATTCAGGCCGAGGAGGCCGTGCAGTCTGCCCAAGCGGGTTATGTGGCCGGAACGTTTAACGCACTGGATCTACTCGATGCCGAGCATGTCCTTTTCGACGCCGAGACCGCGATATCGAGGGCACAGGCCGACTATGCCATTCGGCTGGCGCAGCTCGAGGGTCAAATCGGTGAACCACTAAGGCGAGCCATGGCGACGGAGTCATCAGAGTCATGAAATCAAATACCGAATCAAGGAGCTACACAGGGACCGTATTTCTCCGAGTCCTGCTGATGATCGGGGCAAGCTTCCTGGTGTTTTTTGTGTTGTTCTTCGACCCCTGGGAGCTTCATCCCATCGACAGTTGGCTTCAGGGTCGTCTGGACTACCAGGTGGGAGGGGTGGAGATGAGCTCGGAAGAAAGCGCTCGGGAGCTTTGGACCTGCTCCATGCATCCTCACATTCTCGAAGACGAGCCCGGTAACTGCCCGATTTGCGGAATGAATCTCGTTCTCGTGAGCGGCGGTGCTCAGGAGTCGCCTGGCCACGACTCCTCGGTTGGCGGCGCAGACCGGGAGGTGCTGTTCTATCGCAATCCGATGAATCCGATGGTGACGTCGCCAGTCCCGGCCAAGGACGAGATGGGGATGGACTACGTGCCGGTGTACTCCGACGGGGTGGATCCGGGCATCGAGCAGGGCACAACCGTGACCATCGAACCGGCTGTGGTTCAGAACATGAACGTGCAGACCGCAGTGGTTGTGCGTCGTGATTTGGATCAAGAGATTCGAACGGTCGGATATCTCGAGTATGACCAGGAACGCATGGTGACCGTGACGACCAAATACTCAGGCTGGGTCGAGAAGGTCTACGTCAACTACGTAGGCGAGCCTGTGCGAAAGGGGCAGCCGCTGTTCGAGATCTATTCGCCCGAGCTCGTGCAGACGGAACAAGAGCTCCTTTCGGCCATCGAGTACGCCAAAAAGTTCGACAGCTCGAGCACCGAGGCGGGGCGCCGTGCCAGTGCTCTGGCCGATTCGGCACGCGAGCGTCTTCGCTACTGGGACATCTCGACTGAACAGATCGACAATCTGGAACAGACCGGCGAGGTATTTCGCACACTTCAGGTCGTAGCGCCTGCGAACGGTCTGGTGATGAAGCGGATGCGTGGACTCGAAGGTATGGCAGTCCAACCAGGAATGGAGGTGTATCACATTGCCGATCTTCGTTCTCTGTGGCTCTCTGTCGAGATCTTCGAGCATCAGGTCTCGCAGATCGATGTCGGTAGTGCAGCCGAGATCGAGCTGACCTACTTTCCCGGCGAGATCTTTCGAGGCACCGTGCGACTCATCGATCCGGAGTTCACGGAGGCCACTCGAACTTTGCGGATGAAGATCGACGTTCCCAATCCCGACGGACGGCTGAGGGCCGGAATGTTCGGCACCGTTCGTTTCTATCCCACAGCCGCGCGACAAGCCCTGGTCGTACCAACGCAGGCGATCTTGCGTACCGGGCAGCGAAGCGTCGTGATCATCGATCTCGGGGATGGCAGCTTTGTACCGAGAGAGGTTCAGACGGGGCACGAGAGTGGCGGGTACGCTGAGATTCTCGCAGGGCTGGACGAAGGTGACCGCATAGTCACGTCATCCCAGTTTCTCATCGACTCCGAGTCGAACCTTCAGGCGGCAGTGCAAAAGATGATTGCCCAACGATCGGGTCACGAGGGCCACTAGGGGGAGATCGTCATGCTGAATCGCATCATCGAGTGGTCGTTGAAGAATCAGTTGATCGTCCTGGTGGGTCTGGTCCTGGCGGTTATGGGTGGAGTCTGGGCCATCCGGACCACCACCGTCGACGCGATCCCCGATCTGTCTGACGTACAAGTCATCATCTTTACCGAGTACGCAGGCCAGGCGCCGCAGGTAGTTGAAGATCAGGTGACCTATCCGATCACCTCGACCATGCTGGCAGTGCCCTTCGCCAAGGTCGTCAGGGGCTACTCGTTCTTTGGCTACTCGTTTGTCTACGTGATCTTCGAAGACGGGACAGATCTCTATTGGGCGCGATCGCGCGTCCTGGAATACCTTTCGGGTCTGTCGAGGCAGCTTCCAGATGGGGTAGCACCGCAGTTGGGTCCCGACGCGACCGGGGTCGGTTGGGCCTTTATGTACGTGCTCAATTCCGAGAACCATTCGCTAGCCGATCTCAGGAGTTATCAAGATTGGTACCTGCGCTACGGGTTGACCTCGGTTGACGGCGTGGCTGAGGTGGCCTCGATCGGTGGTTTTGTTCGTCAGTACCAGGTCGAGGTCGATCCTGTGCGGCTGCGCGCCTATGGGATCAACGTCGGCGAGGTCAAGAATGCGATCCAACGCTCGAACATCGACGTGGGTGGCCGAGTGGTCGAGATGGCGGAGCGGGAGTTCATGGTCCGCGGCCTAGGTTATGTGAAAGACGTGGCGGATCTGGAGAATATTGTGCTCTCGGCGAGCGCCGGAGGTGTGCCCGTGCTTCTCAGAGACGTGGCCCGCGTTTCGATCGGGCCTGAGATTCGGCGCGGTCTGGCCGAGTGGAATGGCCAGGGCGAGACCGTTGGCGGCATCGTTGTCGTGAGATCGGGGGCCGACACCCGCGCCGTGATCGAGAGAGTGAAAGAACGTCTTGCAGAGCTCGAGGCTGGCCTCCCCGATGATGTCGAGATCTCGGTTGCCTACGATCGAACTACCCTGATCGATCGAGCCATCGACACATTGACCCGCACACTGATCGAAGAGTCGATCGTCGTTGCAATCGTCTGCCTGGTGTTTTTGTTCCATTTCCGTTCGGCTCTGGTCGCGATCATCTCGATTCCGGTGTCGATATTGCTCGCCTTTATCGTCATGAGGATCCAGGGTCTCGGGGCAAACATCATGTCTCTGGGAGGTATCGCCATCTCGATCGGCGTGCTGGTCGACGCAGCCATCATCATGGTCGAGAACGCCCACAAACACTACGAGGAGGACAAGGGCAAACGAACCCATCTCGAGATCATCACCGAAGCGGCGCAGGAGGTCGGACCGACCCTGTTCTTCACGCTTCTGGTGATCACGGTGTCGTTTATGCCGGTCTTCACCCTGGAGGCTCAGGAGGGGCGTCTGTTCAAGCCACTGGCATTTACAAAGACCTACTCGATGGCCATGGCTTCGATCCTGGCTGTTACTGCGGTGCCCGTTCTGATGTTCTGGTTCGTGAGGGGCAGGATCTATAGTGAGGATCGACACCCGATATCGCGCTTCCTCCGATCTCTCTACAAACCGGTCCTCAATTGGGTGTTGCGATGGCGATGGTTTGTGATCGTCGCCATGATTGGAATTCTCGGTATCACCGTGATTCCGTTGAAGCGCATCGGATCAGAGTTCATGCCTCCGCTTTGGGAAGGCGATCTGCTCTATATGCCGACGACTTTTCCTGGAATCTCGATCACCAAAGCCAAGGAGATCTTGCAACAGACGGACAAGATCATTCGAACGTTTCCCGAGGTCGAGACCGTGTTTGGAAAGGTAGGGCGGGCCGAGACCGCCACCGATCCGGCACCGCTTTCCATGATCGAAACGACCATCGTGCTGAAGGATCCGTCGGAGTGGCGGCCTGGTTTGACCAAGGATGATCTCATTGCCGAGCTCGATCGCGCAGTCCAACTTCCCGGCGTGACAAACGCCTGGACGATGCCCATCAAGACTCGGATCGACATGCTGTCGACCGGTATAAAGACTCCGGTAGGGATCAAAGTCGCCGGGCCGGATCTCGACCGTCTGGAGGAGATCGCCGAACAGGTGGAGGCGGTAGTCAAGCCGCTGCCTGGAACGCTCTCGGTCTATGCCGAGCGCGTGATGGGCGGATCGTATATCGATTTCGAGATCGATCGAGAAGCAGCAGCTCGCTTCGGGATCAAGGTCGGCGACATTCAGGATGTCATCCAATCGGCTGTCGGTGGAATGAACGTCTCGTGGACCGTAGAAGGTCTGGAACGCTATCCCATCAATGTCCGCTATCCGCGCGAGCTTCGCAACGATCCCGCGACTCTGAAAGAGGTACTGGTTGCGACCCCGACTGGTGCCCAAGTGCCTTTGAGTCAGCTGGCGGATCTCGAAATTCGCACCGGGCCGCCGGGAATCAAGACCGAAGCAGCGAGGCCAAACGCCTGGGTGTATGTCGATCTCTCCGGCATCGACGTCGGTACCTGGGTGGAGCGAGCCAGACACGAGGTCGCGGAACAGATCGATCTGCCACCCGGTTACAGCATCTTCTGGTCGGGTCAGTACGAGTACATGGAACGAGCCAAGGCTCGGTTGCTCCTGATCGTGCCTGTCACTCTCGTTCTGATCTTCCTGATTCTCTATTTCCACACCAAATCCCTGGCAAAGACGGCAATTGTCTTGTCTGCAGTCCCCTTTGCCCTGGTCGGATCGATCTGGTTGATGGACTGGCTGGGCTACAACTGGTCTGTTGCAGTCTGGGTCGGGGTCATCGCCCTGGCCGGTCTTGCTGCCGAGACTGGGGTGGTGATGCTTCTTTATCTGGACATCGCCTATGAGAAATGGCAGAGCGAGGGACGTATGTCGACGCTTGCCGACCTCAGGGAGGCCGTCGACCACGGCGCTGTTCAGAGGATTCGGCCAAAGACCATGGCGGTCGTGACGACCTTTATCGCGCTTGTTCCGATCCTCTGGTCAACCGGCGCGGGCGCAGATGTCATGCGGCGAATCGCGGCTCCGATGGTCGGAGGACTCTTTACGTCGTTTCTGGGAGAGCTTATTGTCTTTCCCGCAATCTACTTCGTGTGGCGCGGGATCGGGCTGCAGCGGACTCGACCTAGCCGCCGGCCTTGAGCTCGGCGAGAATCATCTCGATCTGCTGGTCGGTGTCTTCCATCAAGGGAATACTGCCGGCACCCTGATGACCGCCGCCGCCGTATCGAGCCGCAAGCTCACCGACGTTGGTATTGCAGGTGCGGTTGATGATGCTGTGACCCAGGGTCAGCATGGTCGGTCCGTCGAGACGTTTCTGAGCCCGAACCGCGACGTTGATCTGGGGAAAGATCGCAAACACCAAGAACCGGTTTCCGGCCGGCACCGGATCGAGATTACGAAAATCACTGAACACGACGTTCTCGTCGACATTGCTATTCGACTGCAGGGCTTTGTGCAGCTGGACGTCGTCGTTCTCGAGTCGTCGACAGCGCTCGTCGACAGCAGGATCTTGCAGAATCCGATCGATGGGGGTGTTTCTGAGTAGAAGATCGAGAGCGTTCTCGAAGTATCGATCGAGTGGGCCAAGGCCGCTCCTCGAATCGAGTGTGAATCCGAGCTTGATGTAGCCCTGGGGATCCAGGATGTCGTCGAGTGTCAGGTCGGCCGAGTCGAGGCGATCGGTCTCGCGGACCAGTTCCTCGTATTGGGGCAGGGTCTGAGCGCATCCGTAGTAGTCCCAAACCAAACGTGTCGCCGAAGGAGCCTTCCCAAACGAACCCTCGAACTCCACGCTTGGGGCCGCGGCTGTCGTATGCATGTGATGGTCGAACCACATGGCACATCCGGGCTGGTACGGGAGGTTGGCAATGATGTCGGAGGTGCCGATGTCGACGTTGCCGTCGGCCAGCTCCTGCGAGTGTGTCAGCAACACAGATTCGATTTCTTCGAAGTGGCTGATCAGCACAGCACAGGCGAGGCCGTCCAGGTCTCCTCTTGTAACTAGACGCATTTCCGAGTCTCCGAGGCCCATGTTAGCCCCGGACGCGGCATTTCCGCTGTGAAGCAGGCCGAGATCAGGTGTGGCATGGATCACTGTGAAATAGGTTCTAGGCTCCAAACCTCCTTCCGTGGCAATGTTGCAGAGGGCTGCAGTCGCGACGGAAGCGCATCTTTTTGGGATGACTCATGATGATTCGCAAACATCTCCTGGACACTCTCGCGACACTGGTGATCGCCGCCGTGGCGATCTCAGGGTGCACGAGCACGAAGCGACTCCCGCCGCCATCCGCCGTGCCGACATCGCAGTCGGATCCGGAACCGGCTCGGGACTTAGAGCTCGAGCAGCGTGTCGCAGATCTTGAAGCGGCTCTCGAATCCGAGAGGGCCACGGTAGAGGTGCTTCGCCAACAACAAGCCGAGCTTCATCAGCAGCTCGAACATAAAGAGGAAACCCTGGTTTCGGTCGAAGAACGCAATGCAGTACTCGAGACCGAGCTCACCAGCGCGGTCGATCAGGTGATCCGATCCGAAGGCGGTGTCCGGGGCCTCCAGAGCCGAGCGCTGGCGACTTCCAGGATCTCCGAAGTCCGTGTGAGGGTTCATGCTGTTCCCAACCCTGAGGACCCAGAGGTTTCTGCGCGACTCGAGCGGGCCCAGGAGTTTCTGAACCGGGCAGACTCGGCGCTCGAGAGTGGCACCTACGGTGCGGCTTCCTATCTCGCCGAGCGGGCCAGTGAGTTGGTTCGGCAAGCCAGGATCGTCGGTGAGATCCGCGCCTCGCGATCGGGGCAGTCCCGGCAGATCATTCCGGTCGTGCCACCACGAGAGCTCGTTCTGACGACCAATGCCAACTTGCGATCCGGCCCCGGGCTCGATCACCAGCGGGTCGGTGGATTGGAGGAAGGCGAACAGGTCGTAGCGGTGGCGCGTGCGGGCGAGTGGTACAAGGTCCAGGTCGGATCAGGCGATCTCGTCTGGATTCACGGACGACTGCTCCAATAGCGCCGCCGGGAAAACCGCAGTCCTGACCCGATTACGTCCGGCCCGTTTTGCAGCGTACATGGCCGTGTCGGCGGCCCGGATGAGATCGTCCTTGAATCTGCCATCCTCGGGCCAGGTTGCCACGCCGATACTGATCGTGACCCAAGGGCTGAAATCATCTGAGCCCTGGTGGGCTTCGGCAAACTCCTGACGCAGGCGCTCAGCTAGAGAAGCGGCCTGCCGCTTGGTGGTGTCAGGTAGGAGAATCACAAACTCTTCGCCACCATACCGGGCCGCGATGTCGGCTGGTCTGAGATTGAGATTCAGAAAATGACTGGCTTCGGTGAGCAGCGAGTCACCCTTGAGATGGCCGAACTGATCGTTGAACTGTTTGAAATTGTCGAGATCCATCATCAGGACCGATAGCGGATTCTCGGACCGTTCGGCTCGTCCAAGCTCGGCTTTGAACATGCGATCGAGATCACGTCGATTGGGTAGTCCCGTGAGCTCGTCGGTGCGAGTCATCTTCTCGAGCTTCTCTCGAGACTCTAGAAGTCTCGTGGTCATGCGATTGAACACCTGGGTCAGGTAGCCGATCTGGTCTTTCGAGGAGACGGGTATCTGCTGCGACAGATCGCCGCTGGCAGCGGCCTTGGCGCCCGCAATCAGAGCGTCGATAGGGCGAGTCAAGCTGAGAATCACAAAACCAGCGATCAACGTGACCAGACCCGCCGCTACAAAGCTGACCCAGAGAGTGAAGTTTCTCAGCCGCAGGCTTGCGGCAAAGGCCTGATCCCGGGGCACCTCGACCAGGTAGGCGAGCTGATATTCGGGCTGATATCGATAGGCACCGAGAACGGCTACCCCTTCATGATTGACATACTCACTTACACCGGCCTCTCCGCTGAGTGCCAGATCGACTCCTGGCGAGTCTATCGTTGCTATCGATCCGGTGCCCTCCGAGCTCGAGTCGAATTGGAGCCAGCCCTGCCGGTCGACGACGATCAGGTCACCATCGTGACTCTGCGGTTCGGAGGCGACCGACCGCCAAAGTCCTTCGAGATCGCTGGCTGTCACCAGTCTTCCCAAGGGCTCGTAGTTTTGATCCACGATCGGATGATGCACATAGGCCAGGACTTCGCTACCGGCGAGCTCGAGCGGGGCGTTCTCGCGAGCGGCAAGAAACTCGGAATCGATCTCGGGAAGATCTAGATCCGCGGCAAACCGAGTCGTAGTGACGAGTCGACCCTCGACATCGATGATATGAAGTGCCCGGTATAGCGGATACCTCTCCTGAACTTGGGTCAAGTATTGACTCAACCGTTCTCGTGCTGTGACCGTGGCGATGATGTCTTGCGATCTCTCGGCCTCTGCCCAGGACCTCAGGTTCTCGGATACTACATAAGCGCTGGCAAAGACCTTGGTGTCGGAGCTACGATCGTTGAGAAAACGATTCACCTTTTGCTCGGTCGCAGATGCGTGGTTGACCAGCTGCTCGGATAGCTTCTCCGTGAGGGTCTTCTTCGCGGTCGAATAGGAAGCTGTGCCGACGAGAAGGGCCGGTGCCAGAGCCGCGAGGATCACCAGCGACAGAATACGTAGGCGGATGTCGTGGACGGGAACTTGAAGCTTGGGAACCGATGAACCGAGTAATCCTCTGGAAGCCTGAAGGGTTGCGCCGAGCTTCTTCGAGTGACGCGTGACGGGCTCGAAGAACCGGCGTCTGGTGGCCTGAGGCTCGGCGGTTCTGGATTCCTGGTCTTGTTTTGGCGTGATGGACATGATCGAGTCTTGACTCGTTGTGGTCTCTCGGTCGGCGGATCCAAGCCTCTGGGTCCTCGAAGTCTGGTCGAGTATGAACTATCGCAAGCTACATGCCAGTTCAAAATTTCACACAAACCCTCATTTTCTTATGTTTGCAGGTGACGATATGTCATTATTTTTCAGTTAATGTTAAAAAAACGATAATATCCGTCGTATTTTTCCTTGGTTGCGTCAAAAAGATGCCTCCCACAATCTCCCTGGATCCGGCCTCTTCCGGCCAGGAGGTCTGGTACGGTTGCTGCCCAAGAATGACGAAGAACCCATGAGCCGAACCGTGGCGCAAGACCTATTCTTCGAGCTGACTCCCGAGCGCGTCCTGGCGGCCGTGGAAGCCGGGGGGCTCGAATGCAACAACCTCTGTTACCCGCTCAATTCGTTCGAGAACCGGGTCTACGAAGTCGAGCTCGTCGACAAGAACCGAATCATCGCGAAGTTCTATCGACCCGGTCGATGGACTCGGGGACAGATTCTCGAGGAGCATTCGTTTCTTGCTGAGCTCGATGCCGGCGAGATCCCGGTGTGCACAGTTCGAGCCTTTCCTGATGGATCGACACTCAAGGAGATCAACGGCATCTACTACAGCCTGTCGGACCGGCGGGGGGGTCGCGCACCCGACGAGCTGAATTCATCCAAGGCCAGGCGATTGGGGATGCTGGTCGGGAGACTTCACAATGTGGGGGCGGCGCGCGTGGCGCCGGAACGCCGGGCATTGGATGCCGATCACTTTATCCGAGGTCCGGTCGCTTGGCTCGAGGAGCAACGATCGCTCCCGAGCTCACTCGAGGCTCGCTATCAGAATGCAGCCAATGCGATCGCCGATATTGCGGATCGAATCGCACCTCAATTCGAGACACTTCGAATACACGCCGATCTTCATCTGGGGAATGTACTTCTCAGGGACGAGGTTCTGCGTATTCTGGATTTCGACGACATGGCGCCGGGACCGGCGGTGCAGGATCTCTGGTTGGCTCTTCCGGGTCGAGACGACGAGACGGTGCGCCTGCGGGAGAGTTTTATCGGTGGCTACGAACAGTTTCGGCTCTTCGATCGAGCCAGCGTGAAGATGATCGAGCCGCTTCGCGGAATGCGTCTGGTCCGGTATGCGGTGTGGTTGGCTCGCCGGTGGGACGATCCGGCCTTTCGTCTCGGATGGCCCCACTTTGGCACCTTCGAGTACTGGGAAGGGGAGACTCGAGATCTCGAGGAGCA
>CAJHZD010000331.1_pt1 | contig 13005 bp, 9 predicted proteins | sample 9198941 | NCBI WGS metagenome assembly CAJHZD01 (sample SAMEA7708371, study PRJEB35096) | sediment metagenome | biome: marine neritic benthic zone biome [ENVO:01000025]; feature: sediment [ENVO:00002007]; material: shallow marine sediment [ENVO:03000034] sea grass bed [ENVO_01000059] ...
CAAGATCGCGCCTCGAAGACCCCTCGTCATCAAAACGGCGATCAGGACGACACCCGCCAATGCAAGCAGGGTAGGGACGCTCGTGACATCCCCGAGGCCGACGAGCGTGGCCTCGCTCCCGACAACGAGACCCGCACTTTGGAGCCCGATCATGGCGAGGAACAGGCCGATACCGGCCATGGTGGCCACCTTGATGGGTGTCGGAATGGCACGAAGAAGGGCGGCCCTGACACCTGTCAGAGACAGGATGAGGAACAAAAGCCCCTCGACGAACACCGCTGCCAGGGCGACGCGCCAATCCACGCCCATCGCTCCCACGACGCCGAAGGTGAAGTAGGCGTTCAGACCCATGCCCGGTGCGAGTGCAAAGGGATAGTTCGCCCAAAGCCCCATGATCGCGGTGGCCAATGCCGAAGCCAGGGCAGTGGCGACCACGACGTCTTCCGAAGGCAGACCCGCTTGGGAGAGGATCTGTGGGTTGACAAAGAGAATGTAGGAAAGAGTCAGAAACGTGACCACACCGGCTCGGACCTCGGTCCAGACGTTTGTGCCATGCTCCTCGAGTCGAAACAGATGGTCCAGCATTTGCATCGGCGGTTAGGAATTGTATATCGGGGTCCGATGAAACGTTTTCGTCCTTCGAAGCGTCTATATTAAGTGGGACCCGAATGTGACGATAATCATGGTAGGCCAGCCTCGCTATCCAGAGATTCGCGTGCACGTGGACAGCACGAACCCGTTGGCGCTCGTGGCGGCGGTGCGTGAGGCGATGCGGCGGGCCCACATCGAGAGGACCGAGATCATGCGCTTCTCCGAGGAGGCGCTCGGAGAGCACGACGATCGGAGGTCGGAAGAGATTTGTCGCCGCTGGGTTTGGATCGACGGCGAAGAGACGATGGCGTAGCCAGGGCGGGCCGACTTATTGAACCTGCTGCCCACCCACGATCGCCCGGACCTGTAGCCCTTTCTTATCGACTTCGACATCGACCGCATCGAGCTCTTCTTCGGCCAGGAAGCGATCGGTCGAAAACGTCAGGACATACTGGCTCCTGAGCTCCCGATCGATTCGGGAATAGGCCTGAGATAGCTCAGACATCTCGTTGATATAGAAAACCTGGCCGCCAGTCGATTCGGCGAGTCCCTCCAGCTCGGGGCGGCGAGCATTCCTGCGCCGATTCTGGATCGCGGCCAACGAGATGACGTAAACCGGTACACCCAGTCTTTTGCCGTACTGCACACATCGGCGCGGCCCGTATTTACTTTTGTAGTCGTCACCATCGGTCAGAAGGACAAGCGCCTTTCGTCCTCGTGTCTCCTCGAACTGCAGCATCGAGAAGATCGTCGCGTCATACAGGGCCGTGTATCCATCGGCGGTCAGACCGTTGAAGGTCCTCAGGAGGTCGACAACTTCTTCGGTGATTCCATGGGCAAGCCGTGGCTGGGTGTCGAAATCGACCAGAAACGCGGAGTCGCCCTCATCGAGAGAGGCGGTCAGGAACTGAGCCCCGGCCTTCTTGGTGTCGGGCATCAGGGCCCACATACTCTCGGATGTATCGACGACCAGGCCTAGGATGAGCGGGACATCCTGAGCCAGAGCCAGCCGCTCGACGACCTGCTCGGCGCCGCCCAGCTTTACGGTGAAGTCTTCGAGCCCCAGATCGGTAACCGGATCTCCACGTCTATCGGTCACCATCACGTGCAGCTCGACCAAATTGACATCCAGTCTCTCGGAGAGACCTGTGGATTCGAGCAACTGAGCGTCGTCGATCCAGGTGCCGTCTTTCAGGTATGCCACGACGCGGACGAAATCTGTTGCCCCGGAATCTGGTTTCGGTAGCTCGACAGCGAAGGGAGGACGTTGATGAACTTCGACTCTCGTGTCGTTCTGGAAGAACTCGAGACGATCGAGCTCTTTTCCAATGGGCACCTGGACTTCGGCCTTGACTTCTATCGTGCCGTCAGCGAGCTGTTCTTGGATCTCTGTAATGCGGACCTGAAATGTGTCCCGTCCCGGATTGAGGGTGACTTCGTGTTCTCCGAGCCTCGCGTCGCCTGAGCCATAGGCCACGGCTTTGACTGTGTGTGTGGCAACTTCGTCTCCCAGATCGACCGTGGTGCCGAAGGGTGGTCGATCGTCCGAGTCGACCTTGTCTCCGTCGAGATAGAAATCGACTCTTCGGATGATCGGGGTGCTGACCAGCGTGTTCAGTTTCACCTTGCCCCGAGCCGGTCGCCTTCGCGGCGGTAACACCCGGATCGCCGAGGTCTGTCTTGCGGGTGCAGCCCTCGACGCCGTGCCGACGCGATCGACGCTGGGATCGTTCCATTCAACCACTCCTCTTTGGGATGTGCCGAACCCGGCCTCTGAGGGCTCGACGGTGGTAGCGCCCCACTTGCCCGATTCGAGGTCTTCGATCACGATCACCGCACCTTCGATCTCGCTTGGTAGCTCCAAGCGCTTGCGAAAGAGCCATGTGGAACCCCGGATCGCCCCAGGGTCGACCAACTGATGCCCGATCGCTGGCGGCTCGTCGAGTCTCACCAATAGGAAAGTGATTCGAAAGATGGCCTCGGAGTTGGCTAGGTCCCCTAGGGGTACCATCGCTTCGAGGATCGCCGGCAGGCCGCCATCGCGGGCCACTCCATCCTGATCGGGTCTGAGGACCGATCGAATCTCCAAGTCCCCTTGGGCGAGGCCCGGATCTTGAAGCTCGCGATGAGCTCGAATCTCGGAAATGGGCAACGGAGTGCCCAGGGCCAACCACTGCGAAGTCCGCAGACGCCGACCATCGGTAGTTCTTAGGACCACTGGGCGAGGAATCCCGTCGACGACTCCAGAGAACTGCGCTCGTATCCGACTGGCAGTCTGAAGAACACGCAGGGCCGATTGCCACTCCTCGGGGTTGGTGATCAGTGAGCCTCCCGTGGGCTCGGTCAGCATCCACAGTGCATCTTCGCGACTCTTCAACAGACCATCGCGAGCCCGGGGTGGGGCCAGAGACAGGGCGATCCAGCCTTGAGAGGCGAGGACCGCGGCCAGGGTTTGTTGCTCCTGCGACAGACCTTGGAAGACGCGGTCGCCTAGATCGCCCGACGGGGAGCGGGGTAGGGCCCCAAACGGGTTCAAGTCGTATCCATCCTGAAGAAAAATGACGCAGTGGGGTCGGCTCGATTGGGGATTTGCCGCGATCCAAGCCAAGAACTCGGTCCGCTGACTCGACTGAAGAGAACCCTCCTCGGCGACGATGCTTTCTAATCCCTCGCTGTCGCCGCTCTCCTGAGCCTCGATCATCTCCTGTCTCAACGAAAGAATTTCTCCAGCCGCGTCCGAGTAGTCTTCGAGGTCGGCGAGCGCATCGATGACTTCGTCGGCGCTTCGAGTCGGCTCGAGAAACAGGTCCGCAAAGGGATCCGCGACTACGATCTCGACACTCCCGAGGCGTGTCAGTGTTTCGGCGCTCGAAGCGATCGTCGCAATCGATTCCTCGAGACCCAGGGGTGACGCCAAAGCCGGATCTACGTAGACGACAATGCGCCACTGATCGGCTCGATTCGCCGCTGCAGAATCGAGCGGCTGCGCCGCGACCACCGACTGCTCTTGGCCGTCGAAAAGAAGAGTGAGGTTTTCAGCGCGCAGCCCGGCATCGAGAGCGCTGCCAGAGTCGAATACCAGGAGGTCTTTCTCGATCGTGGCTGCCAGTTGCTGGGCCTCGATCGGCTGGACGAGACAGATTGTCGGGATCGCAATCAGACTCAGAAATGCGATGGGCAGGGTCAGGCTTCTGGCAATGCTCATATTTCTATTTACAACCACCGAGTTGTCTACGAATGTCTACGACGCTGGGTTCGTCGTCAGGGCTAGCCCAGGGTACGAGCAAGCACGAAGATCAAGACCGCGATAAGAATGATCGCCATGATGAGCTTCTTGCGTCCATCGGCACTGGACTCCTCTTTCTTGGACCCTTTGCCCGATGCTTTCTTGCGCGGCTTCTTCTTCGATTTGTCCCGTTTCGCTTCGGATGTCTTCTGTTGCTCGACGGATGGTGCTTTGCGAGGTCTTCGCGGTCTCGGTTTTGGCTTTTCGACGGCCGGAGGTTCGACCGTAAGTCCTTGAGCCTGAAGGATTTCCTCCACAGCACCACGAATCATGTCCTGCCCTTTTCCTTCCAGATGCCGAAACTGCAGCCCCATTCCGGCGAGTTTGTCGGCGGACGCCTTGTCGGGTCGGATCCACACGATCTCGGCGGTTCCCCGAACCACTTCGAGCGGTGGCTCGAGATGCAGCTCGAACTTGACGATCGTACCCACTGGTAAGGGTTTCTCTACCTCGACGAACAATCCGCCGAGGGAGATATTGCCGCTCAAACCGGGCTCGGGGTCTTTGAATGCGTCGACCTGAATCGAGACCGGGGCGCGGAGTGGTGCTCGAGTCGACTCGCGAAAGTACTGACCGCTGTCTCCAGTTGCACCCATGGCTATTCGATCGTAACAGAGGAAGGCGTGCCTGGTAGAATAGCGACATCCCGAATTCAGCTCGGTACTCTTATGGAAGCGAAACCTCGACGCCCCGTGTCTTTCGAACCCGAAGATGCGGATTCCAGCCCTGACGACTCGACTTCGCAAGAGTCTAGATCCAAAGCGTCGGGTTCCGGGGGCTTGTTCCACAGACCGGTCAAACCGCTGAAGCCGAAACAGGCGACGGATGTTCCAAATCGGTACCTGATCAAGGAGGACGATGAGGGGCGATACCTGACCTGCATCGAGGCCCCTGAGATCAAGGTGCGGATCGATCGCGATCTGGCGGTGACCGCCAACACGGCCAAAAAGGCGGAGGAAGGCACCATCTATTTGGATGGGGCGGCTCAGAGTGCGCCCTTCCTCGATCTGGAACGCCGAGTCTACAACCTGGACCACCACGAGGGATGCGTTCGCCCGTTTACGTTGTCGACTTGCGAGCAGGCGCTCGTATTGGTCAGCCGCGGCCTGGATCTGCGAGAAAAGCCCTGGCAGATTTTCGCCAACGAGCCCGACCTGGACACCGTGATGGCGATCTGGGTGCTTCTCAACAGCATGCATCTGGGTCCCACCGACACGGCGGTGCGAGAAGTCGTGGTGCCCCTCGTACGACTCGAGGGGGTCATCGACTCTCACGGTCTGGAGCTTGCCGATTTGACCGGTTTCTCACCCGATCATCTGGAAGAGACTGCCAGAATTCTCGATCGGCTTCGAGACCCAGAGCTCAAACGCAAGCGTCACGGCCAGTGGGATCGTATGGAGCCGCTCGAATTTGTAAGCGATCAGCTCCAAGCGCTCGATCGAATGGTCTACCCGGCTGACTATTTTGAAGCGTTTCGTGGAATCGAAGAGCTGGCCAAGAACGAGCTGACCGAGAACCGAATTGCCGTCGTCTGCCGCTGCGATTGTGGCATCTACGAGCTCGAGAAGGACCTCAAGCGGCTTTATGGAAAGCGGCTCGGTGTCATCGTTTTGCAGAAGGCACCGCGATCCTACACCCTGCGCCAGGTCGACCCTTTCTTGCCGGTCAGTCTGGAGAAGGCCTACCGAAAATTGAACCTGCTCGACCCGGCGGTAAAAGGTAGCGAAGCCGCCGACAGGTGGGGCGGCTCGGCGGAGATCGGGGGATCACCCCGCAAGGCTGGCACCGATCTGAATCCAAACGAGATCGCCGGAATCTTGCGTCTCGTCTACCGCAAGCCCAGCGTCTTGGAACGCGCGACCTCCATCGGATCCGCCGTCGTAGCAAGCGGGCTACCCATGCTCGCGGCATGGTTCACGGTAACCGCACGGGACAAAGACCTGGAGTCGATGGGCTTTGCCCTGCGGAGAGGCCAGGCCGAATTTCTGGCTGTCGGATTGGCCTTGAGTCTGATACTTCTGGTGGCCTTGGGTGGCCGAGGGAGGCGCCGCCTTTTCGGTTTGAGGTGGCCGGAAGGACACTGGTGGGCCCTGGTCGCGCCAGCCGTCATGCTCGGTGGCGTCGGTGGAGGTGTCTGGGCCTTTGGCTGGGCGTTTTCTCGAAGCGGAGTGGCGCCTGAGGTGCTGACCGGATGGCTATGCCTATTGGGATTTCCGCTTCTGGCGGAGATCTTGTTCCGCGGCCTAGCTCAAGGACTCCTGATGAACAGCTTTTCGGTGCAGTACTCGAGCGGACGGTGGTTTGTATCCTGGCCGGTCACCATCTCGGCGCTGCTCTATTGCGCCTGGACGATTCCGTTTGCGTCTATGACGATACCCTCCGTTCTTTGGCCCGGCCTCACCGTCTTTCTGGTTCCGGTCGCAGCCCTCCTGTGCGGTTTCGGGCTCGGAATCATTCGGGAGAGATCCGGCAGCATCCTTTCCTCGCTGGCAGTTCATTGGCTGGCGGTAGCCACCTCTATCTTGCTGGTTTGGTGGTTGGCAACATAGTCGCCCCCGCGCGAACATAGATCCTGCTGCGCCGAGCGAAGTCGCAGAGCCGGCTTTGCACCGGGCTCAGGTGAACATCTGATGGCGGGGTGGGCTCAATTTCGGATCCAGACCGGCGACCTCTCTCAGCGCGGCTTCGGTATAACGAGTCGTCATGACTCCGCGCCATTGGGTGCTGAAGTCGGTGTTGTCCATCGGGGTGGCAACCTTGCGGGCTGCCGCAGCAACTGCTCCGATGGTTTCGGAGTCGAGTCGTGCTCCGCGCAGTAGATCCACGACACCAGGAACCGCGAGAGGTTGTGACCCGACGGAGCCAAGAAACAGGGCAGCGTCTCTGACCCGCTCATCCTTGTCGAACCAGACCGCCGCCGCGACGGTCAGAACCGCGAAATCGATTGTGCCCCGGCGCCGCAGTTTCCAGAAGCTGGTTCGACACTGTGTCGAGTCGCTCGATCGAGGCACCAAGACATCGGCGAGGACTTCATCGGGCCGCTTGTTCAGATAGTCGATTCCGTCGTTCCTGAACAGATCCTCGACCGCGACGACTCGGTCTCCAGCCTTGGAGACCAGTCGAGCCCGAGCCCTGAGCGCACACAGAATCGGGGCGCTGTCCGAAGCCGAATGGGCCCAACATTTGGGAGAGCTCGGTGCAACCCAGCAGATCTGCCCGGTCTCCTTCATACAGTAGTCGATCGATCGGCGCCAGGGCTCGGTCTGGTTGTAGTAGGTGCATCGCGTGTCGAGGCAGAGGTTTCCTCCCAGCGTGCCCATGTTTCGCAGCGGTGGAGAGGAGATCGAGGCCACGGCTCGAGACAGAGCGGGAAAGCGGTTTCGAACGGCTGCGTCGCTAGCTACGGTGCTGAGAAGAGTGGTGGCACCGATTCTCAGCTCCTCACCATTATTCCCGGAGTCGATACCGCTTAGGCCCGGTATTCCCATGAGGCTGACGACGGTTTCGGCGTGCTGATGGCGGCGCTTCATGTTGGGCCAGAGATCGGTGCCTCCTGCCACCAGACGCGCCGACTCCCCTTCACCGGCCAGGACTTTGACGGCTTCATCGAGCGACTCGGCTCGTCGGTAGGAAAACGGTGGCAATCTCAGCATCGTTTGTCTCCGTGCTTGCTATGGATTGAAAGTCGTTGCATCTTGAAGCCCTACTTCTCGGTGGTGAGCGCCGAACCTTTGGACTTGAGAGCTTCTTCGCGGCTCGACATGGTGCCCGTGGCAGCCCGCATCTTGGACCCCCGTTTCGATTTGAAGTCGTTCGAAGCCGTGCCATCACCGCCCTGCTCCGGGGTCGCGACCAACAGCGGCTCACCAAAATCGAAGTCGGGGAAGGGTGGTGGACCGACTCGCCCGACCTGGCCCGACTCTTTCGCACTCAGCGCTTTGAGCACCATGCTCGGCTCGATCGGAACCTGGTCGATTCGGACTCCGACCGCATCGTAAATCGCGTTGGCCAGGGCCGGTGGGATCGGTAGCAGCGGCCCCTGGCCCACTTCTTTGGCCCCGAACGGTCCTTTGGGATCGGGGTCCTCGATCAGATAGGTGGTCACCGGCGGCATCTCGAGGAAACTGGGACTCTTGTACTCGAGCATCGAGGGCATCTTGTGAACCAGGGCGTCCGAGAGATGCTTGGGTAGCCGGCGAAATGCTTGGTCCTCCATCATCGCCTCGCCGAGCCCCATATATACCGAGCCTTCGACCTGCCCGAGCACCAGAACCGGATTGATGCTGGCGCCGATATCGTGCGCGATCCAGACATGGATCGGTTCGTAGAGACCGGTTTCTGGGTCGACTTCGACCTCGACTACGGCTGCCGTGTAGGAATACGTCGGGGAGGGTCCAACCCCCGAGCCCCGATAACGCCCCGGGGAACGGGGCGGTGTGTACGACCCTACGGTGCCGAGAGTTCCGAATCTCGATTCGGCGATGACCAGGGCTTCCTGAAAGCTGATCGCCACCTCCGGGTTCTCGGAATCGAACACTCGCTTGCGGTCGAACACAATCCTCTCGGGTGGGATCTCGTATCGCTCGGCCACGGCGTCTGCGATCAGGTCGCGGGCTCGCTGTGCGGCCTGGACCGCTGCGTTGCCCGCCATCAGGGTGACACGCGATGAGTAGCTGCCCAAGTCGACTGGAGTGAGATCGGTATCGGCGACGCAGAGCCGAATGTCCTCGAGGTCGATACCCAGGATCTCTGCGGTGATGGCGGCAATGACTGAATCAGACCCCTGACCGATCTCGGTTTCACCACAGAAAAGAGCCACCCCACCGGAGCGATCGAGTTTGAGCTGGACACCCGACTGGGGCATGTGATTCCAGTAGATCGGCAGCCCGGCGCCACACATATAGGCCCCGCAGGCGAGTCCGAGACCTCTTCCGTGCGGTAGCTTGCCGTAGCGCTGGTTCCATCCGCTGCCTTCGACCACGGCTTCGATGCACCTTCCGAGCCCGATCGAGCCGAGCTGCAGCCAATTGGCGGTGATGCTGTCCGGTTCCGCGAGATTTCGCATCCGTAACTCTGCGGGATCGATCTGGAGCTGCTCTGCCGCCTTGTCGAGATGAATCTCGAAGGCGAATCTGGGCTGTGGAGTCCCATGCCCACGTTTGGGGCCACACGGGGGCTTGTTGGTAAAGCACCGCACGCCCTCGAATTGATAGCTCGGGAGCTTGTAGGTAGTCGTCTCCAAGGCGCCGGTGTAGTAGGTCGAAGCCACGCCATAACTCCCATAGGCGCCTCCGTCGAGAGTGGTCCGCAAATGTTGGGCCGTCATCGAGCCATCCTTGCGGAATCCGGTCCGAATGTTCATATGAACCGGATGGCGCCCGCGGTGACAGTAGAAGACTTCCTCTCGATCAAGACTGATTTTTACGGGTCGACCCAGGTCCAGGGCCAGTTTCGCGGCAACGATCTCGTGGTTGAATGGGTCGCTCTTGCCACCGAATCCGCCACCGTTCGGACAGGCTACGACTCGGACTCTCGAGGCTTCGAGACCCAAGACCTTGGTGGCGGCTCGGTGGACGTAATGCGGTGTCTGGGTCGACGAGTAGATGGTGACCCGGTCGTCATCTTCGGGAACGGCGACCACTGCATGCTGCTCCATGGGCAGATGCGTGTTACCGCTGTAAAAGGCCGTGTCCTCGAGGATCAGATCTGCATCTGCAAAACCCGAGTCGACGTCCCCGAACTTCATCGAGATCTTCTTGTGGATGTTTCCGTGATCGCCGTAGTCGTGAATTCTGGGCTCGGGGGTGTTCAAGGCTTCCTCGACGCTGGAGATCGTGGGCAGCGGTTGATACTCGACGGCGACATCGAGAGCTGCTTGGTAGGCCGCATCGTCGGTGGTGGCGGCGACCGCCGCGACCGGATCGCCGACGAATCGCACCTTCTCGATACACAGGGCGTGTTCATCTTGAGACACCGGCAAGATGCCGAATGGCTCGGGCATGGCCCCTCCCGTCAGGCCGCCGAGAAAGCCCTCGATCTCTGAGGCGCGCGTAAAGTCGATATTCGTGATCCTGGCGTGCGGTACCGTCGAGCGCACCAGTCGGGCGAAACACATTCGCGGAAACTGCAAATCGTCGGCGAAACGAGTGACGCCGGTGACCTTCGCGCGACCATCGACCCTCCGAAACGGCTTACCGATATAGCGCCGATCCGTCTCGGTTCGCTCGGCTGGATCTGCGCCCGGTGCATCAGGACTCGGTTTTTGGACTGGTTCGGCCATCGGTGACTCCTTGTCAGCTCGAGCGAGTCTCGGGTTTCGACCCGTAGAACACCTCATTGGATGGAGCGACCTCGTCGTTGCGCAGCTTGGAGGCAGCCCATTCGATCGCGTCGAGAATCTTGTGGTAGCCGGTGCATCTGCAGAGGTTGCCAGACAAGGCTTCACTGATCTCTTGGCGATTCGGGTCGGTATGTTGGTCGAGAAGCGAGCGCGCTGTCAGCAAAATGCCGGGTGTGCAGTAGCCACATTGAGCTGCTCCGAGATCTGCAAAAGCCTCTTGTAGCGGGTGGAGGCTGTTTGCCTCCTGCATGCCCTCGACGGTCTCGATCACCCGCCCTTGGACGTCGGCGGTGAGTACCAAGCACGAAAGCACCGGGGCTCCGTCGACCAGAACCGCGCAGGTCCCACATTCGCCGAGCTCACAGCCATGTTTTGTACCCGTCAGCTGGCAGCGTTCGCGGAGGACTTCGAGCAACGTGTGGTGAGTCGGGTAGGAAACGGTGATCGACTCACCATTGATCTGCAAGGTCGAAGTTGTCCAGTTCTCGTTCATGTTCTCAACTCCTTGGTCTCTGGAGGGCCTGACTCTAGACCCCGATTCGCTCGAGTTGATCCGCTCGGGGCCGACAAAGCTTCTGGTCCGTTTCGAGGAGGCCCGATACCAACATATCCGCAAATTGGTGACCGATATCGGCGCTCGACAAAGCCCCGTTCGGCTGAAACCACTTGACTGTCCAGTTCACCGCGCCCAAGAGCCCTCGGATGGCCACCTTGGGATTCACCGCTCGAAAGACGCCGTCCGAAATGCCATCGTCGACGATCGTTCGAATCGAAGACTCATATCGATCCCGTTGTCTCAAAATCGGTCGTCTCAACGCCGAGTCCAGAGCCTCGATCTCGAGATGAGCCAGAGACCCTGGCGCCTCCTGGTTCAGGCGGACTACGTGACCGACGACGATCAAATAGAGCTGAGTGTCACATCGAATCTCGAGATTCCGTACCCTTCGGGTCAACTCGATCAGACCTTCCAGGGTATGGCGTTGGCAGAACGCCAGTAGATCTTGTTTGCTCTCGAAATAGTAATAGAGATTGCCTACCTGCATCCCGCACTCGGCGGCGATGTCTCTCATTCCAGTGGCGTGAAGACCTCGTTGACGAAAGACCCTGGACGCGGCCTCGAGAATCGCGACCTGCTTCAGAGATGCCTTCGAGGATGTCTCGATCTGGGACGCTTCGGAAATTTGAACCATTGTTCAAATTTTGCTGAATCGACCCGGAGTTGTCAAGGCAAAGCCCGAGCCGGTGACCCGGTTCAGGAGTTCCCAATACGAAAACCGCCCGGCTCGGACTATCGAGCCGGGCGGAACGGTTCGGGATCGACTCCGAGCTAGAAGCTCTTGGAGTTGGCTTGGAGGTTGACCGTGATCGACTCTTCGGACGCCATGTATCGATCTGCCACGTAGTCGCGCAGCTTGTGTCGAGAGATGTTGGGCAGTCGAGTGAACTCGACACCCATGCCTGGCATTCGCTCCCGTTGCGGGTCGGCGTGCCGAACGACTTTGATCGTGCCCTCGATTGTGCGTGGATCGCCGGGAAGATTGAAGCTGATGGACGCCTCGGTATCGACGGGAAAAAGACGGCTGGTGTGCAGCAACAAGCCGCTCTCGGAGAGGTTCGATGTCTGGCAGACTCGCATCAGGCTTCCGGCATCCATCTCTGCCTCGATCTGGACCAACAATCTCGAGTCTTTTCGGACCGCTACAGAACTGAGACCCATGGCGAGCTCCCTTTGTAAGTGTTCCGCCGCCGTACTCTGAGACAGTACGGCGATGGAGTCCTGATTCTCAACATGTTTGGCCACTCCCTCTGCATACTCGTCCTCGGCGATCAACATGATCGGAGTCTTTTCACAGGGGAGCTTCGGTGCCCGCAAGATGCCGAGGAAGTCAACGATGCTGAGATCGGGGAGGGGATACTCGGCAATGATCAGTTCGTAGCTGACATTCGTCGCCAAGATCAGGCTGCTCGTGGCATTGGCGGCACGGCTAACGTCGAGGGAGTCTCGAGACAGCACGGGCTCGAGCTTGTCGTAGATCGCTCGCTGAGGGACAATCGCCAGAATCTTCTTTTTTTGCTCCATGAGCTGAAACCTCTTTGAACTGGGCAGCAGTGGAACACCGATGGGGCTATTCTGTTTCGCGAGTTCCCTTCGTTGCAGTGAAGTTAGTCACAAACTTCGATCTAGCTAGGAGATGATCTTGAGAATCGATCAGATCGACGCGTTTACGAATTCCCCCTTCAAAGGAAACCCTGCCGCCGTATGTCTGCTTCCCGAGTATCCGAGTGACGAATGGATGCAGCATCTGGCGGCCGAGATGAACTTGTCGGAGACCGCCTTCCTGGTTCGTGACCACAGTGGGTTTCGCTTGCGCTGGTTCACACCGCTGGTCGAAGTCGAACTCTGTGGGCATGCCACCCTTGCGAGTGCTCACTTCTTGTGGGAGTCCGGTGAGCTCGACCCCGGTTCGAGTGCGCTATTCGAGACCGCCAGCGGGACCCTCGAGGCGGTTCGCAGAGCCGACTGGATCGAAATGGATTTCCCCAGCGAGCCACCAGAGAAGATCGATGATGCCTCGAGTCTTGTGGACTCGCTGGGTGTGGAGGCCGCATACGTAGGCAGAAATCGGTTCGACTATCTGGTCGAAGTGTCGACTGCCGGACAAGTCCGTGACCTGAACCCCGACCTGGTCAGGTTGGCTGCTGAGACCGATCGGGGTGTGATCGTCACCAGCAGATCGGACGATCCTCGCTTCGACTTTATTTCGAGATTCTTCGCGCCTGCGGTCGG
>CAJHZD010000263.1_pt1 | contig 13000 bp, 10 predicted proteins | sample 9198941 | NCBI WGS metagenome assembly CAJHZD01 (sample SAMEA7708371, study PRJEB35096) | sediment metagenome | biome: marine neritic benthic zone biome [ENVO:01000025]; feature: sediment [ENVO:00002007]; material: shallow marine sediment [ENVO:03000034] sea grass bed [ENVO_01000059] ...
CCTATCTCGTCGTACTGGTGATTCTCCTCGTCTCGGGATCCAGTCGCGCCGGTTATCTGTCGCCCGCCTACACTTGGCTCTTTGCCGCCGGCTCGGTGTTCTGGGGTGCGTTGCTGGCCGAGAAGCGACGTGTCCTCATCTTGCTGACCTCCGCCGTCGCCGTCGGCAATCTTGTCCTCGTGCCCCTGGCGCTTCCGGTGCTTTCGGAGAGCACCTATATCCGGTACGCCCGTTTCCTCGGCATCGAGCCGTCGACCGAAGAGAACAAGGAGATTGCCGAGCTGCCGCAGTTCTATGCCGACATGCACGGCTGGAAGGAGCTGGTCGAGCTCTTCGCCGAGGTGTTCGAAAGCCTCGAGCCCGCCGAGCGCGAATCTGCCCGGATTCTCGGCTTCAACTACGGCGTCGCCGGCGCGGTCGACTACTTCGGACCCGAGCTCGGTCTTCCACCGGCGATCAGCGGCCACAACAACTACTGGCTCTGGCGACCGGACGATTGGGATGGGCAGGTTCTGATCGTCAAGGGTGGCAGCGTCGAGACCCTCAGCCGCTACTACAAAGACGTCGAACAGGTCGCAACCTTCGACTGCGAGTTCTGTATGCCCTATGAAGACAGGGCGCCAATCTTCGTCTGCCGGGACCCCCTGATGACCGTCGAGGAGGCCTGGGAACGGCTCAAGAGCTACAACTGAGGCGAGACATTGCCTCGAATCAATCGAATTGGACAGCGCCTCGCCTTGTGATTGAATAGGCAGGCAATCCCTTTTGTGGTTCGAAGCCTACCGCTTCGTGCAATACGCTGGAGAGGTGCCCTTATGAAGAGAAGGCTCCCTCACGTTGTAAGTCTGACGATCCTCCTGATCGCAGGTCTGGCCGGGCGTCTCGACGCCCAACCGGCGAATGACGATTGTCTCGACGGAACACTGATTCCGGGCAATAGCATTACTTACGACCCGCCCTTTGCCAATACGACCGGCGCCACCCCGGAGCTTTGCGGGGTGGCAGAGAGCTGTGAGATTGGCGGTGTAGGCACAAGCAACTCCGTCTGGTACAGCTTCACTCCGGACCAAAGCGTTCGGATGGAAATCAATACGTTCGGCGACACGAACTATGACACCGTGGTGTCGGTATTCGATGGATGTGGTTTCTTCAGACCGACGACCGGCTGTGTCGTTCCCAATGAGCTGGCTTGCAACGACAACAGTGGATTTGGGACTAAATCGCAGATTTCTCTGAACGTATCGGCCGGTGAGACCTACCGAATCAAAGTCTCGGACCACGATCAAAACCAAGGCGGCGGACTGCTCGACTTCAACCTCCGCACTTTTCCACTCAACGATCTCTGCTCCAGCGCCACAATCGTCGACAGCGCCTCTTACGATCCGCCGCTGCTGAGTACTCATAACGCCGATATCGAGCTTTGTGAAGCCCAGGAGAGCTGTGAGTTCAACGATGTCGGCGTGAGCAACCCGGTTTGGTTCTCGGTTACGTCGCTCGACGACGGATTTGTCACGATTGACACCGAGGGCACAGATTACGACACGGTCTTGTCGGTCTTTGACGGTTGTCGCGAATTCATCGACATCAAGAGCTGCAGTGCTCCCCCAACCGAGATCGCCTGCGATGACGACGGTGGCGCGGGGCTGCAGTCGATGCTTGTGGATGTGCCGATCCAGGGAGGTCAAACCTACTTGATCAAGGTGTCGGATTACAATCCGTCCCCGGGTGGCGGCTTCCTCGATTTCAACCTGACATTCTCGGAGACACCGGTCAATCCGAGCATCTTCGCCGATGGATTCGAAAGCGCAGACACGACATCTTGGAGCATCACCACACCCTAGGCGCCAAACATCGTCTTCATGTGCCGATACCAGTCGCTCTGGAATCGCTCCTCTGGATCCCATTCCAGTTTCTTGGCCAGAAACGCAGACATCTCCGGGTAGCAGGTCTCGATCTGTTGGCGTGTCGCCCAGCGATGATAGGTAAGAAAGAAGGTGCCGCCGTAGCTCGTGGCGATGTCGATCAGGTCTCGAAACTCGCCCACGGCTCGCTCGATCCCGGCCTCGCTGTGCTCGACGTGAAGATTGATCACCACACAGGCCCAGCGCTGCCGAGCCCAAGGTAGGAAGGTGACCTCGTCGGGCTCGATCATCCGGACGGTGCCGTAGATGACATTGACCCGACCATCCCGAAACGCAGCCGCGGTCTCGTGCATGAAATTCGCCAGTTGGTCGCGGGGCACATAGACCTCGGAGATCATCTCGGTCGCCGGCACTGGAGCGTCGACCTTTCGGTCCAGCGCTGCATGGTAATCGTCGAAGTAGTACGCCAGTTGATGTTGGTCGGACCAGTAGATCTGGCCCGTCGTCGTCATGTAATAGCTGGTGTAGAGATCATAGGTGCGTGCTTTGTCGTAGTGAGCCAGGTAGAGCATTCGGCGCCAGTCTCTGGCCCTGAGACGCTTCTGGCGACGGGGAATTGGCGTGCTGTCGGGTACCGGTCGGTAGCAGGAGAACACGCCGACGGTCAGAAAGTCGTCCGCACTCTCGTCGGTCTTGAACTGAAAGTCTCCGAACAGAAACCCGTCGGCGATGCGCTGTTCAAACGCATCGACAACACCGTCGATGTTGCGGATCTCCACCACCCGCTCGAGCTTGACTCGCGGAGCCAGCCGCAGGTGAATCGAGTAGACGACTCCAAACAAGCCGTAGCCTCCGATCACCAGACCGAAGAGCTCTCGGTTCTCAGAACGACTGCAGCGCTTCAGCCCCCCGTCAGCATCGATCAGCGTCAACGACTCGATGTCACTCACGATCGGAGGCAGCGCCAGACCTCTGCCATGGGCGTTGGCGGCCAGCGCCCCACCCAGGGTAAGCCGATCGGCCCCGGTCTGTTTCTGCCGAATACCCCATTGATGAACCGACCCCTCTTGCTTGGCGATGCACCACTCGATCAGTTTCGGCCATTCGATGCCGCTTTCGACCTCGATGATGCCGTCGACGGGGTCGAACCGAAGGACCCGGTTCATCCCACGGAGGTCTAGATTGAGGGTATCGGCGCCGAATTGCTGCCCTCCCATGGCGTGGCGCCCCCCTGCGACCGAGACCTGCTGACCCCGATCGATGGCGCCCCGCATCGCCGACTTCAGGCTATCGAGATCGGTCGGACGTACCAGCTTCGACACTCGAGTCGGATTGAGCTGCGAGTGCACATCGTTGAGAACAACAGGGCCTTCGGGGGCGGACCGCCTCCGACAGGCTAGCGAGAGCAGGGGTGCCGAGCCTGCAAGTCTCAGAACTTCGCGCCGCGAAATCTTCATGGTCCGAGATCACAATCATGGCATGAGGCTCCGAAACACTACCAGCCACCGTGACCCTTGGCGATGGTATTCTCTGGCCGTGAACACCAAGCGCTTGCAGAGCGCCGTAGTCGTTTTCTGTCTCCTGATCTCGATCCCCAGCCAGGCAGAGCCTCGAGCGAATCAAGAGGACCTGCTACCGGTCTATGAATCGGGCATCGCCACCTTGAAACTCGGTACTCGCGAGGTGCCGATCGGCTATGCCGTAACCCCACTGGGGCCAGTCTTTTCGCTCCATGCCGTGGTGGCCAACTTGGGAGGCGAGCTGAAACTGGGTCCGATGAACCAGAGTCACGAGCTCGTTCTGGGCACCACGACTTTTACCTTTGGCCCCGACAGTGCGGTCGTTACCGAGGGCACCGAGATCTATCCGATCGGCCAGCGTCCCAGACCCGCCGAAGACGGTCTCAAAGTGCCGCTCGACCTCCTGGAGACGGTCTACGGCGAACAGATGAGCTACAACTTCCAGTGGGATGCTGAGTCGCGCACCCTATCGGTCGAGAAACTCCCCGCCAGGAACATTCAAGCCCAGGTAGACCTGGTCCATGTTCAGGGCGTTACCACGGTTGTGCTTCAGTTCCCGACTCGGCCACGCTATCGAATTCGTCGTTCTGCCGGCCAGGTCGCGGTGGAGTTCGTCGGTGACCGGCTCGAGACTCAGCCGACACGGTCAACGCCCTCCGATCAGCTGGTGCAACAGATTCTGCAGACGCCGCAGAGCATCCGCCTGGTGCTGTCTCCCGATGCCGAGGCAAACGACTACACCCTACTCGACCCGTTTCGCCTCGTTTTCGACATCTACAAGACCTCCGTTTCGGCAGCCCCAGAAATCGTTCCGACCTCTCCACTCAGTCGTACCGAAGCGATTCAAACCATCGTGATCGATCCTGGACATGGCGGTTCAGACACCGGCGCGGTCGGTTCGAAGGGAGTCGAAGAGAAGACCATCACCCTCTTGCTTGCACAGGCGCTCAGATCCCGACTCGAAGAGCGTCTTCCGGTCCGAGTCGTGCTCACTCGAGCCGACGATGCCGAGCTTCCGCTCGACACCCGCACAGCCCTTGCCAACCAACAGAAGGCGGATCTGTTCATCTCGCTTCATATCAACTCGGTTCACGGTTCGAGTGCTCGCGGTGCCGAAACCTATTTCTCGAGCCTCCAAGCCAGCGACGAGAGCGCGGCCCGATCCGCAGAGACAGAGAATCTCGCCGGCGCAGATCTCGACGATGACGGCGGGGATCCGCTCTACGATCTCCAACTGATCCTGTGGGACCTCGCTCAAAGCCACTATCTCGCGGAGAGTCAGCGATTGGCCGCCTTGGTGCAAGAGGAGCTCAACGAAGCACTCGGGCTCAAGAACCGCGGCGTAAAACAGGCGCCATTTCGAGTCCTTCTCGGCGCAGCTATGCCCGCCGTTCTCGTCGAGTGCGGATTTATCAGCAATCCTGAAGAAGAAGAACGACTTCTCGACCCGGCCTATCGTGCCGATCTGGTCAACAGCCTGGTCCGAGCGGTTACTCGATATCGCGCTCAGAAAGAGGGTCTCGACCTCCCCCTTGATGAGGCGACACCGTGAGTGAGCGAAAACTCACCATCATTCTGCTGGCGATTCTCATCTCTCTTGTTGCGATCGTTGCCGGCTGGTATCTGGGCCGCAAGCCCGAGCCGGAGCTTCCCGTGGAAGTCGAAGTGCCTTTGGAGCCGGTTCCTGAGGGCACCGGTGTCCTGGTCGACCTCTACTTTCCTGGAGATGGGACTCGACTGTACGCCGAGAAGCGGGAAGTGCCGGAGGAGAGCGAGCCGGACAAACGACTCGACCGACTCCTTCAGGAGCTCAAGGCCGGCCCGGAGTCGGTCGAGCTCTACTCACCGCTACCCGAAGAGATCTCTGTTGGCTGGGTTCATATCAACTCCGCCAGTGTGGCCTATATCGATCTCGTACTCGTAGGCGAAGCCGCTCGACTGGCCTGGGGCTCGGGATACGAAATGCTTTCGATCTACAGCATCGTCAACACCGTATTGCTGAACATTCCCGAGATCTCCTCCGTTATCTTGCTGAGTAACGGCCAGCAGAGGCCAACCTTCGCCGGCCACATCGACACATCGAGGCCCCTGGCAATCAACCGCGACCTACTCGCATCTGTCGGGCCGTAATGGCGATCGGCGTATTCGACTCTGGGGTCGGAGGTCTCACCGTAGCGGCAGCACTGCGAGAGCAGTTACCCACCGAGTCGATCCTCTACCTGGGCGATACGGCCCGCTTGCCCTACGGCACGAAATCCAAGGCTACTGTCGAGCGGTACACCCTCAGGAACCTCGAGTTCTTGCTCGGGCGGGGCGTCAAGGCTGTCGTGGTCGCCTGCAACACTGCGTCTGCCCTCGCACTCGATGCGGTGGATGCCGAGATCCCAATCTGGGGAGTCATCGAGCCGGGAGCCCGTCAGGCAGCTGAGCTCTCCGAGGCCTGTGTCGGTGTGATCGCTACAGAGTCGACGATTCGCTCGGGTGCTTACGAGCGATCGCTACACCAGAGAAGAGGCGACCTGGTGATCATCAATCAGCCCTGCCCTTTGTTCGTCCCTTTGGTCGAGGAGGGCTGGCACGACGACCCGATCGCCACCGAGATCGCCCGAAGATACCTCGAGCCGCTGATTGAATCGCAGGTCGACACTCTACTGCTGGGATGCACCCACTACCCACTCCTCGAGCCGGTCATCAGACGGGTGCTTGGCGATGGAGTCCGGCTCGTCGACTCGGCACACGCCGTAGCTCGACAAGTCGCTACCGACCTCGAGAAACTCGATCTGCTGACGAGATCCCCTTCACCCGACCATCACTTCTGCGTCACCGACAACAGCGAGCGTTTCTTCCGCATAGCCTCACTCGTTCTGGGTACGACCGAAGTCTCTCTCGAGCTCGTTGAGGTCTAGAATAGGGCTGTGAATAGAGAACCAGAGAAAGTACGACGGGCCGAGGGGCGATCGGTCAATGAGCTACGTCCTGTTTCGATCGAGCTGGGACCGATGAAATTCGCCCATGGATCGGCCCGAATCGAGATGGGGGACACCCATGTCCTCGTCGGCGCCACGCTCGAGCACCGCGTCCCTCCGTTTCTTCAGAATACGAACAAGGGCTGGGCCACCGCCGAGTACAGCATGCTCCCCTGCGCTACTCCAACCCGGTCGAGGCGAGACGTATCCTCTGGGCGGCCCTCCGGACGAAGCTCCGAGATTCAGCGCCTGATCGGACGGAGCTTGCGCTCGGTCCTGGATCTCAAGGCAATGCCCGAACGCACGTTGACGATCGATTGCGATGTGATTCAGGCTGACGGTGGAACCCGGACAGCTTCGATCACCGGAGCCTATGTGGCCGCAACCCAGGCGCTGGCTGGGGCCTTCTTGCAGGGAGACCTACAGGGCTGGCCCTTGGTCGGACAAGTAGCCGCAGTCTCTGTAGGAATTGTGGACGGAAACCGGATGCTCGACCTGGACGCGCCCGAGGATCAGTCGGCAGATGTCGACATGAACGTCGTTGCAACGTCCGAAGGGCGTCTGATCGAGATTCAAGGTACCGGAGAAGAGTGCACCTTCAGCCGAGAAGACCTGGACCACATGGTCGACATGGCGATCGGAGGAATCGCCCACCTCGTAGGCTTTCAGAACGACACCCTGGCGGCGATTATCGAAGAAGTCGAAGCCATTCGCCAGGGGTCTCACCGGCAGACTGCAAAGCCCAAAGACGAAGCCGACCTGTGGGGGAAACCCTAGCCGAACTAAAGCACGACGCCTTTGACGCTCACCTCGAGGGTAGGTTGCTTGTTACTCGAGGTTGTAATCGTCACCAGCCCGTCGAAGCCACCTTTGGGCGCTCCCGGCTTTAGCGTCAAGAGAATCTTGAACAGACGCCCATCTTCGATCTGCTCGATCTCGGCGTCGAGACCTTCGACGTTGGTGGACACCTCACCGAGCTCGACCGCGGTCGCGCTGAGATTGCGGACTTCCAGGCTGGCTGTTTGACTCTCGGTCACTTCACGCCGGCCGAAGTCGGCAACCCTCGGGGTTACCGAAAGCACCGGCCTGACGAAACCCGACAACGGGATGCGCACCGTCTTGAGCTCGGGATGGTTGGTCGTCACGACGATAAAATCGGCCATCGGGCCGACCGGGGCGTCCTGGTCGAGCTTGACGGCGATCTGCCACTGCCGTCCCTCCACGGCCTTGTCGCGCTCCCCTTCCGGGGATTCTCGAAACGAGGTTTCGACAAAACTGAACGGAGATTCGACTTTGAGAATCTCGAGGTCCGGGTACTCCGACGACCACACCTTTTCGATGATGGTCTTCTGTGGCTCGCCGTAGACGGCTACAAAACGGGCATAGCCCGGATCGATCTCGACCTGCGACTTCACGTTTGCCTTCATGACCAAGTTGATCTCGGGATTGACCGGATCGTTTGTGTAAACACGCACGGCCTTGGCAATTCCGCCCTTGAGGTTCGAGGTATCCATCGTGGCTTTCACCACTCCATTCGTGCCCGGCGCGATGGTCCTGTCGTAGTCGGCCACCGTACAACCACAGCTCGGTCTTACTTCGGTGATCTCCAGGCTTCCAGATCCGGCGTTGTCGAGTCGGAACTCGTGGGTGACTCGATCGCCTCTGTTGACCACACCAAAGTCTTTGATGGTCTCCTGCACGATCACCCGAGGCAGACTGCCTTCCTCTTGGTCCGCGACTACAAGACTCGCGGTGCCTATGATCAATGCAACTAGTAGTGCCGTCCAAATCGTTCTTCTTAGCATGAGTTTCGGTCCTTCGAACATTGCGCCGACTATCTGCCTGTGCGCGTAACCCTGTCAATGGCGAATGCTATACTCCCCGCCTCTCGACACCAAGCTTTTGTGAATTCAAATAGCCTCGATATTCATCTGATTGCCGTCGGCGGTACCGGTATGGCCCCGCTGGCCTGCCTTCTCAAGGAGATGGGTCATCGGGTGCGTGGATCGGATCAGCCGCTCTACCCACCCATGAGCACGCTGCTCTCCGATGCCGGAATCGTTCCCCTGGTCGGCTATGACCCTGCCCATCTAGAGCCCCATCCCGACCTCGTCGTGGTGGGAAATGCGATCCCGAGATCCAACCCCGAAGCGTCGGAAGTCGAGCAGCTCGGTCTCGATCATATGTCGATGCCTCAGGCACTGTCTCATTTCTTCTTGAACGAGCGCAAACCCCTGGTTATTGCAGGCACCCATGGCAAGACCACGACGACCTCGATTGCCGCCTGGGTTTACACCGACTGCGATCGCGACCCTGGCTATCTCATCGGTGGGGTCCCAGTCGACTTGGGTCGAAGCTTTCAGCGAGGTACCGGCGAACGGTTCATCATCGAAGGCGACGAATACAACGCCGCATACTTCGACCGGGGGCCGAAGTTCCTGCACTACCAGCCCGAAACGCTCATTCTGACGAGTGTCGAGTACGACCATGCCGATCTCTATCCCGACCCCGACACCCTTGTTCGGGCCTACGAGCAGTTGGTCCGTATCGTCCCCCAGGAGGGTCTGCTGATCGCCTGTGGCGATACCTCGGATGTTCGGGAGGTAGCCGCGTACGCAAAGTGCAGAGTCGTTTTTTACGGCACGGGCGAAGAAAATGATGTCCGACTGCTCGAGCCGATCGTGACCACCGACGGCGGGAGCCGTTTTCGGCTCGACGATGGTGGCTTCTTTGGGACCGAGAACGAAGAGCACGAGATCCAACTCGCTCTTGCCGGTGGGCACAACGCCCTCAACGCAATCGCAGTCTGGATCGCAGCCAGATCGGACGGAATCGACTCTGAGGCTGCGGCTCGGGCGCTGGGTCGCTTCGGTGGTGTGCGTCGACGTCAGGAGGAACTGGGCACCCGTGCCGGAATCACGGTTTTGGATGATTTCGCGCATCACCCCACGGCAGTCTCGAAGACTCTCGAGGCGCTGAGAGACCGCTACCCGGGTCGGCGACTGATAGCGATCTTCGAACCGAGATCCCTGACTGCGGGTCGAGCGTTCTTCTTCGATGCCTATATCAAGGCCTTTGCCCTTGCCGATCGAGTCTTTCTGGCCCCCGTTTTTCATGCGGCACGATTGAGTCCCGAAGAGCGAATCGATATCCAGGGTCTGGTCGACGAGTTGACCGCCAGGGGCACCGAGACCACGGCCAGTTCCAGTATCGATGAGATGCTCGAAACCATCGTGGCCGAGACCAAAACCGGGGACCTCGTCGTCACAATGTCGTCGGGTAGCTTCGAAAATCTTCCCAACCGAATCCTGGCTGCGCTTTGATTGCGAGGAATCGCTGTTGCAGATGCCATTGGCTGGGTTTTTTGCTATCTGCTAACATTCGCCCCATCAATGAGTTGGAGGAGATTTTCCACTCGACTTAAGCATGCGATACGTCGGCAACGCTAGCCTTTCCGAGCAGATCCAAGAGCGCATTCTTACGACCTTCCAGCAGACCCTGAGTCTTGCCCAGGAGGGAAACCGTCAGGAAGCGTTACTTGGCTGCGATTTTGTTCTGCGTCTGGATCCTCTGTTCGAGCCGGCGCGGCAGCTCCAGACTCGTCTAGGCGAAGGCGAAGGCTCGATCGATGTGAGTGACCTGGTCGAATCCATCGACGGCGGCGGCGCAGAGGCGGCCGAAGGCGGACCTGCCGAACCGCAAATTTCCACCGGGATCGAGCCCGATCTCGAACCCCCCGCTCAGACCGCTGACAATCTTCACGCCCAGTTGGCTCTCCTGCTAGAGCAGAGAAACTTCGAAGATCTGCGATCGCTGGCGATGGAGAATCAGGACCGAATTGCTGCCGATCCATCGCTTCAGGAGTTGGCTCAAGCCGGGATAGAGAGACTCGAGGCTCAACCCTACGTCGAAAGCTTCCTCGAATCGGGCGAGAAGGCCAAACAGGTCGGCGATCTCGAGGGCGCCCAAGGTCATCTCAAAAAGGCTCGTGAGCTCGACCCTACTCATCCGAGCATCGTTACACTCGAAGCCGATCTGGCCGGTGCCGCTTCGACGACAGTGGACGACGTCATGGCGGGAGCGGTTGTCGAGGATCCCATAGATCTTGCCCCGGAGGCCGACTGGCTCGATGATCTGGAGGAGACGCTGGAACCGAGCGAAACTCCGGTAGAAGATGTCACAACCGATGCTGGAGTTCCGTTGGAACCCCTCGAGACCGAGCCGTCAATAGACCTCGACACTGAGCCGACACCAGAGCCTGTCACCGAGTCCGGAGACGAGCCCGAGCTTCTCATGGCAGAAGACGGTGAGCCCGAAGCGCAGCTCGACTCGGAGAGTGAGGGCCGTATCGATCAGCTCCTTGCGGAAGGCCAGGCAGCGTTCGAGGACGGTGAATATCAAACCGCCATCGACGCCTGGTCGAGAATCTTCCTGATCGATATCGACCATGCCGAGGCCAGCCGCCGAATCGAGCTGGCCAGAAAGCTCAAGGCCGAGGTCGAGCGTCAGGTCGAGGAGGCCTTCCACGAAGGCATCCAACTGGTCGAGACGGGGAAGAACGACGAGGCCAAGTCCGCGTTCGAAAAGGTTCTCGAGATGCATCCTGGGCATATGGGCGCCCGCGAGTACATGGACAAACTCGAGACCGGCGACGTTGCGGCGACCGCCGATATAGAGACGGGTGAGATGCCGGATCTCGCGCCCATCGACGACCACGACGCCGGCGCCGATGATGCAGTAGCCGCAGAAGCGCCCGAGGAGCTCGATCTCGCGCCCGATCTGGCACCGGAACCCGAGCTTGAACAAGCCCCCCAAGAACCCATCGTGCCGCAGATACCCGCGGTCACGCCGCCCAAGAAACGGCGCTCATTCGCCCTGATTGGTACAGCGGTTCTGGTTCTGGTCTTGGTGGCTGGATGGTTCTTATACTCGAAACGTCAAAGCATCTTCCCGAATTCGGATCCAGAGCAACAGCAGGATTTTCAGAAGAGAGTCGATCCGATCGAGCGAGCTCGTGAGCTACACGAAGAGGGCAAGACCGCCATGGCGATCAATGTACTGAGACGGCTACCTCCCGATGATCCCCAGTACTCGGAGGGTCAGTCCTTGATCGAGGCTTGGGAAATTATCGATTCACCCGACCGGTTTGTCGACGAAGGGCCATCGGAAGATGACCTCCTCAGACGTGATGCCTTTTTGGAACAGGCTCGAGCCGCCGGCCGGCGGGGCGAAAATCTGGCCGCACTGGAACTGCTCGAGCAGGCCGACGCGATCTCCCCCCTCGATGGCGAGAATGTCGACTTGAAAGCACTTACCATCGGCAAACTGGACAATCTCAGCTCGGAGATCGAGCTGTTCGAGCAGGGAGACTGGGAATACGCCCTTCCAGGTCTGTGGCGGCTCCACGACGCTGATGAAAGCAACCGAGACGTGAGTCGGCTGATGGTCGATTCCTATTACAACTTGGGTTTGCGAGATCTTCAGCGTGGCGACACGAGAGCTGCGGAAGAGAAATTCCAGGAGGCCCTGCAACTCGACCCGGACGATGCCGAGCTTTTGCGACTCTCCGAGTTCGCCGCCGCATACACGCGACGACCTTCGGATCTTCTATATAGAATCTTTGTCAAGTATCACCCATTTCGCTGACATGAGCTCTCAGTCAGGCTCAAACGACGAGCCCGGACTTTTCGACGATCTACCTCTGCAAGACGAGCAGAAGTCTCGAACTCCAGAGCAGCGGTCCGAGCCGGTGAAGACCGCGCCCGCCAGACCCACTCCGAAGCCACCCGGACCCGCCAAGAAATCTGCTCTCGAAGAGGAGACCCTGGCCCTGTTCGAGTCGATCGAGCCCAAGACTGCCCAGCCCCGGTCTAAACCGTCAAGCTCGAAACCCAAGTCGACTGCCTCGACTCGAGTAACGCCACCCAAGCCAGAGAAAACGTCGCGACGGCCGGATACCGACACTCGACCCGTCTGGAATCCAACCGTGACTCTCGGGAAGCGAGTCGCTGCCGGGCTCATCGACATTATGGTGAATGTTGTCGTACTGATCGGTGTCGTTTTCGGGCTGCGGTTCTTGAACATCGACATCGATAAAGACACAGTGCTTCCACTGGTGCTGTTTACCCTCTCGTTTTCGTTTCTCTATTACGTATTTCCCTTGGCTTTTTGGGGCAGAACCCCAGGCATGGCGAGAACCGACATCGTGACCAAGAGTCGTGATGGTCGAGCTCTGAGCTTTTCTCAGGCGGCCCGGCGTTGGCTCGGAACCCTTCTCACTCTGGCCACGCTGGGAATCCCGCTGCTGTTCACAGCCAAGAGCGGTAATCTTCCCGCCGACCGGCTCAGTCAGTCTCAGACGTTCCCCGCCAAATAGACCAGGCGACCCACAAGTTGGCTACAAACGTAGTCAGAGCAAAGATCCTCATCTCGAGCTGATGAGGCCACAGCGCCAACAGGCCTCCTAACTGATAAAGAAGTCCGCCTGTACGCAGGGGCGCAAAAGCCATTCCCCCCAGGGTGTAGAGAGAGTGGCCCAGCAACAATAGCCAGAGACCGGGCAATATCCAACCGAGGCCCTGCCAAAGCAGGGCGATCGAAATCACAAGGGCCACGACAGAAAGGTTTCCCTGGGCGCGAAAAACCCAGGTCG
>CAJHZD010000027.1_pt1 | contig 12965 bp, 6 predicted proteins | sample 9198941 | NCBI WGS metagenome assembly CAJHZD01 (sample SAMEA7708371, study PRJEB35096) | sediment metagenome | biome: marine neritic benthic zone biome [ENVO:01000025]; feature: sediment [ENVO:00002007]; material: shallow marine sediment [ENVO:03000034] sea grass bed [ENVO_01000059] ...
ATGGAGATCACGCCGGGGAAAGGGAACCTCGATCCCAGCCTCATCGAGCGCCCCTTCGATCTCACCCCGTAACTCGCTACCTACATTGACACCCTCCTCGAAGATATTCACCCAGCATCGCAGGTTGAAGTCGAGGGAGCTGTCGCCGAAGTTGGTAAACAACGCGGAAGGCTCTGGGTCGTCGTCGACGCGCGGATGTGCCCTAGCGATCCGCAACAGAAGTTGAATGACCTCTTGCGGATCTGATCCATAGGCAACGCCGACGGGAATCTCGACCCGGCGACGCCGATTCGAGAATGTCCAGTTGACCACTTGGGTCGAGACCAGCTCGCCGTTCGGGACGATCACCTCGGCTCCCTGGTATGTGCGAACCGTGCTGGCACGAATACCGATGGAGGTGACCTCGCCGAGGAGGCTCCCGACTTCGATGACATCGCCCACCTGGACCGGTCGCTCGAACAACGGAATCAGGCCGGAGACGAAATTGTTGACGATATTCTGAAGACCGAAGCCGATACCGATGCCAAACGCGCCCGCAAGCAGAGTCGCCTTCGAGAGATCGATCCCGACAGCCCCGAGCGCGATGGAGAACCCGACGACAAGAATGATGTATCGGGTAACTGTCGAGATGGCGTACGGCAAACCACGTTTGAGCTTCAGCTTTGGAAGGAACTCCTCCTCCAGCAACAGACAGATGACTCTGGAGACGAGGACAGAAGAACCGATCACCAACGCAAAGAGCAAAATGTCACCGATGGTGATATTGACGGCCCGAATCTTGATGCCGCTGTCGAGAACCGAGGACAGAAGTTGCTCGGCCTCCCCGTATACGTCGAAGGCGTAGAGCGACGCGACCACCCATGCTACGACCATCACGACCAGGAGAAACTTCTGAATATAGAGATAGGTGGTTCTGGGATGATTCCGGATCAGCGCGCGCGATCGTGCCGAATCTGTTCGAACCCAAGTCTTTGTCAAGCTGTCCAAGGCCTGATACAGGCCGCCAAAGACCAAGCCGAATCCGAGTGTGCCGAGAACCCCACTCCTCAATTCGCGGGCGATCCCGACCTGGCCGAAAATGGCCAGAATCGCGGTGGCAAAAAGAACCACGACAGCAATCTGAAGGGTCCGGAGCTGGAACTGACGCCATTTCGGGCCGATGACCGTCGTCCAGTTTCCATGCCGAAGGTCCCAGGCGACAGCGGTGCCGACCCCAACACACTGAGCGATCAGAATCAACCGATCGAGCAGAGGAGACAATTCGAGATAGGTGCGAAACGTCAGTAGGGCCAGAGACAGCGAGATTGCGATGACCGACAACCGGATCGAGTTGCCACGGGTCTGGAGAACAAAGATCGCTGCCGGCAGGGGAATCAGAAAAAGAAGCGTGTCGTAGTACCCGGTGGGTGCCGATGGCGACAGCCAGATGGTCAACAGAACGCTCAAGATAAGGGCGATCGGCCACGATGGATCGATCACTTTCAGAGCCAACGCGGCATCCGGATCTTCGTCCGCCCATTTCTGCGCCGGAACCTTCAATCGGCGTAGAGAGACAAGGATGAGACCGAGCGATCCGAAGAAGACGAAGACGATCCGGGTTGCGTTGACTTTGAAGTAGGACACCAGGTGTCCTAGCTCGGCCCTGAGGTGCAGCCAGGCATGACGGAAGATACTTTCGTCGTCGCGCACCCAGTCGAGCTTCCACAGGGGCAGGCCCTCGGCCAGTAGCGTCTCTCTTCGCACCCTTCGCTGGTAATCGGCAGCCAGAGTACGGAATTCACTCACCGCGACATTCATGCTCGTTGCACGCGAGAAGAGACCTAAGATCTCGTCCCTTCGGGCCGTCACCTCGCTCGTAAGCTCGGCGATCTCGGTCTGGGTGGCTTGAACCTGGTTCTCGATCTCGGCAGGGGCCTGAAGTGAGGACGCGATCGATGCCAGCTCTGTCCACCGCACAGCCAGACTCTCGAGGTCTCTGAGATACGTCTCGAGATCTCGAGCCCGACTGTCGAGCGACTGGGTCATCTCGTCGAGAGGGTTCTCGACGACGAAGATCGTGCTCGAGAGCTCCATCAGCTCGGTGGCCGAGAGACCACTGACCTCATCGGTTCGTACTTGGGCTCGAATCGGTTCGAGCAGTTTCTCGAACTCGGCCACACGCGCATTCAGGTCATCGATCTCTTGCTGATTGTCGATCTGGCGGCGAATCTTTCGACCACGGTTCTCGACCTCGATGCGCTCGGCCGGAATGTCGGTCAGCGAGATCGGTTCTGCCACCTCTTCGGGACTACCTTCGGCGATACCCGTCGGCTCGCTTTCGACCGAAGCAGTGTCCTGTGACAGAACGGGTCCAGCCGCTAATACAGACCAGAGTGTCGACAGCGTGAACAGACTGACTGCTCTCGAGTGGGACATTCGAAACGGATCACGCATGATCAGAAAGGAAAGAAGACCGGTACGAGGACGACCAGCAACACATAGATGAGCAGGGTCAAGGGAGTTCCGACCTTCAAGTAGTCGCTCGAACGATAACCGCCGGCCCCCATCACCAGCAGATTTGCTTTGTGGCTGAATGGAGTCATGAAGGCTGCCGAGGCGGCCAAGCTGGCTCCCATCATTAGGGGATAGGGGCTGATATTCAAGTTGGTCGCGGTTTCAAAGACCACCGGCGCCAACAAGACGATAGCAGGGGCGCCGTCGAGGCCCTGGCTCAACATGCTGGCGAGTACGACGAGTGCTGCGAGTATGACGTGCGGACCGAGCGGTCCGGCGATCTCGCCGACAGTCGTGGCCATCAATTCGGCGGCACCCGTTCGCTCCATCGCGATCCCCACCGGGAGAACACATGCGACCAGCAGGATGGCGCGCCATTCGATGGCCCGATAGGCCTCTTGCATCGTCAGGGCACCAAAAAGAACCACGAACGAGGCAGCCGCGAAGGCGGCGATATGAATCGGTTGGTAGCCGGTGACCACTAACCCGATCATCAACAAGAGGCCGCCAATGGCGACACCGGCTTTGCTCGTCCTTACCGGTCTCGCCTCGACTTCTGTCAGCACCACGAAGTCTGGTTCTCGTGCGAGTCGGTCGATCTTGTCTCGAGGTCCTTGTAGAAGAAGCGCGTCACCAAATTGGAGCGGAACGTGCGCCAGGTCAGTGTGCACTACCTCGCCCTGTCGCCAGAGCGCCACCGCCAGCAGGCCGAAGCGGCTGCGAAAGTCGAGCTCCGCCAGAGTCCTTCCTGCAGCAGCAGACCGGGGTGCCAAGGCGATCTCGACCATGCCCACGTCCTCGGACTCGAACGCCGTGCCCGGAGCCTCGCTCTCGAGCTCCACCTCGCCGAGCTGGAGAAGACTGGCGAGCTCCTCTGGATTGGTTCCGATCAAGAGACGGTCGTCGGGCAGAATTTTCTCATCGGGCTCGACGGCTAGATAGGTCCGATCGTCACGGATCAGACCCGCTACGGTAATGCCAACCAGTTCTCCGAGCCGGCTTTCCTCGATCGTAGAACCGGCCAGAGGTGAGCTTGCCGGCACGCGAATCCAGAACAGATCCTCTTGCACATCCGAAATCGCCGACAGACCGACCTTTTCGATCACGAAATCAGTTTCAGACGAGAACTCCGTCAGCTTCTTTCGAGTTCCCAAGGCCAAAATTACGTCTTGTTCCTGCAACTTGACGCGGCCCAGCCTGGTACGGATGAGGTCATCTCCACGCTGGATCGCCACCACGACGAGACCGAATCGATCCCGAAATCTCAATTCTCGAAGATCGTGCCCTATGAGAGGCGAGTCGGTCGCGATACGCGCCCGCACCGCACCCACACCCCGTTTGAACGCCGGCAGCTGCCGAACCGTTCCAGCCTGTATCTCGAGACCCTGCAAGCGTAGAAGCTCCTCTACGGCGGTCGATTTACCATCGACAAACAAAAGATCTCCCGAGTACAGAACGGCGTCGCCCGAGGGCGCCAACCGCTTGTCTCCGTCGTGCTGGATGGCGACCACCTTGACACCGAGGGTGTTTCCGAGTCGTGTCTCGGCCAGCGTTCGGCCGTGGAGCGGGGAGCCCTCGGGCAAGCGAATCGAGAACAGTCGCTCTTGAAGTTGGTAGACCTGGGTAAGGTCGCCCGCCTTGTGAGCCCTGGGACCGCGATGCTCACGCACGGGCATGAGTTTTCTGCCGATGGTGACCATGTAGACGATTCCGAGAGTCAGAATCGCGACGCCGAGAGGCGTGAAGTCGAACAGGGAAAAGGACTCCAGACCCTGATTATCCAGGAGCTCCCCGGCAAGGATGTTGGGAGGCGTACCGACTAGCGTGGTTGTACCACCCAAGATGGCGCCGAATGCCAGAGGCATGAAAAGCCGCGAAGGGGCCAGTCCGGCTTTTGGACCGATAGCTGCCACGGCCGGCATCAACACGGCTGTAGCCGCGATGTTGTTCATAAAAGCCGACATGATTCCCGCCACCAGCATCAGGGTCACGATCAGACCGACCTCGCTGTTGCCCGCGATCTTGTGAATTCGTCCACCGATCGCATCGGCCATGCCGGTCTCGAGTAACGCTGCCCCGACCACGAATACCGAGGCCATCGTAATGACGGCGGGCGACATGAACCCGGTAAAAGCCTCCTCCGGAGTCAGATAGCCCAGGAATAGGAGGGTGACGAGGCCGAGCGCTGCAGTCAGGTCGACGGACAGCTTCTCAGTCAAGAAGAGATAGACCATCACGCCCAGGAGGGCGAACAAGAAAGCGATCTGTAGGGTCACGACGTAGTCAGCTGCGGAGCACCTTTACGTTTTCGATCGTGTACCTTGATGATCGTGAGATTGAGCTGATCATCTCGAGATGACGATTCTATCCGTAGATCGAGATCGAGGTTCGATGCTCGGTGATGAGTTGATAACGTTCGGGCATGAACAAGACGAGTGTGGCTATCAAGTCTTTTCTTGCTGGCGTTCTTTTCATCTGGAGCCCGATCCTCGGGTTAGCCGAGCAGAGTCCAAGCCCATTGGATTGGCCACGACACTACGAGCTCGACAACGGTCGGAGCCTACTGATCTACCAGCCACAATTCGAGCGCTGGGCTGATGGTCTGGAACTGAGGGGATCCGTGGTCATCGCCTATGGCCGTTCGAGTCAAGACAGTCCCCTGCTGGGCACCTTGATTCTCGACGCATCCACCGAGAGTGATGTGGCTTCAAGCTTGGTCAGGATATACAACATTCGACTCCTCGAAGGGGCCTTCCCGGGGCTGAACTTCAAGGAATCGAAGATACTGACTAGTCAGCTCACGGGTCTGTTGCCCAAACAACTCGTGATGTCTCTCGACCAGGTATTGGTGGGGATTCGACGCGGCGGAAAACAACCGAGCCCAGAGGACCCACAGGATGATCCCCCAAACATCGTGGTGAGACAGAAGGCGGCGATCTTGCTCCAGTTCTCCGGTGAGCCAGAGTGGAGACAGATCGAAGGACTCGGTCTTCAGGTCGCCACCAACACCGACTCGGATCTCTTCTTGCTCGAGAAGAAAAACAAGCTCTATCTGTTGGACGGCCAGACCTGGTTGCAGGCCTCGAGTGTCCGTGGCCCCTGGACCGTGGCGTCGAAGTTGCCAAAGTCGTTCAGCAAGCTCGACGATCTCGATGAAGACTGGAGCCGGGTCGTAACCGCGATACCGGCGAGGTCGGTTGCACAGGACCAGGTGCCCGAAGTGATTGTCTCGAGTCAGCCGACGGAGCTGGTCGTCATCGAGGGTGAGCCTCAGACCGAGGCGATCGACGGGACAGACCTACTCTGGGTGACCAACACCGAAAACGATCTCTTTGTCCAGGGACCGCAGCAGACGTTCTTTCTGTTGGCTGCGGGGAGGTGGTATCAGACGGATTCGCTCGTCGGAGCCTGGATGCCCGTAGAGCTCGAAGGGCGACCGAGCGATCTCGGCCGGATTCCCCGCCAGCATGAGAAGGCAGATGTCCTGAGCTTTGTGCCGGGAACTCCAGAGGCTATGGAAGCCTCGATTCGGGCCCAGATTCCACAACAGACGAGTCTGTCGAATAGCGACGCCCTGGCCGAGGCGACCGATTTTGTGGTTCTTGGAGAGAATGACCTCTTTGCCGGTCTGGATGGTCAGGTGTATCGGCGCGAGGGCGACGAGTGGATGAGGCATGACAGCGATGGATGGTCACCGGCCCCACCACCAAAAGAGCCCGAGCTGGATCCATCGACCGGGAAGTTCAAGTGGGGACCCGACACACTAAAGAACGCGAACCGCCGCCGCGTTTACAACCTGTTGGAGTGGGATTATCAGAGTCGTCGTCGGGGCGGGGTACAAGCTCGGGAGAACGTCGAAGTGGCTGAATAATCTGTGACGATCGATCCGAGACGTCCTATATGATGGCTTGATGCAAACACGAGCCGTTGTCTTCGTTCTGCTGATCGTCTCCTTGGCAGGGTTCTCCCCGGCTCGTGCCGAGCTGCCTCTCGACTCGATCCAGGACGACGGGGCCCGAGGGGTCTTACGAAACATCGGTCTACAGCTTGTTTTTGGTTCGTACCCTGCGGCGATGCGGAATGCCGAGAACTTCGGCTGGAATATCTTCAATCTGGGTCAGAAGGGAATCGGTCGCGAGCTGGCCTATTCACTGGCGCTCCAAGCGGTGGCCGAGGCCAACATGGGTCTAGCGCGGGATGCCAGTTGGCATTGGGAATCGGCTCAGATCCTTTTGCCCGAGCTTCGATTCGAAGTGATGCGCAGCTACAGCGATCTTGTCGCGATCTTCGACAGCAGCCCATTCAATAACCGAGAGTCGGCGATCCAGTATCTCCAGGCGCAGGGCCTCTGGCTCTCGGAGGGCCAGAACCTGACACCACCCAAGGCGCTCGAGAGGGTGTCGGCACCGATGCCTCACAAGCGCACCAACGTCATCGCCGGAGAAAAGATCACTGTCTCCTATCTGGTCGGGACCGATGGCAGGGTCTATTCGCCGCGCATCGAGAGCGAGGGCAACAGCGCCCTGGCGACGTTCTCGGCGCTTCAGGTCCTGAACCGATGGGTCTATCAGCCAGCGCAGGCCGATGGCGAGCCCAAGTTTGCCCCAGCCCAGGCTAGCTTCACCTTTCAGAAGAAGAAATAGGATCGCGAAGTTGATCTTCGAGAAGCAGGGTCTGCATGCGTTCCTGCTTTGTATCTTGCTTGTGGGCGTAGCTTGGGTCAGCCGCTTGCCCGGAGTACTGGAAGGTTCGTATCGGGGAATCTCGACTTCGACATGGCTCTGGTGGTCGATTGCCGTACCGGTTGTTCACCAAGTTTGGGTGTGGCTCTGCTGGCGGCTCGAGCTTCATCACCAGGCCCTGAGCTCTCGATTTGGAGACTGGGGTTTTCGACTCTATGCGATCGGTTTCGCGGTTGCGTCGTTCTTTCGCTTCTTCACTATCATTGGGTTGGGGTTGGCCAATAGCGGTACTCTCGAAGTGTCGCAGACGATCCTCGATGTCGCGGCCCTGATCCTGTCGGTGCCAACGGCTTATCTCTTCTACTCCGTAGCCAGATTCTTCTCGTTCAAACGGGCACTGGGTGCTGATCACTTCGACCAGTCGTATCGCACGATGCCGTTGGAGCGCCGCGGGATATTCAGATTTACCCGTAACGGAATGTATATCTACGGATTCTTTGCGATCTGGATTCCGGGCTTGCTCTGCGCCTCGAAGGCGGCACTGCTCTCGGCCGTCTTCTCGCACATCTATATCTGGGTGCACTACCATTGCACGGAGTTGCCCGACATGAATCGGATCTACGGCAGAGCCGATCTTCGCCAGACCGACTAGGCCTCGCAGAACGGGCAGTCGACCATCGAATACTTCATTGGGAGGGAATCATGCTTGCCGAAAGTCATTACTACTTCAACAAGGCGGCCGACGTCCTTGGTCTTTCAGACAAGATCCGGACGATTCTGTTGACACCGCTGCGGACGGTAAAGGTTGAGATCGCATTTGAAGGCGAAGATGGCGAGCTCCACATCTACAACGGATATCGAGTCCAACACAACAAGGCACGTGGGCCGATGAAGGGAGGTCTTCGGTATCACCCCCATGTCGACGAAGATCACGCCACGGCGCTTGCCAATCTGATGACCTGGAAGACCGCTGTGGTGGATATTCCCTATGGTGGTGCCAAGGGGGGAATCAACTGCGACCCGAGGACGATGTCCGATAGAGATCTGTACGAGGTCACGGTCCGGTTTGTCGAACAGATGAAAGACGTAATCGGACCGGCAACCGATATTCCGGCACCAGACGTGAACACGAATGCCCGGATCATGGGCTGGATCATGAACGAGTATTCGAAGTACGAGGGGTTTTCACCTGGAGTAGTGACCGGCAAGCCTCTCGAGCTATTCGGTTCCGAGGGGCGCAACGCGGCGACTGGCCGCGGGGTCATGGATGTTCTTGCCGCAGCTCTCGAGGAGAAGGGGAAGGGCTTTTCGGACGTAACCGTAGCCGTTCAGGGCTTTGGCAATGTCGGCAGCAACGCGGCGCGGCTAATCGCCGAGCAAGGGGCCAAGATCGTCGCAGTAGCCGATCACACCGGAGGTGTGTCGAAAGAGAGTGGTCTCGATGTTCCTGCTCTTGTCGAGTATGTCGCTGAGAACGGCGGTGTGAAAGGGTTTGCTGACGGTGAGGCGTTCGACAACTCCGAGATCATCACCTGGGATGCCGATGTTTTGGTGCCCGCGGCCCTCGAAGACGCCATCAACAAAGACAATGCCGGTGACGTCAAAGCGACGATTATCGTCGAAGGCGCAAACGGCCCGACCACCCCCGAGGCCGATCAAATTCTCAACGATCGCGGCGTCTTGATCATCCCCGACATCCTGGCCAACGCTGGGGGAGTGACCGTCAGCTACTTCGAGTGGACTCAAAACATCCAGCGCTTCAAGTGGGACGAGGAGAAGGTCAACGAGGAGCTCGACAAGATCATGGGCCGAGCCTACCGAGCCGTGCGCGCCGAGGCGACCGAGCACGGAATCGACATGCGCACAGCGGCGTTTGTTCTTGCCATTCGAAGAGTCGGCAAAGCGGCCCTTGCCCGGGTGCATGTGAAGGCGAAGCTGCCGTTCTAGTCGAAACCTCAGGCTAATCGAATCTGTAAAACCGTTCGCAGATCGAAAGGGGACCGGAACTTGCTGCGTGTCCCCGTTTCGATTCAGGGCGAGATCGTCGGTGCTGGCTGATCGGTTGGCGGTGGGGCCGGTGGTGGCATCGGCTGCGTCTTCTTCTTGCCACCCATCTTCTGAGCGATGGTCTGTACCACCACATAGAGCACCGGGATCATAAAGACACCGGTAATCGTCGCCATCAACATACCGCCGAATACCGCCGAGCCGAGACTGACCCGGCTGTTGGAGCCGGCGCCGGTAGCGATCACCAGCGGAATCACGCCAAGGATGAACGACAAGGCGGTCATCAAGATCGGCCGGAAGCGGAGCTGCGCCGCGGAGATGGCTGCGTCGATGACCGATTTGCCCTCCTGGTCGACCTGCTGTTTGGCAAACTCTACGATCAAAATGGCGTTCTTGGCCGACATACCGATCAGCAGAACCAGACCGATTTGGAAGAAGATGTTGTTGTCGAAACCCCGTGCCATGGTGATGACCACTGCGCCTAGGATGGCAAGCGGCACCGACATCAGCACCGCGAAGGGTGTGGCCCAGCTCTCGTACTGAGCGGCTAGAAAGAGAAAAACCATCACCAGCGCCAACGAGAAGATCAGCGGCGCCACGTTACCGGCAGCCTTCTGCTGTTGGGTCACACCCGACCAGGCATAACCCATCGCGGCGGGAAGAATCTGATTGGCCAGACGCTCGATCTCCTCGACCGCCTGCCCTTCGCTAAAGCCTGGCGTCGGGGCACCGGTGATCGTGGCCGACGGAAACATGTTGAAACGATTGATCACCGACGGACCGACGATCTCCTCGACCTGTACCAGAGTTGAGAGCGGGACCATCAGGCCGGTCGCCGTTCTCACCTCGAGTCGCCGAATATCCTCGATGCGCGAACGGAACTGTTCATCGGCTTGTACCATCACCCGCCAGGTACGACCAAAGAGGTTGAAGTCGTTGACATAGGCCGAGCCGAGGTTGGCCTGGAGGGTGTTGAAGATCGACTGCAGCGGGATGTTGAGCCGCTTTGCCTTCTCCCGGTCGACGTCGACATAGATCTGCGGCACGTTATTGCGGAAGTTCTGGTTGAGACGGGTGATCTTGCCGCTCTGATAGGCCGCCGCGACAAGATCGTTGGCGTATGTTTCGAGATTCTTCAATCCCAGTCCACCTAGATCCTGCAACTCCATCTGGAAACCACTACCCGATCCGAGACCCTGGATGGGCGGCGGTCCAAAGGCAAAGGCTCTGCCCTCACGAATGGTGGCCAACTGGCCCTGCATCATCTGGATGAGCTCGAAGACGGTGTGCTCGCGCTCGTCCCACGGCACCAGGGTGACGATGACGGCACCAAAATTCGGGCCCTGGACCGCGTCGATGAAAGAGTAACCACCGATCACGATGTTGTTCTGCATACCGGGCAGCTCGTTGAGCATTTCTACCACCCGATCCATGACGACCTCGGTTCGATCGAGCGACGCGGCGCCCGGCAGCTCGACGTTGACAAAGAAGTAGCCCTCGTCTTCGGACGGAACAAAGCCACCGGGTAAGCGAGTGAACCCGAAAATCATGGCGCCGACGAGTCCGAGGTAGATCACCATCAGGATCCCGGTCCGTCGCACCATCGAGCTCACTTGGGCGTTGTAGCGCTCAGAGAGCCAGTCGAAAAAGCGGTTGAACCAACCCCAAAACCCGGTGGTCTTCGGGCCTTCACTCTTGCGCAACAGCAAGCCGCACAGCGCCGGGCTCAGGGTCAGCGCGTTGATCGACGAGAAGACCGTGGCCACCGATATAGTGATTGCAAAGGGGCGATACATCCGACCGGTCAGACCGGGCATGACCAACGTCGGTGCAAAGACCGCCAGAAGAACCAGGGTCGTAGCAACGATGGCGCCACCGACCTCGCCCATCGCCTTGGAGACCGCCTCCTTGGCTTCGAGCCCCTCGTCCTCGATCAGACGCGTGGTGTTCTCTACCACGACGATGGCGTCGTCGACGACGATACCGATGGCCAGAATCAAGCCGAACAGCGTCAGGTTGTTGATCGACTGGCCGGTGACCAGCATCACCGCGAAGGTACCGATCAGCGACACCGGGATGGTGATCGCGGGTACCAGGGTGGTGCGGAAGTCCTGCAGAAAGATGTAGACCGAGAAGATGACCAGCACGATCGCGATCAGCAGCGACGTAATCACTTCCTCGATCGAGGCTTCGATATAGCGGGTTGCGTCGAAGGGGATCGAATACTCGAGACCCTGCGGAAACCTCTCCGAGAGCTCCGCCATGGCATCGGAGATCCCCTGCGCTACCGCCAGCGCGTTCGAGCCCGGGAGCTGATAGATACCCATCGAGATCGAGGGAGCGCCGTCGAGCTCGGCATACCAGGCATAGGATTGAGCGCCGAGCTCGACCCGGGCCACATCTTTGATCCGGACCAGCTGTCCCTCTTCACCCCGTTTGATGATGATGCGCTCGAACTGCTGGACATCGGTGAGTCGACCGAGGGTGGTGATCGAGTACTCGAAATTGAGGCCTTCGGGATTTGGGCGTTCGCCGATCTTGCCTGCGGCGACCTGAATGTTCTGCTCGCTAAGCGCCGCCAGCACCTCATCGGTGGTCAGGTTGCGGGCCTTGAGCAGCTCGGGATCGAGCCAGATCCGCATCCCGAAGTCCTTGGCACCGAACATCAACACTTCGCCGACACCGGGAACTCGCGCCAGGACATCTTTGACCCGCGTAGTCGCGTAGTTGCTCAGATAGAGCTCGTCGAAACGACCGTCGGGCGAGATCAGCGCCGCGACCAGGACAAGAGCCGTCGACTGCTTCTTGGTCGTCACACCCTGTTTCTTGACGTCCTCGGGCAGCTTGGGATCGGCGATCGAGACCCGGTTCTGCGTCAGCACCTGCGACATGTCGGGGTTGGTGCCGACCTCGAAGGTCACGGTCAGGCTCATCTTCCCGGTGGCTGGACTCTTCGAAGACATGTAGAGCATGTCCTCGACACCGTTGACCTCCTGCTCGATCGGCTGCGCGACCGTCTCCGCGAGTACTTCGGCGCTGGCGCCTGGAAAACTAGTCTCGACTTTGACCGTCGGCGGGGTGATGTTGGGGACGCTCTCGACCGGCAGAATCGGAATCGAAAGACCGCCAATCAGGACCACCACGATCGCGATGACCATCGCGAAGATGGGCCGATAGATAAAGAATCGACTGAATCCGCCCATCGACTAGCCGTCCTCGCTCGGGGAATCCTCGGCTTCGGCTGTTGCGTCGTCGGCGCTTTCCTCTTTGGGCTGTGGACTCGCCGTGCGCTTCGCGCCGGCTCTGCCCGGGGCTGACTCGGCGGACGGCTCTCCAGGAGTCACCGGCATACCGACGCGGGCCCGCAGCAGGCCGTCGACGATATAGGTCTCGTTGCCCTCCAATCCCTCAAAGACCGGTACCATGCCGTCGGGCTCGACGACTCCAAGCGTTACGTAGCGCTGCTCGACGATGTTGTCGGCACCCACTACATAGACATAGCGGCCACCGAGGTCGGTACCGAGCGCCATCTCATTGATCAGCACCGCGTCCTCGACCTCACCGACCGGAAGCCGAACCCGCACAAAGAGACCTGGAAAGAGATTGACTCCGTCGTTACCGAGGAGGGCTCGGAGTTGAATGGTGCCAGTGTCGGGGTCTACCGTATTGGAGACATAGTCGATCGGGCCCTCGAAGGGGAAACCCTCATCGATGAGGGTCGCCACCTGTGCAACGGTAAGGTCTTTCCCCTCCCGTCGGCTCGAAGATGGATCCGCCAGGGTC
>CAJHZD010000105.1_pt1 | contig 12893 bp, 12 predicted proteins | sample 9198941 | NCBI WGS metagenome assembly CAJHZD01 (sample SAMEA7708371, study PRJEB35096) | sediment metagenome | biome: marine neritic benthic zone biome [ENVO:01000025]; feature: sediment [ENVO:00002007]; material: shallow marine sediment [ENVO:03000034] sea grass bed [ENVO_01000059] ...
CAGGCCTGTGCCCCTGGTCGTTCGACTTCCTTACGGAGGTGCGACCGGAACCATGAACATGCTTCTGGGAGGAGGTCCCTTCCATAGTCAATGCCCCGAAGCTTGGTTTGTCAGTACACCAGGCTGGAAAGTTGTTGCGCCCTCCAATCCGATCGATGCCAAAGGTCTGATGACCTCAGCTGTTCGTGACGACAATCCAGTGATCTTCCTCGAGGCCAAGGGTCTGTACGGATTCTTCCGGTCCGATTTGAGACAGGAAGTTCCTCTTGGAACGTCGTTCGAAGTACCCCTTGGCCAGGTGTCGACCGTCAGATCTGGTGACGACCTGACGATTCTGACCTATGGAGCCATGGTGTGGACCGCGCTATCGGCAGCTCGAGAGCTGGAGCTCGAGGGCATTAGCGCCGAGGTGATCGATCTCAGAACCCTGGTGCCTCTGGATGAAGAGGCGATCGGGGTCTCGATAGCAAAGACTAATCGAGTGTTGATTGTTCACGAGGCTTCGATGCGGGGTGGCTTTGGAGGCGAGCTGGCTGCCGTGATCAGTGATCGGTACTTCTATCTTCTGGATGCACCGGTTCGCAGAATCACGGCACCCGACACACCGGCTCCATACGCTCCGCCCATGGAACACGACTTCCTACCGAAGGCCGAGCAGATCGTCGCTGCTGCTGTCGATTTACTTGGTGAGTAGCGAAGCGGAGCGGCCCCACCGTTGGGCCAATGGCTGGCGGGCTTCAGGATCCTTCATCGAGAAGTCACGGTCCCATCGGTCATTACCGGGGATCCATTTCCACCAGAACATTCCCACCACAAAGGGCGTCGCCTCGATTCTGCGTAGTGCGACATCGATGAGATCTTTGCGCAGGGCGCGCGTGGAAGGGCTGTCCCGGTTCTCGGGCACCCACGGCCTGAGGGCGGCCTCGGGTGATCTGGAATAGCCGATCTCGGCAAATAGAACTGGTTTGTCATCGTGGTCTCGGGATAGCGACTCGAGTCGCTGGAGCGGTCCGTCCCAGGCATCCCACAGCTCCTCCCGGCCAGGGGCAGGTTGGTCGCTCAACGGGAAGTAGGCGTTGACCCCAATCATGTCCAGGGCATCCCAGAAAGGCACCCGGCCGAGGCTGTCCCAGTTGGCGGCGTAGGTAATCTGGCCCGAGTAGACCTGGCGCACGGCAGCGATGATTCGACGCCAGTCGGACTCGAATCGAGTCGTACGCTCATATTCGACCCCGACAGAGAACAGCTCTACACCCGACTGTTCTGCAAACCTGGCCTGATCGACTATAAAGCTCCGATAGCCGTCGAAGAAGCGCTGCCACGCTTGTTCGTCGTCTCCGAAATCAATTGCACCACGCCACTCGAAACTTCCCCAGTACGCCAGATGCGGCTTCCAGAAGAGCCTCTTGTCCGCACCAGTCACCAGGTCTACGGCTTTGGATAGGTATGGGGTTTCCGACGTGCGTCGAAACCGAACCGATCCGTCCCTTCGAACCCCTGCGTAGGGATGAATCGAGATCCAATCGACTCCGAGCGATTCCAGCTCTTGGAGCGTACTGGCCATCTCTGGAGAACCCCAAATCTGACCGGCTCTAGGACAGGAAACGACGACACCACGCCGGAAGCCGTCTGCCGACTGGGGTCGCGATGCGGTTCTATCTCCCGCCGCCGCCTCATTTCGGTGGGATGAGATCGAGATCCACGCGAGCAGCCCGAAGATCAAGACTCGTGCTACTCGAATCGGGTTCGTGCGAGGGGAATGAGCTATGGGTTCAGTCAACATTAGTGATAGTGGTCGGGACTCTGCTCGGGACCGTCTGACTCACTTACGACCCAGGCCGGTCCGGGGTTTTGGATTGGCGGAAAATTGCCCAACCGTGCTGGCCTCATAGGTCGACGATCTCGAAATCGAGAGTCTGGAGTTCGACGACCGCCGCCGTCGATCTTCCCGTCAGCCACCCACCAACTTCGCCTGGGTTGAGGAGCAACGATTGCTCGCGCCGATGCTCGACTTTGTGAGTGTGTCCGAACACAACCAAATCGAAATCGCCGCTGCGTGATAGCGGCTCTGCAAGCTCAGGATAGTGAACCACCGCCACAGAGCGCCCGCCGATATTCACCGAGGCAAGAAAATCGTGGACCTCACCGATCTCCCGAATCCTCGCCGCGAGGCCCAACCTCTCACCATCGTTGTTGCCAAAGACCGAGATCAAGGGGCAACCGAGACCACGAAGGGGCTCTATGGCGAACGGAGCGACGAAATCCCCCGCATGAAGAACATATTCGACCTTCTTCTGCGAGAAGAGCTTTACAGCGGCTCTGATCTTGATCACATTGTCATGGCTATCTGCGAGCACCCCGATTCTCATGACGGGTCTCCCTGCTTGCTGTCCGGGCTCGTCTCTACAACCAACGGCTCCAGGGTGGATGGGTCGCGGGCTGGCAAGTGTCGGACTGTTGATCCGATCGCCTTCTCCAGGAGCGAGGTTTCCCCTGCAGTGTCAGCGGCAATCTCCGACCAGCGGCCGACAACGAGACAGATCAATCGATCGGCCTCCAGATACTTGCCCGCCGCAGCTCGAACTTGGTCGGGTGTAACGCGGTCGATGGCATCCATGTAGCTCTGCCAGTAGCTGTGGGGCCGCTCCACGAATTCGTCGCTCGCAAAGTGGCCCGCGATCTCCTCAGCCGTATCGAATTTCATTCCTAGTCTCGACACGAGTAGACGTTTGGCTACGGCAAGCTCGGTTGGGTGAGGTGATTCGGTGGTTAGTCTCTGAATCTCTTCGAGGGTCAACTGGACGGCGCGGGCAACTGCGTCACCACGTGTCTCAAAGAAAATCTGCACATTGCCTGGCCAGAGCTCGCCTGGATCGATGCTCAGGCCGACCCTATAGACCAAACCCTCAGAAGTTCTGAGTCTGCCGCCAATCCTGGATATCGCCTCCTTGCCACCGAGAATCTCCGCCACCACAGCCAGGACGAATCGGTCGGTATCCTGCCAGTCGAAGCGTCTCTGTAGACGATGACCGAGGATGACTTTGGTTTGTGGAACATCGAATTCGTAATGATACAGACCGGGGGCCACCCCTTCGCCTGGGGAGCTTGGTGGCCATCTTCTCGAAGTCGATTCGGATTTGGCCTCGGGCCAATCGGAAAAATAATCGTCCAGCATCTCCAGAAGCGTGTCGGTGAGGACATCACCGGATACAGCTACGATCATGTTTTCCGGTCTCCAGAAGTCTCGATGAAATTCAATCACTGAATTACGATCGATCGCGAGCAGGGTACTCGGAGTCCAGAGGCGCGTCGAGAAGTGGTCACGGCCATAAAGAAGCCAGCTCCACTCCCGTTGCAAGACCTGGAGCGGGTTCTCGTTTCTTCTGGTTAGCCCCTCGAGGTAGCTGCTGCGAGCATTCTCGAGTCGCGTGGCGTCGAACCTGGGCTTCGAGATCATCTCGATGAAGATCTCCAGCGCATCAGGAAATGACCACGACGGTACGCTGAGGGTAGCTCCCGCCCGAGTATCTCCGGCCTTTGAATCCATCAGCGCTCCCAGGTCATCGACCCGGTCATCGAAATCGTCGGGTCCCAAGCTCGAGGTCCCGCCGCGTCTTAGCTGCGTCGCGGTCGCGATAGCGAGCCCTGCCTTGTCTGGCGGATCCAAGAAACTTCCCGCTCGAGTTGCCAGGCTGATCTCGACAAGCGGCAGAGTATGGTCCTCGACTACGTAGACGATAGCTCCGGAGCTGAGCTCGTAGCGACGCCCATCGACTTGCGGGAGATCCTGCCGATCACCGTCGAAGTCGATCTGCCGGGGATGTACCGGGATAGTCTGCGCGGTCTGCGCCCAGCCGACAGTGGATGCGAGCGGTACCAAGACAACGCCGAGGACGATCGATCGGATCAAGGGGCAGCCGCCGGCTCTGTTTTCGAAGCGCTACCACGCCGTTGGTAAAGCGCCACAATGCGTGCGTCCTCATCGAGGTACTGGCGCGCCACCCGTTGTAGGTCCGTAGCACTGATGGTATGGATTTCCCGACTCCATTCGACCACGTGACGCCAGTCTCCCAGACCCTGGTAGTAGAGAAGTTGACTCATGAGGGCGAATGGATCCTTCAGTGAGCGAAACGCGTCGGCCGACAGTCGATTCATGGCCCTCGAAATCTCCTCGTCTGTGGCAGGAACTGTCTTGAGGAGGGCGACCTCCTGATCCCAAGCCTCGACGAGGTCAGACGGTAGGACGTCGCCCTTTGTTTCGCCCAGGAAAGAGAATTGCCCAGCTTGCTTGAGAGCCTTCTGGCGCGCATAGGCAGAAAAAGCGATCTCTTGATGCAGTACCAGAGATCGGTAGAGCCGACCTGTACGGCCGTTTAGGATTCCTGCGAGAAGATCGAGTGCATAGGCGTCGGGGTGACCAAAAGCCACACTCGGGTAGTGAACTTGCGCTTGTGTGCTGCAATCACAGGTTGCCTCGAGTCGCCGCTCATCGGGTTTGGGCACTGAGGCAAAGACCATCGAAGGATCGGCGGTCGCGACGGCACCCGATTCGAGTCCACCGAAGTAGATCTGAGCCCAGGTTTTCACCTGGTCAGGATCAAAGCCACCAACCAGGGCGGCAGTCAAGTTCTCGGGTCCGTAGTGCTCTTGGAAGAAGCCTCGGGCCGTGGGTCGGTTCAAGCGATCGACATCCTCTGGGAGACCCTGTGGACCGATCGAATAGGGATGCGAGCCCCAGAACATTCGCCGGACCTCTTCGTCGAGAGCTCCAGTCGGACTCGAGTCAATCCGAAGTCGTCGTTCTTCATGAACGACGGCGACTTCCTTGTCGAACTCCCGAAACACCGGTCGGTGCAAACGGTCCGATTCCATCCAAAACCAACCTTCTAGACGGTTCGAAGGAATGTTGACGAAATAGATCGTCATGTCGGGAAAGCTGTTCGCATTGAGTCCGGTGGCCCCGAATTCCGAATAGATAAATGAGAATTGGCCAAGAAATGCAAGCTCTCGGGCTTGACCCTTGAGACTCAGAAGCTCGGATTCGACTTCGCCGATCCGACGGTTGATCTTCCCGACCTTTCGATTGGCCGCTTCGGCCCTGATCCGAAGTTCCTCCAGCTCGTTCCTCAGCTGGTCTTGGCGGTCGAGAATCTCACGCTCCTGGCTCGCATCTCTCGTTCCGACCGTTTGGCTGCCACTGAACATCAGGTGCTCGAGGAGGTGACTCAGGCCAGTCTGACCGGGTCTGTCGTCGACCGATCCGACCGTGACCATCCAACCTGCGGCAACCGATGTGACTTCGGGTCGATTCACAAGCAGGAACCGCATGCCGTTACTCAGTGAAAACTCCTCGATAGCGAGTTCTTCCGAGGGCATCCGATTCTCGGGCACCTCGGTAGGGGCTGCTGGGGCACTCAGCAGCGAGATGAAGATCCAACCCGAAAGTGCAGAGAGGACCCGAACCGGTCTTGGTCTCGAGTCACTGGGGAGACGGCTCCTGCGTGGACGCGAGCGAGGAGCTCTAGCGAGGCGTCGTTGCAAGCTCCAGTACCTGATAGAGCCTCTCCGCATCGAAGGGTTTGGCAAGAAAGTACTGACCACCGATTTTTGGGCCCCGAGTGCTCATTTCATCGGCATCCACGAGGCCGGTGAGAAAAATTATCGGTATGTCGGCAGTGTCCGGTGACTCTCGGAGCTGTTGGGCTACAGTCGCTCCATCTAGACCCGGCATCATGATGTCCAGAAGAATCGCGTCGGGTCTGTGTTCCTCGACCCGCCGTAACGCCTCCTCACCGTGGCTGGCTGTGACGGTCTCATACCCCTTGGCCTCCAGGAGGCTGGCGACCAGTTGAAGAATCTGTTCTTCGTCGTCGACTATGAGAACGATCACGATTTTCGAAGTCTTGAATAGTTCTTGGAGGCGGTCTGAATCGTAACACGCTTCTTCGGCGGCGTCCGAGGAGAGCTCTGCTAGCATCCCAGCGAGGCGATTCGAAATGACTACGGACACATTGGCCACCTTGGGTGCAGTGCTAGCGGGCGGTCAGAGCAAGCGGTTGGGCAGAGATAAGGCCGAGGTCAAGCTGGGAGGGCGTACTCTCGCACATCGAGCAATCTCGACATTGCGCGAGGTTTTCTCTCGGGTTGCGCTGGTGTCGCCACCGCGGCAGGGTCTGAATCTGCAGGGTGTGGAGGTGGTCCCAGACCTGGAAGCTGGGTTGGGGCCGTTGGGGGGTATTTCGACAGCGATCAGGTGGGCCGAAGGCCGATCGATATTCGTCCTGGCCTGTGATCTGCCTTTTGTTTCCTCGGATCTCGTGAGGCATATATGCGACTGGCCTCGGAGCAACGAGAGTCCGACATCCGGTCTCGGTAATCCTGTGGCCCGGGTACCTAGATGGATGGGTCATCTTCAGCCCTTGTGTGCTCTTTACAGGACCGAGGCGCTAGAACACGTCGATCGGGCTCTGAATCGCGGCGAACTTGGCGTTCAAGAAATGTTGCATGGAGCGCCGATAGATGTGATCGACGTCGAACCTCAGTCGCCTTTTGCTCATTCGGATTCGTTCCTGAATATCAATCGTCCGCGAGATCTCATCGATGCAGAGGTTGTGTTCGGGAGGCATTGACGTCGATGACAGAAAGACGCCCACCGAGCGAGCGAGCTTTGCCGTCGGCTTCGATCTCGACATCGGTAACCACCTACGATGGGCTCAAGGTCCAGCGCCGACGGGATCTTGTGACCACCGAGGAGCCTCTCGAGATTCGAATCGTTCGCGAGGTCGAAGGTCGGCAAGAGCCCATCAGTATTGCCGTGACTATGCGGACGCCCGGGGAGGACTTCGAGCTGGCCACCGGATTCCTCGTCAGCGAAGGCGTGGTAACAGATCCGAACGATATCTGGAGAATCGCCCATTGCGAAGGTTCCGAGACTTCCGATGATCAGAACATCGTCGAGGTCTATCTGACCCCGAACGTACAGCCCGACTTGGAGCTACTTACGAGGCACTTGATCATCAGCTCGAGCTGTGGCATCTGCGGAAAGGCTTCTATCGCCGCCGTAGAGGCGATCTGTCCATCGACACCGAGGGGAGATATCGAGGTAGCCCCTACGGTGGTCCTTGAACTGCCGGAAAGGCTTGTGTCCAGGCAGCCGGTCTTTTCAAAGACTGGAGGTCTCCATGCCGCGGCTCTGTTCGATCGACAAGGCAACCTCCTCTCCCGCCGCGAAGATATCGGTCGACACAACGCACTCGACAAGCTGATCGGATCGCTTTTCGCCTCTGGCGATCTGCCCGCAAGCGACCACCTTCTGCTCGTAAGCGGTCGGGTCAGTTTCGAGCTGGTGCAGAAGGCGCTACTGGCGGGAATACCCTTTCTGGCCGCCGTAGGCGCGCCCAGCAGTTTGGCGATTGAATTGGCCAAGACCTACGGCATGACATTGATCGGGTTTGTTCGCCAGGGAAGATTCAATATCTACTGTGGTGCACACAGGGTAGCTGGCGCCGACGGATGATCGCTCTAGCAGATACGCATGCTCACCTGAGCGACGAGAGCTTCGACGCCGATCGATCGGATGTTCTGGATCGAGCCCGTGAGAGGGGAGTGTCTGCGGTCGTCTCCGTAAGCGAAAACGTGAATGATTTTCGACGGACCCTCGAGATTTCGAGATGCTTCCCGGACCTTGTGCGACCGGCCGCGGGTCTGTTTCCGACCGTGCTGGATCTCGACCAAGTCTCGACGATTCATGGCCTGATTCGAGAGCATAGCGACGAACTTATCGCTGTCGGCGAAGTAGGGCTGGATCTCTGGAAGATTCAGAATGCGGCTGAGCGAGAGATTCAACGGGAGATCTTCTCCGGCCTCGTCGATCTGGCGATCGAACTTGATCTGCCGTTGAATGTCCACTCTCGTTCGGCTGGATGTCAGACGATCGACCTGTTGCTTGGCAGGGGAGCTGAGAGAGTCCAGATGCACGCTTTCGACGGCCGAGCTGCGAGAGCCATGCCGGGTGTCGAGGCCGGTTTCTTCTTTTCTGTACCGCCGTCAATCGTCCGATCGAATCAAAAACAAAAGTTGGTTGGGCGATTACCTCTGAGCTGTCTTCTCGTCGAGACCGACAGTCCGGTTCTCGGTCACGATCCTGAGATCAGAAACGAACCCGCGAATGTCAGCGTATCCTTACGTGCGATTGCAGAGATCAAGCAAGTGCCGCTAGAGGCTGTGATCGAGGCCACCAGCGAGAATTCGGTGCGGCTCTATGGCAAGCGTCTCTTTGATCCGTCAGCGGCAGGATCGCTCGAGAGTCGCAAGTGCTAGTCGATCTCGGTCTCGCGGACGATCAACCAGTCTCCGCTTCGCGCTACCATTTCGAGGCTCAGACGTCCGGTCTCATTCTTCGCATCCGATCGTATCGATCGGTAGAAGGTAACCGTGGCACTGTTGACCTCCGGGAAGGAAACATTCAGGCCTGAGACGGCAACCAAGATGAAGTCCGGCTGATCGAACCTGCCTCGAATCGCTGCCTCCCACTCATCTCTCGAAACACCATTGGGAGGCGTGAAATCCTCGGCATAGAGCTTCAGGAGATCATCAGGGCGGCGATCCTTCCATGCGGCTGCCCAGGCATCGACCGCTCGCGATACACCAGCGGGATCGCTTTCCGGCAACGGTCTCTCTGGTCTGGAATCCTCAGATGTGGCTGGAGCGGGCTCCTCGACCGCTCGTTCGACCTGTGCAACATCGTCTCCACCAGAGCTGCGAGGTGAACGAGGCGACGGCGAAGCCCTGTTCTCCCACCAGAAATAGGCGCCCAGGGCGACCGCTCCCAAAATGATTGTCCAGATCAGGATCAGAGGTGCCGACGAAGTCTTGCTCTTGGAGCTGCCAGCAAGAGAATTGGCTCGGGCGGTCGCGAGCGAGGTTCCCGAGCGCGAGGCGCCAGCTGGAAGCTTCGCCAGGTCGAATGGAGTGCCCCCTTCTTGAAGATGCTTGTCGACGAGCCAGCGGATCATTCGACGGCTTTGGGCGTCCAGATGCGTGAATTCCACACCCATGCCAGCAGGGCGCTCCGGCGACTCTGACTCTTTTCGAGTCCAGATAACCCGCGCCTCTCCTTGGACGGGGCTCCATTCCTCGATATGGATCCGAAATGAAAAATCTGTACCTACGTCGACCGGACTCGAGGACTGTACGAACATCCCTGTCGTCGATAGATTCGACGAAATCTTGGTGACGAGACCTTCGAAGGTGGGAAAGCGGAGGTCGATCGCTTGATTGATCGGAATTCGCTTTGCTGGAGGCGCTAGAGACTTTGTCTCCCCCTGGTCTTGATTCGGCATCTGTACGATCTTCCTACGGACCTACCAAAGCTTGGAAGGTCCGAGCATTATACCCAGGCACTGCAGTCGGCGGTGTGAACACCGACACCCCCATGAAATTCGTGTTCAACAGGTTGTAGCCGCCGGGTCGGCTGAAACCAGAGACGTAATACTCCTCCTTGATGGTGATCGCAAGGTGTTTATCTCGAGGTGCTGATGTCAGCGAGTAAGCGCGAGCGGGCTCTCGCTTGCCCTTGATCTCCTCGAAATAGTCGATAAATCGCTCGAGAGCAGGAAACTGATGTGGGTCGATCGTCAGAAAATGCCCCGGCTTGTAGTCGAGTCGATCGTTACCGGTGAATAGAACCAGGGTCGCCGAATCGTGGGTCTCCCGAATCACTTCCGAAACCATGACATCCAGCCTTTTGATTCGTTGACGCCGAAGTTCGGGCGGGTCCGGCTGTGAGCCGTTCGGAATATCCATGTTTGGTTTAGAGATCCTTGCTAAGTTCGCATGAATATTGGGGAAAAAAGCTTGTGAATCTTGTCACAAGCTGCTATAGTTCTCTCAACGAAGCTCGAAAGGGTGATAATTGAGAGGTTCCCCATTCCCAGAGTTTGTCCAACCAACTCTACAGGAGCGCCGAAAGGTCTCCAGTCTCTCTGAAAAATCCCTACCACACTCTCCGGAATTACACCGGGGTAAATTCGATTCAGAGCACATCTAGACCCGGAACCTCTCAACCCTTCGCCAACATCTTTCGAGGTGGAATCGCGGCCGAAAGGCCGCGATTTTCTTTTTGATGCCGAGTCGCTTCATAATTTGGCTGTTGATTTCGCAGGTCATCGTTGGGGATTACGAATAAAGTGCTAGGCATTGGATTCATCGGCTGTGGCAGGGCAGGGTCAGAGCTTCACCTGCCGGCGATCCAATCTTTGCCGGATCTGTCGGTTGTTGCACTTTGCGATCTCGATTCGGACCGTTTGAATGCCGTTGCTGATAGTTTTTCCGTCGAAAGAATCTATGACGACTATCGGGAGCTGCTGTCGGATGCCGAAGTGGACCTCGTCGCGGTCTGTGTGCCCGGGGCGATGCGAGAGGAGATGCTCCCTTGTGCCTTTGAATCGGGGAAACACGTCTTTGTCGAGAAACCTCTGACTCTCAGCCTCCCTGAAGGGGAACGAATAGCGAAGGTCTCGGCCTCGGCGAAGGGACAAGGGTTCGTCGGTCACAATATTCGCTGCCATCGTCTGGCGCAGGAGTGTCGAGAGCTCGTAAGACGGGGGGGAATCGGAACCATCGAGCTCGTGAGCTCGGTCTGGTCTACAGATTTGATGACCACGCGAGGCATACCTACTTGGAGAGAGAGGATGGCCACCGGTGGTGGAGTCGTATACGAAATGTCGATCCACCACCTCGACCTGATCGAATGGTTGCTTTCCGATCGATTCGAGCGAGTCTGGTGTGACGACCATTCCAGAAGTTCAGAGTCTTCTTCGGCAATCGTAGCCGGCTCGACGAGAAAGGGTGCTTTGGTGACCTCGGTCTTCTCACAGGAGTCCGTGCCTCGGAACTACATCGAGATTTATGGATGCCATGGCCGTATCGAGCTGGATCTCTACCGTTTCGATGGTCTCAGGTACCAAGAGGGGACCGCAACCGGCGGCAGCACTCAGAACCGACTCAAGGGTCTCTTCGATTCCCTGAAGCACCTACCGAGAGGGATCCGTCTGGCCCGGGAGGGAGGTGACTACAAGATTTCGTACCGGCGCCAATGGGAGCGGATTGCGGGCACGCTCAGAGGCTCAGCGCAGAATCCGTGCACGGTTCGCGAGGGCCTGCGCGCGGTAGAGATCGCGTCAGCCGCCCTGGAGTCGCTTCGGTCTCGGTCGACTGTCACTCTTGCACCACCAAAGGACTGCGACGATGGTCGAGTGTCCGATGAAGGTATCGGAGGATGACAAAGTGAGATCCGATCAATCGAGCCATAGAGCTGGCAGATCCAAGGCTGCGGAGCGGCAACCAGCTCGGTTCTTCTCGGTCGTGATACCTGTACTCAACGGTGGTGCGGCTTTTCGACGCTGTCTGTCAGCCCTCGAGAGCTCGTCGTTCGAGGATTGGGAGCTGATTGTCGTCGACGATGGATCGACAGACGGATCAGACAAAGTCGCTCGCGCTGTGGCAGACCGGGTCTTGACCACCTCTGGGCTCGAGGGACCAGCGGCTGCGCGTAATCTTGGCGCTCGGGAGGCCATAGGTCAGTACCTCTTTTTTGTCGACGCCGACTGCAGCGTCCACCCCGACACGCTCGCGATTGCTGCCGAGAGATTTCGAGCGGACCCAAGCCTGGTAGCTCTCTTCGGTTCCTACGATGATCGCCCCACAGCGAGCGGTCTTGTGGCTAGATTCAAGAACCTCCAGCACCACCACGTGCACCAGACTGGCGAAGAGGATGCCGATACATTTTGGGCGGGCTGTGGCTCGATCCGACGCACCAGGTTTCTAAAGTTGAGGGGATTCGACGCCGAACGATTCGAACGTCCGAGTATCGAAGACATCGAGTTGGGTTATCGGATAAGGGCCGGCGGGGACCGAGTCTCGCTGGCCAAGGACGTTCAAGTAACTCACCACAAGGCCTGGACTCTGGGCAGCCTGATCCGCTCCGACCTGTTCGATCGAGGGATTCCTTGGGTACTGCTCCTGAGCCAAGACCGCGGATCCAACTCTGCGCTCAACCTGAGCTGGAGAGGCCGGCTGAGCGCAATCTTGGGTCTGGTCATACCTATCAGTCTGGCCTTTTCCATTATGGACAGGCGGGTCTTTGCTGTCGCCGTTGTCAGCACGGTTGGCCTGGTTCTCCTGAATACGTCGTTTTACCGGTTATTGCTCAAGAGGGGCGGATTCAAGCTGTTGATCTCAGGAGTCTTTCTTCACTGGGTGTATCAAATCGTCTGTGTGCTCGCGTTTCTTCTGGGTAAGATTCAGCACTGGACGACAGGCCCGTCTACCTCCGAAGCCTGAGATCTGCGGGAATTCCACCCAACAGCAGGAGGCCTAGCGTGTAGACCAGCGCTGCGGTCGATATTTGGACCGCTAGCGGCCACGGTGAGGCGATGGTAAGAAGCCACGCTGCCATGATTGCTGCAGATACGATCGGCTTCCAGGAGTGGCTCGAGAAAAGACGAACACCGATTCGCCGACATACCCAAGTCGAAAGCAGAGTAATCACGACTTGCGAGACCAGAGTGGCACTCGCTGCGCCGACGATCCCCCAAAGTGGAATCCACCAGAGATTTAGGGCAACGTTGATGGACGAGGCTATGGCACGGACACGCATGTCGGCTCGAGTCTTGTCGAAGACCAGGAGTATCGTGGCTGCCAACCCGTGAACATAATGAAAACCGACACCGATCAGTAGCAGGCTGAAGGCCTCGGCCCCCGGCTCGAAGTCGGCACCAAACAAGAGAGTCAGAAGTGGACGGGAACAGACCACACCGCCAACGACCAGAGGCAGTGAAACCGCGATCGATGCTTCGAACGCGGCACGAACGATTCGGTTAGCCTCTTTAGCC
>CAJHZD010000023.1_pt1 | contig 12656 bp, 10 predicted proteins | sample 9198941 | NCBI WGS metagenome assembly CAJHZD01 (sample SAMEA7708371, study PRJEB35096) | sediment metagenome | biome: marine neritic benthic zone biome [ENVO:01000025]; feature: sediment [ENVO:00002007]; material: shallow marine sediment [ENVO:03000034] sea grass bed [ENVO_01000059] ...
AGCCAATGGGACACAAACGTGATGTCCGACCTCGAATCCAACACCTCGGCCGCCTTCGCCAGGTAGGTCGGCTCGAGGACATCGTCGGCGTCGAGAGCGCAGATGTAGGGCCCTCCAGTGGATCGAATGCCAAGATTGCGGGCCCCCGGCAGACCGAGATTCTCGGTGTCGATGACTCGAGTGCGCGGCCGCTCCAGACCGCTCAGAACGCTCAGGGTCTCTGCATCGGTCGAGCCGTCGTTGACGATGACGATCTCGAGGCCCTGAAAGCTCTGGGCGAGCACACTGTCGACAGCTTCTTCGATGAAGGCGCCCTGGTCGAAACAGGGGATGACGACCGAGATCTTTGGCGGCGTGGTCATCGGTCCCAGATCAAAACCGCGGTTGGCTGACGATGACAGCGGGCTCGACCATCAATCGATCCATGGCTTCCGGTCCATCTCGACATCCTTTCACAGTGTGCTCCGCCTCTCGAGGCAGAGGCGACGCTCGGATCGAGGCTCAGGCCTCGCCCAAACCAGGATAGTCTGTATAGCCTTTTTCACCTCCACCGTAGAAGGTATCGAAATCGGGCTCATTGAAAGGGCCGTTGGCCGCTAGCCTCGCCGGCCGGTGCAATCGCCGAGGGCGCCACTGGCAGCACGCCATCGTCTTGAAACAGCGAGTGGGAGATCCGCCCACAGTGCCAGAGTTGCAGGAAAATACGCCCACCGCTCGCGTGTACGGCATCGGTGACTGGCTTCCAGCCTTCCACCTGCTGCTCGTTGTGAATACCCGGCGTGTTGGGGTAGCCAATGCCCTGACGCGAGACCTGCGTAGCCTCGGTGATGATCAGACCCGCTGAAGAGCGCTGTCGGTAGTACTCGATCATGATGGAGGTCGGCACGGTGTCGGCGTCGGCACGACAACGGGTCATCGGCGCCATCACGATGCGGTTGGCCAGGTCGTAGGGTCCCAGAGATAGAGATGAAAAGAGATTGCTCATAATCGGCGAAGTCTACAGGACACTTGCGATCAGTTCGGAGGGACGTTTCTTCTCCAGGCGAGCTTCAGGCGCGAATAGTCCTTGGGGCAGATCGATCCCACCCCGGATGTTCGCCGAATGTGGATTCGGTCTCCCGAGGTGCTGGGGCAAAATCAGTTCCCGATTGCGACGAGGTGTCTGCGTGTGCGCCAGAAGAGCACCCCGTCAACTATCGCTGGTGTCGCCAGAGTCTCCTCGGCCAGCGAGTTCCGGGCCAATACTTCGAACTCGCGCCCAGCTTTCAGGACAAAGACATCACCAGTCTCAGCCGTGACGTAAAGACGACCGTCTGCTGCCACCATCGAGGCCGTATAGCCGAGCCCCGCCCGGATCCGCTCTCGATACACCAGCTTGCCGTTGCGAGCCTCGTAGACTGAAAGTACTCCGTTATCGCGACAGACGTAGAGCAAGCCGTCGTAAACCAGCGGGGTCTGCATGTAGGCGCCGTACTTGACGTCGGACCAAGCCACGGCAGAATCGTTTCCCGGTCCAGATCCGGTGAGGTCACCACTCGCGTCGAGCCGGACGGCCCAGACCGGCGCCGGAGCTCCGTGCGCGCTGGTGAGAAAGACCAGACCCTCCCAGACCACAGGTGTCGGAACCGGTATGTCACCACCACCACCCATCCGCCAGAGCTCGGCTCCGGTTGCCAAGTCGTAGCCGCCCATATGTTGGAAGCCGTTGACAATGACCTGTGAACGCTCGGATCCGACATGGACAGTCGGACTGGACCAGGTTGGTACGTCGCTGCGAGGCGTCTTCCAAAGCTCTTTGCCCTTCGTCACGTCGTATGCGGCGATAAAGGATCCTTCTTGAACGTCGGCCTGGATGATCACCATACCGTCGTGGATGACGGGCGAGCTGGCAAAGCCCCACTGCGCCTTGGGGACCTGGAAGAAACCCGAGTCCAGGACCCCGAAATCTTTCTTCCATTGAAGGGTTCCCTCGATGTCGTAGACATAGAGTCCCTCGGATCCGAACATCGCTACGACATGCTGGCCGTCTGTCGCGGGAGTCGAGTTGGCATGTGTCGCCTTGGTGTGCCTTTGAATCTGCGGCACACCCTCATGTGCCAATCGTTTCCAAACCACGGCCCCGGTCGCACGATTTATCGCCAAGACCTCGTAGCGTACGTCGCCCTCTTGCTCCGCCGGAGCGATATCTCCATAGAGCCCCACCCTGAGCGATTGCTCGCTGTCTGTGGCTGCCGTGGTCAGGAAGATCAGCTCGCCGGCTACGACCGGGCTCGAATGACCGAGGCCCGGGATCGAAGTCCTCCAGAGCACATTCGCTTTCGAGGAGAGGTCCCAAGTCGTGGGCGGCGAACCGCTCCCGATTCCGCCTGCGTTGGGGCCACGAAACGAGGGCCACTCAGCCGCTCGAATGGATCCGGCGATCAGTAACGAGCACAGCAAGACAGAGCCAAGAGCTTGCGATCGAGCCAACGACTTTCTCCCCTCGAGATCGGATGACGGAAGTCTATCAACCGGTCGGTCTCGATCGTTCTGGGCTGGTGCCGCTTGAGCTCGAAAGCTGGCGCGGGTCGGCATCTGCCCTGCCTCAATACGCCGCCCTAGCTCGCCACGTGCGCCTGGCAAGGCTATCCTGTCGGCGATGACCACGCCGTCGACACTCAGTCAGCGCGACATCCTGCGGTTCTGGCTGCCGCTGGCATCGACGTGGTTGATGATGGCTTTCGAGGGCCCGTTCCTCGCGGCCCTCATCGCACGACTGCCTGACCCGCGATACAACCTGGCGGCCTACGGCGTAGCTTTCGCCGTGGCCGTGATCATCGAAGCGCCCGTAATCATGATGTTGGGGGCATCCACGGCGCTCGTCGACGGCAGAATCTCATACCTGCGGCTGCGTCGCTTCACCATGGTGCTCAACACCCTGACGACGTTGAGCATGCTTGTCCTCGTGGCCACTCCTGTCTACGGAACGGTCTTTCAAGGATTTATCGGTCTGGAGGAGAGGGTCGCAGAGCTGACCCGCGGAGCTCTGATGATCCTGCTGCCCTGGCCGGCCGCGATCGGATATCGACGTTTTCATCAGGGACTCCTCATCCGCAGTGGCTCGACACGACTCGTGGCGTATGGCACCGGTGTTCGGCTGACCGCCATGACCGCGACGGCTCTCGCTCTCTTCCTCATCGGCCAGCTACCGGGTGCCTGGGTCGGCGCCTGTGCCCTATCCATGGGGGTCCTTGCCGAGGCCGTCGTGGCCCGCCTCCTGGCAAACAGCGAAGTGCGCCGCCTCTCCTCCGCGGATGCACCCCCGGGGACACCCTTGACCTATCGCGACATCTGGAGGTTCTATGTGCCGCTCGCCTGGACCTCGGTCGTCGGCTTGGCCGCCCATCCCATGATTACGTTTTTTATGGGTCATGCCGTCCGCTCCCTCGACTCGCTGGCAGTGCTCCCGGTGATCAACTCCCTCACCTTCATCTTTCGCGCTCTCGGTCTCGCCTACCAGGAAGTCGTAATCACGATGCTCGGTCGCAGCACCTCGAATCGTGGGCCCATTCTCCGCTTTGCGGCCAGCCTCGCTCTTGCCACTTCGGCCGGTCTGGCCCTCATCGTGGCAACACCTCTGTCGACGGTCTGGTTCCGGACCCTCTCGGGTCTCGATGCGGAGCTCTACCGCTTCGCCCTGCTGCCGGCGCGGATTCTGATCCCCTTCCCCGCCCTGTCCGTCTTTCTATCGCTCCAGCGCGGACTCCTGATGCACTCGCGAAATACCCGGCCGATCACTTGGGCCACCGTGGCGGAGATCTCGGGTATCGCCTCCATCCTTACGCTCTTGGTGGTGCGCTTGGACATGGTCGGAGCGGTAGCGGCAGCAGTGGCGTTTCTCGGCGGCCGCTTGCTGGGCAACCTCGTATTGATGCCCTCGTTCAGGCAAGGTGATCCAACGTTGCCGCCACCAGAATGACCCGCGAATCGTTTGTAGAGTGATTCGTCGTGTATTCTTCCCACTCCGCGAGTGAAAGGAGTCCAGTTTGAGCGATTCGACAGTCGAAGAGAGCCGTGGCGCGATCCGCTGGGTCGTCCTAGTACTGATGAGCCTAGTCATCTTCGCCAACTACTACCTCTACGACTGTTTCTCGACGCTCAAGGCGACGCTTCAGACCGACCTCGGAGCCTCATCCACCCAGTGGGGGCTCATCCGGAACTTCTACAACGTCCCGAACACCTTCCTCTTCATGGCTCTTCTGGGGGGGATCTTCCTGGACAAGTTCGGTATCCGCAAGACCGGCTTCGTATTCACGCTGCTCTGCGCGCTGGGCGGAGTCCTGACCGCCTACGGTGTGAGCGACGCTTTCAGGGCCGGCGGATTCGGCTACGGTCTGATGAGCTCGTTCCTGCCCGCCTACTCGCCCGAGCTCAAGATGATGATGCTCGGGAGGCTACTCTTCGGTCTCGGGGCCGAAACCCAGATCGTCATGCTCAACAAGGTCCTGGCCAAGTGGTTCATGGGCAAGGAACTGGCCCTGGCCTTTGGACTCAACCTGGGCTTCGCTCGGGTGGGCAGCGCCCTGGGTATGTCCCTGTCACCGAGGATCGCCGCCCGGTTTGGCTTCGATGCATCGCTGTGGCTCGGCGCGGTGGTCATGATCTCGGGAGTGATCCTCTTCATCATCTACATGTTCATGGACTACAAAGACGAGAAGAGGCGGGGAGCGGAGGACGCCGGTCTACTGGCCGCTGACGAGGAATTTCATATCAACGACGTTCTATCGCTCTTCAAGAACAAGTCCTACCTCTACATCATGCTCCTCTGCGCCACGTTCTACGCCATCGTATTTCCGTTCCAGGACTACCTGGCCGACATGCTCAAGCACAAGTACGGCTACTCCGCCATCGAAGCCGGAGACTTTACATCGCTCATCCCCTGGGGTGCTGCGGTCTTCACCATCATCTTCGGCGCTTTTGTGGATCGCAAGGGCCTCCGAGCCACGCTGATGATCTGCGGCTCCATTCTCCTGGTCGCCTCGCACCTGGGTTTCGCTCTGACCAACATCACCCCCTGGCTGCTGGTGCCGATGTTCGGGATCGCCTTCTCGCTGGTGCCCTCGGCCATGTGGCCGGCCGTAGCGCTGATCGTCGAGGAAAAACGCCTCGGTACCGCCTACGGGCTGATGACCTGGATGCAGAATCTCTGGTGGTGGGCCATGGCACTCATCGCCGGGTGGGTTCTCGACAAGTCGAATCCGCAGGTCACTGTCGAGGCTCTCCAGGCGGGTACCGGCGTCTACGACTACACCATCACCATGTTGACCTTCGCCGCCTTCGGGCTGTTTGCCGTCTTCTTCGCCATCCGCCTCAAGATAACCGATCGCGGCCCCGACTCGCACGGCCTGGAGCTGCCGAGCGCCGAAGCGGCTGCTCTCAACAGGGCGCTGCAGGCTGAACGTCAGTAGCCGATCCGTTGTTAGATTGATCGGTCACGAACTCACGAGCTGTTGACGATGTTCCTCCGGTCAATACTGAGATTTCCCTTCCCGTTACCTTTTAGAAAGATGCTCCGGTGGGTGCATTTGAGGCAGCGACCTCTGATCCCCATGTTCCAAAGAGTCGCAATCGAGCTTCAATCCCACTGCAATCGGGATTGCCATTTTTGTTCTCGCGAGTCTGACACCTCGGGTAAGCGAAAGACCGCCGACGGCGAGAGTGTTCGCCAATCGATGCCTAGCGAAAAGGTCATGACGCTCTTTGATGAGTTGGAATCTTTGGAGTACCAGGGATACATAACGTTCCATCATCTCAGCGAGGCGTTTCTGGACAGTCGCTTGATAGAGATTGCCAGGGAGGCCAAACGCAGGGGAATGAGACCCTATGTCCATACCAACGGGGACGTCTTGAGAGACGATGAACAGCTCTGCGCGGAGACGGCGGACGTCTTTGAATATGTCGTGGTCGGCCTCTATGACTATACGACCGAAGAAGAAAAGATCTCTCAAAAGGCATTTTGGAAGGAGCGACTAGCGGGCACGCGGGTCCTGTTCAGTCTGGCCGAAGATGTCTACGCCCGGACCCACAGCGCCGACAACAGCCAAATGAATGCGTTGGTACGGCGAACCTATCCAACCGCCATTTGTACCGAGCCACAAAAGTACCTGCTGATTCACTACAACGGCGACGTCTGCTGTTGCTGTGAAGACATGTACGGGGAATTATTGAGGTTCAATATCTTCGAGACGAGCATCCGGGAGATCTGGTTCTCCGAGCGACATGCGCAGGTGATCGACGCACTGCTGATGGGTGAGAGGAAGAATTTCGATCTCTGCGCCAAGTGCACCATGGGGCCCAATCTCTATTCAAATGACCCCATGCAAGCAATCAAACACTACGATTCCTGAGCAAATTGGGCCGTGTCGGTGATCTCGTGTCAAAGCTCCCGAAAGAGATCTCGCCGAGGTGCAGGACGCGGCTGCGGTAATCGCCATTTATCAAGACCCGCGATGTCTGATCAGTCGACGACGTCCTCAATCGATCGCATACCGTAGACGGGAGGAATCCCCGAGCGCATCGGGCCGGCGAGGCTGTCACTGTCGACGAGCAGCCTGCCCTCCTCGAGATACACCTCACCGCGCAATTGCTGCGCCCAGTCGATGATGGCGTCGATCGTCGGTACGGCAAGGTCGAGCTCCTGCGCCATCCACTTGGCGATACAGACACCGTAGGAGATATCGTCGGTAAAAAAACGGTGATCGGTATCGATGACCCATCGTCCGTCGGAGTCTTGTCGCATCGGGGGTTTGATGGCCCCGAGCGTCTTCGATGTAACGAAGGACTCTCGGATATCGGTGTTCTCGGATTGGTACGACAGTCTCTCCAGGCCGAGATAGTCGAGCATGTATGGAAACTCGCGCTCGGGAAAGCGCGCGCGAATTCCGTCGCGCACTTTCGAATAATCCTCATCGAGGGCTCGCAGAAGATCGGCCGACCGCTCGTCGAAATCACGATAGAAGTAGGGAATATCCTCTCGGGTCGGCCAGCTCGCGCCGTAGCGTTGATAGAGACCGTAGCAGCGCGACGGATGGATGATCTGGTTGTCGACCGATAGCGTCAATGACAAGAAGCTATCTGAGAGCTCGAAGGGTCCTTTGCCAAGCCCGTCCTCACAGATCGCCGAGAAGAAGACCGCGTCGAGCTCGTCGAATCGTTCACGTGGAGATACCGCCGCTACGTTGACCTCCTTACAGCCGTATGTCACCCCTGTGCTGCCATACTCGCGGACTCTGCAAATCCAGGGTATGAGTCCGACGGCAAACGTGACCACGGAGCCGAGACCGAATTTCTCTACAATCTCTGAAACCATCCAGTTGAACCCGGCCTGACCATAGATCGTCCCGACTGCCACCTCGGGTGCTGGTCGCAGATGGGGCGCAATCTGATGCAGCGCCGTTCGGTACGAGCTCACCGGCATGCACAGCACGACGATGTCGGTCTGCGGAATGACCTCAGAAGGATCGGCCGAGACCCGAGACAGAGTCCCTTCGAACGTATCCTCGACCTCTTCGTCGATCGACTGCAGCTCCAGCCGGATCCGATCCGACCATCGCTGTGGCTGTCGGGTGAGTAGCTGCACCTCGTGACCGGCGCCTGACAGGAACGGCACGAGCACATGGGCGCTGGCACCTCCTCCGACAATCGTGACTACTCTCTTGTTTCGATAATTCAAGGTTCGCTCCGGTAGTGCCGAGCTCGAGATCCCAAGCCAGACTACTGTCTAGGGCGGCCCGACTTCACTCTTTTTTTGGTTGCTGGCTCAGGTCGTCGTCTCGATTTCGAGGCTCGATGATTGCAACTGGACCGTATAGCAAAAGATCTGCACTGTCCAAGGTCGGCGATTGGACCCGATCCCGGGCCAACGCAACGGGCACCCTTTGAGGAGTATTCTTCTCGGCACGAGTTGGACTTGAGCCGAATTGATTGAGGGGAGATCACCATGCGCGGATTGAAAGAGAAGAGAGTGCTGATCACCGGTGGTGCCAGCGGTATCGGTGCGGCCACCGCAGAGAGATTCTCGAGTGAAGGGAGTCAGGTTTGCATTCTGGATCGAGAACCAGTCTCTTCGCGCCTCGATGGGTTGGCCGGGGCCTTCCACGCCGACGTCTCGGATCGAGCCCAAGTACAAGCCGCCTTCGATAGCGCCCTAGAGGCCATGGGAAGAGTGGATGTGGTGATCAATAACGCCGGGATCAGTCTTCGACATGCTTTCCTGGAGATCACACCCCAGGATTGGGACCGCGTTCTGTCGACCAATCTGACCGGGGTCTTCTTCGTCTCTCAGATTGCAGCTCGACACATGATGCAGGGTTCTGGAGGAGTCATTCTCAACACCGCTTCGACGGCCGGCTTCACCGGATACCCTCTCTATGCCGACTACAACGCCAGCAAAGCCGGTGTCATCGAGTTGACTCGATCCATGGCGTTGGAGCTGGCACCCAAGGTCAGAGTCAACGCGGTTGCCCCGGGCTATGTTCTGACACCGATGCAGCGAGCCGAGTACAGCGATGAGATGATCGCAGCCGTCAACCGCAAGATCCCCCTCGGCCGTCACGCCGAGCCCTCCGAGATCGCGGCGCTGTTTGCCTTTCTGGCCTCCGATGACGCCGCCTTCATCAATGGCCAGGTCTTCACCATCGATGGCGCCGAAACAGCGGGTGGGCTTGCCAGTGGCCTGTGAGTGATTTCAACACCTGGGAAGCGGCCTACGGCGCCTTCTACGGCAGGTGCACTCGCATGCCCTTCTGCACCCCGCTGGAGTCGCCCGAGATCACCGAACAGATCGACAACTTCTCTTTGATGCTGTCGACCTGGAGGCGGGCCACCTCGTTCATGCTTTCGTCGAGGACCTCGCCGGTTTCCGGGTCGCGGATGACATCCACATCGCCCACGACAAATGTTTGACCCGGCGAGACACCTTCACGGCTGCCCCGATTTACGTATACCTTTCCATCTTTTGCCAAAGCGACGGTACCTGTCCATGGAATCGAAGGCAGCTGCGTCAACATCCATTCGACGCTATCGGAGACGGCAGATTCGACCGCCTTTCCTACATTTTCGTTCTGGTGAACACCGGCGTTGGCTCCCCAACTGGATCCGCTATAGCCGAACCGGGCTCCCTTGCGATCCGACTCTCCGACCACGCTGCTGGTGGCGACGATCTGACCGGTGGTTGAATCCACGATGTAGATCGTGGCGTTGATCTCGGCCGTGTCCTTTTTTCCGCCGACCCGGAAACCCTTGATTCGCACACCGCCACGGCCGCCCGTGGTCGAGTCTTGAACATGGGTGATGGCACCTTTGACAAGCAGCTGCGCGGGTGTCATCTGTCCGGTGACCGGGGTCTTAGCGCCTTGAGCGGTCGCTCCTGACGCCGCTAAATCTTGCTCGGCCAAAGCCTCGCCGCGCATGTCGGTCTCTCCGAGAACAATAAACTGACCAGTCTGATGGAGCATGTCGGTCATCACCGTGCCCCAAGCGTCACCGAGATCCCAGTATCCCCTCCAACCGGCTCGATTCTCGAATTTGCTGACGCTGATCGTGTACCGCAGGCCACCCTCCTGGGCATACGCCGGCACACCCGAAAGGATGATGGCAAGACAGACAACTAGAGATAGAATCGACACGGTCTTCATGATTGTTCCCTCCTAATCTGGGTCTCAGTAGCCAGAAAATAGCACTAAAACCAGTCTTGGCGAAAATTCAGAGCTTGTCCGCCGGATCGAGGCCGACGAGTCGGCGCCAGAGCATCTCTTGAAAGCCGCTGATTCCGCGGATCCTGCCAGCCCCGCGGACCATTCGCATCGGTGATGTACACTCCGGTCTCGACAAGATCACACATCTGTTCGGGTCAGGCCGACGGTATTTCGCCACTTACCGGAGGCCTCGCGCCCCGGGTCACGGTGAGGAGGAGTCAGTGTGGGAGGCGGCCTCGGCCCTGAAATGAAGCGAGAGAATCAAGGTCGGCGCGACAGAGCCATGCAGGCTAAAGGCCTCACGACTCTATGGTTGGCCCTGGGTATGGTGATGGGCTCGCCAGCCGACACCAGAGCGCGTGCACATGTCGACGAAGTCGAAACCTCGCCGACTCCGATTTTCGACTATGAACGAGCCCCGATTCCGTTCAAGAACCGATTGCTGGACGAAGAGGAGACCTCTCTGTATCGAGTCCGCTACGTCCGTTTCCCTTCCATTGGCGACAACGGTCAAACGGACAATCTGGTACGGGGGAAGTACTACGAAAGCAAGCTACCGGGGCCGAAGCCGTTGGTTATCGTACTGCCGATTTGGAGCCGCCACGTCTATCCCCCGGAAAAGATGACGGCGCATTTCACCAAGCGCAGCAGCGGCCGCGTCAACGTGTTTCTCATGCAGGGCGATTTTGATCTCATCGAATGGAAGGCTTTTGCCGCCGCTGCCGATGAGACGGAATATTTGAAGATCTTCGAGCAGGGAGCGCAACGCGAATGGGTCACGATCACCGATATCCGCCGCACGATCGATTGGGCTGAGCAGCGAGACGAGACCGATCCGGGCCGCGTCGGTCTGCTCGGATTTAGTCACGGAGCCATCGTGGCTTCGGCCGCTGCCGTGCAGGAGCCCCGTCTGGCAGCGACGGTATTGGTCATGGGGAGTGCCCTGGCTCATCAGGTGATTGCGCAATGTCCTCTGGAGCGAAGCGTTGTGGCCCGGGAGAAGGCCAGCTCGGATTTCGGTTGGAGCCGCGACGAACTTCAAGAGCGCCTCGAGCCGATCTTCCTGCCCCTCGATCCAGCCAGCTATCCGGGCAGAGTAGACCCGAGCCGAGTCCTGATCGTGGAAGCCAAGCGTGACGAATGTATGCCCGCCAACGGTCGACTGGCCCTGTGGGAGGCCATGGGCCGACCCGAGCGCCTGCAGCTCAACTTCGGGCACAAGCAGGCATTCTTAGCCATGACTCCTGTTGGTCTCAACTGGCTGCGGCACAAAATCTGGAGATTCTTCAGCCAGACACTCGAGGTGGAATAGCGGCAGACATAGGCGCTAGCACCCGGCGCTACCTTGAATCTCCGAATGGGGAGCCTGGTTTGGCGGAGTAGAAGGTTCAACCCACGATCGAAAACCCACCATCAACGACGATCGTCTGCCCGCGTATCGCTGCCGACTCGGGGAGACAGAGAAGATAGGCGACGTCGGCCACCTCTTCCGCACGGATCTCCCTTCCCAGCAGTGATCGCGAACGAAACTCATCGACGAGTTGGTCCCGATTCGGGAAGTGCTGGATCGCATCGGTATCGACCAAACCGGCCGAGATCGTATTGACCGAGACACCCGACGGCGCTAGCTCGAGACTCAGAGAGCGCACCAGAGATTCGAGTGCGGCCTTCGAGGCGCCGATATACGAGTAGTTTGGAAAGGCGCGGGCGGCTCCGAGGCTCGACAAGACCAGCACTCTCGAGCCCTCGACCAGGAGATCCTTGCCCTGCTGCACGACGTGATTCAGCGACAGGGCGTTGGTCTCCAGACACCAGCGCCAGTCTTTCGTGGTCATCTCGAGCACAGGTTTCAAGACGCCGCTGGCGGCATTGTGTATCAGGAAATCCAGCCGATCAAAATGTTCTCGGACCGCGGAAAACATCTCCTCGACCGACGACGGGTTCTTGACGTCCCCCCGAGCCGCAAAAGCTTCGACTCCGATCTGCCGCATCTCCTCGCAGACCGATCGAGCCTCGTCTGCGCTGACGAAGTAGTTAACGCCCACATTGCAGCCTGCCCGTGCAAGACGAAGACCGATCGCCTTGCCGATGCCGCGGGAACCGCCCGTGACGAGTGCATTCTTGCCTTCGAGCGAACCGGCCATGGATTTCCTATCGTATCGGAACCGCCCTAGACCCCGTAGCGATGACAAGCGATTTTCTACTCAACTAGAGATCTTTGCCAAAGCTGTGGAATATTCCATATCGGACCCGAAACCGGGTGGCTAGCTTGGAGGGTGATGATTCGACATCGAGCGACCTATGCCCAGAACCTCTCGGTTCTGCAGGCAAGCTTGGCGATTTCTCTCGCCCTGATGCTGTCGGTCCCGGTCCACGCCCAGCCACCGACCTTTCAGCATGTCGTCATCGACGCCACAAACCCGACTGATCCCCACTGCAAAACCCTGGGCGACATCGACGGCGACGGGTTTCTCGACGCTCTCGCCGCCAGCTCCTCGGGCGGCGGCATGTTCTGGTACGAGTATCCCGGCTGGGGTGAGCACCCGATCCGTCCGACCGGCTCCTGGACCACCGACATGCAGGTGGGCGATATCGACAACGACGGAGATCTCGATGTTGTCATCCCCAACGGCAGCGGACTCCAGTGGTACGAGAATCCCAGGCCGCTGGGCGATCCGAGGACAGACGTTTGGACCGAGCATCTGATCGGCACAGACGGGGCGAACAACCACGACGTCGAGGTCGGCGATGTCGACGTCGATGGGGCACTGGATGTGGTCACCCGCAAGAAACAGGGGGGTGTGACCTATCTGTGGAGACAGATCAGTCCGACCGCGTGGACTCAGATCACCGTCAGCAACACCGATGGTGAAGGTACCGCCCTCGCCGATCTCGACCAGGATGGCGATCTCGATGTGGTGC
>CAJHZD010000226.1_pt1 | contig 12554 bp, 4 predicted proteins | sample 9198941 | NCBI WGS metagenome assembly CAJHZD01 (sample SAMEA7708371, study PRJEB35096) | sediment metagenome | biome: marine neritic benthic zone biome [ENVO:01000025]; feature: sediment [ENVO:00002007]; material: shallow marine sediment [ENVO:03000034] sea grass bed [ENVO_01000059] ...
CATTGTTGACCAGCGCATTGAATGCGGGCGCCAGAAAATCCGCAAACTGCATTTCAGCGATCGGACGCAGACCCATCAGCGCAGAGCCGACAGCGCATCCGATGATCGCCGACTCTGCAAGGGGAGTATTGAGGCAACGTTGATCTCCGAACTTCTTGGCCAGCCCCCGAGTGACGCCGAATGCCCCACCATAGCGCCCGCCGACATCCTCCCCGAGAACGTAGACATCCTCCGACTCGGACATCATCTCCGAGATGGCGGTCCGGACCGCTTCGTCATAGGACATCATCCGTGTCGATTCGACTTCGAGACTCTCTGACTCGGGTAGAGAGTTTGGCGCAAAGACGCTGTTGCGATACGAGGTCGAGGTAGGCCACCGCGCTGCCGCCACTTGGGTCGCTGCGGCTTTTACTTCTTCGTCGACCTCTCTGCGCAGCTCTACCTGGTCGGCTTTCGAGATGACATTGTCGAGCTCGAGCTTGGTCTCGTAGAGGTCAATCGGGTCCAGTTTCTCCCACTCGAGCCTCTCGGACTCGATCTCGTAGCCGGGAATCTTGGCCTCACGACTCCCGTGAAAACGATCGTCGTCATGATGCGCATGACCCGACCGACGGTACGAGACCAACTCGATCAGTGTCGGTCCAAGACCCTGCCTCGCCCGCTCGGCGGCCCAAGTCACACCTGCCGCTACTTCGTCCGGATCGTTACCAAACAGGGTAACTCCTGGGATGCCGTATCCTGGTGCCTTCAAGGCAAAGCGTCTCGAAGCCGTCTGCTGACGGACATGAGTGCCAAGAGCCCACTGGTTGTTCTCGACGATAAACACGAGGTTGAGACTCTCTACCGAAGCGAAATTGATGGCCTCATGCCACTCTCCGAGGCTCGATCCCCCGTCGCCGATAAAGCTCACACAGACGCGATCCTCCTGCCGTAGCTTGAAGGCGTAGGCTATTCCCAAAAGAGTCTGCGTGGCTACCGCCAGCGGTGCGGCCGGGGGTAACACTCCACGATGGATGTCTCCGGAATGAAGATCGCGACCGGCTACCGGCGTTCCCTCTTTGCCCGCCTGAACAAGCATCGGATGCAGCGGATCAGGCATGAACATCAGCAACGCACCGAGATCTCGAATCAGAGGGCTGATGAAATCTCCTCGATAGGTCTCGCCCTGCCCAAACTCGGGAAACTTCCGCAGACGAAGAGCCGAGCCTACGATCGCCTCTTGTCCGGTCGATCGAAACCCTTTCTGAGGGGACGGGTAACCCTCCCAGGCGAGACTCTTGCTGTCAAACGCCTGCTTCAAGTAGGTATCGACCGCCCTGGTCAGCAACATCGTGCGGTACATCAGTCGGCGCTCCTGCGCCGAAAACGAAGACTTGATACGCCTACGTTCGAAAAAGCCTCGAACCAGTAGCTCGAGATCTTCGCGACCGCGGCTTACGGCCTCGCGATGAGAAAGACCTGGGAACAGAGTCTCGTCTCCGAAATCGGTTCCAGTCCGGCTGCGGGCTTGAATTCTCTTGAGAAGTGCGCTCTCGAGCTCGTCTTCCGTCGATACCTGGGGAAGGTCGCGAATCAGAAAGGGAGCGTCCAGGCTCAAGAAGGCATGCAATTCTTCCAACAGATGCTTTGACAGCACTGTCGAGGAGGACTCTCCTGACTCGCTCATGCGGCCGGTAGTATACCGCCGACTGGCCTGCCTGGAGCTTCCGGTCTAGTAGTCTGGCCGGGGGTAGGATGCGGGAGAAACACCATCGAGCTCGGGAACGACGGAAGACCCGATCCCTACTGCTCTGTCGCGCCGTGAACCAGGGATTAGAAGATTGGCCGGCAGAGAGCAGGGATCGGGTCTTCTGTCGTTGAGGTCTCCAGGTTACTGCGGTGACGTCGCGGGGTTTGCCTCGCTCGAGACGATCTCTTCCACGGGATGGACCAACTGCTTGCTGACCGTCGACGCCCGCCAGATTCCACGCAGCCAACTCGCAATTCCCTCGACCAGGATGCTGATATACGGCAAAACCAGCAGGGTCAAGATCGCAGAGGACATCAAACCACCCATCACTGTCCGTGCCAGGGGGTAGTAAAAAATTCCTGCGGTATTGGGTCCCCGCAGGGCCAGCGGCAGGAGCCCGATGATCGTCGTAGCAGCAGTCATCAGAATCGGTCGAAGTCGATCGCGTCCAGCCTGCAACACCGCCTCGTCGCGCGGCATGCCACCACGCCGCAGCTGATTCATGTGATCGAGTAGAACGATACCGTTATTAACAACGATTCCCATGAGAATCAGAATGCCTATCTGACCCATCAAGTTGAATGGAGTGCGGGTGGCTGCCAACAGCCAGGCTACGCCGGGGAGCGCAAATGGAATCGAGAACAAGATAGCAAATGGCTGAGCTAGCGACTCGAACAATGAAGCCATCACCAGGTATACCAATACGAGGGCGAGCAGGAAGTTGACCCCCATCTGACTATCCTGGTCCTGCTGCTCGATGATCCGGTCGCCCCATCCCCAGGAGTATCCGGGTGGAAGGTCGAACGAGTCCATGAGCGCAGCGATGTCTTCCTTACCCTCTTCCCAGTCTTCCCCTTCGTAGGTTCCCCGAACTGCGACTCGCACTTTGCGATTCTCGCGAACGATTTCTCGAGGTCGGGGCACGATCTCGAATTTGGCGATGTCACCCAGTTGAAAGGGTCGACCGTTGTCTCCCCCCCCGACCTGAATCTTCTTCAAGTCATCCAGATTCTCTCGATCCTCGAGGCGCAGGGCCAACCAGGTATCCACCTCGCGCTCGCCGGTGTTGAACCGGGGCAGTCGCATCGACCCCAAGGAAAACGAAAAGATGTCGGCGATGTCTTGCGCCGTGAGGCCTAGTCGTTGAGCCTTTTCGCGATCGACGGTGACACGGATCTCCCGCTGAGAGTCACGAAACGAGGTCCGCACGTCCTGTACGCCGCCAACGGTTTCGATGCGACGCTCCGCCTCTTCCGCCAGCCGATCGAGCGTGGTCGTATCCTGACCAAAGAATTTCACGGCAAAGTACGTGCTGTCGCCGCCATCCTCGGTGTCGTTGTCAAAAAAGACCTCGGCTCCAGCAATCTGCGGCAAAGCCTCCCGGATCTCTTCCCGAAGGTCCTTGATCTCGTCATCGGTCAAGTCTTCGCGTGACAAGTTGAGAACCGTAGCTGCCTCGTTCTCCAAGTAATAGCTGTAGATGGAGTCGATAAAGAACCGCTCGCGGCTTCTGTCTAGCACTGCTTCGACGACATCGACGGCATCCTCGGCATCCGACTTGTAGGTAAAGTCGCTGAACTCGTACTTTAGAAATAGACGCTTGTTTACCGTACCGGAGAAGATCGGCGTCTCGATCATGCCGGCAAAGAAGGGCAAGAGGCCCACGGCCAAGATCGTGATCAGGATGCCAAAGGTCTTGACTCTGTGTCGTAGCGTCCAGGCCAACATGTCGGCATAACGGTTCTCCATCCAATTGATCGACTTCACAGGCTTGGGCCGCTTCTTGCCCAAAAAGTGCGCCGACATCAACGGAATAAGGGTCAAGGACGAGAACAGGGAGCAACCCATCGCGATGGCGATGGCGATACCGATCTCTCCCAGCCAGGTAGTCAGTTCGACCTTTGCACCCACGATCAGGGGCAGAAAGACGATGAGCGTGGTCAGGGTAGACGCTGAAACCGCCACCGCTACCTGTCGTGCCCCGATCAGGGCGGCCTTGTTTCGATCTTTTTCCACGCGATGAGTCCGATCGATCGACTCGAGAACCACGACCGCATTGTCGACCAGCATTCCAACCGCCAACATGAGCCCCATCATCGACAGAATGTTGAGGCTCTTTCCCATAAAGAACAGGACGCAACAGGCGGCAATGATCGAGAACGGTATGGACAGCGCCACGATCGTGGTCGAATCGAGCCGGCGGAGGAAGAAGTAGAGGCTCAATACAGCCAACAGGGCGCCGATAAAGCCGGCTCTGAGCAAGCCGTTTAGCCCACCCGTGATCTCATCGGCCTGGTTTTCCCATACAAAAAGTGTGATTCCCTGAAGTAGCGGGTCGGAGTTGATATCGCTCTCCATCACCGACATCACCCGACGAACGACGTCCACCGTGTTGGCCGTCGACTCTTTGTATACATTCAAGGCGATCGCGAACTGCAGATCGAGGTGGCGGCCGTGTCTGTAGGGTGGCTCCTCGTAGCTCAGCTCTGCAATATCCAGAAGTCTGAGGCCCTGAGTATTGATCTGGAGCTCTCCGATCTCCTGCACGGTTTTGAACTCACCCAGACTGCGGGCTGAGAACCGGAGGCCTCCGTGTTCGATCTGGCCCAAGACCAGATTGGTCGATGCCCCCTGGAGGACCTGCATCAGAGCACCAACGTCTACGTTGTGCGCTTTGACCCGATCCAAGATCAGATCGATTCGAATCTCGCGGGGAGCTACACCATCGAGGTCGACTCGCGCAACACCGGGCACCCGACGGATGCGATTTAGAATCCTGGCTTCGATCAGGTCGTAACTCTCCGACAAATCGACACCCTGGGCCGAGACGCGGGCCTGAACAACAGGAATATCGTTTGTGTTGAAAGAAGAAATCACGATATCGCCAATTCCGGCCGGTAACTCCGGTTTGACCTGATCGATCTTCTCGCTCACCTGCATGCGAGCGATGTCGAGCTTGTTGCCCCAGTCGAACTCCAGAGTGAACTCGGCCAGATCTGCGGTTGCCGTGCCGTTGAGGGTCTTGATCCCGCTCAGAGTCGACAAGACCTCTTCTACGGGCTTTACGATCTCGCGCTCGACCTCTTTCGGATTCGAGCTCGGATAGGGAATTTCTATCCCGATGTAGGGAACATCGACCTCGGGCAGATAGGCCAAAGGAAGGCGACTGATCGATATGCCACCGAGGATCAGGACCGTGATCAGGAGCATCGCGGTCGTGATAGGCCGGGTGACTGCCAGACGCGGAAGGCTCATCAAGTCACCTCACTGATGGGCTCGATCGCGACCGCCTCGGACGGAGGTACCGGTTCCTGCAATTGCAGAGTGTCGGTGATGGCGTCCGGAGTGCGATCCATCAGAGAGTAGACGACAGGAATAACCACCAGTGTCAGCAGCGTGGCGACCGAGAGACCCCCTATCACCGTGATCGCGAGTGGGGCCCTGAGCTCGGCTCCCTCGCCAAGACCGATCGCCATCGGCAGGAGTCCGAGAATCGTGGTCGCAGACGTCATCAAGATCGGCCGAAGTCGATCGCTGCCGGCCGCGATCAGTGCCTCGGTGCGGTTCATTCCTGCCCGTCGGCGCTGGTTGATCGCATCGACAAGGACGATGGCGTTGTTGACAACGATACCCGCCAGCATCACAGCTCCGATCATCGCGACGATGTTGATCGTGCGACCGGTGAGAGCCAACGCGAGAACCACTCCGATCGCGCCCAATGGCAATGTGAAAATGATGATGAAAGGATGCAAGAACGACTCGAACTGAGAAGCCATGACCAGGTAAACCAGAAAGACAGCCAGCGCCAGTGCCATCCCGAGCGACCGGACTGCCTCAGCCCGCTCCTCCTCTTGACCGCTCAATGCTGCGGTCACACCTGCCGGGTAGACCTGATCGGCAAGAACGGACTTGACATCGGCTGCGACAGCACCCATATCCCGATCAGCAATGTTGGCGGAGATCACGGCAGTGCGCTTTTGACCGATCCTTCGAACTTCGCTCGGCCCTTCTGCGAGATTTACGGTTGCAACCGATTTCAGATAGATCGGGACGTTATTGTGTTGTCCGACGATGAAATCCTTGACGTCGTCGACGGAGGCGTCGCCGATCTCAACCGATCGCACTACGATATCGATCTCCCGATCACCCTCGGTAAACCGAGTCGCCACTTCACCCTGAACTTTGTTTCTCAGCGTGTCGGACACCTGGCCGAGATTGAGTCCGAGCTGCGCCAACTGGTTACGATCGAAGATGATCTGAAGCTCGGGATTCCCCAGCTCAGCCGTCGACTTGACGTCGACTAAGCCCGGAATCATCTCAATCTCATCCTTGAGCGCCCCTGCGACTTCGTGCAGCTCATGGAGATCGTCGCTATAGACCTCGACTTCGATCGGAGTGCGAAAGCTGAAGAAAGTCGGTCTCTCGAACTTGAATCGGGATAGATCGGATATCTCTAGTCGCTCTCGGAGCGACCGAATCACTGCGCTCTCCTGCTCGGTCGCCGTGCCATCGGCCATTTGAACCGAGATTCGTCCCGAGTTCTCACCTTCGGTGCCGGTGTTTGTAAGCGCGAGACCTCTGCCTCCCGCGATTGTCGACCGCGATCTGACAAGTCGGTTGTCCTCGAGAACAGCGTCGACGTCGGCCAGGTAGCGATCGGTAACCTCGATCGGAGTGCCTTCGGGAAGTTCGATCAGGAAGCTGAACTCACCTTGCGAAAACTGCGGAATCAGGTCGAAGCCGAGTCTCGGAATCAACCAAACCGATCCGGCGAGCATACCGATTGCCAAGACAAGCACCGCCAACCTCGCCTTCAGAGCTCCTCGGAGAATCGCCGGATAGGCACTGGAGAGATGACCCATCGCGCCATCGAACCCCACGGTCAGAGGCTTCGTGATGATCGCCAGGCCCGTGCCGATACGCCGCGCTACCCAGCGCAGCCCTCTCACGGAGGCGGTTGGAGCGGCCACAAAGATGAACCGGAAGGCCCCTCTGACTCTTCCGCCTGTGGCCCGCCGCGTCTCGATCGACCGGCCCAGATCGGATACACCTTCCGACAGCGCAGCCATCATCGGGATGAGAGTCAAGGCCACGCCTAGGGATGCGAGCAGTGCGAAGGAGACTGTCAGAGCCATGTCTCGAAACAGTTGTGCCGATATTCCCTGAAGAAAGACGACTGGAAGAAATACCGCGACTGTCGTCAGGGTCGACGCCGCAACGGCTCGACCCACCTCGGAGGCCCCCTTGAGAGCCGATTGAAAGGCCGATTCACCTGCCTCGCGATGCTTGAAGATCGATTCCAGAACCACGATCGCGTTGTCGACCAGCATGCCGACGCCCAAGGCGAGGCCACCCAAGGACATGATGTTGAGGGTGGTGCCCGTCCGGTACATCAAGAAGAAGGTCGTGACGACCGAGATGGGAATCGAGACACCGATAATCAGTGTGCTGCGCAGATCTTTGAGGAAGAACAACAGGACGATCGTTGCTATGAGTCCGCCGATAACCGCGTTGCTCATGACCTCGCGAATCGATGCTTGGATAAACTCCGATTGATCGACGCCCGTGACGACCGAGATACCTTCAGGTAGCTCCTCTGAGACTGACTCCAATCGCCGCTGAACCGCCTTGGCCACCTGAACAGTGTTTGCATCACCCTCTTTGTATAGAGCGAGTTCTACCGCTTCGTCGCCGCCATATCTCGTGATGACCTCACGATGCTTGTGACCCCTTCGCACTTCGGCGACATCCGAGATTCTGACCGTACGACCATCTACTGTCAGTAGGGCGGTTTCGCGAATATCGTCGAGATTGAGAAACTCATTGTTGGATCGTACGAGGTACCGTGCCTCTTCCTCGTAGAGACTGCCCCCTGCTTGATTGACATTCTCCCGCAGCAGCCGATCATTGACCTCCTGGATGCTCAGTCCGATCAGGGCCAACTTACCCTCATCGACTTTGACCTGGATCTCCTCTTCGAAACCGCCGTTCACCTTGATTGCAGCGACCCCTTCGGTCGATTCCAAATCTTTCTTGAGGACTTCCTCGGCTACATATCGAAGCTGATACAGGTCGTCTCCACCGGTCAGGTAGAGCCTGAGAATCGGGTCGTTTGCGGGATCGAATCGGAGCAAGATCGGCTTCTCCGCTTCTCTCGGCAACCGAACGAGATCGAGCTTCTGTCGAACGTCCAACGAGGCGAAGTCCATGTTTCGCCCCCACTCGAACTCGAGAGTTACCTGCGAGAGACCGGGTCTGGACACCGAAGTCATCCGTTTTACACCCGAAACAACACCGACCACTTCTTCGATCGGCCTAGAGACCAAGGACTCCATCTCCGCCGGAGCGGCACCCGGAAGTTTGGTCTCGACCGTAAGGCTCGGGTAGGAGAGATCGGGCAGGAGGTTGACCGACAACCGGCCGAAGGCCACGACACCAAAAAGAACCAGAGCGACAGCAACCATCGACACGGTCACTCGCCGGCGGAGGGAAAACTCAATCAGTCGCATAGAAGTTCGCCTCGCCTAGCTTGCGCCCTGTGCGGTCAGGATCTTGACCGGCGTGCCATCCTTCAAACCGCCCTGACCCGCCACGATGACCGAGTCTCCCGCCTCGACGCCACTAAGCGCCTCGATCTGGTCGCCTTCTTCGAGTCCTAGCCGAACGACCCGTTTCTGAGCCGCACCACCATCTGCCACGAACACATGAGCCTTCTGAAGCTCACGAACCACCGCTTCCCTGGGTAACAACAGCGCTCCATTGCGGGTCTCGCGCACGATGTCTACAGTGACAAAGCTACCGGGTCTTACTCCAGCGGGCGGCGCGGAAGCCTCGATCGTGATCTTGACCGTTCCCGTGGCGGTGTCGACGATCGGGCTGATCTGCCGAATTTCGCCGTCGAAAACGACAGACTCGTCGGCGTTGAGTCTCATTCGAACGTTCCGTCCCTCGACCAAGCCCAGAACGTCTTTCTCCGGCAGGTAGATCCGCGTAATCAGCGGATCGAAGTCGGTGATCTGGAAGAGCTCATCTCCAGGTCGGACATGCTGTCCCACTTGGGTCATCCGTTTTGTGACAAGACCGTCGAAGGGTGCACGAAAGGTAGTCTTCTCCATCGCCCATTGCGCCTCGGCCAGTTCTTGATTCGCGATCCCATAGTCGATGTTCAGAGTGTCGAATTCCTCCTGGCTGATGAGCTCTTTCTCGACGAGATCGCGAGCTCGCTCGAAGGCGGTCTTTGCATTCGAAATTCTGAGCTCGGCCTTCTTGAGCTCTATCTCTTCGTCGTCTCGAACGAGGGTCGCAAGCTCCTGCCCCTTCCTTACATAGTCACCTTCATCGACCTTGAGAGACCGGACCCGACCCTCGACTTCGGATAGGACATTCACTTCGAACTCGGCCACCAGATTCGCGGTCGAGCTGATGTATGCCGACACCGCCCCCGGCTCGACCAGCGCTATCTCTACAGGGATCGGTACTTTTTCATCTGAATCGCCCTCTTTCGATTCGTCGTTGCTACCGACGGTCTCGGGATCTGATGATGATTCACTCGTAGCATCCTGATTCGGAGCCCCGTTCGCCTTGGCTGCGCCCAGATTCATGACCACCAAAGCTCCTCCTACGACAATCAATACCCCAGCGAGTATCGAAAAGAGCCTGAATTTTCGGCTGTGTGATCCAGAACGATTGGAATCTGTTTCGCGATCCTGCATATCACTCTCCCTGAAAGTACGAACTCGTATCCGAGTAGAGGTTCGTGTTCTGTCTCTAGTTCCTACGATCCTTGTTTGGCGTTTGTTTCACTGACGATCGGCTGCAGTCTTCATCCCGCCTTCGACGCCGCTATGAGAAGCGCTTGATTGACTCCGTCACCCTCTATGCAGCATCCTTTCCGCATGAGACATCTGGTTGCGTGTTCAGATTGCAAACGTCAGTACGACGCGGGCAAGCTGAGTGTGAATGCCCAATTTCACTGTATTTGCGGCCAGATCCTCCGGGTTCCGCGACCCGAACCACACGACGCAGCAGTCGTTCGATGCTCGTCATGTGGCGGGCCACGCCAAGAGGGCTCACCCATTTGCGGGTTTTGTAGTGCCGACTTCACCCTGCACGAGCGCGATCTGCACACAATCTGTCCAGGTTGCATGACGCGTGTCAGCGATCGAGCCAGGTTCTGCCATCACTGCGCCTGCCCACTCCTACCGGCGGATACCGCGGGTGAGCCGACCGACTATCACTGCCCGAGTTGTGGAGACTCGGCATCCCTGATGAGCCGAAACATCGAAATTGCCGAGATCGCAATCCTGGAATGTCCTAGTTGTGCGGGCCTCTGGGTCGGCGCCGACGAGTTTTCGTTGCTCAAGGAACGATCGAGAACGATCTCGTTTCCGATGGACGCCGACGACAGCCCGGACGTCGACCGACCACCAACCCGACTCGAAACTCAGGGGGGACCTTTGTACCGGCCCTGTCCGAGGTGCGGCAAGCTCATGAATCGACGCAACTACGGTCGCAGAAGCGGAGTGATCATTGATAGTTGTCGAGCTCATGGAGTCTGGTTCGATGCTCATGAGCTCGATGGAGTCTTACGCTGGATTCGATCGGGCGGTGAAGCCTCCGCCTACCGTCGGGAACAAGAGGAAAGAACCGAGGAAAAGCGCCAGGCGGACTTGAAACGATTGACCGAATCCGCGGATCGAGGCTGGTCTGAGCCGGCAAATAGAGGGACCGCCCTGGGAGATCTGCTTGAGTGGTTGACTGGGAATCTGGGACTCTAAACCGACATCGTTTGATCCAAAGATCCCGATACGCGTGCATGCTAGGATCTTCGAGGCCCACCCATCGAGAACCAATACCGAGGTTCGACACCGCCCTTGGCTTACCGGATATCGAGACTTAGACCTTTCGAATGATCGAGGCGCCCGCACTTCTTCGATCCTACGTTCAGGGGATTCGGCAACTGAGCGGTGCAATCTCGTCGACTCTCTACGTGCCCGCCCTACCCGGGGGCCTCTTTCGCCCACTCCTGATTCACGATGGAGACGCCCCTCCCTTACCGGAGATGATCGATCTGGAGGCCGCCGAGAATTTCGCTCACGCCATCGACGCCCGTAGCCACACCGACCCGGAAACCGACGAGCCTCTGACCTTCGTCGCCAGTCAAACATCCGACTGTGGATTGATCCCATTGCCAGGTGTCCCAACACCCTGGGAGCGCAGCCTGACGGACTTGCGGGGTGAAGGCCGCAGGCGTCGAGATGTCGAGCCCACAGCAGAAAACGGGGCCATGGCTGCCTGGATAGGCCTGCGGTTTCCACCAGGCGAGGGATCCGTTCTGGAGCATCTCGCGAGCATCCATCTGCCAACTCGACTCGAGCGCGCAAACGACCCGGTCCAGTGGTGGGACTGGCTTTTTGCTTTGGGAGGAGCTCTGGCCAGTCACACCAGCCAGGTCTCTACGATTCTCAGAGATTCGGTGACAGGTCTGCCCGATCGAAAGGCTTTCGAGGCGGTTCTCTCTGATCAACTGGATCGGGCTGCCGCGACAAGCCAACCCCTGTCGCTACTGCTGATAAACCCTGATCAGTTCTCGACAGTCAACGAGCAGATGGGTCGAGAAGAAGGAGACAAATGCGTACAGGAAATCAGCAAGCGTCTCAGACCGGCTCTCAGAATCAGCGATCTGGTGGCGCGATACGGCGGCGTCATCTTCGCGGCGATTCTGGTTGATACTCCCCAAGACGAAGCCGAGGACGTTGCAAGACGTGTTCTGCAACAGCTATCGACAACTCCCTATCTCAACGGAGATGTCGAGCTCCGATTCAGCATCGGTCTCAGCTCGATTCGCGCGGAGAAGGCTGCGAAAGCTCGATCAATCGACCTCGTCCGCGAAACCGATCAGGCGCTCAACGCCGCTAAGCGAGCCGGTGGAGCCACGGTCGTCACCTGGCGAGAAGAACTGAGCCAAGAAGTTGTGGTCGGGCGCGACCGATTGAGTGGCATATTCACGGGAAATATGTCCAAGGACTATCGCAATATGGCGCTTCTGCGAGATTCGATAGAAATTGTCGCCCTGCACAGCGACTTTGCAGAGCTCGCCAAGCGCGTCGTCGACAAGCTCTACGACGCCTTCAACGCTGAACGAGTCGGGCTGTTCCGGCAGTCCGAGAGCGGAGAGCTCGAATTGATCTACGGCCTCACTCGCCGTGGCTCGGCCGGTAGTCTGCAATCCCGTGTTGAAACATTGGAGCTCGACGGTCCGGAGAGCGAAGCAATCTCGAGATCGGTCGTGGACCGGCGAATCGAAGAGATCGCCACTCCCGGATCAGTAGACTCGGAAGAGCTCGGCCCGAACCCCGATCGCACCGGATTTGCGGTTCCTCTACACGCAGGTGAACAATCGCTCGGCTGTCTATTTATCGAAGGCAAGACCAGTGTCCTGTCCCTCGATACGGCAGACAGATTCCTACTCGATTCGCTGGCTGCCCAAATCTCCGTTGCCTTGGATCGCTCAAGGCTTGCGGAGGCAGAAAGGAAGCGTCAAGACATCGAACACCGCAAACTCAGGGCCGAGCTAGGTGATCTTCGTCAAGCGCTGCAGCAGGTCAAGATGGTCTATCGCTCGCCTCAGATGGAAGAGGTCGTGGCCACGGTGCGAAGAGTCGCACCCACAGACGCGACGGTCCTCATTATGGGCGAAAGCGGTACCGGCAAAGAGTTGCTGGCCAGGACCCTACACGAGTTGAGCCCGCGCAAAGGGCGTCCGCTGGTCATCGTGGATTGCGGCGCGATCGCATCGACACTCATCGAGAGCGAGCTCTTTGGC
>CAJHZD010000300.1_pt1 | contig 12545 bp, 9 predicted proteins | sample 9198941 | NCBI WGS metagenome assembly CAJHZD01 (sample SAMEA7708371, study PRJEB35096) | sediment metagenome | biome: marine neritic benthic zone biome [ENVO:01000025]; feature: sediment [ENVO:00002007]; material: shallow marine sediment [ENVO:03000034] sea grass bed [ENVO_01000059] ...
CGGAGAATTTCTTCGTCTGTCTTGCTCGGCTATGTTGACTCCGATTCGTTTGAACTTAATCGGTCGCCTTCTAATCAGTGTCTATCCGGTCGCCGGTTGATATTTCAAATGATGCGGTCTCGGGTGCATCGGAGATCTCCACGAGCAGGTTCTCCTGGCGCAACGCTCTGCAGTGGGCGGAACGATCCTGGAGACCACGAAAGCTCTGGAGAATCGACGCGTCGGGGTCAATTTGGGTGGTGGGTTTCATCATGCCGCGTATTCCGCGGGCCGAGGATTCTGTGTCTTCAACGATGTGGCCGTGGCTATTCGCAAAGCACGCCAGAGCGGCTTCTCCGAGCCGATTTTGGTCATCGACCTCGACCTTCATGATGGCAACGGGACCCGCGAGATCTTCGCCGACGACGAGACAGTATTCACATTCTCGATTCACAACCTCAATTGGAGTAGTGAACCCGCAAGAGCTTCTTTGTCGATCGAGATGACCGGCGAAATCGACGACAAGACCTACCTCGACGCCTTGGAAGGTAGACTCCCAGGCCTTCTAGAAGAGATTCGACCGGGGCTTGTCTACTATCTAGCCGGAACCGATCCGGCCTTTGACGACGCGGTGGGAAACTGGAAGATCTCGGCAGAGGGAATGCTGCGCCGTGATCGTTATGTCATGTCTCAGATCGCTGACAAACGGACGTCCGCAATTCCCACGGTAGTTCTCTTGGCGGGCGGTTATGGATCCGATACCTGGCGATATAGCGCTCGATTTTTCGCCTGGTTGATGACGAACTCCACCAGACGCGAGCCGCCGTCGACCGCAGAAATGACACTGGCGCGGTATCGGAATCTCGCCAAGTGGCTAGATTCTGATGCCCTCGACACCGACTCGGGCGCCGAAGACTGGGGTCTGACCGAGTCGGACATCACAGGAGGTCTAGGACCCGACGCGGGTCAGTCTCTCTTTCTAGGTCATTACTCTCGGCATGCTCTGGAACTTGCGATCGAATGGACGGGCTTGTTCGATCGACTTCGAAGTCTGGGCTTTTATCAGCCGTATCTCGACCTCGATCTCACAAACCCGAACGGGCATACGCTGCGCTTGTTTACCGATTCCCGAAAGAACGAGCTTCTGATCGAATGCAGGTTGAGGATCCAGCGGCATCTCGTTCCCGATGCCAGCCTGCTCAATATCGAATGGCTACTGATGCAAAATCCTCGAGCTCAGTTCTCATCGGGCAGGCCACGGCTGCCGCAGCAGAAGCACCCGGGTCTGGGACTCCTGTCCGACTTCATTTCCTTGTTGATCCTCATCTGTGACCGGATGAAGCTCGACGGCATCGTATTCATCCCGTCGCACTTTCATTTGGTTCTCAGTGCCCGACAGCATCTGCTCTTTCTGAGAAAAGAGGACAAAACCTGGTTCGAGGCCGTAGAGAAGGCGGTACGAGATGTGCCGTTGGCCGAGGCGACGAGAATCATATCAGAGACAGGTCTGTACGATCGATCGAACGGCAAGCGAGTCGCTTGGCGCCCCATGCCTATGGTTTTGCCCGTCAGCGAAGAATTTCGAGAACGCGTCGAAGAGGAGCAGGACAAAGCCGAAGCAGCTCAGCTGCAGAACGAATTCGATTTTGAGATTGCCGCCGAATCGAGCTCCTAGCGGCGACCCAGCATCTCCAAGAGCCCCAGACTGAAAGCAGGAATATAGGTAATCAGCAACACGCCAATTGCCAGAATCACCAACATGGGAATAGCGGCCCTCCAGATCTGCAGCAGCGGCCGTTCGAAACGATAGGCCGCAAGAAACAAGTTCAGGCCAACGGGGGGAGTCAGGTATCCGAGCTCCAAATTCGCCACAAAGATGACCCCGAGATGAATCGGGTCGATTCCGTAGGCCGCGCCAAGAGGCACGATCAACGGAACCACCACCATGATGGCGGAGAAGATGTCCATCAGGCATCCAACGACCAACAAAATCAGATTCAAGCAGAGAAGAAATGTCAGTGGAGACTGAATGTACTTTTGCACCCATTCGACGATCGACGAAGCGATCTGGGCATCGACGAGATAGTTGGTGAAACCCAGGGCAACAGCCAGAATGATGAGCACACCGCCGACCAGGACAAGGCTCTCGGTAAGGATGGGCCGGAGTTCCTTGGTCAACGACACCTCGCGGACGATGACGAACTGGACAAGAAACGCGTAGAGCGCAGTTAGTGCAGCAGCCTCGATGATTGTGGCGAAACCGCCAAAAATCGCCACCAGCACCACGACCGGCAGCAAGAGCTCCCATTTGCCAGCCCACAGGGCCGCAACCAGCTCGCGCCAATCAAAGGGTTGGCGACCGGCCCCGGTCAAGGTTCCTTCTCGCACACCCCAAGCCACTACCAGCCCCAGGAGCAAAAGACCCGGAATCATGCTGCCGACAAAGAGATCGGGAATCGATATATCCGCCACGATCGCATACAAGATAAGAGGTAGGGCAGGAGGGAACAGGATACCGAGCGACCCAGAAGCAGTCAGCAATCCGAGCGAGAATCGTTCACGATAGTGATCGGCACGAAGCGCCTGAAAGAGCAGGCCTCCAAGCGCCAGAATCGTGACCCCCGACCCACCGGTGAGAACTGTGAAGAAGGCACACGAGACGGCTGCGACGATTGCTGTACCTCCCGGCATCCATCCCAAGAAAGCGCGAAAGACCCGCAGCAGGCGTTTCGAGGTTCCCCCTTGCGCCAGCAGAAACCCAGCCAAGGTGAACAACGGAATTGCCGGCAGTGTGGCGTTGACCGTCAGTCGATAGGTCTCGACCGGGACTGCCGCCGCGGGTACGCCATCGATCAAGAACAGAAAGACCGCAGCACCCCCGAGAATGGCAAAGATCGGGCCACCGAGGATGGTGGCTAGCACCAGAATCAGCAACCAGGGCCAACGAGCAGAGCCTTCGAGCCATTCGGGATTGAGGCCAATAGCCAATCCAACCAACAGACCCGACGAGGCGAGCAATCGGCCCCACCATTTGTCCGACGATCTCCAGACGAGACGCCAAGCAATGATGCCGAATCCGAAAGGCATCGCCAATTGGGCCACCCACACGGGGATGTCGAGGGCCACGATCGTTCCTGCCTCGCGCTCGATCACGACGAGTTCGTATGCCGCAATACACAGAAGTGTCGAGACACCTGCACCAACAGCCGAGGCAAAGACTCTCGAGACGGATCGCCAGGCTCCCTCGGGTATCAATTCTCCAGTGGCAAGTGCAAGTAGCTTCCCCTCTCGGGCAGCCAGCGCTGCGCCCAAGAATGTGACCCACAGGGTCAGATGCTGAACAATCGGAAGCGAGCCGGGCAGGCCGGAACCGGTGGTCGCTCTGAGTAGGGCCTCGATCAGGGGAAGCGAAGCCATTATGAGTATCGCGGCGCATGCCACCCACTCCTCCGCGACTCGCATTCGAGCCAGTATGCTCTTGACTTTCACTACTCAGTCTTCGCTTGGGTAGTCAAAAAAAAGATCGGCGGTTCGGTCGAGGAGCCATCGAGCCCGCTCTTGGGTCACGATGTTTACGAGTCGAATCGAAGGCGCTCGATCGGGATCGATTTCCAGAGCAGTCTCGAGCAGCTCCTGAAACTCTTCCCAATTCTGATCGGCGACCGAAATACTCTCTGCCAGAGTCACATAGGGTCCCGCATTGAGACCGGACGACAGCTCTACAGCCCGCTGAAAATGGTAACGCGCCTGCTCGGGCGAGCCACCCATCGCTTCCGGCAAAGCCTCGAGAGAGATCAGCACGGCATGAATGGCACCTAGATCATAAGACTCGTCCAGGACCAATGCTCGCTGCATGAGAGCACGAACTGCCGGCAAATCAGCAACGATCTCCGGCTGGGCTTGACCGACATTGATCGCACCGCCCCAGGCCGCTCCAGTCCAGAAAAGAAGCGGAACGTCATCGCGGCCAAAGTCATCGAGTGCGGTAGTCGATTCAGAGATCAGACCGTCGGTTACACCGGGGTGGTCGAGCTCCATCGACTTCAAACAGTAGTCTCGAGCTCGAACATAGAGGTTCAGTGCTCGTTGATACTGTTTTTCCGATGCCTCGAAATCGACATCCTCCAACCGCTCCGCCTCGGTCTCCACAAAGGCGTACGAATACTGGGTAAACCCGCGACAAGCCGCCAGTAGTAGGACACGATGATCCGGTCTCTCAGCCAACAGAGATTCGATCGTCTTGAGTGCGAACGGCGTCGCATCCTTGACAAGCTCCGGATCTTCGTCAGATGCATACACGTCGCCACTTTCGGCCAATGAGTCGGCCAGGGCGTTGATCGCGACAGTCCGAACCGAGCAGCCGCTGAGAAGAACCAGAACCACGAGACCCAGACCTAGGCCCCTCGTCAAGCTCCCGGGAAGACGCAGTACTCCCCGAGGACCGATGCAATTCGAGCTGAGTTTCGAGTGTGACAAAGATAGACCGGGGCTTGGTTGCGATAGTCTGAAGTCCAATCTATAGACGCCTCCTGTGAGGGTCAACCCCTTGACGACGGAACTTCTGCCTTCTAATCACGTAACTGAATTCAGACAGCAGCCAGGCAGGGACGTCAAGCTGCGCGTTTCATGACAGATTGAATCGGTAATTGCCGTGTCGAGTCACAAAGCACAGCGATACGTAACTCAGGCGCAAGAATTCTTGCGTGAGTATACAGACGGCCTGAAGGCCAGGGACTTGCGTCGCCTTTTCGACCAAGACGCGACCCGCGCTTACTCCGTCCTCACCCGTGATCAGACGGGGCTCGACGACTCGAAGAAGGGTGGTCGTGGTTTTCTGCAGAAAGCCAGGGTCCTGTTCCTGGGTCTCTCGTTCAAGTTGAGTCCGGCCCGTCGACTACTCTTCGTGGCCTGTCTTCTGTTTGTCATCCTGGGTCTGACACAGCCGTCGGAGCTCAACTTCGCCTTGGGTCAGCGATATTTCCAGATCGAATTCTCACCACTCTGGTTCCTGCTCGCAATCGGCGGTCTGACCTGGCTACTCAGTATGGAGCTCGTGGACAGGGTACGAGTTCGCGACGAGCTGGAGGTGGCACGAAAGCTACAAAACGACCTCCTGCCGGATGACGCTCCCGTTGTTGAAGGCTACGAGTTCGCGCATTCCTACCGGACCGCCAACGAGGTGGGAGGCGATTACTACGATTTTCAGGCAGTTCCCGACGGTCGATTGGCCCTCATCATGGGCGACGCCAGTGGGCACGGGATCGCTGCCGGTCTACTCATGGCAATTGCCAATGCGACGCTGAAGACAGCGATTGATCTGGATCCCGATCCGATAGCCGTCAACTCTGTGCTCAACACAACGGTCTGTCGAACCGGGGACCGCAGGGCCTTCATGACTCTGTTTTACGGGCTGCTCGATCCGCAAGTCGGGACTCTGAGATTCTCCTGCGCGGGGCACCCGTTCCCTTTGCTTCGAAAATCCTCGGGCGAAATCTTGGAGCTCGGCCAGGGCACACTTCCGCTTGGGATCAAGCCAGATCTCGAAGTTTCGCTGGGCGAGGCCCGAATCGAGCCGGGGGACACATTGATGTCATTCACGGACGGCCTACCCGAAGCGATCGGAGGAACTCGAGGTGAGGCCTTCGGTTTCGAGCGTCTGCAGGAACTATTGAGGCCCGGTGGCTCGGCCAGACAGATTCACGATCGTGTCCTGGCATCCTTCGACCGTCACACGGGCGATGAGTCTCTGACCGACGACCTGACGATTGTTGTCGTCGCGAGGTTCTAGCTCGACTCTCTAGAGCCGTTCAACGACCATGGCAAATCCGACGCCGCCGGCTGCGCATACGGTCATGAGGCCGAGGTTTGCTTCTCTGCGTTGCAACTCGGACAGAAGTTGCATCGTGACTCGGGCTCCTGTGGCACCAAAGGGATGGCCGATCGCGATCGACCCACCGTTGACGTTGTATTTGTCGAAATCGATCTCACCGACCGGTTCGCTTCGCCCCAGCTCGTCGCGAGCGAATTTGCTCGAGGCAAAGGCCTTCATATTCGATAAGACTTGGGCTGCAAAGGCTTCGTGCATCTCCACCAAATCGATGTCCGCGAGGCGAAGTCCAGCCCGGTCGAGAGCGACCGGGGCAGCATAGGCCGGACCCTGTAGAAGCTGACTGCCCGGGTCCAGGCTCGCATAGGCAAAAGAGCGGATATAACCCATGGGCTGGATCCCGAGCGATCGAGCCTTCGCCTCGCTCATCAGCAGTACGGCCGCAGCACCATCGGTGATCGGACTCGAGTTGCCAGCAGTCAGCGTGCCGTATCGCCGATCGAATACGGGTTTGAGTGTCGAAAGCGCCTCTAGCGAGGAGTCGGCCCGGACACCGTTGTCGACCGCCACGGCCCGGTCATACCTTGGCTGCGGAAACGTTTCGACGACTTGATTGGAGAAACGCCCTTCGGCGATCGCTTCTGCGGCTCGGGTATGAGACATCAGCGCGATTTCATCCTGAGCACGACGAGAGATCGCATTCTCCTTGGCCATCTTCTCGCAGGCCTGGCCCATCGTCATCGCCGTTGTGTACTCGGCGATCGCTGGTGGTACCGGGACTAGATCCTTGGGTCGAAGTTTCGATAGAGCCGAGAGCTTCTTGCCAGGAGTCTTTGCCTTGCTGAGCTGCATCAGAATCTGCGCGGCTGATCTCGAGTATTGAATCGGGACATTGCTCAATGACTCCGCGCCACCCGCCAAGACCACGTCGCACTGCCCTGTCACGATGGCTTCGGCGCCTGAAGTGATGGATCGATTCGACGAGGCACACGCGAGGTTCACGGTGGTACCAGGAATCGTCATCGGCAATGACGCGCGAAACACGACTTCTCTACCTAGGTTGGGCGCGTGAAGTGCCGGAACGACAACTCCAAAAATACTGAGGTCGATCTCATTGGGGTCCAGTCCACTGCGGCCGACGAGCTCGGTGGCGGCAACTCCCGCGAGATCGACAACATCCATGTTGCGCAGTTCGGTACCGGCCTTGCAGAAGGGCGTTCGACAGCCATCTATGATCGCCACTCGCCCGGACCCACCACGGAGACTCTGGGTTGCCACTTTGGCAATCATTGGAGCTTGGTCGGGACCTCGCGTCCAAATCTGGTCTGCCTGCTGGTAGATCTCTTCGCGAGCTGTCGATTCCTCCAGCGATGGCAGAGGAAAAGGTTTGCTTGGGCCGTGGCCAGTATTCTGATCGTCATCCATGGTTCAAGATCTCCGACGATGGTCGACGGTGAGTGCGGTCTCTCGGGAACGAATCGCCCACCTGTCGTGACTCTATCTCAGGTACCGATTGGAGAGACTTCGCGGCGGCAGACGAATAGGAGTTACGAGGTGGTAGCACTTTTGTCGTCGCCCCTCCCGTAGTCCCTGCCTCAGTTGATAGCCTTGCGAAATGGCTGACAAGTTCGTGAACCCGACAGGCTCGAGCGACAAGACTCCGATTCCTCGCTTCCGGCGCACACACTTCAGGCGAATGCTCGTCACCGGGTTGGTGATCCTGGTACCGGTCACCCTGACCATATACATACTGAAACAAATATTCGACCTGATGGATGGGATATTCAGCCCGATCATCGACCGTACGATCGGAATTTACTTCCCCGGGGCTCACATTCCTGGGCTAGGGTTCCTTTTGACGCTGTTGCTCGTCCTGTTTCTGGGCTGGTTGTCCACGAACGTCGTCGGCAGGAGAGTGATCTTGGCCGCCGAAAAACTGATTTGTCGAATTCCGGTGGCCAAGTCGATCTACTCGGCGACAAAAGGTGTCTTGGAGGCCGTTTCTGCCGATCAAGCCGAGGCCTTCAAACGCGTCGTTCTGATCGAGTATCCGAAAGACAACATCTTTGCAGTTGCCTTCGTGACCCGATGGGCGCGCTGGCCTACGGTGCATGAGAAGACATCCGATTTACTCCTGGTATTCGTTCCGACAACGCCCAATCCGACCAGCGGATTTCTACTGCTGGTACCCCGCAGCGAAGCGATCGACCTGCCAATATCCGTCGAAGAGGGTGTCAGAATGGTTATATCAGGTGGAATTCTTCTGCCTAAGCTACCTGACCTACCGCTCGGAACCACTGTTCAAATCGCCTCTAAACACCGCTAGAAGATAGTACTTAGCGCCGTTTCCTACTCCACAGTGAATCGGCATTGATCCTGCTAAACTTTTTTGGAGGAGCTATGCGAAATCGAGTTACCGCACGAGTTCTGATGGTTGCCCTCGTATTCGTGGGCCTCTGTCACCCTGCCTTTGGGCAGGGGCTGAACGACCCAGAACTCTTTCAAAAAAGCCAGATGGCAGCGCAACAGGCTCTTTCGTTCTATGGAGAATACGACGATTCGGCAGAAATGAGGCGAGTGGCCGATATCGGATACCGAATCGCACAAGAGTCCAAATTTCAGGAGTTCCCTTTCACCTTCTATCTCGCCGATATGCCGGCTCCAAACGCCTTTGCCCTTCCAGGAGGACAGGTCTTCCTCACTAGCGGTATGTTGAAGATGGGGCTCAACGACGACATGCTGGCAGGCCTTCTAGGACATGAGATTGGCCATGTGGTGCTTCAGCATGGCACCAGGCTTCAAAGGAAAGCCACACTTCTCAACATACTCAGTCAAGCCCTATTGGTGGGAGTGCTGATTGGCGTAGCCAGCAGCAGCGGTCAGTCCGACGGCGCCTATGATCCCTATGGGCAAGGCTCCAATACCAAGGGTGACCTGATTCAAGGTACGGCTGCGGCCGGAGCCGTGATCAGCGAGCTTCTGATGCGCAGCTACAGTCGAGAGTTCGAAGACGAAGCCGACGACGAGGGGCAGAGGATGGCAGCCGCTGCCGGGTTCGACCCCGACGGTACTCGTCAGTTGATGGACAAGATGCGCACTCATTTGCCCCAGTCCAAGGAATACGGCTACTGGCGAACCCATCCTTTCTTCGAAGATCGAGTCCGAGCCGCAACAGCGAGAGAGAGTCTCTTGAAGATTCAACAGCCTTCCTCGGCGGATCAGTACCGGGCTCAGACTCAGAGCACACTGCTGGAATTTCTCGCGTATCCAAAGCTCGATGAGAACTTGGTCCCTCTGCTCAAACACGAAGCTCTGGTTGCATGGCCGCAGGGTTCGACAGCCGATCAGATTCGACTCGAGCAACTCCACGTGCTTCGGGACAGAGAGCAGGAGCGAAAGACCCTGTCGCAAGAGTGGCGGGAGGTCGCAATCATCTATCAGAAGCATCTCGACGAAGTGCGTGCCTTGACCCCCGACAGTCCTCTGATTGGCAGTCTCGAGAAAGAGCTTTCCGATCTCGACAACCGGTTGGATGCGATCTACCCGCAAGCGGCAGAAGTATTCCAGAACGGAATCTATGAGACAGAGTTTCTCGAGACGTTTGTGAGCAATTTTCCCGACAAGAACGAGATTGCAGAGGTGGCGCTGGCGTTGGGCATCGCCTACGCGCGTCTGGGGCGTGAGGACGATGCGGTCGAATATTTCCTGCGGAGCATGGCCGAGGACCCTGAGTCAGCTGCCGGTAAGCAGGCCCTGACCGGACTGCGCAATCTGACTCCCCGAATCAATAGCCTCGCAGCCCTGGAACAACTGGCCGCCGAGATCTCGGACAAAGAGTTGAGGAGCGCAAGCGAGGCCCGGCTCGCCAAACTCGCCTCCGAATATGAAGATTTGGAGAACGGCGCAGAGTACCTTCGAAGATATCCCGACGGCGATCACTCCGTTCCCGTGACAGACCGCCTCAATCAACTTGCCGATGAGCTCTATGCCGAGCTCGTGCTCTACCAGAGCGTCGGTGACCATGTAAAAGGAATCGATCGGATTCAGCGAATTCTCACCCTCGCACCCCATTCACCAGCCGCTGATCGCCTAAGAGAACAGCTCGTGCTGGAGAGCTAGAGAACCGACCCGATACGGAGACGAGAAAGCTGAGATAGAGAGTGGATCCATGCAAAGCGGAGCACAACAACAGATTGGCGGTGTCGAGGCGTTCATTCGTCAGGCAGCGCCTCATGTCAGGCCGATGCTTCGCGAGCTCCGAGAGATCGTGCGGGAACAACTGCCAGGAGCCAAAGAAGAGATCAAATGGGGTCGGCCAGTCTATTCGCTCAACGGCATCGTCTGTTACCTGGCTGCTGCGGGAGACCATGCCAGTTTGGGCTTCTACCGAGGAGTTGAACTCGACGATCCAAACGGGATTCTCGAGGGGGGAGGCAAGAAATTGCGACATCTCAAGGTATACAAACAAAAGGACATCCAGGGTTCGGCGTTCGGAAGCCTTCTCAAAGAGGCAGCTCGCCTAGACAGGGGATAGACCCTCTGGTGCCCAGAATCTCGAGCCGATTATGACGACTGCACAGACAGACATTCAGACTGAGGCGCTACAGGGAATCTCACTCTGTCGCAAAGGCCGCTGGAAAGACGGAATGGAAATTCTGGGCCGAATCGCAGAGGCCGACAGGCAGGGAACCGAACTGCCAGGTCTTTTCTATTCATATCTTGGATACGGCATCGCCAGGTACCAGCGGAAACTGCGTGAGGGAATGGCGCTTTGCCAGCATGCGATCAAAGTGCAGTTCTACGAGCCCGAGAACTACTTGAATCTGGCCAGAATCCACCTACTCCGAGGCAATCGCGGGAAGGCTGTAGATGCGATTCACAAGGCTCTTAAACTCAGTCCGAGACATCCTGAAGTATTGAGAGTCATCAAGGAAATCGGCTATCGCCGCCGCCCGGTTATTCCGTTCCTATCCAGGAGCAATCCAATCAATATTTGGTTTGGGAAGATGCGATATCAGATGGCGGAGCGCAAAAACTTGGACGCGGACCTCGACGGGTCCAGCGTCTAGTTTCTGGACCGACGACTAGACAACACCGAACTTCGTCAGTAACTGATAGGTCACGAATGACGCGGTCCAAGCGAGGGCTGTCATGTACGCCAGCTGAAACGCCGGCCATCGCCATCCACCCGTCTCTCGGCGCGTGATCGCCTGGGTCGACAGGCACTGCATCGCAAGCACATAGAAGATCAGCAAGCTAATACTCGTTGCCGTCGTGAACACCGGCGAACCGTCAGTGCGAACTGCAGCTTTGAGAGTGTCATATAGCGATCCAGGATTCTGGTCGACTGCCGCCTCGCCCACCCCGTAGACCACGGCGAGGGTCGAGACGATGACCTCTCGTGCCGCGAACGAGCTTATGATCCCTACCCCGATCTGCCAGTCAAACCCGAGGGGTTCGATTACAGGCTCAATCAGATGCCCCAGATGGCCTGCCATCGATTTCGAGAGCCGGCTCTGAGCCGTCGCTCTTTCAGCGTCGTCTCTCAGCGCCCGCGCCTGTTCGAGCTCCCCTTCTTCCGCCATCACTACCGACTCGTTCATCATCGCCATAGCTTCAGGCGGCGGTCCACTCTTCGGATAGGTGGCAAGAAACCACAAGACGATCGAGACGACCAGAATGATCGTCCCGGCTCTGCGGACAAAGATTCGAGCTCGGTCGAAGGTTACGTAGAGTGCTGTCTTCAGACTCGGAGCTCGATAGCTCGGCAGCTCCAGCACCAGTGGCCTGGTCTCACCCGGAAGAATGGTCTTCTTGAAGACAAAAGCCATCGAAAGAGCTGCCACGATGCCGAGGGAATAAGCGCCAGTGAACAAAAGACCAGCCATCACCGGCTTATTTGGGAACAGCAGCGCCGTAATCATTGCGTAGACGGGTATTCGGGCCGAGCAGGACAGCAAAGGCAGAACCAAGATCGTGACCAGACGATCCCGAGTGCTCTCGATTCCTCGGGTCGCCATGATGGCAGGAATGGCACACGCATGAGCAGAAAGCATGGGCACAAAAGCCTTGCCGGACAGCCCGACGCCCCTCATCAACCGGTCCATGACGAAGGCGGCTCGGGCCAGATATCCGGTATCCTCGAGCAGGGCCAGAAAGAAAAAGAGAATACATATCTGGGGCAGAAAGACCAGCACACCACCTACGCCTCCGATCACACCTTCGACGACGAGACTCCGGAAATCTCCCGGAGGCAACCATTCGGCTACTACCGAGCCAACAACGGAAAACCCCTGTTCTATCCAATCCATCGGATACTGGGCCACCCAAAAAATAAGCGCAAAGACAGAAAACATCACCGCGAGGAAGGCACCGATCCCGATCCACGGATGCGTCAGAATCGCGTCTATGCGATCTGTCTGCTGAGGTTGCGAGACACCATGTCTGGTGAGGCAGCGACCCCCCACTTCCTCAGCCCAGTCGTACCGCGCTTCATAGGGGCAGCCCTGGCAATTGCAGATCGACTCATTGACCTCCCGAGTCGCATGGCCAACGCCCGAGTCGACCAAGCTGAGAAGGTTCTGAGACAGCAGATCTAGGCCGCGCCCAGTCCTTGCCGATACCGGCACCACTGGACACTGAAGCTCGGCCGAAAGACGATCGACATCGATATCGATACGAGCCCGCTCGGCCGCATCGACCATATTGAGCGCCACGATCGTCGGAAGTCCCAATTCCA
>CAJHZD010000318.1_pt1 | contig 12488 bp, 8 predicted proteins | sample 9198941 | NCBI WGS metagenome assembly CAJHZD01 (sample SAMEA7708371, study PRJEB35096) | sediment metagenome | biome: marine neritic benthic zone biome [ENVO:01000025]; feature: sediment [ENVO:00002007]; material: shallow marine sediment [ENVO:03000034] sea grass bed [ENVO_01000059] ...
GTACGAGGCAGGTTGTGCTCTTCGATCAGCAGATCGACATCACCGATGGGTCGCAATCCGAGGTCTCGATAGACCAGCCGATTGAGCGCACTGCCCTTCAGAGCAATGACGGAGACCTGCTCCCCGTTCAGGGTTTTCAAGATGCGCCCCAGCTCGGGCTCGACAAAGAACAGAAACCGAACTCGATTCTCCTCGGCGAGTCGATGGGCGTCATCGCGAATCTCGTCGGCGGTCTGGAATGAAGAAAGTGCATCGTTGAGGTGGAGTCCAAGAAAACCTCCCACTTGGTACCACTCGGCCAGCCGCAGCACCGCCTGCCAATCGAGACCCCGACCCTCGAGCGACCTCATCGCGGCCAACTCCTGGTCGCCGAGAGCTGTTCGCGAGACTTGGATAAGAAAATCAAGCTCAGGAGTCATCTCGGTCACTCGATGCAAGGTAGGTATCTCTCTCAGGGTCCGAGCTCGGGCCGAAGCCCAGGGCAGAGTCCCGCGCCCGAACTATCGGGGCGGAACGATCGTCCGACAAGACCAGCCCTGACGGCAAGCGATCCTGAGCCGGAATCGAGCCTTTATAGCAAAAAATAGCGGATTCGATATTTGACTTGTCCGAGCTCACCTAAGAGAATCTCGCTCTCGGACGGCTCGCCCGCAACGCGGGGATTCCTGTCGTCTGCTGCGGTTGCTTCGATCACAATATGACGCTGATTCTCGGACTGATGACACAGTCCTGGCCTCCACGAAAGATCTCATGATTCGACCTCGAAACTCACACCGCTTTCTCGGAATTATCGTCCTCGGTTGTCTGATCACCGCCGGAACCGTGCTCTTCGTACAGGGCAAGTCGGACAATCCTACTGGAACCTCCGTTGCGGACTCTGCGAGTCTCGCCAACCGAGCCGTGTCGCCACGCAGGGCTCGACCCGATCGCCCTCCGGTCAAACCGAGCGGCATCGGCACCATCTCCGTAAGGCTGCAATCCAAAGAGAAGAGCGCTCTCTACACGATGACCGACCCAGAAGCGGTCGGAGCCATTTGGGGTAGCCAAAACAGTGCACCCAAGAGTACTCGGCCTGCAGGCAAGAGCTTCGTCGAAACCGGCCTGGAATTGGAGAGTATCTCCCCCACCGAGGCCGCCGCCCCAGGTGTTGCCACGCCCGTGGTTTCTTTCCCGGGACCCGATTTCGATGACGACAAGACCGAGACCGGTTTCTGGTTTGTGCCGCCCGATCCGATTGCGGCAGCCGGACCCGGACACCTGGTCGACGTGATCAATGTCCTGGTGAACTTTTATCAAGAAGACGGTACGGCCGATTTCCAGGACTCGCTGTTCGACTTCTTTGCCGATCTGAATCCGAATACCTTCACCTTCGATCCCAAGGTTGTCTACGATCCATTTTCCGGCCGCTTTGTCATCGTCTCCATGGACGTGACCGACTTCCAATTCGACGGCTTCGACAGCTCGAGACTCCTGGTTGCGGTCTCAGATGACGAAGATCCCAACGGCACCTGGTGCGTAGGCGATATCGACGCTCTCAGCACCTTTGTCGGGCAGGCCGATGATCAGAATGCACTCGACCATTGGGCCGAATACCCCGGTCTGGCCGTCGACGAAGAGGCCGTCTATATCACCGCCGAGATGCGGACCTTCTTGAGTCAGACTCCGCCCGACGAGTTCGGTGGTGTCCGGCTCTGGATCATCGACAAAGCCAACGATGGGCTGTACGACTGCGTCGCCAATCCGGTCGATCTGGCCCAGGTGGATGTGTTTGATCCCTTCGCCGGCGGAGGCGGAGGCATCGTGCTGACCTCACAGCCAGCGCAGATCTACGGCACGCCTCCATCAGGCAATGTCGGCACGTTCCTGGTCTCCAAGGGCAATCTCACAGACGGCACAGACGAATTCGCACAGGTGATACGTGTGGATGACCCGCTGGGGTCTCCATCGTTCGCCCAAAGCTTTGTGAATATCGGCAACATCGAGGACCTGGTGGGCAACGAGACCGACCCGCCGCTGCCCAACGCTCCACAGTCGGGATCGGCCGAACTGATCGACACCAACGATCGCAGAGCTCTGGATGCGGTTTGGAGGCAGGACAACCTCTATTTCTCCGCTACCATCGACCCAAAACCGGGCGACCCCGATGCGGGCCAGGCCACCGCATTCTGGGCCAGGATCGACACCTCCAATCTAGGCTCGCTCTCGACCGCCGATCAGGGCGTGATCTTGGGCGAGGAGATCGGTGCCGCAACACACACGTTCTACCCCTCGATCGCGATCGACAACACCGGCGCAATGGCCATCGGGTTCTCGGCCTCGGGCGCAACCATCTTCCCGAGCGCCTATTTCACCTACCGGCAGGCGGCCGATGGGGCTGGAATCACCCAACCATCGAGTCTCGTTCAAGCCGGGCAAGCCTCTTATCTTCGCCCGTTCGGGCCGAGAAATCGTTGGGGCGACTACACAGGCACGGCAGTCCACCCCCTCGAAGCGGGCTGTTTCTGGATCTTCAACCAGTATGCGGGAGAACAGGATCCGCAAGACACCCCGCCCGAGAATGGTCGGTGGGAGACTCAGTGGGCCAAGTTTTGTGTCGCCGACAGCGACATCTTCGCGGACGGCTTCGAGTCTAGCGACACTTCGGCCTGGAGTAGCGTCGTTCCCTAGAAAGGCTTTCAGGGCCGTCTCAGCCGGATTTGCGCCGCAGCACGGTAATCTCGTTGGACATCCAAATCTCTTTTGGAAGGGGAACTCGCCCAACCACCTCGTAGTTCTCTTGGAACCAGGGCGAGGGAAAGAGACTCATATTGGCAAAGATCGGCATCGTGGCGATCCACTCCGGCTCGGTAGCCTGGATCAGCTCGATCGATAGAGCTCCGATCATCGAGTTGAAACGCTGTTCGTCGGGGACGGGCAAGAACGGGATGACCTCGGGGCTGACCAGCCCGCAGCCATCGAGGAGCTTGCCTTTGAAGTAGTACCCCAGAGACCCGATCTCCGGAGCTGCCACTCGAGTCTGATCGTCGACGACCTGATTGAGCTCCTCGGCGGTCTTTCGGTATGCCAGGACCCGTAGCCGTTCGGCATTCTCGCTGACATCCGTGAGAGTCGACAGCATTCCACCGGGTGCTCCGATGTAGGGTCTGAAAAGCGACGCCGAGCCGATCAGTATCAGCAGTAGTATCGCGCTCGGCACCGCGAGCCTCTGTATGGTGGGGCGCCCCTGGCCAACTCGTTTGCCGAGTCCGCTTCCGAGCACCGGTAGCCCGACAACCAGGGCGATAAAGCCGGGCACAAAAAGATGCGGCCAGTACCAAAGGAACAGAGCTGGATTACCGAACAGATACAGGGCGAGTACTCCGATCACGAATCCAGCCGGTAGCCAGACGAGCTTTCGGCGAGCTTCGGAATCGACGACTGTGGCAAGCGAAGCCAGCATCCAGACAATCCAAACCAGACCTGAAACCAGCGGCTTACGGGTCAGGTCGTAGTCATCGATCAACATACCTGGAAGACCGACCAGAACGGCTTTTGCGGAGGCTCCTGCGGGTATCGGATAGAGCGGCTGACTCTTGGCGATCACCGAATTGGGGATCGGACTGCCGTAGTAGGTCGTTGCAAAGACCACCCAGATCAAGCCGACCAGCGAACAAGCGATCCCAGCCCTGACCAGCTGGTCTCGACGATGCCAAAGAGCCAAAATCATCAAGGGAATCAGCACGACGCCTTCGGGCCGTGTCAGCGTCGCAAGCCCCGCCAGCAGGCCTGCCAGCGACGCTCGCTCAGAGGTCAACGCCAACCAACAGGCGAGCAGTAGAGAGACAAACAGGAAGCTCTCCATCCCACCTGTAGAGATCGCCAACATCGACCGATGAAACATGATCGTGACCGCTGCCAGCGCTCCTAGCAATCGACTCGACGAGAATCTGCGGACCAGAAGATAACTCAATACACCTGTCGCGATGAGCCAAATAGCATTGAGGCGTACGACCAGCTCGGGAAGCGAGACCTCCGAGGCCCAGAACCTGATCGCTGTCACCCACGCCAAGTACAGAGGTGTCGAGCTGCCGAAGACCCGCTCGCCCTGGTTGTAGACCGGCCCTTTGCCGTCGAAGATGTTCTCCGCGTAGCGATAGGTGATAAAGGCGTCGTCGTACGGAAGGGCCAGCACCAAAATGTGAATCACGACCACCCAGATCGCACCCGCGGCAATCAGACCCACTGCAATGGGAAGCCCGAATCGGGTCTCCAAATCGGAAAGTGCTGTGCTTGCTTTCTTCTGCACCGTCATCCCTATCGATCGAGTTTGCGGCCCTAACCTACAACAGACGAGAGATTCCAGATATGGACTCCGCGACCATTCTGCTCCAAGTGAGAGGTGGCAAATCAAGCCTGGGCGTTGATTCCTCTCAACCTGGCGAGATAAGTTAGGGCCACTATGCGCAAAACCACCCTATTTCTGGCAGCAATCCTATCCACAATCTTTATAATCCCGGGCCAAATGGCTACAGGCCAAGACTCGATACCGGCACCACCCGACGTTGCAGGTCCTCCTGACGACGCCGAGGTCACCGAATCTGGTCTCGCGTCCAAGGTCCTGCAAGAAGGCACCGGAAGCGAGCGACCTGATGGCAACGACGTCGTCAAGGTTCACTACACGGGCTGGACGACCGACGGAAAGATGTTCGACAGCTCCGTTGTGCGGGGCGAGCCGACAGGTCTGCCCATGGATCGGGTCATCACAGGCTGGTCCGAGGGACTACAGCTCATGGTCGTCGGAGAGAAACGGCGACTTTGGATCCCAGAGAATCTTGCCTATAGTGGCGAGGCTGGCAAGCCAGCGGGGATGCTCGTCTTCGATGTCGAGCTCCTGGCTATGAATCGGATGGAGGAAGCTCCCACCGTGCCAGAAGATGTAGCCCGTGCTCCAGCTTCGGCAGAGGTCACCGACTCCGGTCTCGCAAGCCGGGTATTGCAGGCCGGGACAGGAACCGAGCATCCAAAAAAGAACAGCGAGGTCACGGTCCACTACTCTGGTTGGACGACCGATGGCGAGATGTTCGACAGCTCAGTGTTACGGGGCAAGCCTTCAACGTTTCCCTTGAACCAGGTGATCAAGGGATGGACCCAGGGGGTTCAACTCATGGTCGTGGGTGAGAAGCGCCGCTTCTGGATTCCTGAAAAGCTTGCCTACGGCGGCCGTCAGGGCGCGCCTCAAGGCATGCTCGTTTTCGATGTCGAGCTGATCAGCTTCAAGTAGGCACCGACGACCGACAGGCTCCCACAGCCCGGCTTTCCAGGCGCCAGCGACGAGTCCTGATAGGACGATTGCATGGCGTCGGTCGGGTGATCCGAGGCGAGGGTAGCCAGCCTACCCGAGCTCGGATACTCGGCCTCATTCGACGATTTTGAGAAGTTCGATCTTGGGGATCGTGAGCTGCTACGTGCCGATGCCGGCGTAAGATCCAGGGAAAACCTTCTCTGGCGTGCTGTCCACAACCGGCTCTATGCGAGCCGCACAGACCTTGTATTCACCCGTTCCGGTCACTTTGTCGCCGGCGTCGGTTGTCAGGTAGTTGGTTCGTGACTCGGGAAAGTGAAATGGCATCCAGATCGTGTTTCGTTTGACCTGTCGACTGAGCATGGCCCGACAACGCACCCGACCACGTCGACTGACTACGTCGACCAGCTGACCATCTTCGAAGCCCAGTTTGCGAGCTATCGCGGGGTGTACCTCCACAAAGGCCTCGGGTTGCTTGGCCGTCAGACCCTCCGACCTGCGTGTCTGGGTGGCGGCGTTGTAGTGATAGAGCGTTCGACCGGTGGAGAGAACGAGCGGATACTCGGAATCCTCCTGCTCGAAGGGTGGTGAATAGTCGACAGGCTGGAAAAGCCCCTTGCCCCGCAGCACACCATCTTTGTGGAGATACTCGGTGCTCGGAGCGTCTGGGGTCGTCACCGGCCATTGGAGACCGCCCTCATTCTCGATCCGCTGGTGAGAGATCCCTGCAAACTTGGGTGCGAGCGCAGCCATCTCGGCATAGATCTCTGCCGGGCTCTCGTAGTCGGGTTGCTCGAACCCAGCCCGTTTCATGACATCGAGAATAATCTGCCAGTCGGCGCGGGCCTGTCCAGGTGGCTCGACGACCTTGCGTACTCTCTGGACCCGTCGGTCGGAGTTCGTAAAGACTCCATCCTTTTCGGCAAAGCATCCAGCCGGCAGAACGACATCGGCGTAGCGGCAACTCTCGTTGAAGAAGATGTCCTGCACCACGACAAAGTCGAGCTCGTTCATGGCCTCTTCAACCCGGCAGACATTCGGTTCGGAGATCACGATGTCCTCACCCATCAGATACAGACCTCGAATTCGGCCATCGGACATCGCCTTCATCATCTCGTTGAGATTGAGCCCGGTGGTGGCGCTCTGCTCGACACCCCAAGCAGCGGCGAATTTCTGTCGTATCTCAGGGTCTTCGGCGCGTTGATATCCGGGGTAGAAGACCGGTGTCGCTCCGGCGTCATTCGCCCCCTGGACATTGTTCTGGCCTCTGAGGGGATTCATGCCTGCAGAGCGCTTGCCGAGATGACCGGTCATCAGCACCAGATTCGACAGCGCGTAGACATTATCGGTGCCGCAGGTGTGCTCCGTGATACCGAGGGTGTAGTAGATACCGGCCTTCTGGGTGCTGGCATAGGTGCGGGCGACCTCTCGAATCGACTGGGCTGGCACACCGGTGACCTTCTCCGCCTCTTCAGGCGGATAGTCGAGAACCCGTTCTCGAACCGCGTCCCAGTTTTCGGTGTTCTGTTCGATGAAACCCTTGTCCTCGAGTCCTTCGGTTACGATCACGTGGGCCATGGCGTTGAGAAGCCAGACGTCGGTGCCTGGCTTGATCTGCAGATGCCAGTCGGCGATCTCGGTGAGCCAGATGGCTCGCGGGTCGCTCACAGCCAGCTTGGCGCCCCGTAGAACCGCTCGTTTCATCTCCATCGCGATGATGGGGTGGGCCTCGGTGGTATTGGACCCGGTGACGAAGAGGAAGTCAGCGTCTCGAATCTCGGGGATCGAGTTCGTCATCGCGCCGGCTCCGTACGTGGTCACCAGACCGGCGACCGTGGGAGCGTGTCACGTAGCTGCGCATTGATGGATGTTGTGTGTTCCGAAGGCCGCCCGAGCCATCTTTTGCATCAGATAGTTTTCTTCGACCGTACAGCGGCTCGAGCTGATAAAGGCGAGCGAATCGTTTCCATGCCGATCACGAACGGCATGGAGTCCTTTGGCCACGCGATCGAGAGCATCGTCCCAGCTGGCAGGTTTGAGCTGACCGTCGATATCTCGGACCAACGGCTCCGTCAGTCGTTCATCGTGGTGGATGAAATCGTTGGCAAATCGGCCCTTGACGCAGAGATTGCCATCATTGACGGTGGTCCCGGCAGGAGGGCTCGTGACCTTGACGAGACGGTTGGCCTCTCGGTCTACGTTGAGATCGATCTGGCATCCGACGCCACAGAAGTTGCAGGTCGACCGAACTTTCTCCAGCTCGCGCTCCGGTTTCCCGTAGGCCACCGCCTGTTTCTCGGTCATCGCTCCCGTCGGACAGACGTCGATACAACCACCGCAAAGCTCACAGGTCGAATCTGTGAGTGACCGACCATCCGCGGTCGAGATCGTCGTATTGCCACCTCTGAAGGCCAGGGTAATTGCGCTGACCGCCTCCACCTCATTGCAGTATCGAGTACACAAGGAACAAGCGATACAACGATCTGCTCGAAAACTGATGAACTCGTTGGTGTCGTTGGGTCTTCCGCGACGTGGCGAATCGACCGACATCCATTGGCCAGCTGTGCCGTAGACATCAGCCAGTTCATGCACTCGTGATGGGTTGTTGTCTTCTGCGATCTCGCGGTTCTCTATCGTATCGGCCAGATGGAGCGAAAGTATGAATTTTCGATTCCTGTCGACTCGACCCGTATTTGTACGCACGACCATGCCCGGCTGAGTCTCGGTGTGACAGGCGGGCTGCATCAGATTGACCCCATCGATCTCGACCAGGCACATCCGGCAGGCACCCGCCGGGGTCAGACGATCGTCGTGACAGAGTGTGGGAATCTCGATGTCGAGATGACGGGCGGCATGGAGGATGGTCTCTCCCTCGGAGAAAGGCACCTCGTTGCCGTCGATGACTACAAATTTGCTCTCGGTCATGGCTCCTACCCTGCTGTCGGTTTCAATCGGCTGATGCCGGCAGACCGAATTCTTCGGGGAAGTATCTCATGGCACTGGAAAGCGGAAGCGACGCCGCTTGACCGAGACCGCAGATGCTGGCCTCCATCATTCCCCAATTGACATCCTCTACGTATTGCAGCGCATCTCGGTCTCGACCCAGAAATCTTTCGAGGGCCTGCCGTAGGATCTGGGTACCGATTCGACATGGCGAACACTGGCCGCACGACTCGTCTTCGAAAAACACCATCTGAGCGAGAGCTGCCTCGACCATATTGACGGTGTCGTTCAAGATCACGACTCCTGCCGATCCCAGCATGCTTCCAGCGTCTCGAAGCGACGCAAAATCCATCGCTACATCGATCTGATCTGCAGGCAGGAATCCGCTCGACGCGCCACCGGGAGAAAAAGCTTTCAGTGTGCCCTCTACACCACCCGCCATATCGATCAATTCCCGCATTGTGACCCCCATCGGGGCTTCGTAGACGCCGGGGCTGCGGATATGACCCGAAAGACAATAGAGCTTCGAGCCCGATTCGGTTCTTCCCGCCGCCTTGAACCAATCTCCACCCCGGTTCAGGATCGCGGGAACACAGGCTATCGACTCGACATTCTGAATCAACGTCGGTTTGTCTCGAAAGCCCTTCTCCACAGGATAGGGAGGTTTCATCCGCGGCATGCCCCGCTTGCCTTCCAGGGCCTCCAGGAGTGCGGTCTCCTCGCCACAGATATAGGCGCCGTGACCATCTACGAAATGCCAGCGTACCGAACCGGCGAGATCCCCTCGGGCTCTGGCGTCCTCGACGGCTTTTTGTAGAGCAGCCTTCACTTGACCGAACTCGCCTCGTACGTAGGCATAGATGTCATCGGCCGCGAGACAGGCTGCCGCGATCTCCAATCCTTCGACAACCAGATGCGGTCGCCGCAGTATGACTTCGCGATCTTTGAACGTCCCAGGTTCACCTTCGTCTGCATTGAGAACCACGTACCGCTCGGTCTCTGCCTGATCACGGATCGCGCGCCATTTGATATGAGCCGGGAAACCTGCTCCGCCGCGACCGGTCAACCCGGAGCTCTCCAGCTGGTCGAGAACCCAATCTGGGCCGTTTTCTCGTGCGGACTGAAGGGCAACGTACTCCTGGGTATCCTCTGCCAATAAGTTGATCGCAAAATCATCCGAGTTGGGCGAGAAGGATGGCGCTGGCGTCGCCGGGTCACCTTCGGGGTCCCAGAAGGCAGGCGCCATGTCACAACGCCCGAGACAAGAAGCATAGGTCGCCCTGAGTCCATCACCCGTCAGCTGCGCCATCAAGCCATCGGCACCATGAAGCTTGCACGATAGCCCCTGGCAGACTCGGATCCCCGCATCGGGATCGGCGAGCAGATGGTAGAACGTCGCCACACCGTAAACATCCGCCTCCGGCACCCCGGTCTCGGTCGAGACCCGCGCCGAGCTACCGGGTCGAAGACCACCCTCTTGCTCGAGATGCTCGAAGACTTCTTCCCGATTGGCGTTTTTGGGCAACATGATCTGAGCGGAAATCTAACATAGCTGCCGCGGTCGACGTCTCATATAGGGGTGCCAAGATACATGGTGCGATGTCCTCGGGACATCGAATCAGAAGGGAGAAGAATAGACTCATGAAGAACCCGGATAAAACGTCGGCCGCCCGAATCGGATACAAGTGCCCGCTCGGCCAGCGATTCCTGCTGTTGGCCGGCCTCAGCCTACTCGCCACCACCTTGTGCGCTACGGGCTCGGACTCTACCGAGACCCTGGTGGACGACCTCGATCGGGCTGCAGTCGTCGGATCGATCGCACATCGGATCGAAGAAAACTACGTCGAACCAGGTCTGGGCGACCGGGCTATTCGACAACTGCAGGACAATCTCGCTCGTGGGAGATACGACTCGACCTCCAATCCCCGTGATCTCGCCGGACTCCTGACCGAGGATCTCTCGGCATTCGACCAGCACTTCCACGTGTTCTGGAAGCCACCCGAGAGTCGGGCCTCGCCGGGAAGCCACAACGAGGAATCGGAGGCCGCCTGGGCCGAGTCGACTCGCCTGCAAAACTTCGGTTTCGAAACAGTCGCCCGCCTGCCTGGGAATCTCGGGTATCTGGATCTTCGCTACTTCGACGGCCTCGACCACGCCGGGGCGACAGCAGTCGCAGCGATGACTTTTTTGTCCAGAAGCGATGCCGTCATCATAGACCTGCGTCAGAACGGAGGCGGGGAACCCACCATGGTGCAGCTCTTGGCAAGCTACTTCTTCGGACCGGAGAGAGTCCACTACAACAGCTTTTATTCGCCAAGCGCAGAATCCATGGAGCAGTTCTGGACTCTGGCTCGAGTCGAAGGAGATCGGATGCCTCAGGTTCCTCTCTATATCTTGACGAGCCGGCGAACGGGTTCTGCCGCCGAAGCCTTCTCGTACGCAATGCAGGCTCTGGAGCGAGCGACAATCCTAGGCAGCCCGACCGCTGGGGCGGCGAACCCTGGCGAGACCTTCGAAGCTATCGACGGCTTTAGCGTCTTCATCTCGACCGGCAAACCGGTCAACCCGATAACCGGCACCAATTGGGAGAAGAAGGGCGTTCAACCCGATATCGAGATTCCATCGGTAGACGCACTCGAGCAGGCCCAGATTCTGGCCCTGGAGAGCCTTCTCGAGCAGGGCGCGAGTCCGATTGCACAACTCGAGCGCGAGTGGGCACTCGAGGCTTTGCAGCGAGCAAGAAATCCGATCTCGCTGAAAACCGATCAACTAGCCGAGCTTGTTGGAATTTACGGCAATCGGAAGATTGCGGAGGCATCTGAGCGCTTGACCTACCAAAGGGCCGATCGAAGAACCTACTTCATGGTCCCATTGGGCGCCGACAGATTTCTGGCCGAGGGGAAGGACGGCTTCCGGATCCGATTCGAGCGCGACTCCGCCGGCACTGTTATTCGGATGGTCGACATGTGGTCTGACGGCCATATCGAGTCCAACGCGAAGAATTGACGGCGCGCCTCTAAACCCCCGACCGGATATGCATCACGTCTCCGTCTCGGGTCTCGTAGTCCTTGCCCTCGAGGCGCATGAGTCCCTCGTCACGGCAGGCTGCAAGAGTCCTGAGTCGAACCAGATCGCCCCAGGGTACGACTTCAGCCCGAATGAAGCCTCGTTCGAGATCGGTGTGAATTGCCCGAGCGGACCCCTTGGCTGTGGTCCCTTGCCGAATCGTCCAAGCTCGCACCTCATCCTCGCCCACCGTAAAGAAGGAGGCCAACCCAAGACGCGAGTAACTGGCGCGAACAACCCGGTCCAAACTGGCTTCGGAAAGGCCAAGATCGGCCAAGAACTCCTGTTGGTCCTCTCCTTCCAGCTTCGAGATCTCAGCCTCGATAGGCGCACTGATCACAAAAGCCGAAACATCTCCTGAGATTCCCAGCTCCTCAGGGGTGACCGAGGTCAGGTCTGACTCATCCACGTTGATGGCCAATAGAAGGGGCTTCGCCGACAGCATTTGAAACCCACGCAGAGCGAGCTCTTGGTGATCTTCCAAGTTCACTTCCCTCAAGGGAGTCTCGTTCTCGAGAGCCGGTAGGACAATTTCTTCGAGTAGAGATCTTTCGGCCTTTTCGGCTGGAGTGAGACCCCTTTTCTGAGCTTGTACGAGTCGCTCGATCCGTCGGCTGACCAGATCGAGGTCGGCAAGAATGAGCTCCAGATCCAGGTTTGCGATATCACGACCCGGATCGACGCTACCCTGGGGATGCAGGATGTCTGGATCTTCGAAGGCACGGACAACATGCATCAAGGCATCGACATCCCTGAGTTTTGCCAGATCGAGACTCTCGGAACCCTCTCCTTTCCTCACACCGGGGACATCGATATACGTGACAGCCGCAGGGGTATAGAGCTTCGGATCGTAGATATCCCTCAGTTGCTCCAAGCGCCGATCGGGCACCATGGCGACGCCTACGTGAGTGGTGGCCGAGGCGGCGAACTTTCCTGTCTCTGCCTCCGATCCGGTCAACAGATTGAACAATGTCGTTTTGCCGGACTTGGCAAAACCGAGAATCCCTACCTGCATAATCTACTCCGAAGAATGTCTCGACACCGGATCCGCGTCGCGTATTCGTCTGACGACAGCGAGGCTGACTCAGCAGCCTCAAAGTGGCACTTTCGGATCGGTGGGAAGACTGATTTGGCTGGGAGGCAGGGATTCGAACCCCGATTCCACGGTCCAGAGCCGTGTGTCCTACCATTGAACGAC
>CAJHZD010000070.1_pt1 | contig 12452 bp, 11 predicted proteins | sample 9198941 | NCBI WGS metagenome assembly CAJHZD01 (sample SAMEA7708371, study PRJEB35096) | sediment metagenome | biome: marine neritic benthic zone biome [ENVO:01000025]; feature: sediment [ENVO:00002007]; material: shallow marine sediment [ENVO:03000034] sea grass bed [ENVO_01000059] ...
GTTCTTTGCGGCCAACAAATTCTCCGAGGTCGGCGACCCGACAGCGACTTGTGAGTCGGGCAACAACACCGGCTATCGCTGTTTCTTCCGCAAACACCAACTTCGAAGACGCGTTCTGTTGTTCGGAAGTAACGAGGGGATGGTGCACGGAATCGACTCCGGTAATTTCCGGGCTTCGGGCACTGACCCCATCACGAACAAGTCACTGACCGACGAGTTCGATAACGGTCTGGGCAAAGAGATCTTTGCCGTGGTTCCAAGGACGGTAATGCCAACGGTTCGAGAGCTTGCGGAAGGTGACTCCCACAAGTTCACGGTCGATGGCCCGTTGGTGGCGGCGGACGTGTTTATCGATCCGGTCAACGACGGAGCTACTTTCCCCGACCCGACCGAGCGTGAATGGCGGACGGTCGTATTCGGAGGTCTGCGCGAGGGCGGCAGGGCTGTCTACGCTTTAGACATCACACAGCCCGATCATCTGGGGGCTGACTTCGAGCCGGACGATCTCGGCAGCTATATTCCTTCGTGTACCTCCAACTACAGCGTCAATGCCTGTGGACCCAATCCCTATCCAGCGCAGCTCTGGGAGTTCACCGACACCGTATACGACGCTGTCAATGGCTATGTAAAGCTCGACGAGGACGCCAACGGATCGCCCGACATGGGAGATACTTGGTCGATCCCGAATGTAGGCTTGGTCGAGGTTTGTTCTGCGGGTGGTACGGCCTGCAAGCCGAAGGACCCGGATCCGACGAACCGAGCCGACGTCGAGTCACGCTTTGTCGCCATTTTTGGTGGCGGCATGGATGTCGACAGCAAGATTACCCCTGGAGGCGCCCTGTCGGGCCTGACCGCGAACGGCAGCGCTCTTCGAGGTAACTGGATCTACATGGTGGATGTCGAGACCGGAGAGGTGCTCTACAAGCGTCAGGTGATTGGTGCTGTGGCAAGCGAGATCGCCGCGGTGGACATCGACCAGAACGGTGTTCTCGACCGTCTCTACGTGCCGACAATCGCCGGTCTTCTCTACCGGGTCGATATCGGCCCGGACTCTTCAGGTAACGTCTCGGCGCTCAATGCCACACCGCCCGACGTTTTGGGTATGGATGGCAACATGCATACCGTTTCGGAGCGGATTCCGACCACCGACTGGCAGCCGCGGGTTCTGTTCGACACCCTGGGCCCGGCTTCGGCGGTCGATTCCACGCTGGTCCGACGACCTCTCTACCACCGTCCGTCTGTCTTCTTTATCGCTAAGCTCGGCACCTACGGTTTGGCTTTGGGGTCCGGTGATCGGGAGGACCTGTGGAGCGTCAACAATTCCGAAGGCCGCTTCTGGGTCATGGTCGACGACACAAATTCGTCGAGCAGCCCTCGAGACGAGGACACGCTGACCGGAATCGATCCGGCGCAAGCCGATATCGGTGGCGATCTGTTGCTCGACCCCTCGCTGGCTCCAGGGTCGCGTGGATGGTACCTGAAGCTTAACGAGGAAGAGAGGGTGATCACCGACGCGTTTGCTTTGTCCGGAGTCACGATCTTCTCCTCGTTCGAGCCGAGAACCGATATCACCGACGAGAACGGCAATCCGATCGATGCAGGCTGCGATGCTCGAGGCAACGACGCCCGCGCCGAAAGGAAGTGTGCCAAGGCGGGTAACAGCAACATCTTTGGCGTCAACACGACCAATGCAGATTCGCTGCTACAGGATGATACGGGCACGGATGTCCGCTCGGTGCAGACCTCGACCTACGTGTCGAATCCGTTCGCCGAAACTGGAACCAGCAAAGATATCGACGCTGGTGATGACGGCGAGACTGCCGACGATCTGGATCAACGACATCTCGACATTATGGAGTCGTTGAAAGCTCTCTTCCCGACCAACTGCAAGTTCGCGAACTATCGCATCGACGTCAAGACGATTGCGGCCGACACCTCACTCGAGTTGATCGCGCCGATCCCAGTGTGTCTGATCGAAAAGAACTGGAAGGATTTCTAGAATGAAGACTCGAATGGAAAATCCAATGTCCATGACGGATCGAAGCAGAAACCGTAGATCTGTGACCCGATCGGTGGTTCCGATTGCAACCGCCTTGGTGGTTGTGTGGGCTGGTATGGCGAATGCGGACTGGCTGGTCATGAAGGATGGATCGAAGGTCGAGACCCAAGGACCTTGGAGAGTCGAGGAGAGCCGGATTCTCTTTGAGATCCAAGGTGGGACTCTTGCTTCGCTTGCCACTGCCGACATCGATCTGGAGGCTAGCCGCCGGCTCACTGCGGCCGCCGATCGAGCTGCAGAAAGTCGATCGAAGCCTGCCGTCCCGGCTCCCAGGAAGAAAGCGACATTTGTCTTGACCGACGACGATGTTGGTCATCTGAGACCACAAGAGCCCGATGAGGATGCTCAGGATGTCGATAGCGAAGGCGTCCCCGTGCCCAGTAGCGGGGAGGTCGCCGTAGCGACGTGGAACACCTCGAACTTGCCGGAAGACAATGGCCTTCGGATCGTGGGAAGCGTGCGAAATTCCTCGGCGAACGTCGCTGCGGGTCTGAGCATTTCTATTCGCGCCTACGATTCCACCGATGAGCTGCTGTTATCCACGCCGGCAATCCTGGGGGCTCAAGCGCTACGACCGGGTCAGTCGACCAGTATGGCGGGCGATTTGGTCGGTGTGTTCGACTATGCGCGGGTCGACTTCGAGGTCGACTATTTTCCACTGGAAAATAGCACCGAGGCGGCACCGGCGACGTCGACTCAGCGGCCGGACAGTGGCCGATAGGGCACGAATCCAGACCGAATTGTGTCTCGAGCAGCGCGTTCCTAGTGGTTAGCCCACCGGCTAATGGGAAACAAGCTCGGGTTCACTCGCTCCCATCGTGGACTTGGTCTGGGCCCGCAGCTTCATAGGCAGATACGGCCGCTCGACCTCGCCCATGTAGATCTGACGTGGCCGGCCGATTCGTGCCTCGGGACCCTCCCGCATCTCTTTCCACTGGGCGATCCAACCTGGCAGGCGGCCGAGAGCAAACATGACCGTGAACATATCGGTCGGCAGCCCCATGGCTCGGTACAGGATGCCGCTGTAGAAGTCGACATTGGGATACAGCTTCCTTTCCAAGAAGAACTCGTCCCTGAGCGCTACCTCTTCGAGATTCTTGGCGATCTCGAGTAGGGGATCATCGACGCCCATGTCGGTGAGAACCGCATCGGCCGAGGACTTCAGGATCGTAGCTCGCGGATCGAAGTTCTTGTAGACCCGGTGACCAAAACCCATCAGCCGGAAGCCGGAGCTCTTGTCCTTGGCCATTTGGATGTACTTCTTGTAGTTGCACTGATCAGCGCGAATCGTCTCCAACATCTCGATGACCCGCTGGTTTGCTCCACCATGGAGCGAGCCCCAGAGCGCGCAGATACCTGCCGAGACCGAGGCGAATAGATTCGCCCGGCTGCTGCCCACCAGTCGCACAGCCGACGTGCTGCAGTTCTGCTCATGATCCGCATGCAGAATCAAGAGCAGGTTCAGGGCTTTGTCGAGCTGTCTGGGAATCTGGTATGGCTCTGCCGGAATCGCGAACATCATCTCCAAGAAGTTCTCGGTGTAGCTCAGATCATTCCGTGGGTAGACAAATGGTTGTCCTACCGACTTCTTGTACGAGAAGGCGGCAATCGTGCTCGCCTTGGCGAGAAGACGAATGATATTCAGGTCGATATCTTCGGTCTCGCTGCTTTGCCGATAGTAGGCCGACAGCGCCGCCACCATCGTGGACAGCACCATCATCGGATGGGCCGTCGGCGGAAAGTCGATGAAGAATTCCTTCATCGCTTCGTGAATCATGGTGTGGTGAATCAAGCGGTCATGAAACTGTTCGAGCTGTCTCTGGGTAGGTAGAGCGCCGTAGATCAGCAGGTAACAGACTTCTTCGAAGGTAGCCGAGGCAGCGATCTCTTCGATCGGGTATCCGCGATAGCGAAGGATGCCTTTCTCCCCGTCGACGAAGGTGATGGTGCTGATGCAAGAACCCGTGTTTCCATAACCTGGGTCTACGGTTATGGCGCCCGTTCTCGACCTCAAGTCGGTGAAGTCGATCCCCACTTCGTTCTCGGTGCCTGTGATCACCGGGAATTCGTATTCCTGTCCGTCTAGGGACAGCTTTGCTGTTTTCATTTGAGCATCCTCCCTTTTGTGGTTGTACCCGAGAAGGATCGACGCTGCTCGAGACGAGCGGTCGAGGCCTTGAAAGAACCTTTGGAGGAGCCCAGCGCTAGGTTGCCGAGGCTCGAGAGATATCGTAAACTATGTAACATAGTTATATTATAATCAGGTTACATAAAATATGCAGAAAATTCCGAGTGAGCCTCTACAGCAAGAAGGCAAGCCAGCTGGCGACCGACTGAGCTCCGACGATCAATACGAGCTACAGCGGTTCTCGCACATCTTTGCATCGGTGGTACAAGAGCTTCTTGAAAAGAGGTTGCTCGAGGAAGCAAGCCCGCATTCGCTGACCCTGTCGCAGTTTCACCTGCTCAAGCTGATCTCTCTGAATGGGCAGCCTCAGGTGGGCGAGGTGGCGGATTTTCTGGGCGTCAGCTCGCCGGCCGCTACCAAGAATATCGACAAGTTGGAGCGCCTCGATCTGGTGTCGAGGACGCCCTCCAGCGATGACCGCCGCGCGATATTGCTCGAGCCCAGTCGAGCGGGCCGAAGACTCGTGAAGAAGTATGAAGATCTGAAATCGAAACGGTTGAAGACCGTGATGGAGGCATTCAGTAGTTCCGATCTGCGAACGCTTACCCACCTTCTCGAACGGTTCTCACTAGCGCTGATCTTGGCCAACGAGTCTCGAGAGGGCCTTTGTTTCAGGTGCTCGGCATACTTCGACGAGCACTGTCCGATTATGCATATACGGGAGGATTGTCCCTACCAAAAGGTGCGGCAATCCCGTGATTCTGTGGTCACGACGGCCGGGAGCTGACGAGAGCGCCTAGAACAACGCTTGACCACAAAGCGAGATGACCGGGCCGGGTTGGGGCCGTCCTCATGAGGAGCAACGGATGAGGTACTGGCGACAACCTCTAGATGCGGTTCAGGTCAGCCCCCCTCGAGGCGATGTATTCATCGTCGACGACCGTTGCAAAGGCTGCGCGTTCTGCGTCGAGTACTGTCCGCTCGACGTACTCGTTCTGTCCGACAGATTCAATCGCAAGGGCTATCACCCACCCGAGATCGTCAGACACGGATTCTGCGTCGACTGCGGTCTGTGCGAGATGATCTGTCCCGAGTTCGCCATCTTCAGTGTTGCTGCCCTCGAGGAGGATCTACCTACAGCTGGCAAGGAGGAGGCTACGGCATGATGGCCGATCCAGTCAGCGTCTTGACCGGCGCCCACTTTCTCGACGGCGACTTTGCCTGCGGCGAAGGAGCGATGGCGGCCGGTTGTCGGTTCGTCGCCGGGTACCCGATCACCCCCTCGACTGAGGTCGTCGAACGAATGGCCCGGCGCTTTCCTACCCTTGGAGGCACTTTCATCCAGATGGAAGACGAACTGGCCAGCATGGCTGCGGTCGTCGGGGCCTCGTGGTCGGGCACCAAGTCCATGACGGTGACCAGTGGGCCGGGCTTCAGCCTGATGATGGAGAACATCGGCTTGGCCGTGATGATGGAGACACCCTGCGTCGTCGTCAACGTACAGCGGGGCGGACCTTCCACCGGTCTTCCGACGATGGTCGGGCAGGCCGATGTGATGCAAGCGCGATGGGGCTCACATGGCGATTACGAGATCATCGCTGTCTGTCCACAGTCCCCACAGGAAGCTTTCGATCTGACAATCCACGCCTTCAATCTGTCCGAAACTTACCGTGTTCCGGTTCTGATCCTGATGGACGAATGCGTGGGCCACATGACCGAGAAGGTAGTCATACCTCCCGCCGATCAGATCGAGATTGTTCCACGTCGACTCACCGAGCGGCAGCCGGACGACTTTTTGCCGTACCAGACCAATGGCGAGCTGGTGCCTGAGTTCGCACGAGCCGGAGATGGGTATCGGTTTCATACCACCGGTCTGACTCACGACGAGCGCGGGTATCCGGTTATGAGTGTCGAATGCCAAGACCGGATTGTGAGGCGGCTGGTAGAGAAGATACGAGCGAATGCCGACGAGATCATTCGATACGAAGAGGTGGATGTCGAAGATGCCGAAGTGGTGGTTGTCGCCTACGGCATTACCTCTCGGGTGGCTCGAAAGGCCGTGCAAGAGGCCAGACTCAGCGGTGTCCGAGCAGGATTGCTACGTCTGATAACGCTATGGCCGTTTCCCGAAGCGCGCATCCGAGAGCTGACCGAGCAGGTCGGAGCATTCGTGGTGCCAGAGATCAATCTTGGCCAGATCTCATTGGAGGTCGAGCGTTGTGCAGGCGGCGACGCGGCGACCTGGCCGGTTTCACACGCTGGAGGCGGTGTTCATGAGCCAAACGCAATTGCCGAGACGATCTCGAAGGCGGTGAGATGAAACCCCAGACACGGGAGACCCAGGTGCAGATGCCAGAGCATCCAACCGCTCCTCTCTTGAGAATGGACCGGATCCCACACGTTTGGTGCCCGGGCTGCGGGATCGGGACCGTGGTGAAGTGTTACGCCACGGCGCTGCAAAACTCGGATATCGATCTGGACAAGACATCCGTCGTCTCGGGTATCGGCTGCTCCGGCCGGGCGGCGGGCTATCTTCAACTGGACGGCTTTCATACGACCCATGGACGGGCGATACCGTTTGCGACCGGATTGAAGCTGGGTCGACCCGAGCTATTGGTGACCGTCATGTCGGGTGATGGCGACCTGGTCGGAATCGGCGGCAACCACCTCATCCATGCTGCCCGGCGCAATATCGATCTTCTGGTGATTCTGATCAACAACTTCATCTATGGCATGACCGGTGGTCAGAATGCACCGACCACTCCAATCGAGGCCAAGTCCTCGACCATGCCGTTTGGAAACTTCGAGCAACCATTCAATATCCCGCATCTGGCGGCGAGCAGTGGAGCGCCCTTTGTCGCCCGCTGGACCTGCCTCCATATCCGACGTCTGACCTGGTGTATCGAGGAGGCAATTCAACGCAGAGGATTCCGCCTTATCGAAGTGATAGCACCCTGCCCCACCCTCTACGCGAGGCTCAACAAGCTGGGTACAGGACTCGACGGCATGCGGTTCTATCACGACAACGCTGAAATCAGACACGGGGCCGATACTCGCGAGTTGGATATCACGTTCCAAGAAAGAATCATCTGCGGCAACTTCGTGGACGAGGAACGCCCAACGTTCCGAGACCGGATGAACGACCACTACGAAACAATTCTTGGTGACAAATACGTGCCGCCTCGGCCCGAAGGAGGCTTTCTACATGAAGAGTAGGGCGATGCCCCGCACCGAGATTCGGATTACAGGATTTGGCGGTCAAGGTGTTGTTCTTGCCGGCCATATCATCGGCAGGGCCTTCGCCATTCACTCGGGGCAGCACGCCACCATGATCCAGAGCTTCGGCCCGGAGGCCCGCGGATCGGCTTGCAGCGCGACGCTCGTGGTCTCGGAAACGGAGGTTCTTTATCCCTACATCAAACGCCCGGACATCCTGGTGGTGATGTCGGCCGAGGGCTATGAACGCTACGCGGACGATCTCAAAGATGACGGCTTATTGGTCTACGAGCAGGACCTGGTCAGGCCCGAATTTCGCAAGAACCGCCGGGCGTTCGGGATTCCCTCGACACGGATTGCGGAAACCCTGGGTCGATCGATCGTCCAGAACATCGTCATGGTGGGTTTCTTTGCCGGGGTGACGAGCCTGATACCCCATCAGGCCATGCGTGAGGCCGTGCGAGGGTCAGTGCCCGTGGGCACCGAAGAATTGAATCTCGAGGCCTTCGAGAAGGGGCTGGCATATGCCGAGGGCGAGATCGTCCGACCAGAGATTCAGATGACCCGACCCGCGCCTGAGGAATTTGCGACATGAGTGCAGTGCCGAACCTAGATCGAGCGACTGCAGACTCGCTGGCTAATTCCAGCCTGGTGGTTCCCAGCCTCCAGTCAGAGCCGCTGCCGATTCGTGTTGTTCAGCCCGCGCCATGTACCCAGGCCTGCCCGGCCGGAATCAATGTGAAGGCCTATGTCTCGCTCATCGCAGAGAAACGCTTTGCCGAGGCTTTGGCGGTCATTCGTCAGCGCTGTCCATTGCCGGGTATCTGTGGGCGGGTCTGTCCCCATCCTTGTGAGCTTGTGTGCGAACGGCGAGCTGTCGATGCGCCGATCGCGATTCGGGTTCTGAAGCGATTCGTTGCCGACTATGAGACAGAAGTTCCCGATATCGCTCTGCCGAGCAACAGAACCGGCAATGGGGAAAAAGTGGCGATTGTGGGCTCGGGCCCGGCCGGACTGACCGCCGCATACGATCTCGTTCTGGCAGGGTACTCGGTAACCGTGTACGAGTCGGAAGGTCAGCCCGGTGGCATGCTGCGTCATGGGATCACCTCATACCGCCTACCCCGCGAGATCCTGGACCGGGAGATCGAGACCCTCTGTCGGGCCGGGATCGAGATTCGGACCGGTTGTCGCGTCGGCGTCGACCTGGGGTTGGAGGACCTGCTAGACCAGGGCTACGACGCCGCCCTGCTTGCTGTCGGAGCTCAGCTCGGTCGCCACCTCGGTGTCGATGGAGAAGAGAGGTGCGTGGGGGTCAAAGACGCGCTCACATTCTTGAGACGAGTCAACGACGGAGACAGGACGTCGCCGGGAGACAGGGTAGTTGTCATCGGCGGCGGTTCCACAGCGGTGGAGGCTGCCAGATCGGCCCTGCGCCTCGGAGCCCAGTCCGTGGACATACTCTACCGGCGCTACCGTGAGGAGCTCTTGGCGGATCCGGAAGAGATCGCGGCTGCCGAAGCCGAAGGGATCGCGTTTCGATTCTTGGTGACACCCACCAGGGTGGTTACCGACGGGGAAAGCCTGAGGGGACTCGAGTGCGTTCGGGTCGGATTGGGGGAGCCGGACGCCAGTGGCCGCCGCCGCCCGATCGAGATTCCTGGCAGCCAATTCACGGTCGAGGCCGATCGAGTGTTGACCGCGGTCGGGCAGGAAGTGGATCTGGATTTTCTGCCGGCGCAGTTCCAGCCGAGGCTATTGAACAAAGGTTTGCTATCCACCGACGCGATCACGACGATGACCCCGTGGCATGGGATCTTCGCGGCGGGTGACGCTGTCAGCGGACCGGCGACGGTGATCGATGCGATCGCGCAGGGACACCGAGCTGCCGAAGCCATCAGCGAGTTTCTCGTCCGAGGGCGGTCCTTGAGTGCCGATGATCTGCGTGATGAGAGGCCATCGGTCGAGTACGAGCTTCCGGACACCTCCCCGATCGAAGCGATGCGTGCCGAACCGAGGCTCCAGAAGCTTCGCCCAGGAAGGGAGTTCTCGGAGGTGGAAGGCCGATTGTCGGAGCCCGAAGTCGTGGCGGAGGCCCGACGATGCTTGAGATGTGGACCTTGCGGTGAGTGCCGGATCTGTGCGCCCTCATGCCGCCGTCGTCACGTCATGATTCAGCGTTCCGCGAATGGTCGGCCCAACCACAGGCAGAGTGTGCTGGTACGCGCTCCCGGCTCAATCGCATTGAGCTTGAGCTCGAGGCAGCCAACCCAGGGGCGATTGCTCCCCGAGATCAGACCCCGAACGCTGTTGGAGATCGGCTCCCAAGAGGGAGAGGCGATCGAAGTGCTCCCGGTTCGGGCTCGAATCTACAGAGGCCTGTGCCGAGGCTGTGCCGAGTGCGTTGATGTCTGCCCATTCGATGCGATCACGATGATCACCGACGAGGATTCGCCGGAGCATGCCAGGATCGAGGCGTCTCTGTGCCGCGGCTGCAATCTGTGCGCCGGTATCTGCCCGACCGGAGCAGTGATCCCGACAGCGCTGTCGCCAGGTTGGTGGAACTCGAGGCTGGATGATTGCTTCCGCAGTGACCCGTCTGCACAAAGATCCGATCAGCCCTTGGTGGTCCTGGCCTGTCAGCGCCGGGCTGGGGCGTCAGACGAGGCTCTGGATAGAGAAGGATCGAGGATTGAGGTCATCCGATTCCGTTGTATCGGTCAGCTACAGGTGGGCATGTTGCTGGATCTGAATCGGCGTGGAGCCCGGGGCGTGCTCGTCACGGGTTGCCAACACGAGCGCTGTCGATTCGGCAGTGGTGCGCGTCTGGCCGCCGATCAGATCGACAAGGCTCGCACCATGTTCGCCCTCATGGGGGTCGATCCGGGGTTTGTTCAGACCGACTGGTCGACCGAACGGCGCACCGATCCGATCCACTGGGGTATCGACAAGGCGGCACTCGCGGCGAGCTCGAGGGAGTCATGGCAGATCTAGCCCAGATTCGACGGTCCACCGGCGCTGCCCTCTGTCTGGAGTGTGGCAAATGCAGCACCCTGTGTCCGTTGGCCGAAGTCGGCGACTTCTCGGCTGCGCGCGTTCTGTCGATGCAGGATCCCGAGGCCGAGTTGCAGGGACATGCCGATGCGATTCAACGGTGTCTGACCTGTGCGGCATGTGAGGAAAGATGCCCACAAGGTGTCCGCTACACCGATTTCGTTCGTGCGCTCCGCCCCCTGTTGCCCACAACGGCCAGAGTCCCGAGTCCACACGGCGAGGTGTTCCAGATGGCCGCTACGCCTAGAGACCCCGACCCCAACAGATGGGCGTGGCTCGAGGCTGACGACAGTCTCCGGGTGGCGGAAGAAGGGGAGCTGGCTCTTTTTGTCGGGTGTCTGCCTCTGTTCGACGCGTATTTCGGCTCCAAGCTCGAGATCGAGATGGTCGAGAGTGCGCGCGCCGCCATACGACTGCTGAATCGGCTTGGGATCGAGCCGGTTCTGGTGGCCGATGAATGCTGTTGTGGTCACGATCTACTTTGGCGTGGCGACCACGATGCATTCGAGACCCTGGCCACAAGCAACCTTGCGGCCTTCAAGGCACGTGGCATCCAGCAGATCCTCACCGTATGTGCGGAGTGTTGCCGGACATGGCGCACCGACTACCCGGAGGTTTCGGCGGAGTACCAGCCGCGGGTCGAGCATCTGTCCGAGTTTCTGGCCGCCAGGTTGGAACGCGAGGAGCTTACTTTTAACTGGACAAGCAACGGCGCGGTGACCTACCAGGATCCCTGTCGTTTGGGGCGCCAGCTGGGAGTCTTCGAGCCGCCGCGCGAGTTGCTACGCGCCGTGCCTGGCTCCGAGCTCACCGAGATGAAGCGTTCCGGTAGCGATTCACTCTGTTGCGGTACCTCAGGATTTATCCGCTGCGACGCCGTGTCGCGACAACTGCAGCGTGAGCGCCTCGAGTCAGCGGCATCCACGGGTGCTTCGAAACTGATCACAGCTTGTCCCAAGTGCATGATCCACTTCCGCTGCGCCCAGCAAGAGGATTCTCGCCGCGAGCGTCAGCCAGTCACGATCCAGGTCGAAGACCTGACCGTCTATATGGCCAAACAGCTGGAGGATTCCGCTTCAGCGACGATGGTCGAGTCAACCGATGCGCAGCAGAGAGGAGATCCATCATGAGCCATGAACCTTTGAGAATCGGTGTCTTTGTCTGCGATTGCGGTCACAACATCGCCGGCACGGTAGACACCGCCGAGGTGGCTCAGTTTGCGGAAGGGCTACCCGATGTCGCTGCGGTGGTTCGAAACCGATATACCTGCGCGGAGCCGGGACAGCAGGAGATCCAGAAGGCGATTGCCGAGCACGATCTGAATCGAGTGGTCGTTGCATCCTGCAGCCCCAAGATCCACGAGCCGACCTTTCGTCAGTGTGTGGTCGACGCCGGTCTGAATCCGTACCTGGTCGAGATGGCCAACATTCGTGAGCATTGCAGCTGGGTACACATCAACGATCGGACGGCTGCCACCCAGAAAGCCAAGGATCTCGTGCGTAGCGCGGTGGCGCGGGCTTCGTTGCTGCGGGCCCAGGACGAAAAGACCTTTCCGGTGACCGATGCCGCGCTGGTGATAGGCGGCGGGGTAGCGGGAATCCAGTCGGCACTCGAGCTGGCCGACGGCGGACATCACGTGTATTTAGTCGAAAAGGAGTCATCCATTGGCGGGATCATGGCAGCGTTGGACAAGACGTTCCCGACCATGGATTGCTCTATATGAATTCTCGGTCCAAAAATGATGGATGCCGGTCGGCATCCCCGCATTGAGCTCCTGGTCGACTCCGAAGTCGAAGACATCACCGGTTTTGTCGGTAACTTCCGAGCCCGAATCAGGCGACGTCCCCGCTTCGTAGACGGGGCTGAGTGCACGTCGTGCGGGGATTGTGAGGAGGTTTGTCCGGTCGTTGTACCCGACGAGTATCAGGAGGGTCGGTCGTCGCGTCGCGCCATCTAGTTGCCCTTTCATCATGCCATCACCTCTCCATCCGCCCA
>CAJHZD010000179.1_pt1 | contig 12289 bp, 13 predicted proteins | sample 9198941 | NCBI WGS metagenome assembly CAJHZD01 (sample SAMEA7708371, study PRJEB35096) | sediment metagenome | biome: marine neritic benthic zone biome [ENVO:01000025]; feature: sediment [ENVO:00002007]; material: shallow marine sediment [ENVO:03000034] sea grass bed [ENVO_01000059] ...
CGCTTCCATCTATTCCAATGATGTCTCCGTGATCACGCGAATGGCACGGGTCATGAACGTGAGTATCTTTGTCGCAAACGCGGCCAACGTGGCTGGCCTCGGAGCAGGCGGTGAGGACTACACGTCGTTCTCAATTGCCACGCCTACCGGCGAGGGCCTGACACGACCCCGAACTTTTTCTCGTATTCGACGTCTGACGGTCGTAGGATCACTCAGGATCGTCTGACTCCAACACGGTACTTGCGTACCAGGACCAAATCGATCATGCATCCAGCAATTCTTCTTCTCGAGTTTGATTCGATCGCAATTGGGATCGAGGCCGGCGACGCAATGGCTAAGCGAGCAACCTTGAGCTCTCTTCATACCGGAAGCGTCCAGCCCGGCAAATACCTGGTGCTAGCCGGCGGAGAGGTGGCCCAAGTCGAAGAGGCTCGGAGCGCAGGCAAGGAGCGAGGTCGGTCCGCACTTCTCGGTGAGATCTATCTCCCGGAGGTCCACGGCGAAGTCGTAGAGGCGCTGACCGGAAGGCGGCGCCCGACTCTCGGAGAGGCGCTCGGTATCGTAGAGACCAAAACGATTCCCGCCGTCATCGGAGCCGCAGATGCAGGAATCAAGGCCGCCAGTGTGAAGATCCTGGAGATCCGAGTCGCCGACGGTCTCGGCGGCAAGGGATATGTATTGTTCTCGGGTCAGCTGCACGATGTCGAAGCGGCCGTCGAACATTCTGTGGCAAGTCTCGACTCAAGGGAGCAGTTGATTGCACGGGTCGTGATCCCACAACTCCATCAGGAGATGTGGGAGAACCTCGACTCGAATCCAGAGTTCGGTCCTCGGGTACGTTCTTACAAGCCCGAGAGCTGAGACAATAGCGGGCAAATATGCAACTGGGTCGTGTGATTGGTACCGTCGTAGCAAGCACCAAGGTCCCCGGGCTGGATGGGGTCAGATTTCTGATCGTTCAGCCTCTCGACAAGCAACAGCAGGAGGTCGGTGAGCCTGTCGTTGCTGCTGACGGCGTCGCCATGGCTGGGCCCGATGAATTGGTTTATTTTGTGGCCAGCAGAGAGGCAGCTCTGGCCTGTCCTGATACCTTTGTCCCCGTAGATCATGCGATTGTGGGGATCGTAGATGAGGTCTCGCCGATTGGTGAGTCGCCGTGAAGATTGGACGGGTCTTTGGATCGGTAGTAGCAACGATCAACAGTCCGGCACTACGAAGTCGGCGTCTGTTGATGTGCGATCTACTCGACGAACGGGGTGAAGTCGCTGGCGGTGGGTACACGATCGCCGTGGACGCGGTCGGCGCTGGAGCCGGAGAGACCGTCTTGATTCTCGACGAAGGAAACTCTGCACGACAGGTCCTCGAATACCCGGACGCTCCTGTACGGGCTGTGATCGTCGGTATCGTCGACGACGTGCGATAGCATCAGTCTCCAGCAGGAGAGAAGGAAACTATGAAGAGCGAAGCAGTCCTGGATGAAGTGGATGTCGAGTTCGCGCTTACCGACGAGCAGCGTGTGATTCGGGAAGCGGCGCGTGACTTTGCAAGGCAAGAGATCGACCCCATCGTCGAAGAGATCGACGAGAATCAGACCTTTCCCCGCGAGGTTTTCGCCAAGGCGGGTGAGCTCGGCTTTCTTGGAGTGATCTTTCCGGAGGAGTACGGTGGATCCGGATTTGGCTATCTCGAGTATGTCCTCGTGATCACCGAGATCGCCAAGGTCGACCCTTCAATCGCTCTGAGCGTAGCGGCCCACAACTCGCTCTGTAGCAACCACATCTACAAGTTCGGTTCCGAGGAGCAAAAGAAGCGCTGGCTGGTTCCGCTGGCGCAGGGCCAGGCGATCGGAGCCTGGAGTTTGACAGAGCCCGATGCCGGGTCCGATGCGGCAGGGACTCGCACCCACGCCGAACGGGTAGATGGTGGCTGGCTGTTGAACGGTGCCAAAACCTTTACCACACACGGATCGGTGGGAGACACCTGTGTAGTTCTTGCTGTGACCGACCCCGATGGCCGTCGGCATCACAATCTTTCCGCCTTTGTCCTGGAGCGCGGGATGAAGGGTTTTCGAGCGGGTAAGAAGGAAAACAAGCTGGGTTCCCGCGCCTCCGATACAGCCGAGGTGATCATGGAGGACTGTCTTGTCCCGGACGATCACCTGCTTGGAGAGCGCGGCGACGGATTCATTCAGGCGCTCACCGTTCTCGATGGGGGACGGATCTCGATTGCAGCCCTGGGGTTGGGAACGGCGATGGGCGCCTACGAGACCGCCCTTGCCTACTCGAAGGAACGCAAACAATTCGATCGACCTATTGCGGATTTCCAAGCGATTCGATTCCATCTTGCAGAGATGGCCACCCGAATCAGCGCCTCCGAAGTGCTTACCTATCAAGCAGCGGTCGCGATGGATCGAGGCGAGCGCGTCACCCGGCTTGCCGCGCAGGCAAAACTCCACACCGGCGAGACCGCTGTCTTCTGCTCGGAACGCGGCGTGCAGATTCACGGTGGCTACGGGTACATCAAAGACTATCGAGCCGAGAAGTACTACCGCGACTGTAAGATCTGCACGATTGGGGAAGGGACCAGTGAGATCCAGCGTCTGGTGATTACTCGCCAACTTCTAAAGGGCCAATAGATGAGGTCCGCCGGCGCGCCGGAGGGGAAACTGCGATGATTTCCGGCATTGACCACGTCGGTATTGCGGTTCGCTCGATCGAGGAATCTCGTCGCTTCTATGAGACTCTTGGACTCGAAGTCGAGGCGATCGAAGATGTCGAGTCCGAAGGGGTTCGCGTCGCCTTGATCCCCTGTGGCGACGGGCGTATCGAGCTCCTGGAGGCCACCAGTCCCGAGTCGCCGATTGCCCGCTTCATCGAGAACAGAGGTGTCGGAATACATCACATCTGCCTGGCGACATCTGATGTACGATCGGATCAGCAGTTGCTAGAGGGCTCTGGGTTCGAAGTGCTGAGACCCGAGCCTACCCGAGGGGCAGAAGGTTGTTGGGTTCAGTTCATCCACCCTAAGAGCGCCGGAGGAGTCCTGATAGAACTGTCACAGCGGACTCAACAGGGATAGGAGATCATAGATTCTCGGCTACGAGGAGATCGACTCATGCTTGCTCCGAACTCACTGGTTATCGCGCATCTCGTCAACCCGACCGAGAAATTCTGGGGAGTATTGCTCAGCCTCGATACGAGCGGTCTGGCCCTGAGGGGAATCAACGTGTCCAGTTTCGACGACTGGATGTTTCAGATAGCCCGTCAGGAGGATAGAACGCTCGGACTCTCGACCATGTTCGTGCCTCTGTCCAGGGTAGAGCGGATATTTCTCGACGAGCAGGTCGGTGAAGTGGAGTCCTACCGCCAGCGTTTTGAAAGCAACGTAGGCGAGGCCGTGGAATCCCTGCTGGGGATTGACCACGACGAAGAAGTTCCCTCCTAAAACTGAACGTTTTCGATAAAGAAGGTCGAGGCTTCGCTGGACTTCTCGGCCAGCTCGGAGGCGCTCTCCGAGGTAAGAACAAATTGACCTGCGCGCTCACGATTCGAGGTAATCATCAGAATCTCGAGCGCCTCCACTTGGTCGGCGTACTGGTTTTGGAGGTGGAGAAGAGTGTCGGCTGCGGCCTCGAGGCCTCGAAACACCGATGCCTCTGAATTCGCGGTCATCTCCAGAAAGGGTCGCTGAGAGTCGGTGCCCTGAAAAATCTGGAATTCACTCACACCGAGGGCTTGGAGAAACCTAGCAGTCTCGGCCGACACGTCCAGGTCCCGGTAGGGAGCTCGGGGGAAGACCGCCAGATCCACCATGCCCGAGGCTGTCTTCCGAAGACCCGATGGCGCAGTATCGGATTCTACCGATGGTCGTGTCGTGGTAGGGCGAGTAGTGGCCTGAGTTCCGGATCTTCGCGAAACGTCGGTCAGGCTTGGCTTTTCCTCGACTTTATTCACCGGTGCCTCGACCAGTTTGCCATCTTCGATGACAAAGGCAGTGCCAAATCGGCTCTGGTTCGCTTCCTCGGTGCGAGGGACGTCGATCTCCGAAATATCGATGAATGTCTGAGTGCCATTTTGAAGAGTGATGATGGCGCGACCCTCCTCGATACGGAACTTCTCGCGAGCGATCAGTCGGGACCCGTCTTTCAGATAGATCGAGTACGCAAGCGTCGGAGCCGCTGCTAGGACGATAATCAGGGCAGTGAAAAGAGATTTCAGACGTGTCATGGCGAACCTCGGGACAAGTTGGTCCAATCGTTTGCGGCAGTGTGATTGAGAGCCTGCTACACGGACTCTCGAGCCCGTTCTGGTCCCCCGGATCACCTAGCCTCCTCTGCTATGATAGCGCGTCATTCGCTTGCTGATGGTGAACTTTTTCGCCATCGGCTACGAAGTATGAGTCCGTCATGTTGATCGTAATGAAAATGGGCGCCTCCCAGGACGAGATCGAGGGAGTCGTAGAGCAGATCGAGTCCCGCGGTCTCAAGGCCAATCCGATCCCGGGAGCGCAAAGGACGGCCATTGGAATCACCGGAAACATAGGCGTTGTCGAGCCCGCGCTGTTCGAATCGCTAGGGGGTGTTCTCGAAGTCATTCAAGTGAGCCACCCCTACAAGCTGGTGTCTCGCGAGTTTCAACAGAACGATTCGGTCGTTGACGTGGGTGGAGTCAAGTTCGGTGGGTCGGATCTGGTGGTCATCGCAGGCCCCTGCTCGGTCGAGAGTTACGAGCAGACATCGCGAATCGCCGGTGTCGTGAGAGCGGCAGGGGCTCAGATCCTGCGCGGCGGTGCCTACAAGCCTCGTACCAGTCCCTACAGCTTTCAGGGACTTGGAGTCGAGGGTCTCGAAATCCTGGCTCGGGTCGGGAAAGAGACTGGATTGCCGACCGTAACCGAGGCTCTCGACATCGATGTTCTGGATCAGGTCGCCGAGTATGCAGATATGGTTCAGATCGGAGCCCGCAATATGCAGAACTACACCTTGCTCAAGCGTGTAGGGCGGTGTGGTCGTCCAGTGCTTCTCAAGCGAGGTATGCAGGCAACGGTAACCGAGTTGTTGCTTGCCGCAGAGTACATACTCGATCAGGGTAATTCCGAGGTCGTTCTGTGTGAGCGAGGTATTCGCACCTTTGCCGATCACACTCGCAATACCTTCGATATCTCTGCTATCCCAGCGGTCCAAAGAATCAGTCACTTGCCGATCATCGCTGATCCGAGTCATGCGGCTGGCCAACGTGACAAAGTTCTTCCGTTGTCGAGAGCGGCGGTGGCCGTCGGTGCGGATGGGCTGATGATCGAAGTCCACGATAAGCCGGACGAAGCCATGTCAGACGGTAATCAGGCGCTGCTTCCGGCTCAGTTCGAGCAACTCATGACCGAAGTTCGGGTCGTTGCCGACGCCATGAGTCGCCGAGTACCGAGCCCAGTCGGGTAACGACACTCTTGAAGACTTCATCCGACGCACTGCTGCTGCTTGAAGACGGTTCCATTTTCGAAGGTCGATGTGTGAGCCCGGGTACCCGGTTTGGGGAGGTCGTTTTCAATACCTCGATGACGGGATACCAGGAGATCCTCACCGATCCTTCCTATCGCGGTCAGATTGTCGTAATGACGCTTCCTCACATCGGCAACTACGGCATACGCTCATCCGTGGCCGAGTCGGCTCGCCCCTGGGTGGAGGGATTCGTTGCTCGGCAGTTCACGTCTCAACCATCGAGCCACGGTAGCGAGGAAGCGCTGGTTCCCTACCTGAATCGGCACGATGTGCCGGCGGTGGATGGCCTCGACACCCGTGCCGTCGTCCGCAGAGTTCGCCAGCATGGTGCGCTGCGGGGGGTGATCACGTCCGAGCGTACCGATACCGAGGTGCTCTTGGAGGAGATTCTCGATCAGCCGGAAATGGCCGGTCGGGCGCTGGTCTCCGAGGTGACATGCGACACTGCCTACGAGATCGCACCGATTCGCGAGCCGCAGAAGCTTCACCTCGGGGTCTACGATTTCGGCGTCAAGGCAAACATCCTCAGATCGCTTTCAGAGCGGGGGGCTCGTCTATCGGTGCTGCCGGCGTCTACGAATTTTCAGGAATGTCTCGACCTGGGAGTCGACGGTGTCCTCCTCTCCAATGGACCGGGTGATCCGGAACCGTTGAAAGAGGTCATCGAGAATGTCCGTCAGTTGGTTGAAGCGGATATCCCGATTTTCGGAATTTGTCTCGGTCATCAGCTTCTGGGCCTGGCTCTCGGCGGCAGCACGTTCAAGCTCAAATTCGGTCATCACGGCGGGAACCAGCCCGTAAAGGATCTGGAAAGTGGACGAGTGCTGATTACCAGTCAAAACCACGGCTTTGCTGTCGACCCCGACTCGCTTCCCGCGAATTGTGAGGTCAATCAGCTGAATCTGAACGACGGGACGGTAGAAGCATTTCGAGTCCGAGATAGGGCGGTCCTCTCGGCTCAATACCATCCCGAAGCTGCCCCTGGTCCGCACGATGCCTCGGCCCTGTTCGACGATTTCTTGTCGGAGATTACGAACCGCGCAGGGCACCCGAAGTGACTCAGACCAGAGCCCCGATTTCGCTGGTTGTGTCTCTCGCCTGGCGTCTGCTCCGTGGACACCGTAGCCGCCTTCTGAGCGGTACTGCCAGAGCGGCGCTGATCGCTACCGCCTTGGGTGTGACTGCGATGATCATTGCCATGGCGCTGATGAGTGGATATCGAGACGACCTACGCCAGAAGTTGGTACGTGGCAACGCTGCTGTGATCATCCATCCACTGTTGAGCTCGGTCACAAGTGGCAGAGACGAGCAAGTAAGCAAGCTCATCGAGGTCAAGGGAATCAGCCAGGTTCGTGCGGTTACCTATGCTCAGGGAACTGTTCAGTCGCCAAGACAGCCCGGAGGGTTGGATATAACTCTGCGTGGTATTGATGACTTCGCGGGGCTAGAGGGTCTTGGCCAGGTGGATCTTCACGAAGATGTCGAACCCGTAGGGCGACTGAAGCGATCCGAGGCTCTGGGACTGGTGGCGGGAGATGAGTTGGCAAGAAGGCTGGGCGCCCGTCACGGGGATATTCTCACCGTACTGGTGCTCGGGTTTCAGGGTGACCGCCCTAGATTCACCTACAAAAGCGTGGAACTAATCGGTACGTTCAGCACCGGGTTTGCGGAGTTTGATCAGAGTTGGGCAGTTACCGACAGGCTCGAGCTGGAAACAGCTGTTGGCAGGGGCTTCGGCGGCGTAATGTACGAAGTCGCGGTCGATGACCCCGATCGCGCAGATCAGATCGCCAACAACGTGCGGACCGAGCTGGGTGGAGAATATCTCGTAACAAGCTGGCTCGACCTGAACCGAGAGTTGTTTACGGCCTTGGAGGTTCAGCAGATGGCACTCTTCCTGGTATTAGGTCTGATTGTTCTGGTCTCGACCTTCAACGTGGCTTCGAGTCTTGTGGTTTTGGTTCGCGAACGAATGAAGGACATCGGCGTCCTGGCGGCCTTGGGTCTCGCTCCGAGGCAACTACGATCCGTGTTCTTGCTATACGGGGGAGGTCTTGGTGTTGTGGGTGGTTTTGCCGGAGTGTTTCTGGGCAGCCTCATAGCATGGGTCATCACCGAATTCGAGTTGATTCGTTTCGATCCCGAGATGGCTGCAATTTACTTCATAAGCTCCGTGCCATTCCGAGTCGAGCTCGGAGACGTCCTCGCGGTTCTGGGCTTCACATTGCTGGTTACTCTGGCCTCCTGCTGGCTTCCGGCACGACGTGCCGCGTCTATTCGCCCCGCAAGGGCCTTGAGGTATGAGTGAGACAGGAAGGGGATCGCAGCGCGATCCCCTTGTGGTTTGATTTGACTTGGCCGCCGTATTCGGACGGCCGGTAGGGCTGTGGGCGGGACGGGGCTTGCGCTTCCGTCGATGGGATCCTCGAATTCGACCGCGGACGCGGCCGACCGGCTCCCGAAGGGCGGGTCGGATGTTTACGACCCGTGTTCAATGTCATATACGGAACAAACAGGAAAAGAGTTTGCGGTTCGTTCTGAAACTCGATCTCTCGAGGAGCGTCGAAGTCGTCTGCCGGACCGATGGCTGCCCGTCCTGTATTTCTCGTTCGCTCATGCTTCGCTAGCGGCCGCGTTCGCCTTGACTCTGTGGGACCCACGGGGCGTCGCCGGCTTCTACTACCATCCGAAACTGATCGCAGGCGTCCATCTGGTGACTCTGGGTTGGATCAGTGGATCGATTCTGGGTGCGATCTACATGATCTCGCCGATGGCCTTGAGAACTCCGCTTCCGGCTGGCTTTTTCGACCGCCTCGCCTTCTGGTGTTTTGCGATCGGAACTCTCGGAATGGTTAGCCACTTCTGGATCGAGGAAACCTGGGGAATGATCTGGGCAGGGATCCTGGTTTGGCTAGCTTTTCTCATCGTGGCGGTCCGCTTTCTTCCCCGACTGGCTCGGGCACCGATCCCCGCAGAGGTGCGTATCCACTTCGTCTTGGCTTTTTTGAACATCTTGGCGGCGGGAGGGCTCGGCCTGGCGATCGGCGCCGACAAAGGAGTCGAGATTCTGGCTGGCTTTTCCCTGGATCACGTAGTGGCGCATGCGCACCTGGCCGCGATCGGGTGGGCCACGATGATGGTGATGGCTGCAGGATATCGTTTGATCCCGATGATCTTGCCTTCTGCGCTTCCGCAAGGCCGGTGGGTCTGGTCGACCGCCATCGTGATCGAGACAGGGGTCCTCGGACTGGTGGCGAGCCTATATCTTGGCTCGAGATGGTCGGTCTTTTTCGGGATGTTGGTAACGCTCGGGATCGGGATCTTCTTGAGCAGAGTGGTTTGGATGACACGCAATCGAAGGCCTGTGCCCAAAGCTCTGCGCCGACCCGACTTCGGACTCTTACACGTTGGGTATGCCCTGTTTTGCTTGATGCTGGCCGCCATCCTCGGCGGCTTGATTCTGCTGGCTCCCGCGGGTGAATGGAAGCTCGTCGCGGCCATGGCCTATGGGGCTCTGGGTCTGTTGGGGTTTCTGGCTCAGATGGTGGTCGGAGTGGCCAGCCGGCTCGTGCCCTTGTACGGTTGGCTTCGGACCTTCAGCGAGAGCGGTTTCGAAGCTCAGCCGCTATCTCCACATGTGACACCGAATAGAGCTCTGCAAGCGCTCACCCTGATGCTTTGGCTCGTCGGTCTGCCGGCATTTGTCGTGGGTCTGGCGCTGTCTGTAATACCGCTGCTTCGAGCCGGAGCTGCCGCCTTGTTGATAGCCGTGGTAGCAGGGATCTGTCAGCAATTCTGGGTGTTGCGATCACGCAGGGCGGTCGAGTAACTGCGTTCTGCTCCAATTTCGATTAAGCTAATCGCCCTGAAATGACGAATACGAGAACAGGATTGACTCTGCTCGCCATCGTATTACTTGGCGTTAGTCCGGCTGGCGCTGGAATGGAAGATCCGCCCACTCTGAGATCGATGGTAGGAGAGCGTCTCGAATTCCGACTAAGGTGGGGAGTAATTCCGGCAGCCGATGCTTGGCTCGAGGTCCTTCCTACCGACGATCCAAACCAAATCATGTTTCGTGCTTCGGCAAAGACGCTGGCGTACGTGGGTATGATCTATCCTGTCAAGGAGGTGATCGAGTCGACCGTCGGCCTACCGGGAGCCAGGGTCTACCGTTATACGAAGACCGGACGACAGGGCCGTGAGAAGCACCGCGATCAAGAAGTGATCTTCGATCTTGTAAGCGGTACTGCCCAATATCGGCGCAACGAAGACCTCCGCGAGCCGATCGAAGTACCGTCGGATGTTCAGGATCCCCTGTCGTGTTTCTACGTCTTTCGATCCCTCCCGGTACCCGAGGACGGCACAGTTGCTCTCAGTGTCTCCGATGGCAAGAAGGTGGTCCACGGAGTGGTGAAACTGATCGGCAAGGAGACCATACAAACTCCGGCGGGCGTTTTTGAGACGGCGATCATCGAACCCGAGCTCGAGGGTCTTGGCGGAATCTTCAAGAAGAGCCCCGGAGCGAGGATCCTGATCTGGATCACCGACGACGAGAAGCGGATGCCGGTGAAGATGCAAAGCCAGGTGTCGATCGGTCACTTCACGGCGTTGTTGACCAAGGTTACCTACCCTGGTGAGGGCGATGTCGAGCAGGTCGAGAAAACAGCCGGTGCTTCGAAATGAAGGTTTCCTTCCTCAAGCCCCCCACTGGCGGCATTATCGGGTTGGAGATGATCACCTTTGTCGAGCCGCTCGGTCTCGAATGCATCGGCGGTGGTCTGGAGGAGGAAGGACACGATTGTCAGATTGTCGACCTTCGTATCGATGGGCTCGAGCGCGGAATCGAAAAATGCGTCCGATTCGAGCCCCGGATTGTGGGTGTGCAATGCAACTTCACGACCGAGAGGTTTCGCACTCTAGTCGTGACCTCGGCGATTCGGAGGGCTTTGCCCGATGCGCTGATCGTTGTCGGTGGGCACGATGCATCGCGCGATCCGAGCTGGTTCTGTCATCCCACGATTGACGTGGTCGCGGTCGGAGACGGGGAAGAGATCATGCCTCTGCTCGCCGAGACCTACGACGCGAAGTCGGACTTGTCGCAGGTTCCCGGTTTGATGTTGGTCACCGATGCTGGCCCCCAATTCACTCGTTCGGCGCCGGCGAGAGAAGAGATCGACGAGCTACCGATGCCGGCGAGGCATCTGATCGCGGAGTATGCGGACAGCTACTACATCAATTTTCGTCGACCGCTGGCCCTGCTGGAGACTGCACGAGGTTGCCCCTTCAAATGCAACTTCTGTTCGGTATGGAAGTTTCATGACAGTTCATTCCGAGAGAAGTCGCCTCAGAGAGTGGTCGCCGAGCTCCAGCAGATCGAGGCACCGAATGTCTTCATTACGGACGACATCTTTTGGATGAATGTACGTCGAGGCGAAGAGCTGGCAGAGGCCATTCAAGCGGCAGGCATTCGGAAGTTCTTTACGGTTCAGACTCGCAGCGACATCATCTGCAAGTTCCCCCACCTGATCGAAAAGTGGAAGGGCTGTGGCCCGCTCAACGTTTTCCTCGGTCTCGAGAAGATCGATGACGAAGGTCTCGAGTCGGTGAACAAGGGAAACAGTGCCGAGAACAACGAGCGCGCACTGCGAATTCTCGAGGAGCTGGGGGTCGGCTATACGCCAAACTTCATCGTCGATCCCGATTGGCGTCGCGAAGATTTCGAGAACCTGCGCCAGTGGATCTCCCGTACCGGCGCCTTCAACAGCGGTTTCTCCGTGCTGACACCTCTACCCGGAACCGATCTCTGGGACGAGGTAAAGCAAGATGTGGTCACCGACGACTGGGAGCTCTTCGATATTGCTCACTCCGTTCTGCCGACGAATCTTCCACTCGACGAGTTCTACAACGAGTACGCGGGGCTCTGGCGCCACGCCATGCAAGTTCGGTATGAACACCGGGGACGGATCCGAACCAACCTCAAACTGCTGCTCGCTCTGGCTAGCGGCAAGGTGTCCCTGTCGGCGATGAAGAAGGGGTTGCGAATCGGCATGGGCAGTACCTTGAGTCGACCCGATACTTTTCTTCGTGCCCATCTCGAGAGCGCCGAGAGACTGCAGCGTTTTCGACCCCTGATCGAGCAGCGGATTGGAGCCGCCGAGACGGAATCTCGACTACCGATAGTCACAAACGCGTAACGTCAAAAACTGTTGGGTAGTGTCGGCCGTTCTGCTAGACTTTTGCACTGGCTCGTTGACTTTTTCGACCCGCCCCCGTGGTGGGGTCCGGTCAAGAGTATTTCGAATGTAGGGAGTTCGTTGTAATGGAGGGAGGCGACTGATGAGTATCTCGAAAGCACTACGGCTAACCTGCGTGCTGATTTTCGTGTTGGTTCTGGCTCAACTTGCCAGCACACCAGCAGCGTGGTCTCAGGAAACCACGGACGTTTACGTGCTCGGCCGACCGGCGACGACATTTTCTCCACACTCACCGAAGAACTTGGATGAGTTGAAGGACCTGTTCGATCGCTTCGAAGGTGACCTGAGAAAAATCCTCGAGTTGGGAGGTTGGGAGGGCAATCCCGACGACCTCTTCGCGACGGTGCGCTCGGCAAAAGAGGGCGACGGAACCGTTACCCGGCGTCAAGTGAATCAAGGCGATACTCTTCAGTGGATGGCCTTGATTCACTTGACGCCGGGTAACGGTTCCGTCGCCCTCTTTTGCCGAGCGCACCGTCGCGAAGAGGTCGTCGGGATTGCCCTCCCAACCTCCCAACTCGAGGATTTTTCTCAGGTCACC
>CAJHZD010000034.1_pt1 | contig 12086 bp, 9 predicted proteins | sample 9198941 | NCBI WGS metagenome assembly CAJHZD01 (sample SAMEA7708371, study PRJEB35096) | sediment metagenome | biome: marine neritic benthic zone biome [ENVO:01000025]; feature: sediment [ENVO:00002007]; material: shallow marine sediment [ENVO:03000034] sea grass bed [ENVO_01000059] ...
GAGGCCGCAGATCGGCAAGCTGATCCAAGAACGACTGTTTCACCGCGCCAAGGACGACACGATCTTGAGGTCGTTTGGGACCCGCCAGACTGGGCTGCACGCTCGCAAGATCGAGCTCGAGCACGTCCGAGTACTCGGCCTCCGGGGTATCGACGGTATGAAACAGGCCCTGTTCCTTCATATAGGCTTCGACCAGCCCGACGCTGTCTGGAGACCGACCGGTGAATCTCAAATATTCGAGAGTGGCTTCATCGACCGGAAAGATGCCGCAGGTTGCACCGTATTCTGGCGACATATTGGCGATCGTGGCCCGGTCGGCCAGTGGGAGAGCTGAAAGTCCCGGCCCGAAGTACTCGACGAATTTCCCGACGACGCCCCGTTGGCGCAACATCTGAGTGACAGTCAGCACCAAGTCGGTAGCCGTAGCACCCTCTCCCAACTCGCCGATCAGTCGAAACCCGACGACTTGAGGCACCAGCATCGAAATCGGTTGGCCAAGCATGGCCGCCTCCGCTTCGATACCGCCGACTCCCCAACCCAGGATTCCGAGTCCGTTGATCATCGTCGTATGGGAATCCGTTCCTACGAGGGTGTCGGGATAGGCCACCAGTCCTGCGTCGGGCGTTTCGGAGCTCATCACGACTCGACCGAGGTACTCCAGATTTACCTGATGCACGATTCCAGTACCTGGCGGTACGACCTTGAAGTTGGATAGCGCCTGTTGTCCCCATTTCAAAAATGCATACCGTTCCTGATTTCGATCGAACTCCATCTCTTTGTTGATCAGGTAGGCATCGGCGGTCCCGAATTCATCGACCTGAACCGAGTGATCGATCACCAGTTCCGCGGGCTGAAGAGGGTTGATCTTTTCAGGGTCACCGGACATGGTCCGCATCGCGTCGCGCATTGCTGCGAGATCCACGATCGCCGGCACACCGGTGAAATCTTGAAGCAGGACCCGAGCCGGCATGAAAGCGATCTCGTTGTCAGGTGATGCATTCGGATCCCAATTGGCAACTGCGGCGATGTCTTCGCTGGTGACACTCGTGCCGTCTTCGCGGCGAAGTAGATTCTCGAGCAGAATTCGAAGGCTGAACGGCAGCCTGGTCATATTCCACCCCTGCTTTTCGAGCTCGGGCAGACGGGCGATCTGATAGTCGAGTCCCTCGACCGTCAGGCTTCCTAGTGCAGCAAAGCTGTTTTTCATCGCGATACTCCTGAATGTTTCGAGAAAGTAGCCGGTTCGACCGTCGACGACCTATGGCGGCCTCAGACGTCTACTACACCTCAGTGTGGTCAGATTAGCGCAATCGGACGACAAGAAACAGACCAATTCCGCGCCGGCGGTGACAATCTCGAAGCAATCGTTACTCGACCCAAGGCGCCGTCGAGCGAGGTATCGATCTCCTAGACTTTCCTAGGAGCGACCTCGATCTCCTGGCCATCCTGCGATGAAATCGCCTGCGAACCGACGTTGGAGGCGAACGCCCGGACGACGAGCATGAGTCCGGCTGCAATCCAAAAGGGACTGCTGATACTGAGGTGTTGAAAAGCGGCCCCCGCCCACAGTGGTCCCAACATTCTCGCGACGCCGCCGAAGGCTTGTTGGACCCCCAAAACCAGTCCGGTCTGGTCGGGTCCCGCCCGCTGCGAGACGAGCGAGGTCGTGGCCGGAAACAGCAACGCCGTGCCGACAGGGATCAACAGTACCGCAATGGCCAGACTGATGAAGTCGCTACTCAGCGGGATCATCGCGAGCCCGAGTGCCATCGACAGGGCCCCTGTCTTCATGATCCGAATCTCGCCAAAACGACGCACGGCCGGCCCCAACACAACTCCTCGCATCACCAACGAGATACCACCGACATACACGAAGAACCAGCCGATGGTCTCCTCGGTTACCGAATACTCCCGTTCGAGAAAAAGAGCCAATACGCCATTCATGGCCATAAAGGCCATCATTCCGAAGGCGTAGATCCAGATCAGCGAACCGACATCGCCGCGAGGGTGCCGCAAGACACCGGTGATGACCCTTCGGGTTGCGCCCGGGGGCGACGATGGCTTCTGACCCGGCGGACGTGACGTTGACGATTCCGGAAGCCACCACCACGCGAACAGAGCATTGAGCACGCAGAGAATCGCCGCCAGATATCCGGGGCCTATCAAACCGTAGGCCGCTGACAGGGATCCGATCGCCGGTCCCACCATGACCCCTGCACTCGTCGCCGCCGTCAGCCATCCCAGCGCTTTGGCTCGGTCTCCAGAAGGCACGGAGTCACTCACGTACGCTTGAACCACGCCGACGGTGCCCGCACCCGCACCTTGGACGAACCGAGAGAGAAACAAGAGCCAAACCGTATCTGCACTCTCGAAAAGGACATAGGCGCCGGCAGAGATGAGCAGCCCGCCAAGAATCATCGGGCGGCGACCATATCGATCGGAGAGTCTTCCCCACATCGGCGAGCTCGCCATCTGAGCCACCGCGAAGGTCGAAACCAGGGCTCCGACTTTGAAGGGATCTGCACCCAACTTCTCGGCATAGAAGGGCAAAAGTGGCAGAACTATCAGAAAGCCGATCATGTCGACGAACACCGTCAACATGAGGACCCACAATCGGCCTACGAAGTCTCGAACGTCCATGATCGAATCAGATGGTCTGGTCGCGCCCCCAGAGGACAAAAGCCGTGCCGCTCACCGCCATGAGCAGGACGCCGTATACGGCCGCTATTCCGGTGTCCTGCAGCCGAAGACTGGAAAGAATCTCAATCGAGATCGGACGCGTCTCGAAGGTGTACAGCACAATCGAAGTCACAAAGTCACCCAGCGCTGTTATGAAGGCGAGACTGGCACCCGCCAAAATGGCGGGTCGTAGCATCGGAACCACCACCTTCATCAGCCGCCTCCACCGACCGGCGCCAAGAGAGGCCGCAGCCTCTTCCAGAGAATTATCGAGTTGTCGAGATCCGGCAAGAGCACTTCGCCCGGTCACGGGAAGATTTCGAACCATATAAGCCAGTGGCAGTATCCAGGGTGTTCCTACCAGAACGAAACGGCCAGCCAGAGGAGCGTTGACCGCAAAGGTCGTGGCAAGCGCAACAGCGAAGACCGTCCCCGGCAGGGCCCAGGGAAGCGCAACAAGCGTCTCCAGAGCTCTGCCGACGCGGCCACCGGTCTTGATCGATTGCCTCGCCACCGCCAGGCCCAAACCGACCGCAACGATCGTCGCCACGGCTGACATCCAGAGTGAGTTCAACACCGGCCTCAGCCGCTCTGGCTGCGACCAGAGCGAGACATAGTTCCCGCCATCCAGGGCTGGCGGGAACGCCTCGACCGTCCAGGTTCCAGGTGGAACGAAGGATATGAGAATCAGAGTCAGATGGGGCAACAACAACAGCAGGGCGAGGCTCCAGCCCAGAACCGTCGCAAACAGCCGCGCGGCTGGTGACTGAATGACTCGGCGCGATGGTGCCAAACCGCGGACTCCTCCCACGACGGCCGTATCGCCCGAATCGACGAGCCGCATGACCCATAGACCCACAAGAGCTGTGGCTGCCAAAGTGATGGTCTCGACCTGAGCCATCGCGGTCTCACCGTTCAACTTGGAGGCCACTATCTGAGTCGTCATGACGCGGAACCCCCCACCAAAGATGTAGGGAGCCGAGAAGGATGCCAACGAAGTCATGAACGTCAAAAGAGCCGCTCCGGCCAACGCCGGTGACAGCATCGGCATGACGACACGCCAGAGCGTGCGCCATCGCCCGGCGCCCAATGACGCCGACGCTTCCAACATCGAGGCATCGAGTCGGGTCAGCGACGCCCGAGTGAACAGATAGAAGTAGACATACATCGAGTAGGAATGAACAAGGAGAATCGCACCCGGACCGACAAGCCTCCACGGCGGCTTTGACAGACCGAGAAGGCTCTGGACTCCGCGGCTGACAAAACCGCTCTCGCCATACAAGAACAGAAACGCGATCACGCCGACCAACGGAGGCAGCGCCACCGGCAATGCGATCAGTGAGCCAAGCGTTCTTCTGCCAGGGAACTCTGTGCGCTCGAAAACAAAGGCCAAAGGTACTCCGACTAGTGCCGAAAAGAATACAGACAGAGCCGAAATCCACAGGCTTTGCCAGAGAGCCTGCCACTCACCGCCATGACGCGCAAATTCCGCGAAGTGGCTCAGGGTGAGATTTCCCGGCAGACCAAGGGCCTCGGAAAGGGTTACCAAAATCGGATAGCCCACCAGCCACAACAAAACCGCAGCAAGGAGCAGCGCCCCTGGAGATTTCGACTTCGATCTCAAGCCGATTCCCCATCCGCCAATGGAAAGGCTCGAGGTGGTGGCCCGTCGCTTCGAAGCGCCACCCCAACACGATCACCTCGATCCGCTTGACCAGAGTCTCCACGAACCGTAAGCGAGCCTCCTTCGTCCAGTTTCAGATTGAAAAATGTAGCGTCTCCGGCGTAGTGTCTCGACTCGACCCTGGCTGTCAGGGCATCCTCCCGGTCCGCGGTTGCAAGCTCTAGACTCTCAGGTCGGAATACAACCTCGACCTCGAGACCCGTTTCGCGCCGGCCGACAAAGGTGGCCGGCCAACTCACTCCACGGCCCAGGAATCGCTCGTCACCGAGCCTCACTCGGCCTCCTTCGACGATGACGCCAATCAGCGAGCTGGCTCGGCCGACAAAACCGGCGACGAATTTGGTTTCCGGCTCTCGGTACAGCTGCTCCGCCGATCCCACCTGCTCTAGCCGGCCTTCGTTGAGCAGAGCGATGCGATCGGCGACATCGAAGGCCTCCTCCTGTTCGTGCGTCACCCAGACCGCCGATATGCCTACCGACTTGACAGCCCGGCGTAGCTGTCGTCGGGTTCGCTCCCGCAGGTCAGGGTCGAGATTCGACAACGGCTCATCGAGCAACATCAGTCTCGGTCCGGGTGCCAAGGCGCGAGCCAGTGCGACTCGCTGCTGCTGACCACCCGATATCTGCTGAACTCTCCGATCCTCGAAACCTGCCAGGTCTACAAGACCCAGGACCTCAGCCACGCGATCCGCTTGCTCGTCCCTCGATAGATTGCGACTGTGAAGACCGAACGATACGTTTTCGGCCACCGAGAGATGCGGAAACAGTGCGTAGTGTTGAAAAACCATTCCGAAGTTTCGTCGTTCCGGCGGCTGCCCGGTGATGTCGTCTCCTGAGACCATGATGCGTCCTTCATCCGGTGTCTCGAAACCGGCCATCACGCGCAAAAGTGTCGTCTTGCCGCTTCCGCTCGGTCCGAGTAGAACCAACACCTCCCCGTCCTCGACATCCAAGGAGACTCCGCTCAAAACCTGCTGGTCGCTGGAGAAGCTCTTTCGCAGGTCTTCCAGTGTGATGAAAGGCGTCATGCCTCGGTTGAAATACGAATTGTGTGGGACCGGGGTTTATCCCCGGCTCCGAACCTCACGATCCCAGAGTTTCATCCACTCGGCTCCTCGGTCCCTGATGAGTGCCCAATCGACTCGGGAGCGAACGATGTGACCTTGAGCCTCCCGCGCCCACTCTGGAAGATCTGCTGCTGGAATATCGGACCGCGCCGGAAGGCGAAAGGCTTGGCGCGCGGTCAACAATAGGCTGTCTCGTCCCCCGACCCATTCGATAAATCGCTTGGCTTGCTCGGGGTGGCGTGCTCCCGCGACAAGGCCTATGGAATCATCGATCACGGGTGTTCCGCTCGCCGGGAATGTGTAGGCCAGGGGAGCCCCACGCTGTTGCAGAAACAGCATATCGGTGAGCTCCCAAATCGACACAAGACCCTCTTGCCGGTTCAGTTTTTCGAATAGAAGCGCCGGGTTGACTGCATACTCCTTGGTCTGTCGATCGAGACGCAGGAGCCAATCCAAACCGGCCTGTTCATCACCCGTATCTTCAACCGAGCGTGCCAACACCATCCCGAACACGGTGCGCATGGTGCCACTCGCGAGGGGATCTCGAATGATCAACTGGTCCTTCCATCGCGGGGCCAGAAGATCGTCCCAGTCCCTAGGGGCTTGCTCTCGATCGACCGCATCCGCGTTATAGACCAGAACCGGCACGGCCTCGTACAGACCAAAGTAGAGATCTCCGGGGTGGCGACTCTCATCGGGCAGAGCATCGGCCCACGACGGTCGATACTCAGCCAACAAATCCTCTTCGGCCCCTCGGGCGAAGATCGTGTCCGGGCCACCAAACCAGACATCCGCCTGAGGATTCACGGCCTCGGATCTGATTCGGTCGTAGACCTCCTGAGATCCCATATCCAGCCATCGAACGTCGACATCCGGATTCAGGGCTTCGTAACTGTCTTCGAGAAGCACCAAGAGATCGCGACCATGAGGCGAGTACAAGACCAGAGGTTCTCTACCGTCACTACAACCGACGGTCACCATCATCGACGCCAGTGCTAACGCCCGGTAGATTCTCCTCACACATCCCCCAAGGCCAACAGGTTGGAGAAGAGTCGAAGAGCTCCGGGCACACCAGCTGGAAGCTCCCGAAAAAACGAAAGACCCGTATAGACATAGGTCCCATTGCCGACTCTTGCCACGAGCAACGACCCGCGTTGCTCCGGCTGATCGGGGTCCCGTAGAGCCAGGATCGGTTCGTAGGCGGAATCCCATGTCGAAGCAAAGTACAAACCGCGCTCTTGGACCCAGTCCTGCCAATCGGAAGCGTTCAACTTGTTGGGCCTATTCAAAGTCGGATGCCGGCCGTTGATAAATTCGACTGCGGAATTCTCATCGGTGACCCTCCCATGCGGCCTCGCGATCTCCAAGGGGTAGGGCGCGTAACCCCCCGCCACAAATTGGTACTGCTGATACTGGACTACGAGCAGACCGCCTTCTCGCACGTAGGCGAGGAGGCTGGGGTTTGCGTTTCGAAGTGCCGAGTCGATTTCATAGGCTCGGCTCCCGACCACGATCGCATCGAAGCCCGAGAAGTCGCTCGACTCCAGGGTCTCGGGCGTCAATAGCTCTATCTCGAGACCGATCTCGGACAAGACCTCGGGGACTCGATCGGAAGCCCCGCGAATATATCCGATCCGGTGCAGCTCTGGCAGCTCGAGATCGAGAACCTGAATCTCCGTCTCCGCTTTTTGAACCAGGGGTTGGGATCTGATATGTGGATATCGAATGAGAGGAAACGACGAGTCGAACGTCTCTCCGCTCTCGAGCTCGGCAACGACCGATAGCCGATTGCGGCCGGGTCGAATCTGCGCCGGCAAGCTCAGACCGATGCTCACAAGGTCCGTGGAGCCGGCGTCTAGTGAAAACTCCGTGCTGGGTATCTCCGTCCAGCTAGGCTCCAAGCTGACCAGCAGCCGACCCCGCACCGGTTGATCGCTGTGCGAGCGTAGCCCCACCTTCAGCTGGCGTCCGGCCGAGCTTTGGATGGGCCAAAGGATCAGCTCTGGATCGACCTCGACCTCGAGGGCCGGAACCACACGAATCGGCTCACGAACTTCGCCGGTGGCTTGATCCAGATACCGATATACCGCTTCTCTTTCTATCTCGATCGCCACCCCGCCCACTTCGAGCTCGAAGCGCAATCGAACCGGAGGTGGCTGCAGCGGTTTACCCCGAACCTCCAAATCGATGCAGGACCAGTCGTACATGTCGCCCAAGCGAGGCCGGCGGAGAAAATAGGGGACGGTAGGCTCCGATTGTCGCTCCACCACGAGGTCGAACTCGAGTTGCTCGAGTCCCGAGATCCGCTTATGCGCCTCCGGTACCCGAGTACCCTCGAGCCGCCAACCTTCCCCCGTTTGCGGTTCGATCTTCGATACCCTGACCTCGCTGGAGCCACTGTTCCAGACCACGGCTGTTGCCTTGATCGAACCACCAGGGACGACGGTGGGCCGATCGAAAAAGGCATCGGCGCTGACTCCAGCCGCCGCGACCAGACCATCTATCGCAAACCGCCTTTTCTCATCAATCAGGTCCCGTACTGCATCGATTCCTACCGATTGGCGCTCGGCCTGACCCAGGCTGTCCGCCAGTCGGCTGAGCCTTGCGACGATGTCGGCGAGAACCGGAATCGAGCTCCCCAAGGCAACGGGGGTGAGTCGCTCCCGAGCCAGCCGGGCATCGCGCTCGATGCCCTCCAGAGTCGTCTCGATCTGATCCCGAAGCGGTCCCGTTTCGAGGGTTGCCGCGATCGCCGACATGGAGGTGTCGATACCCCCGAAAAGCTCGCTTTCATTCTCGCCGACAGCACCGGCCTCCCATCCGACACCGCCCTCGATTCGGCCGAGACGCTGCAGTGTCCCCATATCCTGTGATCGATGCATGCTTCTGCTCGAAGCGGCGATCTGATAGACCGATTTGCCTGAAAAGGGATCGATCGTGTCCAAAGAAAAATTCGCGGTGACGAGCTCGGGGTCCCACCACGCGCTGCGAAAGAAGGCTTCGGGTTGCCAGGGAGGATAGCCTTCGGCGGTCATGTTTGGATACCGATCGGGGTAGCCGGCGGCGTCCATCAGCGCGCCGGCAATGATCCCTGAAGTCTGGTGTTGACCGTGGCCGGCGCGGGAATCTTCAGGGAAGACTGCCACGACGATCTGAGGCTTGAATCGACGAACAACCCATACCGCGTCCTCGAGCAGCTCTTGCTTCGGCCATCGCTCGAGAGTCTCCTCCAGAGACCTCGTGTACCCAAAGTCATAGGCACGGGTAAAAAACTGACGGGTTCCTTCCAGGCCTCTCGCGGCGGTGAGCTCTCCGGTTCGAATGAGCCCGAGCCCGACACCCAATTCGGGGCCAATGAGATTCTGTCCGCCCTCACCCCGAGACAGGGACAGATAGGCGGCTTCCCCACCCATCCCTCGGCGCACAAACGTGAGAAGACTGGTGTCCTCATCGTCCGGGTGGGCTCCGACAACAAGGAGTCGAGCATGCAACGACAGACTGGCCAAGGCTCGGTCGACTGCCTCGACACCTCCGGTTTGCGCCGGCTCGAGCGCCGAGCCGGCCATCGCCGGTACCACTGCCCAGAAAACGGCAGCAACCGTCAACAAACAGCTCGGAGTGTGGCGGGAGCCTCGCATGAGGCGCGATTCTACCCCGTGGCAAGGACACGCTCCGTCACCGACCGATCGGCGGAGGATCCGAAATGGAGCTTTACTGGGCCATGAACAATTGAAGAAGCAGGATCAGCGTGCCAACTACGACGGCGAACAGGCAGATGGATCCGGCGGTCGTGGGGATCTCCCTCCAGTCCTTGGCGTGACCAGCCTGGATCATGACGACACCGATTATCGCCAGCACCAAGACCGATTTCCAGACCAGGCCCCACGTGACGTAGATTGCCGCAATGATCGCTCCGCCCAATATCGCTCCTATGATCTTCATCAAGACCTCCAAACTTGCGCCAGGCTGCGATTATCTCTCATCGTCAGACCTGAACGCGAACATCGATGAGTCGCCCTCGATATGGTTGACCCCGAGTCCGACTGACCCTAGACTGAGAGACGTAAGGTAGCGAGAGATTCCGCTCATGAGCAACAGGCCGACGACAAAACCCGATCTCGAGGTGCGCACCGTCGATGACGAGAAAGTGATTCTCGATCGAGACGGCGAGCACATCCATCAACTCAACGCCACGGCCAGTTTTATCTGGGATCGGTGCGATGGGTCGCGCGAGGTCTCGGAGATCGCCCAGGAGCTCGCCGACGCTTTTGAGGTGACCCCCGAGCTCACCTTGAAGAATGTTTCCGACATCGTGTTACAATTCTCAGAGCTTGGACTTCTAGTAGAAGTCAGCGCGGGAAAAGAAGCTTCTTGAACGAGGGAGAGAGAGATGCCAGAAAAGAAGACTCGTCGACAGGTCATCAAGGCAGCAGCGTATGTAGCGCCTGTGGTCCTGACCCTGACCGCCAAGCCCGCAAAAGCACGCGGCGGATCCTCGGTCCAAGGCAGTCAGGGCGGTGGCTCGAGTCGACCGGGAAGCGGAAACTAGTCGTTTCCGGCTTTTCGTTAACGATTCGGTCGGATCGCTACCCGATACTAGCTGTGCAAAATTGTCATGCCGGTGCTCACGGAGCGCCGGCATGTTTTATATAGAGTTCTAGCCAAAGCTCTCTAGTCCACCCTAACCGACGCGCGACGCTCAACCAGCCGACGAACCGCTATGGACGTCTTCGACTTTGAAGTCGTACAAAGCCGAGTCCGGGTACGATGTTCGGATCGAGGCACCTTCGATCTTCTCTTTTCGGCCTACGGTCATCTGGCATCCGAGCCCGGCGCTCCTGATCTGGTCTATACCATCGGCGAGACCGAACCCTGCGTCTTCAGAGTGGAAAGAGATGGCGATCTGGACAAAACGATATCCGGCCGGGGCTGGTTGTTGGCGCTGCTGGACGACGATCTCGTGGTTGCGCTGCAGCTCCTTCACCCTGAACTCTATTTCCTACACGCTGCGGTGCTGGCCAGAAACGGTTCTGCGTTTCTATTCCCGGCCCCACCCGGTAGTGGAAAATCGACGCTCGCCTGGGCTCTTCTCAACAGAGGTTTCGAGTATTTGAGCGACGAGCTTGCGCCCCTGAATCTCGAGACGCTCGAGGTCCTCCCTTTTCCCAGACCTTTGTGTTTGAAGGAGAATCCTCCCGCCGGATACGAGATCACGACTCCCACCCTGACAACGGAGAGGGCCATCCACATCCCGGCAACCCATCTGCCCGCTTCCGGGTCCCCTGGTATGACTGTGGCGGCAATCTTTTTTCCCCAATACGACCCACGTTTCCTGGATGCGGAACCACGACGCGTGTCGGCAGCCAGGGCTACCAGCCGCATCTACGTCAACTGTCTCAATGCCCTCGCTCATCCCTCTAACGGTCTCGAGGGAGCCGAGAGCCTTGCGCTGCGAGTCCCCTGCTTCGAGCTCGCCACAGCCGATCTCGAGAAGGCCAGCAGCGGCGTCTGCTCGCTGGCCGACGATTTGCCGTCGATCGGTCTCAGGCTCGGCTAGTTCCGGTGAGAATTCGGTGCATCCAGCGATCGACCTCGAGATGTTCCTGAACCCGGCGACCTCGATCGAAAGAGCCGGTTAGAGTTTTAGCCAATTCGGCCAGATGTCGGCCGTAGAGACTTCCCAAGCCATGGGTGTCTGGCTGGTCCCAGTATTTCTGGCGAAGAAACTCTTCCTCGGGCAGCAATCGTCGCAACGAGGCCTTTGCAAGGTTCCAGCCCGAGTTGTCATCCGACTCCACGAGCTCGTGAAAAAACCAAGGCTCGAGATCGGCCACCTTTCGCCGGACAAAGCGCTTCAGCTGATCGTCGTCGACGCCATCGGGGCGAAGCTGATCGAGGATTTGACTGTCGAGATCCAGATCGAGAAGCCGATGTGCGGTATGAAGAGAACAGTAGATCGGGCCGGCATGACCGCGCCGCCGAGCCTGGCGAACAAACAGAGACCAGTCCAGGTCTTGAGAGTAGAACGAGACTGTCTCTGCGACGTCGGCCAGCTGTCTCAAGGCGGCATGACTAGGCTGTCGTAGCGATCGATCGACAAAAAATTTCAGGCAAAGATGGCTGATGAGATCGCTCGGACCCAGGATCCAAGCTCTCTGTCCCCCGATCTCTCTGTCGCCAGCCTGGCTCCAAAGCTCGTCGACATCGAAGTAAAGAGGCGAGCTCTTGCGCACCAGATGTCGGTGAAGCTCGATCTCGATCGAGCCGTCCGGACTCAGAAGTCGAGGACAGTAGTGGTAGTTGTCGATATCGGCTGCGTCGTTCTGGGTCGCCCTGTTCTGGGAATAGCCGAGATCATCGAAGAGCTTACGTGTACGAGGCAGGTTGTGCTCTTCGATCAGCAGATCGACATCACCGATGGGTCGCAATCCGAGGTCTCGATAGACCAGCCGATTGAGCGCGCTGCCCTTCAGAGCAATGACCGAGACCTGCTCCCCGTTCAGGGTTTTCAATATGCGCTCCAGCTCGGGCTCGACAAAGAACAGAAACCGAACTCGATTCTCCTCGGCGAGTCGATGGGCGCGGTCGCGAATCTCGTCGGCGGTCTGGAATGAAGAAAGTGCATCGTTGAGGTGGAGTCCAAGAAAACCTCCCAC
>CAJHZD010000015.1_pt1 | contig 11870 bp, 9 predicted proteins | sample 9198941 | NCBI WGS metagenome assembly CAJHZD01 (sample SAMEA7708371, study PRJEB35096) | sediment metagenome | biome: marine neritic benthic zone biome [ENVO:01000025]; feature: sediment [ENVO:00002007]; material: shallow marine sediment [ENVO:03000034] sea grass bed [ENVO_01000059] ...
AGGCAAGCCTCGAGTTGGATCAGGTGATCAACGTCCAGATCTACGCCGGAACGGCAGCTCCGATCAATTTCAACGGCCTGGTGCGTCACTACGATCTGAGGCGGGGCTCCAACGTCGCCGACGTTCAGGTGAACTTCGTTCACAAGACCGAACGCTCCCAGCAGAGTCACGACCTCGCCAAGGTGCTTCGTCCTCGAATCGAAGAGATCGCCCGTCGACATCAAGCCGCAGTCAAGATCGCGGAAGTGCCTCCCGGCCCGCCTGTTCTCTCGACGCTTGTCGCCGAGATCTACGGCCCTGACGCCCAGGATCGTCAGGAGCTCGCCACCCAGATCAAGGAAATCTTCTCTTCGACCGAGGGAGTGGCCGACGTCGACTGGCTGATCGAGACACCGCAAACCAAACAGGTGCTACGAATCGACCATGAAAAGTCCGCTCGGTTCAACGTACCTGCGATTCAAGTCGCTCGCACTCTACGGCTGGCACTGACCGGCGAGAACGCCGGACGTCTCCATCTGGATGACGAGCTCGAGCCGGTCGACCTACGACTCGAGCTGCCCAGAGCGGAGCGCTCCACTCTTGATGATCTGGCGCGCATACGGGTACGTGGCCTCAAAGGAGCCCTGGTGCCACTCAGCGAATTGGTCTCGGCTCACGAGACGACCCAGGAGCCAACCCGCTACCGAAAGAATCTGCGACCGGTGATCTATGTGACCGGAGACGTATCGGGTCGCCTCGAGAGCCCGGTCTATGCGATCTTGAATATGGCCGACCGGATCGAGGAAATGCCGACCTCCGAGGGGACTCCGATCAGACAGTTCTACCGCAGCCAACCCGCTTCGGAGCGTCAGCCAGCCATCAAATGGGATGGTGAGTGGCACATCACCTACGAAGTATTTCGCGATTTGGGAATCGCCTTCGGCGCAGTAATGATTCTGATCTATATGTTGATCATTGGCTGGTTCAAGTCCTTCAAAGTTCCCGCTGTGATGATGATCTCGATCCCCCTCAGCCTCGTAGGCGTGATCCCTGGCCACTGGATCTTCGGCGCATTCTTCACCGCGACTTCGATGATCGGTTTTATCGCTTTGGCCGGAATCATGGTTCGAAACGCCGTACTCCTGATCGACTTCGTCAATCTCGCGCAGGAACGTGGTGAGCCTCTGGATGAAGCCGTCATTGAAGCCGGTGCGGTCCGTTTCAGACCGATTCTTCTCACCGCCGGGACCGTGGTGGTCGGAGCCACAGTCATACTCTTCGATCCGATCTTTCAAGGCCTGGCAATAGCCCTCATGACGGGTGCGATCGCATCGACCGTATTGACGTTGGTTGTGGTCCCGCTGGTCCACTATCTCGTGACGCGTCCCGCTGATTCTTGAACCGGGAACCCTTGGGCAAGTCTGTGTCTCTCACTTAGTGAGGCTTGATAGCAATCAGCACCCCAAACTCGAATGGGAGACTCCGAAGATGAGAAAGACCGTCCAAGTATCCGACAACGACTTTTCAATTGCTGTTCTGGATTCGGATATTCCGGTCCTGGTCGACTTCTGGGCACCCTGGTGTGGCCCATGTCGAATGGTAGGACCGATCCTCGAGGAGCTTGCCGACGACTACGCGGGCGACCTGACAGTCGCCAAAATCAACGTGGATGAAAACCCGATTCATGCAAATCAGCACGGTGTTCAGGGAATTCCGACCATGATCCTCTTCTCAGGAGGCAAAGAGATCGATCGAATCGTAGGTGCCCTACCGAAGGTGGAGCTCCAGACCTGGATCGACTCCAAGGTGAACTGAAGCACTTCGGGTCTCGAACGCGAAAGACCCAGGCGAAAATCTGCCACACCCGGTCGGGTAGACTGACCGGGTGTCGGACTCTCTGTCAGCATCCGTAGCGATCGAACAGCTGGTCGAGGACCATGGGGATCGACTGTTTGCGATCAGCAAACAGCTTTGCGGCAATGAAAGCGACGCCGAGGACCTGGTCCAGGAGACATTTCTCAACGCTTATCGGGCCTGGGATAACTTCGAGGGCCGCTCGAAGCCCACGACATGGCTCTATACGATCGCCAAGCATGCCTGCATTCGACGACATAGAAAGAGGTCTGGCGAACCTGAGACGATCGAGTCGCTCGACGAGCTTCTTCCGCTCGGTGACGCGACGGTTCCCGATCCTGCAGCTTTGGGTGATCCACTGGAAGAGAACCTGCGCCGCGAATCGGTCGAAAGGATCGAGCACGCGATAGCCACACTCCCGATCGACTTCCGCCTTCCCCTCGTCCTCAAAGAAATTGCCGAACTTTCGACTCCTGAGATCGCAGAGATCCTCGGAATCCCCGAGAACACGGTCAAGACAAGGATTCATCGAGCCCGGCTCAAGTTGAGAAAAGCCATCGCAAACGAGTTGCCGCAGATCGGAGCCGCGCCCGATCATCCGGTCGAGGTCTGTCTGGACCTACTCATGGCCAAGCAGGAGGCCCTGGACAGGGGCGCAGAATTCACTTTCTCGAATCAGGAGCTCTGTTCCCGATGTCGATCGATGTTCGCGACCCTCGACCTGGGTCAGGAAGCCTGTCTCAGACTGAGTGACAAGCAGCTACCCGACCAGATCAAGACTCTGATCCGAAAGCAGATGAAACAGGCTCTTCGGCAAGGCTAATCGCTCAGCCTGTCCATCAACCCGACAAGAGCTCCAAACGCCTCTCGGATCAACTCGGGCTCGATCCGAACCGGAGGAGGCAATCGAAAGATGCGATTGCGATAGGCCGACAGAGTCATCAGCCTCTCTCGCTCTTCTTCGTCGAGCTTGAACCCGACGGCCTCCTGGGCGGTTCTGCGCGAACGTCTGCAGGAGAAACGACGATCCTCCCAACCACGATGCAGCGTCGGGCCGACACAATCGAGACCCTCCTCAGAGAGTAGATCGAGAGCTTCCGTAAACTGCACGGTGTTAGGTACATCCACCGCGTCACGGTAGATCTGGATCTCCGCCTCTGGGGACTCGAGCATCATTCCTATGGTCGCCGGAAATCGGCCTTTGACCGGTTGCAACTTCTGGACAATCAGGACCTCAGCCGCGCGAAGACCCAGATCGAGGTACTCACATATCGTGGCGACGCTCTGCTCGGTCTGGTTGAAAGCGTCCAGCGCTCCCTGCCAGAGTCTGTTGGCCTCCTCAGTAGGGCTGAGGGTTATGGCTTCTTGGGCCTCGATCATCGCTATCCTCCAGTCCCTCTCCGTCGGTTGGTTCGCAGCGGCCGCTTCCTCATGTCGTCGTTGCCACGACCTGCTCTTCTGTGACCGCGGACTCGGACCCGAAATTCTTCGCTGCCTCGGCCTCCTGGGCTCCGAGCACCGAGATCGCCGACATATAGACCACGTCTTCGACTTCGCTGCTTTGTTGCAGTAGCTGAACAGGCTTTTCGAGTCCCATCAGAATGGGTCCGATCGCTTGTGCCCCGCCAAGGCGGTGGAGCAGTTTGAACGACACGTTGGCCGATTGCAGATCGGGAAAGATCAGAACATTCGCGCCTTCCTTGAGATGGCTGAACGGGTAGAGCTCGTCGATAAGCTCCGGAACCACAGCAGTGTCAGCCTGCATCTCACCATCCACGATCAACTCGGGATGGCGGTCACGTATGAGGCGAGTCGCTTCACGGACCTTCTTGACGAAGGGATGCTCGACGCTGCCAAAGTTCGAGAACGACAACATCGCGACCCTAGGCTCGACATGGAATCTCCTCGCTACCTCGGCAGCACAAATCGCTATATCCGCCAGCTGTTCGGCCGTCGGGTCGATGTTGACCGTAGGATCGGCAAAGAAATACAGGCGATCGTTGACAATCATCAGAAATACGCTGGCGACTCTCGAGACGTCCTTGCGCATCTGGATGATTCGAAGTGCCGGCCGAATCGTCTGGCTATAGTTCTGACTCACACCTGCGACCAGTGAATCGGCCTCTCCCAGGTGAACCATCATGGCCCCCCAGGCTGTCGGGTCTCGCAAAACCTTCCTGGCTTCGTCGAGAGTCGCTCCCTTGCGTTGACGCATGCGGAAGTACTCGTTTGCATACTCTTCGGTCTTTTCCGATTTCGCCGGATCGATGATCACCAGACCCTCGGGACGCAGCTCGTGTTCCTCCATCAGCCGCGTGATCGTGTCTTCGTTACCCAACAAGATCGGCTGAGCAAACCCCTCGTCGAGAATGATCTGGCAGGCTCGGAGGACTTTCTCGTGCGTCCCTTCCGGGAAGACGACCCTTTTGGGATTGCTTTTCGCTTGATTGATAAGCGTTCGCATCACATGACGACTCTTGCCGAGGCGACGCTCGAGCTCCTCCTTGTACTCATCGATATCGAGTGGACGGCGTGCTACGCCAGATTGGATGGCTGCCTCGGCGACCGCTGCGGCCTCGGAGATGAGGACGCGATGGTCGAACGGTTTCGGGATCAGATACTCAGGCCCGAAATGAAGCTTGTTGACGCCATAAGCCTTCATAACCGAATCGGGAACATCCTCTTTGGCCAGGTCTGCGAGAGCTCGGGCCGCCGCGAGCTTCATCTCTTCGTTGATACAGGTGGCACGAACGTCCAAGGCGCCGCGGAAGATAAACGGGAAACCCAAGACGTTGTTGACCTGATTGGGATAGTCCGACCGACCGGTCGCCATGATCACATCCGGTCGAGCATCCCGAGCATCCTCATAGGTAATCTCGGGATCGGGATTCGCCATAGCGAAGATGATCGGTTGATCACTCATCGAACGAACCATGTCTTTGGTCAAACATCCCTTGACCGACAGACCCACAAAAACATCGGCTCCTTCGACCGCATCGGCAAGAGTTTCAAGCTCGAGCTCGGTCGCAAACGCTTCTTTGTATGGGTTCATTCCGCCGGTGCGTCTCTTGTGAACCACACCCTTGGAGTCGCAGAGAATCAGATTCTCTTTCTGCACCCCGAGCGAAATATAGAAGTTGGCACAGGCGATGGCGGCTGCGCCGGCGCCGTTGAATACGACTGTCACATCTTCGATGTCCTTGCCCACCAACTCCAGTGCGTTGAGCAGGGCCGCTCCCGAGATGATTGCGGTACCGTGCTGATCATCGTGAAAGACCGGAATCGAAAGCTCCTTTTTGAGAGCTTCCTCGATATAGAAGCACTCGGGAGCTTTGATGTCCTCGAGGTTGATCCCACCAAAGGTGGGCTCGAGAAGCTTGACCGTTTGAATGATTTCATCGGGGTCGTGGGTGTCGAGCTCGATATCGAAGACATCGATATCGGCGAACCGCTTGAATAGAACGCCCTTTCCCTCCATCACCGGTTTCCCGGCTGCAGCGCCGATATCCCCTAGGCCCAACACAGCGGTACCGTTGGAGACTACGGCAACAAGATTTCCCTTGCCCGTATAGCGATACACGTTTTCGATGTCGTCATGAATCTCGAGGCAGGGGACGGCCACACCCGGTGTGTAGGCCAAAGACAGGTCGCGCTGTGTCGCACACGACTTGCTCGGGATGACCTCGAGCTTTCCTTTCCTCCCACGAGAGTGATAATCGAGTGCTTCATCGTCTCGGATAATCATTACTGTTGCTCCCTGGAGCCAGATCGATGCGTTTACTCTTCTTGGATCGACTCGAGATATAGAACCAGTTCTCTGATTTTGCGTTCTGCCCGCTCTTCACCGGTCTCTCCTGACGCGGTTGCGTCCTGGGCTAGCGAGCTTTGGAAGACATCGCCCCAGACCGGCATCTCCCCTCCTCCATGGCCCCGCACGGGCTTCCGGCCGTCGATGATCTGGTGAACCTCCTGCTGCGGGAACTTGCCATCGTTCGCCTCACTGATATGGGTGAGATCAGATGGCTTTACGGTCAGGTACTCGGCGAGGTTGCCATCTCCTGTGCCCTCTTTCCCGTGGCAGTTCGAGCAGTAGGTGCGATAGGTAACGCGACCCTTCGCGGCGAGAAAACCGGGGTGCTCTTCCGGCGTCTCCTGAGCCACCGAAATCAGGGCTGAGGTCGGCATGACCGCGAGCACTAAGAGGCTCGCGAGCAAGCAGAGGCCTTTTGAACTCGTACGAACTTTTGCTTGTTTCATCTTCGCCTCCCTGGTTGTTCCCCTTGGGCTGAACGCTTTCCACACCCAGCCAAGATGCAGGGTGGGTCAAGCACCACCCCACTTGAGCGTGTCAGTTGCAGGGCCGGCAGGAAAGGTCTAGTGGGGTGGGACAGGCAAACACGAGGGGAGGGTCGCAAGCCCCACCTCTTTGGGTAGTTACCCGCCGCTCCTTCCTGACAATCCGATGCTGGCTGCGATCCGGTCATAAAACCACCGTGGCAGGCTCGATCGGTCTGCGCGAGAGCGCCCAGACTACGACCGATGAGGCCGCAGCCAGAAAGCAGAGTACCCCCGCAAAAACGAATGCCATCACATAGCTCTGTGTAGCATCGAAGAGAACCCCACCCACCGCAGGCCCGAGAATCCCTGCCACACCGTAGGCCGTAAAAATGAATCCATAGTTCATGCCGAAATTCTTGGTGCCGAAGTAGTCCGCCGTGGCCGAAGGAAATAAGGCAAAATTGCCTCCGAAGTTCAGACCTACCCAAGCCGAGGCCAAGAAGATGGCGAAGTGCGATTGAATCCCCACCAGCATCATGAACGCCAACCCCTGACCCAGAAACATCAGCATCATGGCCCTCGGACGGTCAATGAGATCGCTGACCTTGCCCCACAGGATGCGACCGATGGCGTTGAAAATCGCCAAGATTGCCACTGGCTCTAGAAAGCGACCAAAGGTCCCGATCCAGGCGGGAGCGAAGGTCTTGCCGCCGAGAATGGTGCCCATCATCGGTTTCCATTGACCGATGGCAAGCAGACCAGATGTTGCTCCAAAGATAAAGGTCAGCCAGAGCATGCACGCCAGCGGTCGACTCAGCATCTCGCGCCACTCGATGTCTTTCTGGACTCTGGCCACGGTCGGATCGGGCTCCCAACCCGGGGGCGTCCATCCTTCCGGAGGATTGCGAAGCAGCGAGGCGCCAAGAAGCACCGCCACGCCCGCTACGATTCCATGCAAGACAAAGAACGCTCTCCAACCGATCCCGGTTTCGCCGCCGGGCGAAAGTCCAAGACCGACTAATAGAATCTGACCCAGACTCATCGATTCACCCTCGGCACCTGGAGGTAGGAGCAAGACCGAAGCGGGGCCGGCAAAAAAGAGCGCACCGGCACCAAACCCGGCGACCGCGAGACCCGTGATCAGCCCCTTCTTGTCGGGGTACCACTTGACCGCCGCGGCGATCGGGCAGACATACGCGAAGCCGATGCCGGCGCCACCGATCACTCCATAGGTCAGAAAGAGGGCCCATGGTCGGTCGGCCGACACCAAAAGAGCGCCGAGCAGAAACGACACACCGAGCAGCACGCCACCGATCGAGGCCACCTTTCTCGGGCCGATCCGGTCCTGCAGCCGTCCGGCTGGGATCATGACGACGGAAAAGGTGACCAAGGCGATCGAGAAGGCCCACTGCGTAGTGGAGCGACTCCAACCGAGCTCGGTTTCGAGAGGCCTGACAAACACGCTGAACGCATAGACCGTACCCAGAATGATCTGCACGATGAGGCCGCCAGCGATGACCGTCCAACGATTGCTGACAGAGGTGTCCTTCATAGCTCTGTTCTCCTGTTTCCTGTTGGGGTTGCGGGCCTCTCGGTGATCGCCACCGATGACACCGCGTGCAAGACATCGAGCAGGGTAACACCGAGTCATGTGCTCGCCACACCCTCACGGGGTGGGGTTCCAGACCACCCCTTTGAGCGTGTTCATGACTCTCTCCATTGCCTAAGATCGTACATGCCAGAATCCTGGCATTTAGGAGTGGTGTCGAATCGTTCCCAGAAAACTGCTGAGCTCGAGAGGTTCTCCAAATGGGTACTTCAACTACTGAACAGATCGCCGAAATCTGCAGTGATCACGACAACGATCGCTTCCGTCTACTCGACATCGTCCTCGACACGAGCGAGGAGTTTGGGCACGTCGATGACGCGGCGATCTCCCAGATCTCGCAATGCACGAACTCTCCTCGGGTCGAGGTCGAGAGCGTCGTCTCGTTCTATGCGTTTCTCTCCAAGCAACCCCAGGGAGACGTCTCCATCCGTCTCTGTAACGACGTGCCCGACCTGATGGCCGGAGCAGAAAAGGTGGCCGAAGGTCTGGAAGAGGAGCTCGGGATCCGATTTGGTGAGACCACACCCGATGGCAGATTCTCCCTCGATTTCACGTCTTGTATCGGGATGTCTGATCAGGCACCGGCTGCCCTGGTCAACGGCCTGGTCATGCCGAGACTCGGACCGAGTACAGCTCGTCGAGGAATCCGAATCCTCAAAGAGCGCGGTATCGGGGAGCTTCACAAACAGCTCGTCCGAGAGTATGGCGACGGAAACAACTCGCACCATCTCGTCCAAGCTGCTGTCAACAATAACCTGCGTCTACGAGGCGAGGTGATCTTCGGCACCGGTGAGCCAGACGCCGGTCTACAGAAAGCCCTCGCTATGAGCCCGGCCGAAGTCATCCGCGAGCTCAAGACCGCGAGACTTCGAGGCCGCGGGGGAGCGGGCTTCCCGACCGGAATGAAGTGGGAGTTCACTCGCGCCGCGGGCGGTGCGCAGCGTTATCTGATCTGCAACGCCGATGAGGGAGAGCCCGGGACTTTCAAGGATCGGGTGATCCTGACCGAGCGGCCACATCTCCTGTTCGAGGGCATGACGATCGGGGCATACGCAATCGGAGCCTCGGAAGGTCTAGTCTACTTGCGAGCCGAATACGCCTACCTGAGGCGCTTTCTGGAGCACGTCCTCGAAGAACGCCGCAATTCCGGGCTCCTGGGCAAGGATATCTGTGGTAAGGCTGGGTTCAACTTCGATATCCGGATTCAGATGGGAGCCGGCGCCTATATTTGCGGTGAGGAGACTGCGCTGATCAGCTCCTGCGAGGGGCTCAGAGGCGACCCGAAGAACCGTCCCCCCTTTCCGGCTCAAGAGGGATATCTGGGAAAACCCACGTCGGTCAACAACGTCGAGACCTTGTGCTGCGTCGCACGGATCATGGAAATGGGATCTGGTTGGTTCTCATCGCAGGGAACTCCCAACAGCACCGGCACAAAACTGCTCAGCATCTCCGGCGACTGCCCCCGGCGTGGTGTCTACGAAGTACCCTTTGGAATCTCCCTGAGCGAAGTCTTCCAACTCTGTGGCGCCGAAGAGCCCATCGCCGCGCAGGTCGGTGGCCCGAGCGGGCAGATGGTCGGCCCCGACGCTTTCGATCGTGCCATCTGCTTCGACGACCTGGCCACCGGCGGCTCCTTGATGATCTTCGGACCGCAGAGAAACCTAGTCGAGATCGCTTCCAGGTTCATGGAGTTCTTCATCGAGGAGAGTTGCGGCTACTGCACACCCTGTCGGGTCGGCAACGTCTTGCTGAAGGAGCGGCTCGATAAGATTTTGGCTGGACTCGGAGAGCCCGCCGACCTCGATTATCTCGAGGAGCTGGGTCAAACGATCAAAGCCACGAGTCGGTGCGGTCTGGGACAGACCTCGGCGCATCCCGTGCTGTCCTCGCTGGAGAACTTCCGCCCTGCCTACGAGGCCCTGGTCAAGACACCAGAGAATGGTAATCAACCGGGATTCGACATTCACAGCGCTCTGGCTGAATCCCGAAAACTAACCGGTCGTGAGTCGGTTCACTTCCGACAGGAATGAGAATGACCATGAACAACGGCATGATCAATTTTGTTATCGACGGACAGCCGATCGAGGGAAAACCGGGGCAGACGATTCTCGAGGCAGCCCAGGACGCCGGCGTCTATATCCCGCGACTCTGCTGGATGAAAGACCTTACCCCTTCGGGCAGTTGCCGCACGTGTACGGTTCGGGTCAACGGTCGAACTCAGTCTGCCTGTACCCAACCGATCGCTCCCGCCATGATCGTCGAGAACGACACCGAAGAGCTCAGGTTGTTGCGTCGAAATCTCATCGACATGCTCTTCGTGGAAGGCAATCACTTTTGCATGTTCTGTGAGAAGAGCGGCGACTGCGAGCTGCAAGCCCTGGCCTATCGGTTCGGGATCACCGCACCCAAGTATCCATTCATGTTTCCCAAGCGTGAGCTCGACGCTTCGCATCCCGAAATCTTCATCGACCGCAACCGATGCATCCTCTGCGGCCGATGCGTTCGGGCCTCGCAGCAGCTCGACGGGAAGAATGTCTTCGGCTTTATCGGTCGTGGCCCCGAGAAGCGTATCGCCGTGAACGCCGAAGTCGATCTCGCCGGTAGTGACGCGGAAGCTCGAGATCAAGCAGTCGAGGCGTGTCCGACCGGTTCACTTCTGACAAAGAGAGCTGGATACCAGATCCCAATAGGCGAGAGGCGATTCGACCATGAACCCATCGGCTCCGAGATCGACAACCCCAAGCCAGAAAAGTAAGGAACGCATCATGGCAAAAGCAAAAGTTGCAACAACGTCTCTATGTGGTTGCTTTGGCTGCCATATGTCGCTTCTCGACATCGACGATCGGATCCTACAGCTAGTGGATCTGGTCGAGTTCGACAAATCCCCGATCGACGACATCAAGAGAATTCGAGGCGATGTAGACATAGGTCTGATCGAGGGTGGCTGCTGCAACGAAGAGAATGTCGAGGTGCTGCAGGAGTTCCGTAAACACTGCAAGGTTCTGATCTCGGTTGGGGACTGCGCCATCAGTGGCGGAATTCCTGCGATGCGGAACATGGTGCCACTCGAGGAGTGCTTCGAGGAAGCATTTCTCAACGGCCCCACCGTTGTGAATCCGAGCGGAAAGATCCCAGACGACAAGGAGATTCCGCTTCTACTCGACAAGGTCTACCCCTGCCAGGAGGTCGTGAAGATCGACTACCACCTGCCAGGCTGCCCACCCTCCGCCGACACACTTTGGGAAGCCCTTACGTCGCTGCTGACCGATAAACCGCTGGAACTGACGTACGAGCTCGTCAAATACGACTGAGCCAGAAACGAGAAACTGCCATGCCAAGTCCCGACACCAAGAGAATCGTCATCGAGCCCCTCACCAGAGTCGAGGGTCACGGAAAGGTCTCGATCTTGCTCGACGAAGACAACAACGTGCAGCAGGCTCGATTGCATATCGTCGAGTTTCGCGGCTTCGAGCGCTTTATCCAGGGGCGACCCTTTTGGGAGCTTCCGGTTCTGGTGCAACGGCTGTGCGGCATCTGTCCTGTCAGCCATCATCTCTGTGCGGCCAAAGCCATAGACGGAATCATCGGCGCAGAGAATCTGACACCGACGGGCGAGAAGATGCGGCGACTGATGCACTACGGCCAGATGTTCCAGTCGCACGCTTTGCATTTCTTTTACCTGGCTTCGCCAGATCTCCTGTTCGGATTCGACGCCCCGGTGGAGAAACGCAATGTCGTCGGCGTAATTGCCGACTATCCCGACCTCGCGGTCCAGGGCGTGATGATGCGCAAATTCGGTCAGGAGATCATCAAGGCCACGGCTGGCAAGAAGGTTCACGGCACCGGCGCGATTCCCGGCGGCATCAACAAGAACCTTTCGATCCAAGAGCGAGACGGCCTGCTTGTCGAGATGGATCAAATGCTCGAATGGAGCCTGAAAGCTGTAGATATCGCCAAGAACTACACGCTGGAAAATCTCCCTGAGGTCGCGGAATTCGGCTCGTTCGATTCCAATCATCTATCCATCGTGCGCGAAGACGGTGCGATGGATCTCTACCACGGCAATCTGCGCGCCGTGGACTCCACCGGGAACATGATCATCGACCAGGTCGATCCGCTCGAATATTTGGACTACATTGCCGAAGAGGTG
>CAJHZD010000303.1_pt1 | contig 11808 bp, 10 predicted proteins | sample 9198941 | NCBI WGS metagenome assembly CAJHZD01 (sample SAMEA7708371, study PRJEB35096) | sediment metagenome | biome: marine neritic benthic zone biome [ENVO:01000025]; feature: sediment [ENVO:00002007]; material: shallow marine sediment [ENVO:03000034] sea grass bed [ENVO_01000059] ...
CAAGGCTGAGGAGACACGAGCATGAGCGAAGACAGCATCTTGATCCGAGATCTCCTAGTGCGCGGAATCATCGGGATCAACGACTGGGAGCGAGAAAAACGGCAAGATATCCTACTCAACTTGGTGCTGTATCAGGATATGCGAGCCGCAGCCAAGTCCGACGCGATCGAGGACTCGCTGAACTACCGAACCCTCACCAAGGAGCTCATCCACTATGTGGAGAGCTCGTCGCACCACCTTGTTGAGACATTGGCCAGTGAGATCGCACGTATCGCGGTGGTCGACTTCGAAGCGAGTAGAGTTCGGGTGCGCGTAGAGAAGCTGGGCGCGCTTCGATTCGCAAAGTCCGTCGGCGTCGAGATCGAGCGGCAGAGGTCCGACTTCGACTAGGTTTTGAAGAATCCACAGGCAGTGCCGGTTCTACTTTCGCTAGGCTCGAATCTCGATCCAGAAAAGAATTTGGTCCATGCCACGAAGTTGCTGGCAGAGCGTACTGACTTGGTAGCCATATCGCGAGCCTTCAAATCTAAAGCGGTCGGTGCCCCGGAGTCTCCGGATTTTCTGAACGCTGCTGCCAAGATCCGCTTTGGAGGAACGCCGCAGGTCCTGAAATTCGATGTCTTGAGGCGTATCGAGAGTGACCTCGGCCGGGTTCGAAGTACGGACCGGAACGCGCCACGAACCATCGACATCGACATATCCATCTTTGGCCGCCTCGTCATGTTCGATCACGATTGCGATCTCGTGCTGCCGGCGCCGGAGATACTGACTCAGGCCCACGTCATACTGCCACTGGCTGATCTGGCGCCGGGAACGATTCATCCGGAGACTGGCGAGACTCTCGCCGAGATCGCGACTCGGTTTTCGGACACTGAAGGCATTGAGCCGGTTGCGGCTCCGCCACTTACGACTGCGGGATAGGGTCGAGACATGATTCACTGGTCATGGAGCTCTGTCGCGATTCGAATTCTTCTCCTGAGCATTCTTCTGAATAGCGTTCCGTCGCTGGCCTCCGAGCCGACGGAGATCTTTCGTCTGGAGTTTCTCGGTGAGGCCAGGCTACCCCCGTCGCTAGAGGTGGAAGGAACGATTGTCGGCGGACTTTCTGGTATTGCGTGGAACCGAGCCTCCGGCGAGTTCTACAGCGTTTCGGATGATCCCGGAGCTCATGGACCGGCTCGGTTCTACCGACTCCTGATCGATCTCGAAGGCGGAGTGCTTGAAGAAGACGGGGTCGATGTGGTGGGAATGTCGCCACTCAGAAACCGCTCGGGCAGCCTCTACGAGTCGGGTCTAGTGGATCCGGAGGGGATCGAATTGATTCCGGGTGAGGGGTTGTTTGTTTCGTCGGAAGGGCAGATCAGTAAAGGTTCACCTCCGTTCGTCCGACAATTCGATCTAGATGGGAACTATGTCCGAGATTTCGAGATTCCTGAGCGATACTTGAACAGAGATGATGCCAGTAGCGGTCTGCGTCACAACCTCGGATTCGAGAGCCTCACCCTGACACCCGATCGTAGTCTCCTGATCACGGCGACCGAGAACGCTCTGATTCAAGATGGCCCGGAAGCAAGCGTCGGCAAGCCCAGCCCGGCTCGGATTCTGATCTTCGAGCGAGTGACCGGTCGGGTCTCGGGCGAGTACCTCTACTGGACCGAGCCGGTCGTCGCACGAAGCCCGGTTGCCGGCGGGCACGAGGGCGCTGGATTGGTAGATCTTCTGGCTCTCGGCGATAGGTCGTTGATCTCGGTCGAACGATCGTATTCACAGGGCGTCGGCAACTCAATCCGAGTATTCCTGGTCGACCTCGAAGGCGCCGACGATCTGACTCTGCAGGATCAAGGAGTCGAGGAGCGAGTCGACTCTATCGAGCCTGCATCGAAGACCCTGTTAGTCGATCTCTCCGATCTCCAAATCGCCCTAGACAATATCGAGGGCATCGGATTCGGTCCGACGCTGGACGATGGGCGCCGAACGTTGATTCTGGTAGGGGACGACAACTTCAATCCAGCTCAGCAGCAGACACAGTTCTTGGCATTCGCTGTTTCGAGCCAACGGCCGACGGTGCAGGATCTCCAGGGAGCAGGTCACAGTTCCCCGTTTGACGGGCAGTGGGTGCGCGGTGTCGAGGCCCGAGTGACCGCCACCTCGAAGGGCGCGGATTTCTGGATCGCTTCCGAAGAGTCCGACGGCAATCCATCGACGTCGGATGGTCTGCGTGCAGTCGGATCGAAAGACCTTCCCCGAGTGTCCGAGGGCAATCGGCTCCGCCTCTCGGGTCGGGTTGTGGAGTTGGGACGACCGGGTCGGTTGACCGTCACCGCTCTCGAGGTGTCCAGCCTCGAAGTCGATGATGTTTCTCGATCGATCCTCGTTCCCGAAAAGCTTGGCGAGACTTCGCGAAGGATTCCGAGCGTGGTGATCGACAACGATGGCCTCCGTTACTTCGAGCCCGAGTATGACGGTATCGATTTTTGGGAGAGCATCGAGGGCATGAAGGTCTCGGTACTAGATCCCGTCGTTGTGGGACCGACCTCCAAATACGGTGACGTCGTCGTTGTTGCAGATGAGGGCCGTGGCGTCTCCTTGCGAACCGCGCAGGGAGGGCTTCTTTTGAGACCGGGGGACTTTAATCCCGAGCGGATCACGCTTAGATTTGATTCGACCAAAGGGCCGCCCGAGGCTGACGTAGGAGACCGTTTCGATGGCGAGATCGTTGGCGTCGTCGACTACGATCATGGCGTCTACCTGATTCGAGTCTTTGAAGCTCCGCCGCCTCTGGTTCCTTCGAGAGTCGACGTCGATCCGACGAACCTCGAGCCAAAGAAGCGGAACCTGACCCTGGCTTCCTTCAATGTCTTTAATCTCGGTCCCCAATCTGACATGGCCAGAGTAGAGAAACTGGGGCGATTGGTCGTCGATCGTCTGCGAAGCCCCGACATTCTTGCTCTGCAAGAAGTCCAAGACGACAGCGGTCCGGAGAACGACGGTGTCGTATCGGCAAATCGTACCCTCGAGCGGCTGATCACATCGATCGAGTCGGTCGGCGGACCCGCATACGACTATCGTCAGATCGATCCAGTGGATGGGCAGGAGGGAGGTTTCCCGGGAGCCAATATTCGAGTGGTTCTGCTGTTTAATCCAAAACGCGTCAAGGCTATCGACAGAGGAAAAGGGGGGGCGTCAGACCCAGCGCAGGTTCGAATCGGTCTCGAAGATGTCGCGATCGATCCCAGTCCCGGACGAGTGGCTCCAAGCCATCCAGCATTCCAAGGCATCGAAGGTCGCTATGGAGGTAGTCGTAGGTCTCTCGTCTCCGAGTTCGTCTTTCGCGGCAAAAGCCTGTTTGTCATCAATTGCCATCTCAATTCCAAACGTCGCGACAGCGGGATATTTGGTAGCGAACAGCCGCCACGATTCTTGAGCGAAGACCAAAGATCCCAGCAGGCTCGAGTGATCCATGACTTCGTGTCTGAGATTCTGTCGTTGGACTCGGCAGCAGCGGTTGTGGTCCTGGGCGATCTCAACGATCATGAATTCAGAGAGCCGCTGAAGATTCTGACCTCAGGCCAACTTTCAAATCTTGTCGAGAGGGTGCCACTGCCTGAGCGTTATACCTACAACTATCGGGGAAATTCGCAGGTACTGGACCACATCTTGGTCAGTCCCTGGCTGGCCGTCAGATCGGAGATCGATATCGTGCATGGAAACTCGGACCTGGCACACTCGCGGACCGCAAGCGATCACGATCCGCTTGTCGCTCGATTCGATTTTCGATCGGCAAGGTAGAGCCAAACCTGCCGACCCTGGTTCCGACTCACTGGCTGTTACGGTCGAGAAACTGCCTCGCAAAGCGGGAGAAGACGTATACATCCTCGAAGTTGCTGACTACTCCGACCGAAACTCGAACCGCACCGGTCTCCTTCCCGTCGATGCAGAGTCTGAAATCGTCATAGGTCATGCTGCGATCGGCACTGCTAAAACAGGTCACGAGCTCTTGTCTCGAGATGCCGAGGGCCATCTCTCCTGCACCTGGATTGCAGAAACAGCCGGTGCGGAGGGAGATATTGGCCTGGTTGGCTGCCTGCTCGATCAAATCGTGGTCGATCACCACCCCATCGATGTCGTAAAAATTCAGAGTCACGGTGCCCCCGCGGCTCTCGGTCGAAGCAGGACCGTATAGCTGAATCAGCGGGCGACCATTCGAGTGACGAAGCTGCAATAACGAGTCAATCAACCAGGCACAGAGACATCCGACTCTGCTGTGGATGACTTCGAGACCGACGGAGTCGATGAACTCGAGCCCGAAACCGACCGCTGGAATGTTGGCATAGTCCAGTGTGCCGTCTTCGAAGGCTGCCGATCCTGCAGCAAGGTAGTGACTGTCCGCCTGAACCGATGCGACCTCTATCGTGCCTCCCGCGAACCAGGGGCGGTGGAGTTTGTCCAAGGCCGGCCAACGTGCGATCAGGGCTCCGACTCCAGTCGGGTACCCAAACATCTTGTAGAACGAAAGCGCCACATAGTCGGGTTTCCATTTCGCCAAATCCAATCGATTCGTAGGCACGAAAGCGGCAGCATCCAGTAGGACATCCCAGCCTTTCTTCTTGGCCACCTCTATCCACTCAAGTGGATGTTGGACGCCCGAGAAGTTGGACTGGGCGGGATAGGCGAATAGATTGTGCCGGCTTGCGTCGGCCTGTTCGAGAAGGCTGAACAGAATGTCCTCTCGAACCCTCATGTCGGGCGGATCGACGGGGATATAGGCTGTTTCCGCTCCCCGAGCGCGATCGAACTCGCGGATACCGTTGACCGAGTTGTGATTGTCAAAGGTCAGAAGGAGCCGATCGCCAGGTTCGAACGGATAGGACTCTCCGACCAGCTTGAGTGCAGTGCTGGCGTTCGATGTAAAGATCACTCCATACTCGTCTGGCGAGCCGTTGAAGAACTCGAGTACCTTTTTCCGCGTCAGTTCTACTAGCTCCGTCGTGCCCTGCGAGGTCGGGTTGGTCGAGTGCGGATTGCCAAAAACGTGGCTTCGCAACAGATCCATGTGGCGATTGATCTGAAGCTCCCCGTAGAGGCCGCCACCCGTGTAGTCCAGGTACACGTGGTTAGCCTCATTCAAGCGCGAGAATTCCCGTTTGCGAAGCTCGTCTAGCTGAGCAGTCTGCCGATATTCTGGATACTTATCCAGAAAATCAGAGTACGCTTTCTGGCGCTCTGCGGCGGAAATCTCGGCGATCGTCATGGTCTGGCCCTGACCCTCTGTGGTCTCCAGCCCATAGAGGCTAGCGGATAGGATCGGAATCAATCAAGCGAAGTATTCGATGATTGATATGCCTGTGCTGGGTGCCGATATAATGCTCGGGACATTCGCCGGCCGCGCGGGTGCGATGAGTATCCTTCCAGATAGGGGAAGTGTTTCTGGAACCCGCAAAGACAACGATGACTTCGACGACCGATCAGCTCTGCTTGGCCAACTCCGCAGTCGAGCATCCGGTTCCGATCGCCGAAGATATCGACCCGGTTCTTCCTCTTTCCGGCCCGTGGAATCTGGAGAGGATTCCACGCCTGCTGGGAAACCTGGAGGGCGCTGAAGCCGGCCCGACTCTGATATGTCTGGGAGGCCTACACGGTAACGAACCTGCGGGTGTGATCGCGATCCAGAGAGTCCTGGCCGATCTCGCAGGCCAGGAGGCGGGTCTCAAAGGGCACGTGTTCGGAGTCGTGGGTAATCGTCAGGCGCTCGCAGCCGATCAAAGGTTTCTGGATTACGACCTGAACCGAGCCTGGCATCCGGAATCTATTGGAAGGCTCAGGGCTGAAGCCGCTGCCAGCGCTGGAGAAGCCCAGGAACAGATCGAACTCGACGAGGTCCTCAGCGACATCATAGGATCCGCTACCGGTCGGCTATTTCTGCTCGATATTCATACGATCTCGGGTCCGGGGTCCGCCTTTGCCATTCTCGATGACTCGCTTCCGAATCGCGAAATCGCACTCGATTTTCCGGTGCCGCTCATTCTTGGCTTGGAAGAGGAGCTCTCAGGAACCCTTGCTAGCCATCTGACCCCGCAAGCAGTGACTGCGCTGGGATTCGAGGCCGGTCAGCACGCCGATCCACGTTCGGTCGATCGTGCCGAGGCCGCGATCTGGGTTGCTCTCGAGTCGGGAGGCTTTTTGAAATCACCCCTCGAGGAACGGGCCCGGAAGGCGCGTCAGTATCTGAGCAACGACAGCGAGTTCGGAAGACGCATCTTCGAGGTGAGGCATCGCCATGCCATCAAGCCAGGCGATGGATTTCGAATGAAAGCCGGCTATGAGAATTTCGGCTCGGTAGAGGCAGGTGAGGAAGTCGGCATCTCGTCCGAGGGCGACGTGCGGGTCCCTTTCGGTGGCCGAATCTTGATGCCCCTCTATCAAGATCAGGGTGAGGATGGCTTTTTTCTGATTCGTGAAATCCGCCCAGTCTGGTTACCCGTTTCGTCTGCCTTGAGAAAGCTCCATCTGGAACGCTATCTCCATCTGTTGCCGGGAGTCCAAAGGCATCCGCTCCGCGGTGAGAGTTTTATCGTCGACCTACGATACGCACGCTGGATGGCACGACAGCTATTTCATCTTCTGGGGTTCCGACGCGAAGGCCGACTCGACCGAATCCTCGTCATGACTCGCCGCGAAGATCGGGACATCTGAGTCCCTCGACTCATGCCGGGTATCAGGAACATTCGCTCCGCGGATCAGCTAGATCAATTGTTGGCTGACTCCGATCACGTGCCGGTTTGGATTTTCAAACACAGCCTCGCCTGTGGAGTGTCCGGTCAAGCACTGAAGGAGTTCGAGCGGTTTGTCGCATCACTTGATACCAACGATCCGGCGCATTTTGCCCTGATCGAGATACAAGAGACACCGGATATATCGAGGGAAATCTCGTCGAGGACCGGGGTTCGACACGAGTCGCCTCAACTCATCTTCTTGCACAAGGGTCGAGTCGTTTGGGAGGCGAGCCATTGGTCGATTCAACGCAAGGCTTTGGACAGGGCTCGAGTTGAGAACCTGGGCTCCGGCCTGGCTAGCGAAGACGAGGCGGATTTGTAGATGTCGGTACCGGATTGCCCGATTCAGGCCCTTGATCGCGAGGCGATTTCGTCTCGTCTGGAGAGAATTCGTGAACGGACACTCAGCCTGATCGCAGGGCTCGACTGGCAGGTTCTGAAGGCACAGCATGTCTCGATTCTGAGCCCTATGGTTTGGGATCTCGGCCATATCTCGAACTTCGAGGAAATTTGGTTGTGCCAACGCCTGGGTGGTGAACCGGAGTTGCATTCCGGCTATGCGGAAATGTTTGACGCCGTCATCAACCCGCGGCCCACTCGGAAGGCTCTTCCACTGCCTGCCGCAAGCGAGCTGCTCGATTACATGTCGCGGGTCCGATCAAGAACTCTGGCGATTCTCGAGCGAGTCGATCCGTCAACCGAGCCCGAGCTAGTCGGTAACGGCCTCGTCTACGAGCTGGTTGCCGAGCATGAGGAACAGCACCAGGAAACTCTGTTGCAGGCCCTTCAAATCCTGGAGGACCCCCCCTATATGCCGGCGCAGCGGAGACGGCTTCCGATGGGACGAGCTCTTCAGATCGAAATGATCGAGATTCCCGAGGGTGTTTGCACGATCGGTGCACCAAGGCAAGGGTTCGCATACGACAACGAGCGAGACACTCACGATGTTTTGGTGCCTGGCTTTCAGATCGATGCGGCGCCGGTGAGCTGTGGCGATTACCAGCGATTTGTCGAGGATAGCGGCTACAAGAGGCGCGAGATTTGGTCGGAGGAGGGCTGGCGATGGCGATGTGACACAGATGCTGAGTCGCCGGCAAACTGGAAGCATCTCGACGGGGCCTGGGTGACTCGATGGATGGACCGGTCGGAACCATTGAGGCCGGACCTGCCTGTCACCCATGTCTGTTACTGGGAGGCCGAAGCGTATTGCCGCTGGGCAGGCAAACGCTTGCCAACCGAGACCGAGTGGGAGAAGGCCGCGCTGTGGGACGAGGCGAGAGGTGAAGCTCGGCTGTACCCCTGGGGATCGGAATCACCATCCGGATCGCGAGCCAACTTGGATCAGCTCGGGTTCGGCCCGGCGCCGGTGGGTGCCTACCCGCGGGGCGCCAGTGCTTATGGTGTAGAGCAGATGCTGGGAGACGTCTGGGAGTGGACCAGTTCGAAATTTTCACCCTACCCGGGATTCGAAGCCTACCCGTACGACGAGTACTCGAAGATCTTCTTTGGCGAGGCTTACAAAGTGCTACGGGGAGGCTCTTGGGCCACCAGGCCTGCCGTGGCAAGAGGAACGTTTCGGAATTGGGATTTTCCGATTCGGCGTCAGATCTTCTCGGGTTTTCGATGTGCGCGAAGCTTGGACTAGTAGCCAGAGCTAGCTTCCATACTGCTTGTCGATCCAGGTGCGATAGGACCGGTCGGTCACGGACTGGCACCACGCATCGTTGTCGACATACCATCGGATTGTCTGTTCCAACCCCTGATCGAAGGTCACATTGGCTCTGAAGCCCAGTTCCGCCTCGATTTTCTCGGAATTGATCGCGTAGCGTCTGTCGTGCCCTGGACGGTCGCGCACAAAGGTGATTTGACTCTTGCAGGAGTTCCCATTCGCCGGTGGTGACGACCGGTATCGCGTCGCCAGGCCGGTATCTTGGGCAAAGATTCTGTCCATCGAGTCGCAGAGCCGATTCACCAATTCCAGGTTGTTGAGCTCGTTCCTGGTTCCGATGTTGTAGGTTTCGCCGCAGCGACCCTGTTCCAAAACCAGCTCTATTCCATGGCAGTGATCGTCCACATGTAGCCAGTCTCGAACGTTCTGACCGTCGCCATAGATCGGTAGATCCTTCCCCTCGAGAAGATTGAGGATACACAAGGGAATCAGCTTTTCCGGGAACTGATAGGGGCCGTAGTTGTTCGAGCAGTTTGTCATTGTCGTCCGCAGACCGTAGGTGTGATGGTAGGCACGTACGAGGTGATCGGATCCCGCTTTACTGGCTGCGTAGGGCGAGTTGGGCGCGTAGACTGTCGTTTCGCTGAACGCTGGTTGATCGGGTCCCAGTGATCCATAAACCTCGTCGGTCGAGACATGATGAAATCTGTGATCCTGAGTCGCTGAGGAACCACTTTCCAGCCATACTTTTCGGGCAGAGTCGAGCAGAACCTGAGTGCCGCGAACGTTCACGTCGACAAAGATTTCGGGACCGCTGATGGATCGATCGACGTGGGACTCGGCTGCCAGATGGACGATGGTGTCTACCTTCTCCGTGACCAGGAGGTCTTCGACGAGATTGCCATCTCGAATGTCACCCTCGACGAATCTGTACATCCGATTGCTGTCGGCAGGCGCTAGATTTTTCAAGCTGCCGGCATAGGTGAGAGCGTCGAGGACGATGACGCGATCCTTTGGATGCCGATCGAGCCAATAGCGAACAAGATTCGCACCGATGAACCCGGCGCCTCCAGTTATAAGAAGCCTACTCATCGCGTTATTCTTTCAGCTCTCGAATCATTCGGTTCAGCTGCCCGCGCCAGTGCGGGGCTTTGTGGCCCAGAAATGCCCATGTCGATGTCTTGTCAAGAACGCTGTAGTGCGGCCGCGGAGCGGGAGAGGGTCTGGCGATCGTGGTTGTCGGTTCGATTCTGCACTCTCCCGTTCGAATGTGTCCGATCTCTCTGGCCTCGTCCCGAATTGCGATAGCAAAGTCGTACCAGGAGGCGACACCTGCGTCCGTCCAATGAAATATCCCTGTCGAATCGGTCCTGGCGGCAAGACTCCAGATCATCTCGGCGAGACCGAAAGCCCAAGTCGGCGACCCTATCTGGTCGCCGACGACTTTGACACATTCACGCTCGCTCATCAGACGGAGCATAGTCTTCACGAAATTGCTACCTAGGCTCGAATAGACCCAAGCCGTTCTGACGATTGCCGCTGCCTCGGGGAGCTCGCTTGTTACCTGACGCTCCCCTTCCAGTTTGCTGCGGCCATAGACGCTGTTCGGTCCAGTCTCTGAATCTGGTTGGTAGGGTAGACCAGAATCTCCAGAGAAGACAAAATCGGTTGAAACCTGGATCAGGCGACCTCCCCGATGCGCCAAAGCTCGCGCCAGATGGCCGGGACCTTCGCCGTTGATCGACATCGCGATGTCGGGCTCTCGCTCGGCGCGATCGACTGCGGTATAGGCGGCGGCATTGATGACGAGATCGGGATCCCTGTCGTTGATGACTCGGGTCACTGACTCTGGATCGGAGACGTCGAGCTCGGCATGACTCATCGGAAGCAACTCGATTCCTTCCGGTACCGTTCGCTGCAGCTCACGGCCGAGCTGGCCGCCTGCACCTGTGACGAGCACGATCACGGGTAGAGATCCGCTTCGGAAAACTTGGATGCCACCTCGTCTTTGGTCGACAGCACCGGCAATTCCTTGCCGACCATCGGCCATTGGATGGCCAGGTCCGGATCATCCCAGACTATGGATCGATCGTCCTCTGGGAAATAGTACTCGGTACATTTGTAGAGCAGGTCGGCGGTTGGACTGTCTACATAGAATCCGTGTGCGAAACCTGGCGGTATCCACAACATGTTCTTGGTCTCGGCCGATAGCCAGACACCTACCCATTGACCGAGGGTCGGAGAGCTCTGCCTCACGTCGACGGCAACGTCGAAGACCCTGCCGGTAATGACCCTCACGAGCTTGCCCTGGGGTCGTGGAATTTGGTAGTGGAGACCGCGCAGAGTTCCTCGAGACGATCGAGAATGATTGTCCTGTACGAAGCGTAGATCGAGCCCCAGAATCTGAAAACCCTTCAGATTCCAGCTCTCGAGAAAAAAGCCCCGATCGTCCTCGAACACCTTCGGCACGATCTCGACGACTTCAGGGAGTCGCGTCGGTTTTTGCGCGAATTTATCGTTCACCGCAGTTCTTGCAAGACACCCATCAAATAACGACCGTAACCACTATCGCCAAACGAAACCGCAAGCTTCTCGAACTCACCCGCGGTGATGAACCCCCGTCTGAAGGCGATTTCCTCTGGGCATGCGATCTTCAGGCCTTGGCGTTTCTCGATTACTCGCACAAATACAGCTGCGTCCAGTAGAGAATCGTGGGTCCCTGTGTCGAGCCAGGCGGTGCCTCGACCGAGTATCTCGACCGAGAGTGCCCCCCGTTCGAGATAGGCCAGATTCAGATCGGTAATCTCGAGCTCGCCTCTCTCCGACGGCTCGAGCTGCCGGGCGATATCGACTACTTCGGAATCATAGAAATAAAGACCGGTGACGGCATAGTGAGATTCTGGCTGACTCGGCTTCTCGACGATCGTCAGGGCTCGCCCGGTGTCGTCGAAGCTGACGACGCCGTAGCGCTCCGGATCGGTGACGTAGTAACCGAAGATTGTCGCGCCGCTCGAGCGAGCGGCCGCAGCCATCAGCTTCTGGGCCAGATCCTGACCATGAAAGATGTTGTCGCCGAGAACCAAGGCGACCGCGTCACCCGCTATGAATTCCTCACCGACCAGAAAGGCCTGAGCGATTCCCTCTGGTTTTGCCTGTGTCGCATAACTCAGTGAGATTCCCCAGCGCGAACCATCCCCGAGAAACGATCGAAATGCCTCCTGATCTCGGGGGGTCGTGATGACCAAGATGTCCCGGATACCGGCGTGCATCAGGGTCGACAAGGGATAGTAGATCATTGGCTTGTCGTACACCGGCAGCAACTGCTTGCTGACCCCATGAGTCAAGGGCAACAGGCGTTTGCCGGCA
>CAJHZD010000041.1_pt1 | contig 11730 bp, 11 predicted proteins | sample 9198941 | NCBI WGS metagenome assembly CAJHZD01 (sample SAMEA7708371, study PRJEB35096) | sediment metagenome | biome: marine neritic benthic zone biome [ENVO:01000025]; feature: sediment [ENVO:00002007]; material: shallow marine sediment [ENVO:03000034] sea grass bed [ENVO_01000059] ...
CAGGGCAATCTCACCCGGTTCGACCTCACAGATTTCCTACCGATTGGCGAATCGAATCAATTCGAACCGCCATCCGACATCGAATGGCTCGACAATTGAGCGCTTTCGAATAACTTCAAAAACTTCTTCGGCGCCGCTGCTTTCCGTATAATGGCCAGGCTTCGGATTCTTCAGCGGGTCGATCCGGACATCGAGATCGGCCCCGGAGGGCTCATTTGAATAGCCGAACCTTGAAGACCCACAGATCACATCCCTTTCGAATCTTGCATATCTTCGCTGTGGCACTCGCGTGTGTCGCGGTGACTCCTGCATCGGCCTACGAAGACGGTCAGATGATCGAGATCACGGGAACGGTGACCGATAGCAGTGGTGCACCGATCCCGGAGATCAGCGTCGTGTTCAACGTGTCTCGGCGAGCCTTTACGGTTTCGAAGTTCGGCCGCGCGACGCGCGACTCTGTTCAGCTTCAGACGATCACCGACCAAGAGGGCCAGTTTTCGTTCGACTGGCGCTGGTTGGACTACTACAACCGCTTCGAGCTCCAAACCGGCGTGCCGACCCGGTCGACCGCCGGAGAGACCTTTGAGGTTCTCGGCCAGCTCGATCTGCGAGACCGGATCCAACAGGGCTCACCGGTGGTTGCCTCTCTGGTTGTCGACAATACGCAATTTCTCAACAGCTTGCGCGACTTTCTCGACAGCGTCGATACCGAGGACAAGAAGCGTATCTACAACGAGATGGGCAATCCTGACAGAGTACAAAAGACCGACTACGCAGAGGAACTCGAAGTCTCATGGTGGTACTTTCGTAGCGGGAAAGCCTACAGGTTCCGTGACGGGAAACTGGATCAGGTCGTGCACTTCGATCCGATAACTCCTTTCGGGCCATCAACAAGCGATTAAAGACACATGCTAGATCCGACTTCTCCAAGTATCGCTTCCGCCCGAGCCGCAACCATGCCGTCTCCCGAGCGGTATCTGAGCCTGGTAGCCGACAAGCTCGCCGCATCGGAGAAACTCTTTGTAGAGATGCTCGACTCCGACGTGCCGTTTATCCGCGAGGCAGGCGAGCACATCTTCGATGCGGGCGGCAAACGATTTCGGCCCGCTCTGCTTCTGCTTTCCGCGAAGCTGCTGGGTCATGACGGCGACGAAGAGATCACCTACGCGACGGTCGTAGAGCTGATTCACACCGCGACGCTGATTCACGACGACATCATCGACCACGCTTCGCTGCGCAGAGGCCACAACACAGTCAATCAGATCTGGGGCAACAGCCTCACAGTGTTGCTCGGTGATTGGTTGTATACGACTTCGATGAAGATGGCGCTCAGCCACGACAATCTCGAGGTGATTCGCCGCTTGTGCGATGCCACTCTGAGAATGACCGAAGGCGAGCTGCTGGCCCAGCAAAGGCTGGGCTCGGTAGATCTCACGACCGAGGAGTATTTCGAGATTACTCGACGCAAGACCGCCCATCTTTTCTCCGCCGCGTGCTCTATCCCAGCTCTGATGGAACCCGCCAAGCCAGAGGCAGATGCGGCCCTACGGCACTACGGGAAGGCGCTGGGTACCTGCTTTCAACTCGTTGACGATCAACTCGATTTCACGGGTAGCCAGGGTGAATTGGGCAAACCGGTTCTTTCTGACCTACGCGAAGGAAAACTGACGCTGCCGTTGATTCTCCTGCTGCCGCGGATCGACCAGAATCAGCGTGAGTCGATCCAAATGGTGCTGGAGGACGGTGATTTCGAACGAGTGGATCGACAGGAGATTCTAGATCTTGTCGCTGCCGAGGGAACGCTCGAAGAAACCGCAGAGATGGCGGTGGAGCTGGCGGCCGAGGCCCGAGAGCAGCTAGGGATCTTCGCTCCCAGCACTGCCCGGGAGGCCATGGAATTCGCCCCAGACTTCGTTCTCCAGAGGCGTTCGTAGCCGCGTCGACCGAAGCCCGAAGGCGCCGGCTTGATACTGCGCTGCCCCGATATCGTCGATCAACTCGGCCGCCGAGACAGGGTCGACCGGATAGGCCTCCACACCCGAAGCCTCCACTAAGCCCACAAACGTGACATATCGAAACTGGCGAGGCTCAGAATCTAGCCAGACGCGCTGCCCAGCCATGCCAACAAGATAGGCGTCAGGTCGTCTATTCTCGGCATCTGGCGGTTCATCGCCGAGAAAAATCAGCCCAAGAGGATTTCGAACTGCCGAGGTCTCGCTGGGAAAGCGAAACGCCAAGTAGCCCGTCACTTCCCGGCCAAAATCAAAGGTAATCCAGGAGCCCAACCCCGGCGAGAACCGATCGGGTCTCTTCAGTCGAAACCACTTTCTCTTGGCGCCACGTTTATGGCTTCGCCAACGAACTGCCTGGAGAGCCTGATCACCCACTCTCAATTGACCGATCGTGCTCGCCTGCCGAACCTCTCCGGGAACAGACCAGCGACCGGCAGGCGGAGCCCCCCAGACTTCGGGTTCCTCACCCTTCGGGAGCTCGTTATCGCCGGCAAACAGACCCGGGACCGGGTAGTGGTAGATCTTCCATGAGGAGTCGGTGACGATGCGCTGGAACTCGCCTTCGCCCGAGACCTCGAGATTCAACAGAAAAGCGCCCACTCCACGGGTGCTTCTGAGCTCGACCTGAATCCGATTCGCGCCAGGCCGAAGCAGATCCGCAACGTCGTAGACCGGCAGCGGGCGTCCATCGTCATACCGGGTCGCGCCGACCGGTGCTCCATTGACGAAAAGTACTGATTCCTCGTCTGCGAGACTCATCAGCTCTGCTCGAATCACCGGGAACGAAATCTCGAAGTCGGTTGCGGCATAGAACGAGATCGGCTCGTGCGAATGTTGCTTACCGGGCGCCCAGATCCACTCGGCCTCAGCGGTCGGGAGAAATAGGCGGGCGAACTGCTGGTGACGGAATTGTTGACTTGCCGCCAATGCGGCGAGCAGAGCAAGCACCGGAACAAGCCACTTCCAGATCGATTTTCTATGGGCTACTTCTTTCATCGAGGACATTCCCGCAGCACGCGAATCTAGCACCCTTGCCCCCTGCGATCCACGAAAACGGGCGATCCTTTCCGCCATTTGACTAGCCTTGCCAGCCCACAGTAGGCTTGGACGTGCCCGCCTCATCAGAAGCCGAACCGAGAAACAGTCCGGTGAAGTGCCGTGTTTACGGAGCGATTCCGGCGCGATACGGGTCCGAAAGGCTGCCTGGCAAGCCGCTCAGAACCATCGCTGGTCGTACGCTGATCGAGCACGTGTATCGCCGAGCCGAAAGGGCTTCCAGCCTCGCGAAAGTGATCGTACTCACCGACGATGAGCGAATCGCAGACGAGGTCTCTCGATTCGGTGGCACCGTCGAGATGACACCTGCCGACTGCGCAAGTGGAACCGATCGCATCGCGCATGCTGCCAAAGACTGGGATGTCGAGGCGATCGTCAACATCCAGGGAGATGAGCCTCTGATCGAACCGGTCGCAGTCGATCGACTCGCGCGTCATCTGCAAGAACACGCCGATCCCATGGTGACGCTCGCAGCCCCATCGAGTCGTGAAGCTCTTTCGGATCCCAACGTCGTCAAGGTGGTCACCGACCGAGGTGGCAAAGCACTCTATTTCAGTCGGTCGCCGATCCCATATGTTCGCAACGAAACCGGCTCGCCGGTCATGCGACATATCGGAATCTACGGCTATCGACACGACACACTTTTACGGCTCGCAGATCTCGAGCCTTCGCCGTTGGAATTGCAGGAATCGTTGGAGCAGCTACGTGCCTTGGAGAACGGAATCGAAATCCGGGTTCTGGTTGTCGAGCACGCGTGGCAGGGTGTCGATACAATTCAAGATCTGGAACAGGTCGAATCACTGCTAGAGCAGGCTGCGGCTAATCAAGGCTGAACGAGGTCGAACGGCCACAAAGGGGACAGTGCATGGCAACGAAATTCATCTTCGTGACAGGTGGCGTGGTTTCATCCCTGGGAAAAGGCGTCGCTGCCGCTTCGGTAGGCGCAATCCTGGAATCCCGTGGATTCTCGGTCACCCTCATGAAATTCGACCCCTATGTAAACGTCGATCCAGGAACGATGTCTCCCTACCAACACGGGGAGGTGTTCGTTACCGACGATGGTGCCGAGACCGATCTCGATCTGGGGCACTACGAGCGATTCACACACACGTTGACCAGCCGCGATCACAACTACACCACCGGCAAGATCTACGAAGCAGTGATCAACAAGGAGCGGCGTGGCGACTACCTGGGCAAGACCGTGCAGGTCGTTCCTCATGTTACGGACGAGATCAAAGATGCCATGCGTCGGCTCGCCGACGACGTCGATGTCGTAATCATCGAGATCGGTGGCACTGTAGGCGATATCGAATCGCTACCCTTCCTCGAAGCCATCAGACAGCTTCGCCTCGAGCTGGGCCGGAGCAACTCGGCCCATCTTCATCTCACTCTGGTGCCCTACATTGCGGCTGCTGACGAGCTGAAGACAAAGCCCACCCAACACTCGGTACGAGAGCTTCGGGCAATCGGAATTGCCGCCGACGCTCTGCTCTGTCGGTGCGATCGTCCACTGCCGGAAGAGGTGAAGAAGAAGATCGCGCTGTTTTGCAACGTCGAACCCAAACAGGTCATTTCCGCCAGAGATGTTTCGACAATCTACGAAGTGCCTTCCAGCTTCTGTCGCGAGGGTCTGGACGAGATTCTTCTGGACCTGCTCAACCTACCCCAGTATCCGAGAGATCTTGCCCAATGGGAAGAATTGGTCAGCCGAGTCAAGAATCCCAAGCAGACGGTTCGCATCGGCATTGTCGGGAAATATGTCGAGCTACCCGATGCCTACAAGAGCCTGAATGAGGCTCTCATCCATGGCGGAATCGCAAACGATGCCGCGGTCGAGCTGGTCTATATCAGTGCGGAGCAGATCGAGACAGGAAAGTGGCCTCGGGAAGTATTCGAAGTCGATGGTCTTCTGGTCCCAATCGGATTTGGCGACCGTGGAACCGAGGGAAAGATTCGTGCCGTGAGGTACGCGCGGGAGCACAAGGTACCCTTTTTTGGAATCTGCTTGGGCATGCAGAGCATGGTGATCGAATTTGCTCGCAACGTTTGTGGGATCGAGGGAGCAACCTCGTCAGAATTCGAATCAGATGCCACGCACGCGGTGATCTACAAGCTGCGCGACTTACTCGGAGTCGAAGAGATGGGCGGCACGATGCGGCTAGGCGCCTACCCGTGCCGCTTGGAGAGCGGAACTCTCGCAGCCAAGACCTATCAATTGCCCGAGATTAGCGAGCGTCATCGACATCGCTACGAGGTCAATCAGAAATACCTTCCGGAGCTCGAGGCGGGCGGTTTGGTGGTCTCGGGTATGAGTCCGGATGGCAAGTTCGTCGAGATGATCGAGCTGCCCGACCATCCATGGTTCCTGGGTTGCCAGTTTCATCCCGAGTACAAGTCCAAGCCCACGGAGCCGCACCCCCTCTTCGTCTCGTATATCCGGGCTGCGCTGGAAGAGCAGGCCAAAAGCCAAGATCCGGCGCGCGCGAGGGAGAGAGAGACACTGACACTCGCCGAAGAGATGGTATGAGCATCGAGGCGTTCGATCTCGTCCCTGGTGCCTCGATCGGCGGCTCGGAGCTACCGATCGTGGCAGGGCCCTGCGTCATCGAGGATGGGTCCCAGGTCCTCGAGGTCGCTGATCGAGTTTTCGCCATGCAGCAGAGACTCGAAACGCCCTTTATCTTCAAGGCTTCCTTCGACAAAGCCAACAGGAGCTCGGTCGACAGCTACCGCGGTCCGGGCCTGGATGCCGGATTGGAGGTTCTTGCGGAGGTCAAGGCCAGGACGGGCCTACCCACTCTCACCGACGTCCATGAGCCCAGTCAGTGTGAGCCCGTCTCCCGGGTCTGCGACTGCCTCCAAATACCCGCGTTTTTGTGCCGGCAAACCGATCTCATTGTAGCGGCAGCCGAAACTGGCAAGTCGATCAATCTCAAAAAGGGCCAGTTCATGGCGCCGGACGACATGCGCCGAGCCGTCGACAAGGCTCGAAGTACCGGCAACACCCGTGTCAGTGTGACCGAGCGAGGGTTTTCTTTCGGGTACCACAATCTCGTCGTGGACATGCGAAGCTTTGCGATCATGCATGGCGACGGTATCCCGGTGATCTACGATGTAACCCACTCGCTTCAACTACCGGGAGGCGCAAAAGAGACCGGCGGAGACCGACAGTTTGCCGAGCCCTTGGCCAGAGCGGCGATTGCCGCCGGAGCCGACGGTCTATACATAGAAATCCACCCGGCTCCGGAGCGTGCCCTGTCAGATCACACTACTCAACTAGATCCCGGTCGTGCCGAGCAGTTGCTCGAATCTGTGCTTCGGATCCATCAGGTGCTCGCAAAGGAGAGCCAGAGCGGATGAGCAAATCTGGTCGCCGGCCCGTCGACGTGGCGCGAAGGGTCCTCGAGATCGAGTCGGAGGCAATCCGCGGTCTTCAGGATCAGCTCGACGAGAGCTTCAACAAGGCGGTTCAGTTGCTCACCGAGACCGAAGGCCGAGTGGTGTGCACCGGCATGGGCAAAAGCGGAATCATCATGAAGAAGCTCGCAGCGACCCTTTCGTCCACCGGAACTCCGGCACTCTTCCTCCATCCGGCCGAGGCGATTCATGGAGATCTCGGAATGCTTGTCAACGGCGACACCGTGGTTGCGGCGTCGTACTCCGGATCGACGGAGGAGTTGCTCCGCTTGGTCGAGACACTGAAGCGTCTCGGAATACCCCTTGTCGTGATGACCGGAAACGATGACGGCCCGTTGGCAAGACACGCGGACATCCATCTCAGGGTCAAAATCGACCAAGAGGCCTGCCCTCTCGATCTCGCGCCCACAGCCTCCACAACCGCCACACTTGCGTATGGAGACGCTCTCGCGATGGCCCTATTGGAAGCAAAGGGATTCACTCACGAAGACTTTGCGCAGCTTCATCCGGGTGGGCAACTGGGAAAGAGATTGCTGAGAGTCGAACAACTCATGCACAGCGGAGAGGATCTTCCGGAGGTCCTGGCTGCAGCACCGATGCGAGACGCGATCTACGAAATGTCGCGAAAGAAACTCGGCATAACCGCAGTAATCGACGAGCATAGGAAGCTGCTGGGTTGTATTTCTGACGGCGACCTCCGACGTCTGCTGGAGCGGTCGGACCACCCGCTGGAGCAGACTGCTGAGCAGTGTATGCAGAAGGACCCGCTGACCATCGCGCGAGATCAGCTGGCTCCCGCCGCCCTCAAAACGATGGAGGAGCGAAGAATCACGTCACTCTTCGTGGTCGACGAAGAGGCTCGGCTGCAAGGCATCGTGCACCTACACGACCTCTGGGGTCTCGAGCTATTTTGAGGTCTTATGCCAATACTCAATGATCAGGAGCTGGCGCGGCGGGCAGCCGACTTGGAGTGGATACTCTGCGATGTCGACGGAGTGCTGACTTGCGGAGGCCTGTACTACGACCGTCGAGGCTCCGTGACGCTGCGATTCAACGTCCGGGATGGTCTCGGATTGAAACTTGCTCAGGCTGCTGGCCTGCGGGTCGGTCTGATGTCTGGACGATCGGCTGCAGCGGTGGATCGACGAGCCGCCGAGCTCAAGTTGGATGCCGTTTACACGGGTATCGCCGACAAGCGGGCCGAGTTCGAAGCGTTCCTGGATCGGCACGATACGGTCGCACGGCGAGTCGCCTACATCGGAGATGACATCAACGATCTCATGGTCTTGGGACAGTGTGGGCTTTCGTTCGCCCCAGCCGACGCCGCAGCCGAGGTCAAGACAGTGGTTCATCGCGTCCTGGAGACCTCTGGCGGCCATGGCGTGGTACGCGAAATGATCGAGATTCTCCTTCGCTCCCGTGGAGAGTGGGATCAGGTCTTCTCGCGGTTCACGTACGACGGATAGCCTACTCGCTCTTGTCATCCTTCTTGATGACGAGAGCTGCAGCACCTACTCCGAGCAAATAGAGCAGAATCGTTGGCAGCGCAAACAGGCAGAGATTGACGACATCGGGAGTCGGCGTAACAAAGGCCGCCGCTACGAAGATCAGCAGGACAGCCCATTTGAAGTGGCGCATCAGGAACCCGGGCGTCACAATCCCCATCTGTGCGAGCAGAAAGATGAAGATGGGGAGCTCGAACATCAGACCAAGCCCCAGGATCACGTAGAGCAGAAACCGGAAGTAGCGCTCCACAGTGATCATGGGCTGGAAGGCTTCGCCCATACCAATCAGGAATTTGACCGCGAACGGGAACGCAACATAGTAGGCGAAAGCTCCGCCGCCGACGAAGAACAGCGTGCCGGCCACGATAAACGGGATCGCGCGTCTCTTCTCTCTCTGGTACAGCCCAGGAGCTACGAACCTCCAGGCCTGATAGAGCAAAGCCGGAGCTGCGATGAACACTGCCGCCAGAGCCGCGACTTTCACATAGATGATGAACGGATCCGTGACTCCAAGAAAGGTCAGCCGGGTATCGGCTGGTAGAGCGGCGTACAGCGGCCTCGCCAGAAAGTCGGCAATGTCCTCGACAAAGAACCAACATCCGGTGAAGGCGATGGCAACTGCAATGACCGAGCGGATGATCCGACTGCGGAGCTCCTCCAAATGCTCCACAAGGCTCATGCGAGAGAGCTCTTCCGTCGCAGGAGCCGCCGAAGTCGCTTCGGGTTCTGATACCGCAGTCATACAGAATCGTCGGGCTAGTTGGTGTCCGGTTTCACTTGGACATCGGAGGCTGGCTGGAGCTCAGATGTCTCTTCAGTGTCTGTTGGCTCGACTTCGTCCTGAAAGTCGGTCGGCGGTTCTTCCACCTCCTCTTGCGGTGTTGAGGCGACCGTCGCTTGTGGAATAGGTTCCGATTTGTTCAGTTCCTCGGCTGAGAGCTCCGTATCAAGAGTTCTCTTGAGGTCAGTCGTCGCCCTGCGAAACTCGCCCAGCGCCTTTCCCATGGTCCGTCCAATCTCGGGAAGCTTCCTCGGACCGAAGACCAGCAAGGCCAGGACGAGAATGAAAAGCAACTCGGGTATACCGAGGGATCCGATCATAATCTCAACACCTCGACTTTTGATGATCAGCCGGCTGGTTCAGAATGTCAAGCTGAGACCTCACTTGTTGAACCTTTAGACACGGGAGCTCGTATTCCCCGATGTGACGACGTCTACTGGTCTAAATAGACCCTGGTGATAAACTCCCGCCGTGCGACCAATCTGGAAAAGAACCGCGATCACGCTTTTCGTCCTGACCATACTCTTGGGTGGGCTCTTTGGTGAACGTCTTCTCGCCTTCAACCGCGACGCTCGCGAGACACTTCGTCTGTACGCGGAGCTTCTCACCGCAGCTCACGACAACTACGGCGGTGAGGTCAACTACCAAGATATGGTGAATGCCTCGATCGAAGGCGTCGTCCGGTCCCTGGACCCCCATACGAGTTTCTTGAGTTCTGACGCCTATTCGAGCATGCGCGAGCGTCAGCAAAGCAGTTTCTTCGGACTTGGCATCCTGGTGGGGCTGCGCAACAGTCAAATAACCGTAATCAATCCAATCGAAGGAACACCCGCCTCACGAATGGGCCTGCGGGCTGGTGACGTCATTACCCATATCGAGTATGAGTCCACTGAAGGAATGAACATCAATGACGCAGTGCGCAAGCTCAAGGGACCCAAGGGAACCGAAGTCAACATCACCTTGGCAAGACCGGGACTGGACGAGCCGATCGAGGTGACGATCGAGCGTGCCGAGATTCCTCAGATATCCGTGCGATATGCCTACATGATAGACGACACCACAGGCTACATTTCCATCGACGACTTCAACAGGGGCACCGCGAACGAGGTCCGCAAGGTCGTCGACAGGCTTCGTGGCGAAGGAATGGAGAGGCTTCTAGTCGACTTGCGGCGCAACGGCGGCGGACTTCTCGACCAAGCGATAGCCGTGGTTGAACAATTCATACCCGACCGTGCCAAGGTCGTTGAGACGCGAGGGCGCACCCGCGACTCCAAGCAGGACTACTACGCGAGCTACGAGGGAGAGAGAGTCGAGATACCGTTGGTGGTTCTCGTCGGCGAGGGCACGGCGTCTGCGGCCGAAATCTTTGCCGGTGCGATTCAAGATCACGACGTGGGTCTGATCGCGGGAACCCAGACTTGGGGTAAGGGGCTCGTTCAGACCGTGTACAGCCTTTCCTACGGAAACGGCTTGGCGTTGACAACCGCGAAATACTTTACGCCGTCCGGCCGGTTGATCCAAAGAGACTACTCGTCCTGGTTCGACTACAACACCCACTCGAACGGATTCGTTCCCCCAGCAGGGAGTGACGAGACCATCGCTCCACAAGAACAGTCGACGGAGGCATTTCTCACCGATCTCGGAAGAAAGGTCTACGGTGGCGGTGGTATCACGCCAGACGTGGCACTCGAACCGGAAGAACTGCCCGGCTCGATCGCGCATCTGCTGACACGCAATGCCTTCTTCGACTTCGCGGTCAAGTATGCCAACCAGAATCCGATCCAGTCTCCAGATTGGAAGCCACCGACCGAAGTTACCGATCTATTTGGCACCTGGCTCCTGGAAGAAGAGTTGATCGAAGAATCCAAGTGGGACGAGATCTTGGCCGACCCGGCATTACGAGAAGACATCTACCTTCGTCTTCACGCAGAGCTGATCAGTGCCACCTACGGCATCGAATCTCGATACGAGATTCTCGCTACTGGCGATTCTCAGATTCTCCGCGCCCTCGAACTGTTCGAGGACGCCGGATCACTCCTAGCTCGCCGACAAGCTCTCGAGCCGAACTCAGGGTTGCTACCCGCGAGCGCCGGCGGCAGTTGATCCACCGAGCTTCGAATCCACCGACCCGACCCTAGGTGTCCAACCCATCGAGGGTTGCGATCACGAGCTGCGCCAACGAATCCACGTCGTACCCCCCCTCCAGCAAGACTAGAGTACGGCCTTCACAGAATTCATCCGCCACCGAGCCCAACCAAGCGCCCCAATCTCGAAAGCCGGCCTCGGTGACGTTCATGCCACCGAGTGGGTCTTGCGACCAAGAGTCGAAACCGGCTGATATCAGCAAGATCTCGGGCGCGAATTCGCGCAGTTTTGGCAAGATGATCTTGTTGAATGCCTCTGCGTGAGTATCATCTCCGCAACCAGCGGGCAAAGGAACATTGACGGTCGCGCCCACTCCCTCACCGATGCCCTGCTCTGCCGCAAGCCCAGTGCCTGGATAAAACGGATGTCGGTGGGAACTGACATAGAGGACGTCACCTCGCGGCTCAAAAATGTGCTGCGTCCCATTCCCATGATGGACATCGAAATCGACGATCGCTACTCGATCGCAAACAGTTGAATCCTTGAGGTAGTCTGCCGCGATTGCGACGTTGTTGAAGTAGCAAAAACCCATCGCCATTCCATGTTCAGCATGGTGACCAGGCGGCCGAATCGCAGCCATGGCCTTGTTGCCCGGGGCCGCGGCCACGAAGTCTGCCGCATGAAGCGTGGCATCGACTGCTGCGATCGCAGCTTCCCAAGTGTCCCGGCATATCGGATTGTCACCGGTGTCGAGAAAACTATCCCCACGTCCAACGGACTCCTCGAAGCGTCTCAGGTACGCCGGGTCATGAATACGCCCAATTGCGCCCTGTCGACTCGGATGGCTTCCGGGCTCATCGATCCCGTATCCAGC
>CAJHZD010000160.1_pt1 | contig 11590 bp, 7 predicted proteins | sample 9198941 | NCBI WGS metagenome assembly CAJHZD01 (sample SAMEA7708371, study PRJEB35096) | sediment metagenome | biome: marine neritic benthic zone biome [ENVO:01000025]; feature: sediment [ENVO:00002007]; material: shallow marine sediment [ENVO:03000034] sea grass bed [ENVO_01000059] ...
CTGACCGAGCTCGAATCGGGGGAGACGACTTGGTCAGAGGTTGCGACCACGACGCCCTCGCCCTTCGCCGCCGAGATCGTATGGAAGCGGACCAACCGCCTGATGTACGAAGACGATGTCCCCGAAGAGAGTCCGCGAACAGGTCTCGGCAGAGATCTCCTACGAGAATTGGTCCACGGATCGCATCTTCGCCCACCGATCCCGAACACGCTTATCGAGCGATTCGAGGCCAAGCTGCAAAGGCTTTTTCCCGGCTATGCACCACAGACAGCCGACGAATTGATCGATTGGGTGCTCGAGCGGGTGGTGCTGCCGGCAAGCGAGTGGGATCGCCTTCTCGAGGCGGTCGCACGCGACACGTCTCGAAGCGGCGATGAGATGGACGAGCTCTTGCTCAAGGTGGCTCGCCGACTGGTCTGGTTGGAGCTTCCCGAGGGTGCGGTCGAGCCGGCGGTGGCCCACATCGAGTCGGTGGGCCGAATCGCGGCATCCCTCGGCGTGACCGCTGCCGAGCTTGTTGCCGGCCCGTTGCGGCCAGAGAGCTCGATTCCGCAGCTCCCAACGTCCCCCGACGAGGCGCAGATCGCTGATTCATCGCCCGCTCCGGTGGTCGAGCTGGTCGCCGAGTGGATCCGATTCTATGGTCCCTTCGATCAGAGCCATCTCGTCCGTGGTCTCGGTCTCGGATCCGAGAGCCTCGAAGACGCTCTCGAGACGTTGGTGTCGTCGGATCGGGTCGTGATCGATCAATTTCGAAAGGGATCCCAGCCCGGAGATGATCTCCAAGTCTGTGACACCGAGAACCTGGAGCGGCTACTCCGTCTTTTGAGGGCTGAATCCCGGCCACGGTTCGAGGCCCGACCGGTGGAAGAGCTGCCCCTGTTTCTGGCCAAACACCAGGGTTTGGCTCAGCGGGGTCACGACCCTGGGGCACTGATGTCGGCGCTCGAGAAGCTGTTTGGCTACCCGGCCCGGGTCGATCTTTGGGAAGCAGAGTTCTTGCCGGCACGTCTCGATCCCTATTACACCAATTGGCTAGACGCAATCTTTCAGGACACTCAGCTGGTTTGGACTGGGCAGAGCAGGGAGAGCCTGAGTTTTTCCCTGGCTACGGATCTCGATCTGTTTCCTCCGGGCTCGCTCTCGACGAACGGGTCCGGCGCGGCGGAGCAAGACCAGGCGCATTTTCCTCCCCACCCCGGTCGCTATCGATTGGAAGAGCTGATGCATACATCGGGACTCGATTCGGCGGAGCTGACGCGACGACTCTGGATGCAGGCGTGGCAGGGAAGCGCCTCGAACACGACCTTTGAAGTCGTTCGTCGGGGTTCTCTGAACCGATTCAAGCCATCGGAGCTGAGCGAAACCAGGACGATGGGGAGTGGCACCGCTCGCCGGCAGGGATTGAGCCGACGGGCCCGATTCGAGCGCTGGAGCTCGACCCGGCCAACCCTTGGGGAGTGGTTCCGGATCGAGGCGCCGACGCAGGACTCGGAGTATCCGCTCGACGCTCTCGATGCCGAGGAGCTCGCCAAGGATCGAGTCCGAGCGCTGTTGCAGCGCTACGGAATCCTGTTCAGGACTCTCGTCTCCAGAGAACTGCCCGATCTTCGCTGGTCGAAGATCTTTCGAGCCCTGCGGCTGATGGAACTGTCTGGAGAGGTGCTGTCGGGCTACTTCTTCGACGGTCTTCCCGGTCTGCAGTTCATGTCGCCGAAGGCCTTTCAGGAGCTCAAACAGGGCCTGACCAAAGACCACATCTACTGGCTCAACGCCACCGATCCGTCATCGGTCTGTGGTCTCGGTATCGAAGAGCTCTCCACTTCGCTGCCGGCCCGACGACCTTCGACCCATCTGGTCTATCACGGCAGCAGGCTTGTCCTCGTATCTCAGCGTAATGGCGGCGATCTCGACATCCGGGTCGATCCGGACGATCCGAATCTCGAACGATACTTCGGGGTCCTCAAGCACCTGTTGACCCGTCAGTACTCACCCCGCCGATCGATCAGCGTCGAGACCATCAACGCGGAGCCGGCCGACAAAAGCCCCTACGCGGACACGCTCGCTGAAATCTTCAGCGCCACTCGAGAGCCTGGTCGGCTCAAGCTCCGCCGTAGCTTTTAGGCAGTGGCCGGCGCCTAGCAGTGGAGTATTGAAGCAGTGGGAAGAGGGATGAGGGTGAAGTGTTAGGCCAGGCAGCCGAGCGCCTAGCCCCCATAGTCCGACTGGCGCGAGGCGGTACCTGGGCGGGCCTAGGCCAACTTCTTCGCGCTCACAGTCTGCTCAGTTGGCCGGCATCTCTCGGCCAACCGGGTAGAGCCGCCAGCGGGAATCGACCAGTGGGGACTGCAGGTAGAACCACTCGAGTCGTTTGGAGGGACTGGCCGCAAACTCCTCATCGTTCTCGAGCTTCTGGCGAAACTCGGCTTCCAGGTCCGGGTTCTGACGCAGCATCTCCTCGGCGAGCGGCTCGACGATGTAGGATTCGGCGTACTCGGTGCGCTGAAAGATGGTGCTGAAGTATCCCCACTGGAGAAACGAGTCAGGGGCGCCCGGCTCGAGAAGCAGAGCGGCAAGGACTCCCAGGGGCTGATCGGTTGAAATGCGCGCCGATCCAGGTGCAAAGATCTCAACTCGCTGCTCGGTCGTCGAGTCGGCCTTGACCCGGAGATGGCCTTCGAAGGGCTCGGTACCGTACACCGGCTCGCCCAGGCGGTACATTTCGACGTCGACAGTGCGAGCTTCCTCGAGGATCTCCATCTCGATACCGTGATCCGCGAGCAACTCGATGACGTCGACCCAGGCGGCAGGGATCCAGTAGGCATTTGGCATGGCGACGCTAGCCAGGGGCCGCGTGCTCAAATACTTCGGGACATCCAACTCGATCTTCTCTCCGGTCCAGATGATTCGATCTCCGCCCGAGATGTCGGAGACGACGAGCTCCGAGTGGATACCGAGAAATCGGTGGGTCGTAGTGGCCGGTTGGTTGGCAGGTTCCCAGCCCAACGTCAGTTCCTCGGGGCGACGGGCACGATCCTGGACTACCGCCTCTTCGAGTGCCTGACCATGCCCACCGAGAGTATTTAGGACGCTGGCCAACAGCACAGTCATGCCAAGAACACGCTGTTTGTAAGGCTTCAGCGCATGCGTTTCGACCAAAACCGTCGGAAGGTGTCGCGTCGAGCCGTAGCCGTCGGAGTATCGAGGCCCACCCTCCCAGCAGAGAATCCCCTTACCCAGATCGGTCCGATCGATGACGAAGACGTGCCGGCCCGGGATGTGGCCCATGTCCATCAGGTTCTGCCACAGAGTCGAAGTGAGTGGGGAGTCGAGCCAGGCGCTGATGGCCGGTGAGTTGGCATGGCGGCCGGTAAAGCTCCAGGTGACGTCGGGCTGTTGGTCGACACCGTCGGTGACATGCAGATCGAGATAGAGATCAGGGGTCCAGTCATTGATCGTGGCGACAATTGAGCGGATTCCGGGCGTCTCGAGCTTGGAGTAGTCACGGTTCAAGTTGAGATTTTTCGAGTTGGTTCGCCAGCCCGAGTTGGCCGGACCCCTCTGGTTGACTCTGCTGAGCGGAGAGATTCGCTCGTGACCGTCGACGTTGAGAATGGGTACAAACAGGAACGAAACATGGTCGAGAAGCTCTTGATGCCTACCAAAGGCGAGCTCGCGGAGAATGATCATTCCGGCGTCCTTACCGTCGATCTCACCCGAGTGGATGCCGGCTTGCGCCAGCAACACCGGTCTGCCGACCGCTTGCAGCTGCTCCGGGGTAGACGCACCCGTTTTCGAAGCAATCACCATCCAGATGTCTCGCCCCTCGAAGCTCTTGCCGATGGACACCAGATTCAGGGCTGGTGAAGCGGCGACCAGCCGTCCGATCCAGTCGAAGGTTTCGTCGTAGGTCGGCGTGGTCTGAAAATCCGATCTCTCGGCCGGGGTTCGCCACGGATCGTCTTCTGGGGCGATCAAGCTACGGCTCTTTCCGCTCCATTCGATGGCGGGTGGCAGAAGCGACTCGAGCTCGATGTCGTACGAGGCTGGAGGATCCTCGGCGAAGGATGATGTCGCGGTTACCGACAGGGCACAGAGCACGATAGCGGCAGGCCAGAGGCGTGACTGTATGTGGCTAGCTATCATGGCTGTCTTTTTTCGAGCCTCGGGCCTGTGCGTCTATTGTCGATGGTGCACGAATCAATGCGTTGAGCTCGATTTGGGTTGCCGGAGTCGCTACCGCCAGCAATCGATCACCAGCCAGAAAACGGGTGCCGCCACGGGGTGTCAGGAGCTCTTCTTCTCTCAACACGGCGACGGCAGTGAGCCCATCGATGCGGCCAAGACTGTCAGCCACGGTGAGCTCAGTCAACCGCGACCCCGCCTCGACTCGAACCGAAAGCAGAGCGCTTTCGCCCTTCGTGATCGGCATCGTGCCTCCAAACCGGAGCAGGTTCACAAGCCTGGGCAGACGCACGTCGGTCGACTCGACACCACCGGTGTCGACCATCTCCATGGCCCGCCGCACAAAGACTCCTCGATGCAGGGGCGAGTCCTCACGAGTTTCGACCTGCGACTCGTAGAGGGTCGGGTGAGCACTCTTCGAGGTCAACGAGCGCTGTACCAGAAAAGCGACGATATTGGCCAGCATCGCGGCCGCAATCAGGTCGTATCCTCCGGTCATCTCCGCCACCATGATCAGAGTCGAAATCGGTGTGCGGGCTGCGCCGGCGAAAACGGCGGCCATGCCGACCACGACAAACGAGGCCAGCGGGACGTCGAACCCCGGGATGAAGAGGTTGAGGATGGTCCCGAGCGCAGCCCCGAGCATGGCACCGATGGTCACGGTCGGGGCGAAGACACCGCCCGAGCCCCCCGAGCCGATCGTGAGAGCCATGGCGGGGGCCTTCAAGAACAGAAGCAGAAGAATCGTGGCGAGCGGCAGCTTCTCGAGAATCGCCAGCTCCACCCAGCCGTAGCCCGTCCCGAGGATCTCGGGTACGGCTAGCGCGATCAAACCGACCAACAAGCCGCCAATGGCGGGTCGGATGTGAGGGGGTCCAGGCAGACGGGCAAAGAGATCTCGGACCCGATAGAGCATCGCCGGCAGCACGGCGCCGAGAGCGCCGGCAAGGAGACCGAGAAGTGCGAATGCGAGTAGCGTCGTCGGGTTGTTGACCGCGAGATCTTCGGGGATGAGAAACAATCGGTCCCAGCCCGCAAACAGACCGAAGAACGCATACGAGGTCACCGCAGCAATCACGGTGTAGATTAGCGCCTCGGACTCGAAGACCATCCCCGAGTAGAGAATCTCGACCGAGAAGATCGCCATGCCGAGCGGGGCTCGGAACATCGCCGCCAGACCTGCGGCCATCCCGGCCAGAACCACATCGCGACGCTCTTGACCACGCAGCTTCGTCCAGCGGGCAAGACTCGTACCCAGCCCGACGGATATCTGTGCCGTCGGACCTTCGCGCCCTGCCACACCCCCCGAGCCGATGGTCAGTGCGGAGGCCAGTGCTTTGACCAGGGGAATGCGGCCCCGGATCTCGCCTCCTTGGCGATGGTATGAAGCGACGGCAGCATCTGTTCCGTGGCCCTCGGCCTCGGGCGCCCAGCGGTACACGACCCAACCGCTGAGCAGACCTCCCAGGGTCGTGACCAGGGGTAGCCAGAGCCGCGATCGTCCGCTTGGGATCTCCGGAAGGCTGGTTACTCCTGTCGAAGGCGGTTCATAGTGACCGATTCCGCCCAACAGCCAGTGCTGGGAAAACTCGACCAGGGCGTCGAATGCCAGAGCTGCGATCGCACCGACGATTCCGACCAGAACGCAAAGAAATACCAATCGACCCGAAGGGCGAAACAGAGGACTACTTAGCGGCAGCTTCACCTCGGAACACCGCTACTTCTTTTTGGACTTCTTCTCTTCGACCGGTGGCAGTCCACGCGAGGTGACCAGGTAGGTGGCGAAGCTGCCTAACCAATGACCGCCGACATAGTGCTCGCCGGTGACCGATCGAAGACCCGCACGGCGGTCTCGATCGGCGCTGGCACGAAGTGATAGAACTCGGGGATCTTCGGGTGGAATTCCGGAGGCGATACCTTCGAGCATCCAAGCTCTACTCAGGTTGAGACCATCTAGATGCGCGAGTTTGGGGTCCGTCGGATCGGTCACCACACCGGGCTCGAGCCAGGTGTCGGAGCCGTTGAACGGAATCTGTGGCAGAAAGGCTCCGAGCCAGGCCGCAAACACCTCCGGTTCCATTAGCCTTCTCACCAGGTCGGCCTCGGCGAGACAGGGTGACAGGAAGTCTTGCCCCGAGGGTTCGTATGCCAGCGGACACTCCCGATCGGCAAGATAGAAGTCTTCGATCCGGCTCTTGATCAGTTCTTGCATGGCGGTGTCCTGAGCCGCAACCGCCCAGTCCCAGACGAGACCCAAAGCGAAAGCGGTCTGCGAGTGTTCACCTACCCGAATCGGGTGGGTCAATTTCGGTAGCCATTCGCTGATTCGCTCTGCCGCTACGCGCTCCAGAGGTCCCAAAGTAAAGGCGTACCACTGAGCTCTTTCGTCGTCCCACTCGCGTAATTCGGCAGCGAGCTGAAGAAGCCAGGCGAGTCCATAGGGACGCTCGAAGGAAACCCGACCCGCGCCCTCCAGATATTCGACCTCGGCGGCGATCTTCTCGTCGTTGAAGCTTCTTTCGATCGCTTCCATAGCCGCAGACGAAAAGCTTGCTTCGGGAAAGGTCCTGGCCAGCCGAACCAATAGCCAGTGTCCGTGCACAGCCGAGTGCCAGTCGTAACAGCCATAAAAGACCGGAGTCAGCTCTCTCGGGGTGCGCGCGTCACTGGCGTCGTTGAGTACATGGGCGATTTTATTCGGGTACTCACGGTTGACGCACTCCAAGGCCAGCTGGGCGAATCTCTCCGCCGCTGCGACATCGAGCCCGGCGGTCTGGGCGCCAGAGGGCGAGAGCCCGACAGTACTTACAATCAGGCATAGCAATGGGATATTCCAAAGCCTCATCAACGATCTCCTGTTGGCTGACCCGTGCCGTTCAAGAATAAATTTTCGCAGGGTCGATTCAAAAGTCGTGCAAAAAGCATTCTGCCACGATAGGGGATCGCTTCGCTGTGTCAGATTTGAAACCCGAGCAGTTTCCAGTAACGCAGGAAGGGCACGATCGCCAGCAAGATCAGAGCCATCCAGGTGAACCGCCAACGAAGCCTGGGGCGCCAATGGCCCCGCATCCAAGCTACCGGAACATCGGCGACTACCAAAGCCGAGATCACCAAGGCGACACGCGGCAACTTGAGCAACAGAGGAAGATAGGACGGCGCCCCGAACAGCAGGCTCTCGGGCCCGGCAACCATCGTTGTGGAGAGCCAGTACGCCAGACCGGCAAAAAATAGGAGATAAATCGAGGCGGCGAGACGAGCCAGACGAAAGGGCCACCGGGGCGCCGGGTCGCCTGGCGCTACGAGTCCGGGCCGCGAGGGCGCGATAGGAACCCGACTCCACGCAGTTGCAAGCAGCGAGCTGGCGAATAGCCACCAGAGACCGGCCTGTATCGGCCAAGTATCGAACCAGCCTAATCGCTCGAGCACCTCGCTGTCCGTTGCCAGGTAGACGCGACCGCCCTCGGGCTCGACAAACGCCACCCGCGAAGCGCTTGATTGGCGCCAAAACGTGAGATCGCGCAGAGGAATCAGCTCCTGCCGACGCCAGGTCAGAGTGCCACTGGGGCCTATCGCGACGCGTTGTTGTTGGAACAGAGACAGTAGTTTCTCTGGAGAGCTGAGCGAGCAGGTGACGTCTCGGTACCAACCCCGAAGCCGGGACCGGTCTATTCGATCCTCGTCACCGACCGTGGGTGTCTCGACGGACCCGGAGCCGACAAAGAGATGCAACAAGTCCCGCATCGGATCGACCAGACTGATTTCGGCGTTACAGGCGATGAAGACACCGAGCTCGAGACTCGGAACCATGAGCAGCGAGGCACTGAAGCCGTTCGACATCGCGGTCGAGGAGATCGTGCTCAACTCCCCGATCGACCCCGAGCGAAGTCCCAAGCTTCGCCCCGCCAGATCGGGGTGGTTGCTGAATTGTTCGGTCAGAAGCAGCTCCACGCTCGACGGCTCCAGCAGCTGAAGCGAGCCCACCCTGCCATCAGCCAAGAGAAGCTTCAGCCACGACGCCATATCCTCGGCTGTTGTCCAAAGCGAAGATGCCGGCCCCGACTGCGGGTAGTCGAATCGCTGGGTCACCACACGACCATTTGAAAGGCGATGTCCGGTGGCGCGACGAGCCGTTAAGTCGGAGGTGGCGCGAACCGCCGTATTTTTCAAACCCGCAGGCCCGAGCAGATGATTTTGCAGGTAGGTCGAGAAGCTCTGACTCGAGATCACCTCGACCAGGTACCCGGCGAGGGCAAAGCCGTGACTCGAGGGTGTGCTGATGAGTCCGCTAGGGCGCACTCTGGGCGGCAGCCGCCGTTGTAGGTATTCGCCGAGGGGCTGCAGTCGGTTCGTGTCACGGACCAGAGTCCCGGTGAGGAACTCGTCCAGCCCCGAGGTCTCTGTCAGCAGGTTGGCGACCGAGACCGGTGGCAAAATTTCGGGTTGGACGCGGATGTCGGTCAGATAGTCATTGACATCTGCAGCCAGATCGAGCCTGCCTTCATCTCGCAGCTGAAGCAGACTGGCAGCCGTAAACATGCGAACGAGATCCCCTGCCCAGAAGACGGTCTCACTGGGATCTATATCTACCGGCGACTCGAGATCCGTGACGCCATGGCCCTGAAGGGCGAGGAGCTCCGAGTCCTGAACGATGGCCAATACTGCTCCAGGCACCTTGGTCTTCTCGAGCCAGGTCGAAACAGCGGCTGCGACCCGTACATCGGTGATCTTGCGCTTGGCTTCGATATAGCCAGTGGACACCTGGGCCCAAGAGGTGGAAGCGAACAGGCCGGCGATCAGGAGGGCTAGAGAACGCAAGAAATGCGTGTTCCGTCTGTGAAACCGATTGCAATGGCGATCGTAGGGACAGTTTATAGGAATGCCTTCAAGGAGGAGTCCGCCATGCGTAACAAAACAACCCTTGGCGCCACTACGACTCTCTTCGCCCTGACCCTGTCGCTGGGCTTGTTACAAGCCGAGGAGATCAATCGTGAGTTCCATGAGACGTTCGACGTCTCTCCAGGAATGCTTCTCAAGCTCAAGCACGGTGACGGTAACGTGAACGTCTCCCCTTGGGACAAAGACACCCTGGATGAGCAGATATCGGCGGCCTTCGACTGGCGCTACGAATCGTCGATCAAGAGAGTTTCTAGCGCCAGAGAGACCATGCTGTCGAAAGTAGTCTGACGTTCCTCGGACGATGTGCTCTCGTGCGTGATCACATGATCGCTCACCGTCATGATCGCCAAAGCACGGGCTCCCCGTTCGGCAGCCAGCCCATAGAGGCCGGCCGCCTCCATCTCGACCGCGAGTATTCCCATCGCTTGCATGGCCGCAAACGGATCCGGCTCCGGGCTGTAGAAGAGGTCGGCCGTGTGGACCAAGCCGGCCCGAATTCCGATGCCCCGCGCCTCGGCCGCGGCAGCTGCCGAGCGAAGCAGGCCAAAATCGGCAACCGCGGCAAAATCGTTTCCGCGGTACCGCCTGCGATTCACCTTCGAATCGGTACATGCGCCGACCGCGAGGATCACATCGCGCAGCTTCACATCCGCCGCGATACCGCCACAACTTCCGACCCGAACCATACGGCGAATTCCGTATTCGGTAACGAGCTCATTTGCGTAGATCGAGGCCGAGGGTATGCCCATGCCCGTTCCCATCACCGAGACAGGAAGTCCTTTGTAGGTGCCCGTAAACCCGAGCATGTTTCGGACGGCAGTCACTTGGCGAGCATCCTCGAGATGGTTTGTGGCGATGTGTTGGGCTCGCAACGGATCGCCGGGAAGCAGGATCGCCTCGGCAAAGTCCCCTGGCTGGGCTTCTATGTGGGGTGTTGGTGTAGGCATCGTCGTCAGAGCTCCTTTGGTTCGGGATGTATCTTGGCTGCAATGAGTATCGCGATTCCTACCAGGCCAGCGCCAAACCACTGCTGCGGGGTTAGCCGCTCGCCGAGGAGAAGAATCGCGGTAAGTATGCCAATTACGGGCTCGATACAGAAGATCGTAGCCGCGCGGCTGGGGCCGATACTCTTGATACAGATGAACATGGTCAGCACGGCAAGATTGAAAGCCGCGACCACGATCGCCAGGATTCCCCAGCCAAACCCGGTCTCGGGAAGCAGCAGCGATTTCGTTGCCATCAGAGTGGCACCCGAGATCGCAAAAGCCACGGCGCAGGAATAGAAACCGACGACTCTGGTGCCGGCCCTCTTCAGCGTTCGGTCGGTCAGGATCAGGGCGGTCGCCGCCGATATCGAGGCGATCAAAGCGAATCCGACCCCGATGGGATCGAGTTGCCCGATGCTCGCTCGAAGTGTCAGGCTGAGCCCACCCAGGGCCAGCAGAACGGCGGTGAGCTCGAGGCTACGTGGCCGTCGGCGCTCCAAAGCGCAGTCGGCGAGCAAGGTGATGGTCGGATAGGTGTAGAACACGAGCACCGCAAGGCTAACAGGCATATAAACGATGGCCGCCAGCGCGCCACCGGCGGTGCCGACGAACGTCAAGCCGATGATTGCGGTCGTCGCCAGGGTATTCCGTGCCACCGACAGCGATCTGCCGATGGCCAGCAACCAGACACCCAGCATCACCGCCAGAGTGAAATAGCGCAGCGTCATGATCGTCAACACGTTGGTCCCATGGTCGTAGGCCAATCGTGCCAACGGCATCGCCACCCCGTAGCAGGCGGCCGAAAATAGGGCAATCAGCTTGCCCCAGCGTTCGCTCATCGCATTCGGATTCTATGTGGAGCAGGGGACATATAGAGATCGGCTCACGACGCGAGGTCGTTTGGGGCCGATTGCGCTATTGTTTTATTGACATGTTCGAGCGGCTGAGAGCCAGATACAGCCGGGTCAGGCAAAACATGACCCGGCGGATCGCGTGGGACCTCTTCATGGTCTACCTCGCGCTGATCAACATGGGTCTGATCATCTTCGACCTGACCTATCTGTGGTTGAGACCCACCTACTTTCAGTATCTGCCGGTGGTGACCCGAATCTATGATCCGGTCAAGGGTATCGAGCCGCATCCGCTGACCCAGTCTTATCTCGAGGAGTTCGACAAGCTCGAGAACCAAGTCGCCAGCGGCATGCCGCCGATGGCGACCGAGCCCACCCTGTTCGAGCTCAGAGAGCTGTCCCGCCAGGTGCTCGAGACCGACCCTTTCGAACGATCGGGTCAGACCAAGAGCATAAGACGGATATGGGTCGGAATGCGCGATTTTCTAGAGGCGGAGCCGGGCGACTTCGCCTTCGGGGCGATCGACCAACCGGTAGAGGTCAGCAACATGTTCTGGTCGCTCGAGCCCGACCCGGCCAGGCTCGAGGCTCGTTCGCGCTACTTCTCGAACAGGCTGGCTCCGCTGTTGGCGGTCAACTACTATCGCCGCTTCGATATCGAGGGCGAGCTCA
>CAJHZD010000043.1_pt1 | contig 11563 bp, 10 predicted proteins | sample 9198941 | NCBI WGS metagenome assembly CAJHZD01 (sample SAMEA7708371, study PRJEB35096) | sediment metagenome | biome: marine neritic benthic zone biome [ENVO:01000025]; feature: sediment [ENVO:00002007]; material: shallow marine sediment [ENVO:03000034] sea grass bed [ENVO_01000059] ...
CCGTTGCGGGCTCGACATCCGATACATTTGCTTGGCCTGTCCTTATCAGGAGATACAGAGCCCGCAACGGGATTCGTTGCCAAACGAAAGCGGCGCAAGAAGGAAAAGGAAGAAGTCTCAGCCGAAGTCGGGTCGGTAGAACAGCCCGACCCCGGCCTTCCCGCTTGGGCGGCCTCGACCGAGAGTTGGACTGATCGTCTGAGTATTTCTGTGACCGATTGGCTGCCGTGGTTTCCACGAGCCCTGGGTTTGGGCTTCGCCCTGATGCTGATACTCGTGTGCCTCGCAGAGCCGAGTAAGTTGCTTTTGCCGTTTCCGTGGCAGGAGGGTCTGCATCAAGCGGTCCGGGACGAGCAGACGTCTGCCGCCTACCTGAAGATCGATCAAGCGGCCAAGACTTCGTTCCTGCTCGACGGTCACTTTCCCGAAGTCTTGGGGCAACTGGTGGAAGATGGCTACCTGGTTCCGGCAGATATGGTCGATCCGCTGGGTCGAGAACTGGGTTATGCAGCCCAGATCGCCGGGTATCTGATCTACCCGGTCCACGAGGGTGAGCCGACGCCAGGTGCCTCGCGTACCGAGACCATCACCGGCAACTTCTTGCTCGATCCCGAATTCCTGCCCACGCGACGCATTGAAGTCGACCCGCTAGTTTTGCTGGATTAGCAATGACGCAGTGACGCGCTGACGCGATGGGCATTGGGGGGGTTGAGGAACTGCCTGTCTCTGGCAGCTGCTCACGGTTCAGTCCTGTTTGCTTTTTTCCCCTTCACTGCTAGGCGCCGTCAGGCGCCGGCCACTGCTAGCGGCCATCAGGCCGCGGCTACTGCTTCATTGCGCGATTCTGTGCCAAATCCGGGAATAAATCTTAGTCTATCTTTGTAATATATAGTACAGGCTAGGGTTGACAGTTGCCCACTAAGGTTTATAGCCTAAGCATGCGTTCCGAATCAGAGTCTTCCACTCCGGGGCGCGATCTCAAGAAAATAGGAGGTTATTGTTGTGAGCAAAATTATTGGAATTGACTTGGGAACCACGAACAGTGTCGTGTCGGTGATGGAAGGCTCGGACGCTGAGGTGATTGCGAACTCCGAGGGCAACCGAACCACGCCCTCGGTCGTAGCGTTCACAAAGGGCGGAGAGCGTCTGGTCGGGCAAGTTGCCAAGCGACAGGCGGTTACAAACCCAGAGAACACCATCTACTCGATCAAGCGCTTTATGGGTCGTCGATATGACGAGGTAAGCGAAGAGATGAAGATGGTGCCGTTCAAAGTTAGCGACAGTGACGGCGGACTCCGTATCGTCGTCGAAGACAAGAAATACTCGCCGGAAGAAATCTCAGCGATGGTGCTGCAGAAACTGAAGCAGGCTGCTGAGGATTATCTGGGCGAGAAAGTCGAGAAGGCGGTTATCACTGTGCCGGCCTACTTCAACGACGCTCAACGTCAGGCGACCAAAGATGCGGGCCGCGTGGCTGGACTCAAGGTCGAGCGTTTGGTAAACGAACCGACGGCTGCGGCTCTCGCATACGGTCTGGATAAGAAGACGGACCAGTTGATAGCCGTGTACGACTTCGGTGGTGGCACCTTCGACGTCTCGATTCTCGAGGTGGGCGATGGGGTTGTTGAAGTGAAGGCGACCAACGGCGACACCCACCTGGGTGGCGACAATATCGATCAAAAGATCATCGATTGGTTGCTCGAGGAGTTCAAGAAGGACCAAGGCATCGATCTCAGCCAGGACCCGATGGCGGTCCAGCGGCTCCGAGAGGCGGCCGAGAAGGCCAAGATCGAGCTTTCCACCGCGCAGGAATCCGAGATCAATCTGCCGTTCATCACAGCCGACGCTGCGGGTCCGAAGCATCTGAATATCAAACTGACCCGATCCAAGCTGGAGCAGATGGTGGAAGATCTGATTCGACGATCGGTGGGTCCCTGCGAGCAGGCGATGAAAGACGCTGGAGTCACATCGAGTGATATCAACGAAATCGTGCTTGTCGGTGGACAGACTCGAATGCCAGCAGTTCAGAAGTTGGTCACAGAGGTCTTCGGCAAAGAGCCGCACAAGGGTGTCAACCCCGACGAGGTGGTCGCCATTGGTGCGGCGATTCAGGGCGGAGTTCTCAGAGGCGATGTCAAGGACATGCTTCTGCTCGACGTTACGCCTCTGTCGCTCGGTATCGAGACACTCGGTGGAGTGTTCACCAAGCTGATCGAGCGCAACACCACGATTCCGTCGAAGAAAACGGAAGTTTTCTCGACGGCGGCTGACAGCCAGACGTCGGTGGAGGTCCATGTGCTCCAGGGAGAGCGCGAAATGGCCAAGGACAATCGCACTTTGGGCAGGTTTCATCTGGTAGGGATCCCGCCCGCACCACGCGGTGTGCCACAGATCGAGGTCGCTTTCGACATCGATGCCAACGGCATCTTGAATGTCTCTGCCAAGGATCTGGGTACGGGCAAGGAGCAGAACATCACCATCAGCGGCTCAGGTGGTCTTGGTGAGAGCGAGATCGAGCGTATGGTCAAGGATGCCGAGTCGCACTCGGAAGAGGACCACGAGCGGCGTCAGAAGGTCGATGCGCATAATCGATTGGATCAGTTGATCTACACGACTGAGAAGACCTTCGATGAGCACAAAGACAAGCTCCCGGCCGAGGAGAAAGGCAACCTCGAGCGGGCTCTGGAAGAGGCCAAGCAGGCTCTCGAGTCCGACGATCTTTCGACCCTCGAGGGTTCGATCACCAAGCTGACCGAGGCGTCGCACAAATTGGCCGAGGTCATGTATCAGTCGACCGGCGACCAGGGAGGTGGGGCACCACCACAGGACCCACCTGCGGATTCCGGCAGCGCTGATGAAGAGGTCATCGACGCCGAGTATGTCGATGTAGAGGAGTCCAAGTAACAGGGGAATATCAAATCTGGAAGCCGTGTCCCGAGCCTTTAAACGAGTCGGGACACGGCCGACGGATTGTCAGGAGTACATAATATGGCGCGAAGCAAACAGCGACGGCGACGATTTCTAATGATCAGCGCTGTTTCGGAGCGTTTCGGAATACACCCTCAGACGCTTAGGCTTTACGAGCGAGAGGGACTGATTGCTCCACAACGGAGTTCTGGAAATACTCGTCTTTATGATGACGAAACGCTGAGTCGACTGGAGACTATCCTGACTCTCACACGCGATCTGGGTGTGAATCTGGCTGGTGTCGAAGTAATCCTGAACATGCGAGAGCAGCTCGAGGATATGCAGATAGAGGTCGATCGACTGATGGCGTTTGTAAAGCAGGAGATGTTGGATCGAAGGGTCGGGGTCGACCGCAAGTACGCTCTGGTTCAGATCGAGAGCGGCCCTCTGACCGCTTCGGCCTCCGTCGAAGAAGGCGAAGACTCCTAGGCTAGAGGCCCTCACAAGGGCCCTCTAGCCAATCCTAACTACCCCATAACCAAACAATTCGAACGAGTTTTGCCTCGATGGTGGCGTGCTACCATTTCTGCATGGCGGAAGACGTCGCTGTGGAGGAGATCTGTCCGAAGTGTGAGGGCCGAGGCTGGATTGTCAGTCATGACGGTTCTGCGGGCGCTGCTGTTCGCTGCGACTGCAATCGGAATGATCTATCTGGACGGCTGGTCGATCAGGCTCGCATTCCTCCACGCTATGCTGGCTGCTCGTTCCGCACTTTCAATGTAAATGCGGAGAGTGCCGCTTCTCGCGATCAGTTGATGCGAGCAAAGACCGTCAGTCAGAGGTACGTCGACACCTTCCTGACTTCGAATGGGACTTTTCGCGAGAGCGGTCTTTTGTTCATCGGCCCACCGGGAGCCGGTAAAACCCATCTCGCGGTGGCGGTGCTCAAAGAGCTCATCGGGCAATTCAAAGTGAAGGGTCTGTTTGTAGATTTTACGTCGCTTATTCACGAGATTCAGAATAGCTTCAGTGCCGACTCTCCCAGTTCGAAAGAGAAGCTGCTCGACCCCGTGGTCGGTGCAGAGGTCTTGGTGCTCGACGAGCTGGGCGCCCAAAAGCCGTCACCCTGGGTCAACGAGATCCTGTACTTGATCATGAATGCGCGGTACACGCGCCGACTACCGACGCTGTTTACGACCAACTTTCGGCTCGAGGCATCAGCCTCTTCCGATCACCTGGATCGGCTGCCTGGATCCCGAACCTACTCGGCGCTTTCATCGAGAATTTCACCGAGCCTCTTGAGTCGACTCTATGAGATGGCTCAGCCAATCGAAATCGACGTTGAAGACTTTCGACGCGAAGTTCAGATGCAGAAGCATAGAGTCTGACTCTCATCCCGATGAAACTCTCTGCCTTCGATACCGTTTACCGGGGGTTCGTGAACACGCGTGCCAACTGGGAGCTGATCTTTTTTCAGTGGTTACAAGGTCTGCTTGTGGCGATCATTACGGTCGCCGGTCTGCTGCCTCCTCTGGCTGCATTGGGTCTTGCGCGACCATCCGTTCTGAGTGCGGCCGTGTCGGACTGGCCTTCTCTGCTTGGAAGTCTCACGGGTCTCGTGGAGCGTGGCCGCGATTCATGGATGCTTTTGTTGGTCTCGCTCCTGGTTTCAAGCGCAATCTGGCTGATCGCAATGATGGTCTACTGCTACTTCCAGGGTGGAATCTATGGAGTCCTGACTGCGGGCGACCGTCAGGCACCTAGCGGGACCCCCAAAGGGGGTCAATGGTTCCGGACCTTCAGCTGCCGAGATCTGAGGGGGTGGGGCAGTCACTATACGTGGCGCTTCTTCTGGCTGTTCAATCTGTTGATACTGGTGTCAGTAGCCTGGCTGCTTCTGCCTCTCTTATTGGTCCTGCTGTCGGTGTGGGGCAACGAGACGTGGGGCGGTGGAGCTGGGTTTGCGATCGGTTGCGCCGGGGCAATCCCGGTCGTGTTCAGCCTGCTGGTGTTCGCGCTTTGGACCAGCCTGGCGCAAGCGAGCCTGGCCGGGCAGGACGCAGGAGTCTTGCAGGCGATGCGGGTCGGACTTCAGGTGCTTGGGCGGCGACTGGGTGCGGTACTGTTCATCTTTATCGTCGTAATCCTAGGCAGTGTGTTCGTTAGCCTTGGTTTTTCGGTGTCTTCGGCGGTCCTTAGATTGATTTTGGGTCGGTGGGACTTTGTCCGACTGGTTGGCGAGATAACGATCGGGATGATTCAGTGGGCTTTCAGCAGCGCTCTTGGAGTCGGTCTGGCGGCCGCCCTCATCGGGCTCGTTCGAAGCGAGACCGCAGGGGCCAGAGCATGATCGGGCCTGGAAAGTCCCCAAGAGTCACTACTTGGGTGGTGGTGATCCTGTTTCTGTGGCTTGTCGCTGCCGTTCCCCGATCCGAGTCTCAGGAGATCAGTCGTGCAGAGACACGGCTCTTGAGAGTCGGTCTGGCGACCGATCAATCCGTGGTTACTCTGCCTTGCTGTGCCGATCAACTCGTGGCTGAGGCCGGTGGTCGAGTCGTTTCTCGGATTGTCTCATTGAAGATCGAACCGGCAGCCGAAGTGGCGACCCCAGCCGTGTTTCGGATCCAAGCCGCGGCTCTCAAGGACGAGAGTCAAGCCAAAGGTCTCGCGCAACAGCTCGGTCAAGCGCTGGGAGAGACCGCGGACGTAGTATTCGACGCTGGTTCCGATATGTATCGCGTCCGGCTCGGACGGTTTCAGTCTCGCGAGGAGGCCGAGCAAGCACAGCGCAGACTCGAGTTGGCGGGGATGAGCCAATCATGGATCGTCGGCGAAAGAGGAGAGCTCGCCAAGGCTGAGATCAAGATCAGCCAAGGCGGCAAGAGCCTTTCGATGCCGGGCCGCTGGCTCAAGCTCAGTTCACCTTCGGGGCATGGGATTCGTATCGCCGGCGGTCGGTATCGCGGACAAATCTTGATCTATCTCAACGACCGCGGGCTGCTAAACGTCATCAACGAGTTGAGTGTCGAAGACTATCTGCGAGGGGTTGTGCCAAAAGAGATGGGGCCGGTGATCTACGACCGCCTAGAAGCGCTCAAGGCGCAGACCGTTGCGGCGAGAACATACACTTTGCGAAATCTAGGGGAGTTCAGCGATGAGGGCTACGACATTTGTGCCACGCCTCGATGTCAGGTCTATGGTGGTATGGATGTCGAACACCCTCTTTCCGATCAAGCGATCTCCGCCACCGCGGGTGAGGTGCTTACCTACGGCGGCGAGATGGTCGAGGCACTCTACAGTTCGACATGTGGCGGACATACCGAAGATGTGAATGTCATTTTCCCACTCAAGAATCAGCCCTACTTGAAAGGCGTTGCGTGCCTGGAGGCTGGGGTAGATCGAGTCTCTGGGCAGGTTCCGAAGGGTATCGCCTTCCCCAGTGGGTTGACTCGGGAGCTCCTGCCGCCGGCGAGCCCGGATTTCAATGCTTCCACTGTAGGGGGGCGCTTCGAGCATCTCGCCCTATTAGCCGGCTTGCCTGTGCCAGACGATCACCTGGCGTCGCTGGAACGCCGCGAAGTCCAGCGATTCATCGCCTCGATGTTCGATCTTGCACTCGATGTGCGGCTGTTTGTATCGCAAGAGGATCTGCCCTACCTGATAGACGAGCCACCTCCCGATTGGAGCGAAAGAGATCTGATGCTGGCCGCGTACTTGATGAAAAGCGGTTTGCTGGCTGGTGATCTGGATGAGCCTCTCCATGGGGATGAGATCGAGGAGACACTCTTTCGGCTAGCTCTGTTCCTACGGGTCCTGGAAGAGGTCGAAGGGCGATATATGAGTCTCGACGGTTCAGTCCTGACAGTCCGAGACGAGAATGGCGACATGCTCGAGATTCCTGTGCCTGCTTCGATCGGAACCTATCGGTTGGTTGGCGATCGCCGAGTCGCAACCTCGCTAGCGTTGCTAGCAGGCGATAAGATCGATCTTTACCTTCATGCCAATCAGCTGGCGGCCATTACTCACGGGGCCGACTCGAATGGAGTCGCCTTCGATCGCACCAGCAAGCGCAGCTCCTGGACTCGCTTCAGGAGTGATGCCGAGCTCACAAAGCTTGTTGACGAGCGCTACCCGGGTCTTGGATTTCGAGGACTGGAAGTCCTGGAGCGGGGGGTCTCGGGGCGTGTGGGAAGGATGCTTGTTGTGGGCAACGAGGGTAAGAGTGTCGAGGTGGAGGGACTGGCCGTTCGTTGGACTCTCGATCTACCCGACACCTGGTTTACGGCCAAACGACTGACACCGCCTGATCGAGCGCCTGGCTGGCTGTTTACAGGCCGCGGCTGGGGCCACGGAGTGGGTATGTGTCAGGTCGGCGCCTTTGGGATGGCTCAGCGAGGTCACGACTATCGCGAGATCTTGAGTCACTACTACAGTGGCGTGGACATAGGCGAGACCGACTCGCAACTCGCAAGACGAGCTGCCTCACAGCGATGAGACGGGCTGCCCGGTGACAAGAATTGTGGTAAACATCGTTCAGACAGGAAACAGAATATGGCGTCGGAGCGAGATATTCGGGATCTGGTACGCCGAGTTGTCGACGAGATCTCGACGGCAGACGAGGTTGCGCCGGGGAGGCTGAGCGAAGCCGACGCCATAGCCATCGGGGCAGATCACGGTGGCTATGCGCTCAAGGAGCGTCTGATCGGCCATCTTCGAGATCAGGGGCAAGCCGTTCGGGACTGTGGTACCGACGGCCCAGACTCGGTCGACTATCCAGAGTACGCCTTGGCAGTCGCCAAATTGGTATCCGACGGATCGTGTCGTTGCGGTGTTGTAATCGATGGGGCCGGAATAGGCTCTTGCATGACTGCGAACAAGGTTCCGGGAGTGCGCGCCTCTCTTTGCTATGACATATCTTCGGCCAGGAACAGTCGTGAACACAATCACGCGAATGTTCTAACCTTGGGTGCAAGTCTGATCGGAGAGGGTCTGGCCCTGCAGATTCTGGATGCCTGGCTGGGAACCGAATGGGGTCCGGGCAGACATGCAAAGAGAGTGGACCTGATAACAGAGATGGATAATCGATATCGGCGCTCTCCATAAGACATACTAGAACCGATGCGAGATAAAGAAGAGCTGGTCGAACTGATCACCCGGCGGGTGCTGGCGGAGCTCGATCGGACCCGAGATGACGAATGTCCCGATTGTGAGGGAAGCTGCGTGGCAAATTGCCCAGACAAGGTCAGAAGCGTGATGGGGCACGGGGCTGGCCGCATAAGCTATCGGGGTAACGGAGGAAATGTCCCAGCCGACATGGCCTCCTATATCGATCACACCCTGCTGGCTCCGGGCGCTACGGGCGCCGACATCGATCGACTCTGCGAGGAGGCCGATCGATACGGTTTCGCCTCGGTTTGTGTGAACCCTGGCTGGGTAGCACGCGCGCGCCAAAACCTTCGAGGATCCAAGGTGAAGGTATGTTCGGTGATCGGGTTTCCGCTGGGCGCGAACTCGACCGACATCAAGGTGCTCGAGGCTCGACGCGCTCTTCGAGAGGGTGCCCGTGAAATCGATATGGTCATCAACGTGGGGCGGCTCAAGGAAGGCGATCTCAGATTTGTCGAGCAAGATATCGCTAGGGTCGTGGATGCTTGCCGAGAGGTTGGGGCTCTCTGTAAGGTAATCATCGAAGCCGCGATGCTGACGGATGAAGAGAAGGTCATCGCGTGCCAACTGGCGGGTAACGCGAAGGCTGATTTTGTCAAGACTTCGACCGGTTTTGGTCCCGGAGGAGCGACGGCCTACGATGTCGCCCTCATGAGGGAGACAGTTGGTCCGATGATTGGGGTCAAAGCTTCGGGCGGGATCAAAACGACTGACGATGCCCAGCAGATGATCGCTGCCGGAGCCACAAGGATCGGGGCATCGGCGGGAATCAGTATCGTCTCGAAGAATGGTGGTGGAGACAAGTGAGCAACGTCGAGCTTCGAGCTTTCACGTACCTGGACAGTCTGCAGCCACAGCATGCCGCATTTCTGGGCACGATTGCGAAGGGATTCTTGCCGCTCGCTGGGGACGCATCTTTGTGGGTCGAGATTGCTCCGGGCATCGAGATCAATCGTCTGACCGACGTGGCGCTCAAGTCGACTCGGGTTCGGCCCGGTCTTCAGATTGTCGAGCGTTACTATGGTCTTCTGGAGATTCACTCTGGATCTCAGGCGGAAACGAGAGCCGCTGGCGAAGCCATCCTGAGCGAACTCGACCACGTCGAGTCCGATCGAATCAAGCCGCGTGTCGTCTCGAGTCAAATCGTCCGGCACGTCGATGATCACCAGGTCCAGTTGATCAACCGGATGAGGCACGGGCATATGCTGATACCCGGGCAAACGATGTACGTACTCGAGGTCGAACCGGCGCCTTATGCGGCGCTGGCGGCCAACGAGGCAGAGAAGGCTTCGGACATAAACATCCTCGAGATTCGAGCTTTTGGCTCCTTTGGCCGACTGTTTCTTGGTGGCGAAGAGCGGGATATCGACGTTGGATGGCGTGCTGCAATTGCGGCGCTCGAGGGCATCGAGGGTAGGGAATCGAAGCGCTAACGGAGGAAGAATCGATGGCAGAAGCTTTGGGAATGATAGAGACACGAGGATTTGCCGCCATGGTGGAGGCATCCGATGCCATGGTCAAGGCAGCGAAGGTCGAGCTGGTCAGCATGGAAAAGACTGGTGGTGGGTACGTGACCGCGATCGTTCGAGGAGATGTCGCTGCTGTAAAGGCAGCGGTCGATGCCGGCGTCCGTGGGGCGGAGAAGGTGGGAGAGGTCGTTTCGACTCATGTCATCGCTCGTCCGCACGCAAACATCGACGCTGTCCTGCCCCTGGGACGCGGCGAAGCTGGAACGGGTGACGGCTAGAGTCCCTGGTCCCGGGCTCGAAAGACCATGCTCCTAGGCAAGGTGGTTGGCACGCTGGTCGCCAGTCGAAAGGAGCCTTCCATGGAGGGCTTCAAGTTCCTCGTGTTGCGACAGGTCGATATCGAAGGTGCCGAGACCGGCGGCTATGTCGTGGCCGTCGATGCAGTTGGAGCCGGTGTCGACGAGGTTGTCATGTTCGCGACGGGAAGCTCGGCTAGGCAGACGGAAGCAACCCGGGATCGACCCTGCGATGCAGTTGTCATGGCGATTGTCGACACTTGGGAAGTCGGAGGTAGCGAGGTCTACGTTAAAGACTAGAAATGTCGTCAGTCGATCACAACGAGATAGATTCGATCATTCGCCGGGTGCGCCTCCGTTTTGGCGAGACACCCGGTTCTGAAGACAGCGCGCCAGAACCAAAGACCGATTCCAAGATCTCTGGTCTCGGTGTTTTTCCTTCTACGGCGACAGCCGTGGAGGCGGCACAACTCGCCTTCGAGACCTACCGGGAGATGGGTCTTGAACGTAGACGGCAGGTTATCGACTGTGTTCGTGACGTGATGCGAACGAACGCCGAAACTCTGGCTGTGATGGCCAACCGCGAGACAGGGTTAGGCAGAGCAGACGACAAGACCGTCAAGAACCTGCTGGTTACGAACAAGACACCGGGGCCCGAGGACCTGGAGCCACAAGCTGTCACCGGTGACCAGGGGATGACGGTCACGGAGTACGCACCGTTCGGTCTGATCGGGGCGATCACTCCTACCACCAATCCGACCGCGACCGTGATCAACAATACGATCGCAGCCGTATCCGCGGGCAACGGTGTCGTCTTCAATGCCCACCCCAACGCCAAGAGGTGCTCGGCGCAAACAGTTCATTTGATCAACGAAGCGGTGGTGAGCGGCGGCGGTCCCGAGAACCTGGTGACCACCGTCGCACAGCCGACAATCGCCTCGGCACAGGAGCTAATGCGACATCCCAGGATTCGTCTGCTGATGGTTACCGGTGGCCCTGGGGTCGTAGCCGAGGCCTTGAAAACGGACAAGCGGGCTGTTACCGCCGGTCCCGGGAATCCACCCGTGGTCGTTGACGAGACAGCCGACCTCGAGGTGGCGGGTCGAGAGATCGTGCGAGGTGCGTCTTTCGACAACAACATGGTTTGCACCGATGAGAAAGAGGTCTTCGTCGTGCAGTCCAAAGCAGATGAGCTGCTTAGAAACCTTGCGAATTGCGGTAGCTATGTATTGAAAGACTATCAACTAAGACAGCTAGAGCGACAGATCTTCGTCAAGCTGGGAGAGCCTGGGAAGCCGGGGCAGATCGATCGTCGGTGGATAGGGCAAAACGCCAGCAAGATTCTGGCAGGAATCGGAGTCTCGGTGAGCGACGATACCCGCTTGGTGGTCGCAGAAGTCGATCGCGATCACAGCCTCGTCTGGACCGAGCAAATGATGCCGGTGATGCCGGTGGTTCGGGTCCGCGACGTAGACGATGCGATCGACCTGGCCGTGCGAGCGGAACATGGTTTTCGACATACCGCTTCCATCTATTCCAATGATGTCTCCGTGATCACGCGAATGGCACGGGTCATGAACGTGAGTATCTTTGTCGCAAACCATGTTCCGCTCGCACGGCCAGGTCGATCGCATCGTCTACGTCGCGGACCCGAACCACCGGCATCACCGGCATCATTTGCTCGGTCCAGACGAGGCTGTGATCGCGATCGACTTCTGCGACCAC
>CAJHZD010000299.1_pt1 | contig 11524 bp, 8 predicted proteins | sample 9198941 | NCBI WGS metagenome assembly CAJHZD01 (sample SAMEA7708371, study PRJEB35096) | sediment metagenome | biome: marine neritic benthic zone biome [ENVO:01000025]; feature: sediment [ENVO:00002007]; material: shallow marine sediment [ENVO:03000034] sea grass bed [ENVO_01000059] ...
ATCCGGGAGGCCCTGGCGCTTCCCGAGACCACCCTTCTGACCCCGTTCTCCGCCCGAACGGGCGAAGGCGCCAAAGAACTTTGGAGAGAGATTCATGGCCAACTTCGTGTTGCAGCGGAGAGGGCGAACTGAGCGAGGATTGCTATGTCCAACAAGACGAGTCAAGGACAGATGAAGAGGACGGTCGACAAGGACAGTCTCGACATTCGTACCCTAAAGGAAATGAGCAGCTCCCAGATGACCCAGGTCGCGAAGGATCTTGGTGTCGAGGGCGCCTCGAATCTGCGGAAGCAGGAGCTGATCTTCAAGATTCTCCAGGCCCAAACCGAAAAGAGCGGACTGATCTTTGCCGAAGGCGTTCTGGAGTGTCTGCCGGATGGTTTTGGCTTTCTCCGAGCCCCCGAGTACAACTATCTTCCCGGACCCGACGACATCTATGTCTCGCCGAGTCAGATTCGGCGGTTCGATCTGCGAACTGGAGATACGGTCTCGGGTCAGGTGCGGCAACCCAAAGAGGGTGAGCGCTACTTCGCACTGATCAAGGTCGAGGCGGTCAATTTCGAGCATCCCGAGATCGCACGCAACAAGATCTTCTTCGACAATTTGACGCCGCTTTATCCGCTCGAGCGGATCACACTCGAAAACCCGAAAGACATTTCTTCACGCGTGCTGGACCTGGTCACGCCGATGGGTATGGGACAGCGAGCCCTGATTGTCGCGCCACCCCGGACCGGGAAAACGATGCTCTTACAGTCTCTGGCCCACTCGGTGGCACAGAACCACCCCGAAGCAGTGCTGATTGTCCTCCTGATCGACGAGCGACCCGAGGAGGTGACCGACATGCAGCGCTCGGTGCAAGGCGAAGTAGTGTCGTCGACCTTCGATGAGCCCGCAACCCGCCATGTTCAAGTCGCTGAGATGGTGATTGAGAAATCGAAGCGTCTGGTCGAGCACGGGAAGGATGTGGTCATCCTGCTGGACTCGATAACGCGACTGGCCCGGGCGTACAACACCGTCCAGCCTCCATCCGGCAAGGTGCTCTCCGGTGGAATCGATGCAAACGCGTTGCATCGCCCCAAGAGGTTTTTTGGCGCTGCCCGGAATGTCGAGGAAGGGGGTTCTCTGACAATTATCGCGACGGCCCTGGTCGATACGGGAAGCCGAATGGACGACGTCATCTTCGAGGAGTTCAAGGGTACCGGAAACTGCGAGATCCATCTCGACCGAAAGCTGGTCGACAAACGTGTGTTCCCAGCCATCGACATCAACAAGTCGGGAACTCGGAAGGAAGAGTTGTTGCTGGGAGAAGACGAACTTAGGCGTGTTTGGGTCCTGCGAAAGGTATTGAACCCGCTTTCAACCGTCGAAAGCATGGAACTTCTTCTCGACAAGCTTTCGAAGACGAAATCGAATCAAGACTTCTTGAATGCAATGTCCAAATGAAGGCGGTGACAACCCGCTTCGGATCGGCATTGTCGACTATCTGAACAGCAGGCCACTCGCTTGGTCGTTTCTGTCTGGGCGACACGTCAGCGGAGTCGAGGCCAGATTTCTGTCACCGGCACAGGTGGCACAGGAGCTGGATGCCGGCGAGCTCGATGTGGGTCTGATCCCGACGATTGAGCTGCAGCGCATCGAAAACCTGTCGGTCATCCCGGACCTGTGTGTGGCTGCCACCCGGGAAGTGCGAAGCGTGCTACTGCTTTGCAACGTCGAGCCTGAGTCAATCAAGCATCTCGCACTGGATGAGAATAGTCGCACTTCGGTCGCCCTCGTCAAGATCCTCTTGCGAGACCTCTATGGGATCCAGCCGGAGACCAAGATCGCTGCGCCCGAGATCTCGTCGATGTTGGAGGGAGCCGACGCAGCCCTGCTTATCGGGGATCCGGCGCTGACTGTGGAGCGCAGCGGCTTTCAAGTTCTCGACCTGGCACAAGAATGGAGACGATTGACCGGGAAACCGTTTGTCTTCGCGGTCTGGGCGGTGCGCTCTGGGGTCGTGCTGGGCGAGAATTTCCATCTGTTCCGGCACAGTTTGGAGCAGGGTCAGCGGAACATCGAGCAGCTGGTGCGACTTGCAGCTCTAGAGCAGTCACTGTCCGAGGCTGAAGTCCGAGAGTATCTGACCGAGAACCTGTCCTATCGTCTGGGCCGGGATGAGCTCTCGGGGCTGCATGAGTTTTTTGAGCGGGCCTGCGATCACGGGTTGATCGGACCGATCTCACCTCTGCAGTTCGCTCGACCTTGCGACGACATCGGTGATTCCGTAGAGTACATTCCGTGATGGATCTAAAGCCCTCCGGACGATCGGTTGATTCGATCCTGAGCGATGCCTGCTCGGGCAAGAGGATTTCGGCCGGCGATGCTCACACACTCTTGTTGGATGCAGATCTGCTCGAGCTGGGCACTGCCGCTCAACAGGTAAGGGATCGTTTCAACGATCCCAATATCGCCAGCTACAATGTCGATCGCAACATCAATTACACCAACGTCTGTGTCTACAAATGTCGCTTCTGCGCGTTTTATCGCGAGCCTGGAGACGCCGAGGGATACCTTCTGCCCTTCGAAGAGATTGGACACAAGATCGAGGAGACGCTGGCGCTGAATGGTACCGGTATCTTGATGCAGGGAGGCGTTCACCCGGACCTTCCGATCTCTTACTACAAAGAGCTACTGCAATTCATCCGAGAGACCTATCCCGAGATACATTTGCATGCATTCTCGCCTCCGGAGATCAAGTTCATCGCCAAAAAGGAGCGACTGAGCTTCTTTGAAGTCATCTCTCAGCTCAAGCAAGCCGGGCTGATGTCGATACCGGGCGGCGGAGCAGAGATCCTTTCTGACGATATCCGCAAAGAAGTACTGGCCTACCCGAAAACCAGCGCCGAGGAGTGGATCGATATCATGAGGCAGGCGCATCGGAATGATCTGCGCACCTCGGCGACCATGATGTACGGCATGGGCGAAACTCTAGCGGCGAGAGTCGAGCATCTGCAGCGGGTGCGCGACCTACAGGACGAGACCGAGGGATTCACGGCGTTTATCTCGTGGACCTTTCAGCACGATCACACCGATATGGAGAACGTCCCGGAGACCTTTGCTCACGAGTATCTCTCGATGTTGGCCGTGAGCCGGCTATTTATCGACAATGTCGTCCACTTCCAGACCAGCTGGGTCACTCAGGGTAAGAAGATCGGTCAACTTGGTCTCTTCTTTGGTGCCGACGATATGGGCTCGATCATGATCGAAGAGAATGTCGTGTCGGCAGCTGGCACCTCGTACCGGATGAGTCAGGAGGAGATGGAGCACCTGATTCGCTCAGCCGGTTTCGAAGCGCGGCAACGCACCAATCTTTACGAGAGGTTCGTAACTCGAGAGGATACCGCTGCGACGGCTCAGCGATATCGCCACGCGTTGACGCCGCAGAATCGCGATCTTGCCGAGCCGCTGCTACGCGTCGTGAGCTGAGCCGTGGTACGGGGTGTGTCGGACGGGATCAGATCTCACGACACATCGAACTCGACACCCTGAGCCAAGGGGAGCTCGGTGCCGTAGTTGATCGTGCACGTCTGACGCCTCATATACAGCTTCCACGAGTCGGAACCAGCCTCACGTCCTCCACCGGTCTCTTTCTCGCCACCGAAAGCACCTCCGATCTCGGCTCCAGAGGTACCGATATTGACATTGGCGATACCGCAATCGGAGCCCGCGGCGGAGAGAAACCTCTCGGCCGAAAGCAGGTTTGTGGTGAAGATCGCAGAAGACAGACCCTGAGGCACACTATTGTGAAGCTCTATGACTTCTTCGAGGGTATCGAACTCGAACAAGTAGAGGATCGGCGCAAATGTCTCGTCGCAGGTGATCGGCATCCCGGCGGTCGCTTCAACCAGAGTGGGCTCTACGAAGTATCCGGGCCGGTCGAGCTGGTTTCCACCGCAAAGAACAGATCCTCCCTGCTCACGAACTGCGTCCAGAGCCGCCATCATGTCCTGTCGCGCCTTATCGTCGACAAGAGGCCCCATGAGTGTACCTGGGTCCATCGGGTCGCCGATGCGGATCGATTGGTAGGCGGCGATCAGCTTTCTCTTCATCTCCGGGGCGATGCCCCGCTGCAGGAACAGCCTACGGTTCGAGGTACACCGTTGACCTGCAGTTCCCACGGCGGCAAAAAGCACAGCGCGAAGTGTCAGGTCGATATCGGCGTCATTCATCACGATAATTCCGTTGTTCCCTCCGAGCTCTAGGAGGCTTCGGCCGATCCGGTTGGCCACGGTCTCGCCGATCTTGCGACCCATGGCGACCGAGCCCGTCGCCGAGATCAACGGCACACGAGGGTCGGCAACGAGCGGATCGCCGATTTGGTGTCGGTCACCGACGGCGAGACCGAAGATGGGGGGCGCCTGATTGGCCTCGAGCACTCGTTGGGCGATCTTGGTGATCGCGATCGCGCAGAGCGGAGTCTTCGACGACGGCTTCCAGATCAGGGAGTCACCGCACACCGCAGCCACCATGGCGTTCCAAGCCCAGACTGCGACTGGGAAATTGAAGGCTGTAACGACCCCTACGGGACCGAGCGGGTGCCATTGCTCGTACATCCGGTGCTGAGGTCGCTCCGAGTGCATGGAGATACCATACAGTTGTCGCGACATGCCGACAGCCAGATCGGCCATGTCGATCATCTCCTGGACCTCGCCCAAACCCTCGCTAACGATCTTTCCCATCTCGAGCGCGACGAGGCTGCCGAGGTCGTCCTTGTGCCTGCGAAGCTCGTCTGCCAACTGACGCACGATCTCGCCTCTCCGAGGCGCCGGCCAATCACGCCAGTCCTTGAAAGCATCGACTGAGGTCTGCGCTACAACCTCGTAGTCTTCGGCCGTTGCGGTTTGAACTGTTGCCAAGACCTCGCCATTTGCAGGGTTGACGGACTGCAAGCTCGGTCCCTTGGTATCGATCCATTCGCCGCAAAAGGCTCCCGGATTCGTTGCGGTCAGACCGAGTGATTCGAGCACTTCGGAAGCTTGGGATTTAGGCGTGGCAGTTGTCATTTCGAATCTCCTCGAGAGGGGCCTGGCTTCTCCACAATATTTGTGGAAAATCCTGTGGAAAACAGACTTGGCAGGAACCTCAAACCATCAAAAATCTGTAATTTGACGCGATTTGCACAGATTCTTGTGCAAAATTCTTAAACCCCTATATATCAATGACTTACGCATTTTCTCTTTTCGACTCTCCAACAGGCATCCGACCTCTATCCCATTGATTTTCCGCAGCTTAGGGACTTTGTACCGTCCTCGGACTCCTCCTGGAAGGGTAGTGCGGTCTCAGAGGACAATGGCAAGGGCGGACTCGAGTCGAGACAGGCCCTCGTCGGCTTCATCGAGTGTAAGACTCAGAGACGGTCGAAACCGGACGGCTCGGTCGCCAGAAGCCAGCCCGAGCACATCGGCTTCCATCATTGCCTTGAGGGTGCGATCGCGCGTCTCGCCGTCGGGCAGATCGAAGGCCATGAACATGCCTCGGCCTCGAGAGTTGGTCACTTTGCCGGGATGAATCTCTTCCAGAGCCTGAAGACCTTTTAGCATATGGCCGCCAACCACATTGGCGTTGGCAAGCAGCTCCTCCTGCTCGATGATTTCGATATAGCGCTGACACCGCACCATGTCGACCAGATTGCCACCCCAGGTGGAGTTGATTCGGCTCGAGACCTTGAACACGGAGTCGACCTCGTCGAGTCGATCCGAAGCACATATCCCGCATACTTGACTCTTCTTGCCAAACGCGAAGAGATCTGGTTCGATGCCATCGTGCTCGAAGCACCACCACTTTCCCGTGGTGCCGAACCCAGTCTGAACTTCGTCGTAGATCAGCAAGAATTCCTCCTCGTTCGCCAGATCACGAAGCTGCTGAAGAAAATCTCGCCGGAAGTGATTGTCTCCTCCCTCTCCTTGGATGGGCTCGATTAGGAGTCCGGCGATGTCGTGTCGGTTCTCGGTCAGGGCCTTCTTGATTTCCTCGATGGCGACAGCCTCTGCGGCGGCTACCTCTTCCTCTACTTCAGCCGTAACAGGAAATCGGAGGTATGGATTCGACACACGCGGCCAGTCGAACTTGGGAAAGTACTCGTACTTTCGGGGATCGGCGGTGTTGGTTAGGGAAAGGGTGTAGCCACTACGTCCATGAAACGCCTGTTGGAAATGGATGATCTGACGTCCCAACTCTGCCCCCCGTCCAGCAGCCATATTCTTTCTGACCTTCCAATCGAATGCTGCCTTCAGAGTGTTTTCGACCGCCAGCGCACCGCCTTCAATGAAGAACATCCTTCGATTCAGGGTGTCGGGGACCGTCCGAGCAAACGAATCGACGAACTCCGCCATGTAGGTGGTATAGAAATCCGAGTTCGAGGGCTTGTTCAAGGCACTGGGCAGTATCCGGTCCCTGAATTCCGGGGTATCCAAGAGTGGATGGTTGTATCCGAGAGGACAGGTCGAGAAGCAGGTAAACAGATCGAGTAGGTCGCGTCCTCTCAGGCTGTCGTGCAGATAGGCACCGTGGCTTTTGTCCAAATCCATGACAAGGTGAAATCCGTCCACCAGGATGTGCTCCTGGAGATGGACGAGGACGTCTTCAGGCGAAACTCGGGCAGAGCTCTTTGTCGAGGGGATCATGAGATTCCTCCGGAAACCGGGCGAGTTTTGAAGCGGAAGATGTGCTCGGTCCGTCTCGAAAAGGCCGAGCGATTTCCCGCCGTAAGAACGGTGTGGATGCTAGCATCGCCTTCGAGAGGCGGTCAAACAAATAGCGATGCCTAGGAGGGTCTGCGCCGGACGGGCTCTCCGGCTACAACGGTGCGATTGCGGCCGGTCTCCTTCGCGACGTACATTGCAGCGTCGGAGAGTCGGAGAAGAGTGCTCTTCGAGCGCTCGGTGGACGAACTCTTGCTGCCATGCCTGTCGAGGGAGGCAACCCCGATCGAACAAGTCAGGCCTTTTAGATTGAGTACGTCGGTTTGGACCTCGCCTGGTTTGCTGCAAAATGTCGTGTTGACAATCGTTTCGCGGATTTCTTCCGCCAGGTCGATCGCCTGCTCGATAGGCACACCCGGTGCAGCGATTACGAATTCGTCGCCGCCGTAGCGAGCCGGGATGGCTTCGACTTTCTGGCTGCACTGCTGCAGAATTTGGCCGACCTCGCGCAGAACCTGGCTGCCCGCCAGATGCCCGTGAGAGTCGTTGACTCGCTTGAAGAAATCGAGGTCGATAAATAGCAGCGACAGATCCCGCTCCGTCTCTCGGCATTCGCCGATGATGCTAGACAGGGCGATATGAAGGTAGCGGTCGTTGAAGAGACCGGTGAGATTGTCGCGTTTTGCAATCTCCTGCGCCATCCTGCCATCGAGCACGTTCTGAATCGAGATCGATATATAGCCTGCAAAAATCTCGAGAAGATTCAGGTCTTGGCGACTGTACTCACTGGCATGTCTTCGATTGACCAGTTCCAGAACGCCACACACCTCATGTTCAATTCGAATAGGGATCGCGACAAGCGTCTGGGTGTGATAGTCGGTAGCTTCGTCGATTCGCGGATAGAAGAGCTGATCCTCGACCAGATTATCGGTTCGGTACGATTGCCCGGTGATATAGACGTGACCACCGATCCCTTTTTCGGCGGGCACGCGTTGGCCGACAAGATTGTCCGCCTTGTCCCCGAAGGCCGCGATAAAAGTGAGCGTGTTGCGTTCTCGATCTCTTTGCTTCTTGCTGGGGTCGTCGAGCAGAATCGAGCCTGCCTCCGAAGGCACAAACTCGTTGGCTTTTCGAAGAACGGCAATGAGATTCTCCGACAAATTCATCTCCAAGGGAAACGTCGGAGCTGCACGGCGACGCTCCAGAAACTGCTCGAGACTCGGCCGTTCCAGACAGTGGAACTCCATGGTGTCAGACGAGCTGCCACCGCTGGAGTCGGCGTGGGATTCTACGGTTGGTGAAGACATGATTTCAGGTAGCTCACTCTAACCGACTTCAGCCCATCGAGGCTGTGAAGCGTCAACAGTTCCGGGCAATCACCGTGGCTGCTACGGGCTCGTCCGGAGCCGATGCAGGCACCGGTCGAGTCTCGAAAACCATACCAGAAGAGCCTATCCCGGGATGGTCTCGGTAGGCCTGTGGCAAGATGTTGTTGACCAGGTCTCATGACACCGAGCTTGATCCGAGACAGTCGTGCCATATTTGAAAAAACGCCTGGGGCAACATCACTTGAAGCAGGGTCATCTCTGTGCGCCGCTGATTGACTTCTTGGCTCCATGCGACCGTACGGTTATCGAGATCGGCCCGGGCGGCGGGGTTCTCACCGATCAGCTGCTTGCGGCCGGAGCCCGGGTCATTGCAATCGAGTTGGATGCCTCGTGGGCGATGGAACTGACGCACCGTCTCACAGATCGGGAATTCGATTTGGTCGTGGGCGACGCTCTAGATATCAGTTGGGCCAGGGTTCCTGTTGGGACTCTGGCCGCCGGAAATCTTCCCTTTGGAGTTAGCACACGAGTCATCGACTGTGTTCTCCGCCAGCCAGACAGAATCGCCAAAGCCGGATTCATGGTTCAGAAGGAGGTGGCTGACCGGCTTCTCGCCAAGCCCGGGGACAAGGCATATGGAGCTCTGAGTGTGCTGACTTCGGCACGTTCGAAAGTGACGTTCTTGGGCCGTGTTCTGCAGGGTAGTTTTGACCCGCCTCCAAAGGTGGAGGGCGCGTTCGTCGGCTTCGAGGTCAAGGAGCCCGAGGTCGGATCGGCGTTGTGGTCCCAGTTCGTTTCGACCGTTCACTTGGCTTTCTCTCAGCGCAGGAAACAGCTGCGAAACACTCTTGCAAGCAGGTGGGGGAGGGGTCTCACGGACCAGGTTCTCGAGATGTCGAGAGTCCTTCCATCGAGCCGGGCGGAAGAGCTGAAGATCGACGATTTCGTGCGGCTTTTCCGTAGCTATCGGGCCCTCGAGCGGCCCGGTATCACCCCCAAGCGCTAACACCTGAAGGTGCTAGACTTACCCAGCTCTGGTGGGGTCGATCCAGAGCCGCACGCCGACTCCCTTCAAACCGACAGCGAGCGTAGAATCGGTGGTTGGCAAGCCCATATGAAGAGAGCATCCATATAGGAGGTTAGCGTACTGTCCAAGAGTGCAACAGGCTCGAGCGGAAAAGCACCAAGACGGAGACTGACAGCCGAAAAGCAGACCGAGCTGATCGGTCTTGTACTGCTTGTGGTTGCGCTTCTGCTTGTCGCTAGTCTCTTTACATATCATCCGAGCGATCTGAGTGTGTTTCATCAGAGCTCCGAGAGCCGTCCGGTCTCCAATCTGGTCGGACCGGTCGGTGCGCAGATCGCGGCCATCGGATTCGAACTGCTCGGTCTGCCGGTGCTGCTCACCCCTTTTCTTCTGGCTGCAGCAGCTTGGCGTCGGCTGAAGTTTCAGTCTGGCGACAAGATCGTCGGACGCGGGATCGGCGCAGTCATCCTGATGCTGAGCCTGCCGGCAGTGCTTCAGGTCCTGGTCGGGTCGGTGCAGTGGCGTGGAGTTCCGATCGCGGCGGGTGGGCTGGTCGGCAAGTTGATCGCGGACTTCTTGGCGACTTATTTGCGGTCGACGGGCGCCTTGGTCGTCTTGCTGGGGGCAGTCTTGATCGGCCTAGCGCTGCTGGTACAGACCACTCTCGGAGACATCGTCAGCTCGTGGTGGAATCGGGCTCAGTCGTTGGCTGAAAGCGCCCGTCTGGGCTGGCTAAGGAGACGAGAGCGAAGCGTGAAAGACAGGTCGCGGCGCAAAATCATGACCAGGCATCTCAAGCGTGCGGCTGAGAGCCAGCCGGTGGAGACACCCGATGTCGTAGGGAGCTTGGCCACAGCCGAGACATCGGGGCCAGAGCTTCGGGTTACCGAAAAACCGGGCGAGGGCGGCTTTGCGGTGCGGCGCGTTCGGCCAAAACCGATCTCTAGCAAGAAAAGGAAGCGAAGGGCTCCAACATCCGCAAAGCAACCGCAGCAAGACATTCCGTTCGTAGAGCCTTCGACCGGTGACCTTTCGTTGCCACCGGTCAATCTGCTCCGACTCGAGCCGATCGAGACCAACATAGAAGAGACGACGCTGGTCAAACTGGGCGAGGCGATACGGAACCGATGTCGCGAATTTGGGGTCGAGGGTGCGGTGGTGAGCATCAGTCCAGGTCCGATCATTACCGTGTTCGAGTTCCAACCCGCGCCTGGAGTGAAGGTAAGTCAGATCGTCAATCTCCAGGACGACCTGGCGCTGGCCCTGAGAGCCGAATCGGTTCGCATCGAGCGTCTGCCAGGGCGCTCGACCTTGGGGATCGAGGTTCCCAACAAGGATCGAGCGCTGATACAGCTCGGCTACCTGATCTCGAAAAAGGAGTTTGAAAAGTCACCTTCACGGCTGACGATGGCTTTGGGCACAACGATCCACGGTGAACCCTATTTCGCCGATTTGGCGACCATGCCACACGTCCTCGTCGCCGGGGCGACCGGTTCGGGGAAGAGTGTCGGTCTGCAGAGCATGATTACGTCGATTCTCTACAAGGCCAATCGAGAGGAGGTCCAGTTCATCTTTATCGATCCGAAAAGGATCGAGCTGGGGGTCTATACGCACATCCCGCATCTCAAGGCCGAAGTGGTCGTCGAACCCAAGAAGGCCGCTAACGCTCTTCGATGGGCGGTCGCCGAGATGGAGCGCCGATATCGGCTTTTGGCCGAAGCCCATGTCCGTTCGATCGAGTATTACAACCGTGCGATCGAAGATCCCAAAGTACGCAAGCGGCTTACCTTGACCGAGGGTGAGAGTGAGTTCGACCCCACCGATCTCAAGCCGTTGCCCTACTACGTCATTGTGATCGATGAGTTGGCCGACTTGATGATGGTCGCTGCTTCCGAAGTCGAGACCTCGATCGCTCGGCTGGCGCAAATGGCTCGTGCAGTGGGCATTCACCTCATCATCGCCACTCAAAGGCCGTCGGTCGATGTTCTCACAGGCACGATCAAGGCTAATTTTCCCTGCCGGATCTCGTTTGCGACCGCGACTCGACATGATTCGCGTACCATCCTCGACCAGGTTGGAGCGGAGAGGTTGCTGGGCAAGGGGGACATGCTGTTCATGCCGCCAGGGACTTCCAGGATTCTTCGCCTTCATGGAGGCTATGTAACCGAACAAGAGACCGCCGGTTTGGTTCGCTGGTTGAAAAAGCAGGGAACTCCCGAACTGGATCCGGCGGTGCTGGCGCCGCCTCCGGAAGAGGAGCGTGGCAAAGGGGGAACTGGCAGCGGCGACGATGAACTGTTCGACGAGGCTGCTCGCCTAGTAGTCGCCGAGCGCCAAGCCTCGGCGAGTTTTCTACAACGTCGTCTTCGAATCGGATTCTCGCGAGCCGCGAGGTTGGTCGACATTATGGAGCAGGAGGGGCTCTTGGGCCCGCCCCAGGGGAGCAAGCCAAGAGAAGTCCTGGTCAAGGCCGATTACTTCACCGA
>CAJHZD010000264.1_pt1 | contig 11476 bp, 7 predicted proteins | sample 9198941 | NCBI WGS metagenome assembly CAJHZD01 (sample SAMEA7708371, study PRJEB35096) | sediment metagenome | biome: marine neritic benthic zone biome [ENVO:01000025]; feature: sediment [ENVO:00002007]; material: shallow marine sediment [ENVO:03000034] sea grass bed [ENVO_01000059] ...
CTCTGCCGCGTGGGGCTGGGAATGGGGGAGACAGGCTCTCTGCTGGCTGCGGCGTTGATCGGTCTGAACGGTCTTCTCTTGTTTGCCCTGTACGAAGCTTTTATTCCTCAGATCGTCGGGGCGAGCCTCGTACCTGCGACACTTGCCGTCTTTATCGCGGCGATGAAGCGACCTGGTCGAGCAGCCGTCATCTGTTCCGGCCTACTCTTGTCCGCCGTGGTCTCGGTCTATGTAATCTACGCAGCCTACCTCACCCTGTGTCTGTTGGCGCTGGTGCTGCTCATCCCCAGTTACGGCAGACGGCTCAGGGTAGTGCCGCGACGAGCCGCAGTGGCCCTGGCCATTCTGATCTCGGCTCTAGCCTTCAATCCCGTTGCGGCGCGCCGTGCGCAACTGGAATTCTCCTTGAACGTCGCGGAGAGCCGAGGTGGCACCGGTAACGTCACTCATTTCGCCCACCCTGCCGAGATCGTTGGACTGTCGAATCGCCGCCTGGTCGAGGGAAGTGCTTCGCCAGCGGGACGCGACAAGCTACTCGATGTCTTGTTCGTCCTGACCTGCGGGGTGGTTCTCGTCGGTTTGAGACGATTCTCTCCAGGGCGACGACGAATTGCACTGGGGCTGCTGGCAATCGCGACTGTTCACGTGCTGGCCCAGCGATTCGGGTTTGGGGAGCTCGGAGCACGAACGGGATTGCTTCGCCCCGACGGCTACCCGTATGGTTACTTCAAGACTCTACCTCTGCTCTTGTTTGCCGCCGTGCCAGCCCTGGTCCAGGGCCTGATGCCGCTACGACGATTGGGTGGCCCTTCAAATTCCCGATTCCGATACGGCAATCTAGCCCAGGTCTCTGCCCTCGGTGCTGTGCTGTTGATCAATGGCTACTACGCGTATGGCACGGTACGCGAGGGTAGAAAACGCATCGTCGTAGATGGTGCCATGGCAGATGTCGGCAGTGTTCTCGAGGTCGTTCCGGAACAGCACGATCTGCTTGTCTACATGTCGGCCGGCGTCGAGCAGAACTGGTTGGCGTATCTGCTCAAGAACCACCGGCTTCACTTCCGCTCTTCGCCGCCCCTACAGCGTTTGCGTGGCATTGGGGTCGTTCAGCCGTGGTTCGAGTACGCCCTGCTGAGCGGTTCGGTGGGAGCGGGACAGCGGGCAGAACAGCCAGTCATCGAGCCCTGGCTCGATAGCTCCAGGACTACCACTCCTTGGGCCAACGAGGACTTCGAGCTGCGGCGTCTCACCGACAACGCCCTCGTGGGCTTCGTGCTGCCAGCGGAAGGTAGCCTCCGGCGGGGCCCCGCCGAGGCGAAGAAGCAGCCGCTGGTTCTCGAAGCCCGAGACGCTGTGACGATGGAGCTGGAACTGGATGAGATGATTGTAAGGGCTCCTGGAGGAGATCCGATCTCGACACCGCTCTCCGATCGGCCCACGACCATCAGATTCTCGATGACGAATCGTGGGGCCGAGACCCGTCTCGCGGTCGGCGACGACATTCTCGCTCTGGCGACGGGGCCTGGACGGATCGAGGCTGGCGCGCAGCGCCGATTGATGGTCACAAATCTGGGGCCGGATCCGATCTCGGTGAACGCCATCGAGGCTCTCACTGAAGGTACGCCAGGTAGCGGAGCTCACGCCGTAGCCCCAGAGTGAGCGAGGGGCTTGAATCCGGAGGCTACAATCGGGGGGGCTTTCCGAATAAGACTCGCTTGAATCGGCGACCGAGTGGGTTGTTGCGCCAGTGTAGACTCGCCCTGATGTCGGGTCGAATCATTCTCTTGGGAACGGGCACCTGTGAAATCGAGGAGAGGCGAAGCGCGTCCTCGGTGCTGGTAGAAGCTGGAAGCTCGCGGTTCCTTTTCGATATCGGACGGGGTATCGCACTGAGGCTGCGGCAAGTAGGAGTTCGTCAAAACGACCTTCGTCACATCGTCCTGTCCCACTACCATCCCGACCATTTCTCCGACCTGATCCCCTATCTACATGCTGCGGCCCATGCGCCGGGCGACCGTAGAACCGAAGATCTTCACATCTATGGACCGGAAGGGCTGACGGCCGTCCTGGAGAAAGTTCTTTCGTTGGCAGGCTTGAACAGCTCAGCATCGCTGAGCGATTTCTCGGTGCACGCACACCGCCTCGAGGAAACCTGCGAGATCGATGGACTCGAGGTCGAGCCCAGGGACTTGCCCCCGGCCGGAAACCATGGAATCCAAATCGACTTTGGCGATGTTGTTGCCGCTTTGACCGGGGATTCGGGGTTTCATGATTCCGAAATCGATTTTGTTCGCGGCGCCGAGATCGCCGTGATCGATTCTGGCCATCTGACGGATGAGCAGATCGTCTCTCTCGCTGTACAAGCCCAGCCGGAGATTTTGGTCTGCTCTCACATTTACCGGGAGCTCGACCATTCGAGACTCGTCGATCTGTCCAGACGTGACGGTTTCGAAGGGGAGCTCGTGATCGCTGAGGATCGGATGGAGTTTCGTTTCGGGCCCTCGGTATAGCGAGCTATTTCTCGGTTACAATGGCAGGTCGATTCGTGCAGGCAATCCAATGATCGAGACGCTTCAAAGTCAGAAAACGCTTCCGCATAGCGATGAGTCGGAGCGCGCGGTCCTCGCCGGCGCTCTTCTCGATCCAGCGCTTCTGCCGTCGGTTTCCGGCCGACTGCTACCCGACGATTTTTATTCTGAGAGGCATCGCATTCTCTACCGCACGATGCTATCTCTTCAGGAGGGTGGTACGGAGATCGATCTGCGAACCCTCCAGGCCAGTCTCGAGCAGCAGGACCGGTTGGAGAACGTGGGTGGGGTCGCCTATTTGGCAAGCCTCGATCTAGACCTGCCGGATCTCGGTCGACTCGACTCCTATGTCGAGATCGTCAAGGAGCGCTCGATTCGGCGACGTCTCATCGAGGCCTGTGGAGAGGTTACGCGGACCTGTTTGGACGGTGGTCTGGAGGCGCAAGAGGCCTTGAGTCGGGCCGAGCAGGCGATTCTTGGTCTCGGCGAGGAGGCCATCCAAAGGGGGTTTGTACAACTCTCGAAGATTTTTCACGAAACTCTGGCCGATCTGGAGGAGAGACCCGCCAAGGGCTTTTTCGGTGTTCCAACCGGGTATCTCGATCTCGACGACATGACCCGCGGGTTGAATGCGGGCAATCTCGTGATCATTGCCGGACGTCCGGGGATGGGAAAGACCAGTCTGGCTCTCAATATCGCGGAGCACGTTGCCATTCGAGAGCAGAAAGGAGTGGGTCTGTTCTCACTCGAAATGAGCCAGGAAGAGCTCGCCCTTAGAGTTCTCTCTTCGGAGGCCGACGTGGCGTTTGGACCGCTTCGGTCGGGACATCTTTCCCAGAAGCAGTGGGGCCGAGTAATCGATTCGGTCAAGGCGATATCGACTTCGCCTCTTTTTATCGACGATTCTGCGAGCCCCACTCTGTTGGAAATTGCCTCCAAGGCTCGGCGCCTCAAGGCTGAGCACAAACTGGATTTGCTGATCCTCGATTACCTGCAGTTGATGCAGGCTGGTGGCAGGTATGAGAATCGAAACCTCGAGATTGCGGCGATCACCCGAGGACTGAAGCAGCTCGCCAAGGAATTGAATATCCCGGTAATCGCTCTTTCTCAATTGTCTCGTCAACCGGAACGTCGCAGTGGTGACCATCGCCCGCAGCTAGCCGACCTTCGAGAATCGGGATCGATCGAGCAGGACGCCGATCTGGTCATGTTCATCTATCGCGATGAGCTCTATAACGCCGAATCGCCTGATCGGGGAATTGCCGAGCTGATCTTGGCCAAACACCGAAACGGTCAGACTGGCACGATCAAGCTGGTCTTTCTGGGTGAGACCACGAAATTCTGCAATCTGGCCAAATCCGACACTGGTGCGCCGCCCTTTTAGAGCATCGGCGGCGTCGGTGTTTGCAGATCAAAGAACAGGATCTCGACCTGTGACTTTGTTGAAGGCCGCGATATAGCGCTCCAGGGTCCCTTCGACAACGTCATCAGGAAGCTTGGGTGGTGGAGAGTCGTGGTCCCAGTCCGCTTCGTCGAGCCAATTGCGAACGAACTGTTTGTCGTACGAGATCGGCTCGATACCCGGTTGCCAAGTGGCCTCGTCCCAAAATCGGGAGGAGTCCGGGGTCAGAACTTCATCGATCAGTAGAGTCGTTCCGTCTTCAAGCTCACCGAACTCGAATTTCGTGTCCGCGAGGATCATTCCGCCGCTGAGAGCGTGACTCGAGCCTCGCGAGTAGATCTCGAGCGTCAAATCTCTAAGCCGCGCGGCTTTTTGGTTTCCGACGCTGTTGCTCATGTAGTCGTAGGTGACATTCTCATCGTGGCCAGATTCGGCCTTTGTGGCCGGCGTGAAGATTGGATTGGGTAACCTCGATGCCCGTTCCAGCTCAGAAGGAAGAGGAATTCCACAAACAGTTCCGTTTGCCTTGTACTCCTTGAATCCGCTCCCAGCCAGGTACCCCCGAGCGACGCACTCGAACGGTACGACGGTCGTCTTACGAACCAGAGCCGAGCGGCCGTCCAAAGTGTCGAGGTAGGGGTCCAATGCGAGCTCACTCGGGTAATCGCGAGGATCGGTCGCTACGAGGTGATTGGGGACCAAGTCTTCGAACTTCTCGAACCAAAAGTTACTCAACTGACTCAGGATCTTCCCTTTGCCCGGAATCCCGGGCTGCAGCACGTGGTCGTAGGCCGAGATCCGGTCGCAAGCGACGATCAGGAGATTGTCACCCAGGTCGTAGATGTCTCGCACCTTTCCCCGTCGAGGCGGTCCGAGGTGTTCGATTTCTGTACTCCAGACAGTATTCGGCATTCGCACTACATCCTCCATAGATTTCGGGGTTAGCTCTGTTGCAGTCGCTGGCCCTCGTGATAAGGCTGAGCCTTCGGGGAGGATCCAGGTTCCCGGTCCAGGCAGTCGAGCAAGCGCGGATATGGAGCTTCTTCGAGCTCTTCGTCCTGCCAGATGCCACCGTCGACGATTTCATAGACCGGCATGCGATCGAGGCCTTTGAGAGTCGCTAGGCCCAGCTTTCGGATACCGAACCAGAAATCCTCGACCCCGTCGTTGATTGGAAACACGAAGTAATGGCGATTCTGATCTTGCCCTCGATACAAGGTCCCCAGGTCTTCGGATCGATCCAACTGGGAGAGAAACTCACGAGTGGAAACGATACCCTCGTTGACCAGCGCACCGTTCTGATTGATGTAGCAGTAGAACCGTCTCGACTCCTCGTCCTTGTCGACAAGATCGATATTCTTGCGAACCGCAGGCGCGAAAAAGTCTTCGACTTCCGAAGACTCGTACCCTTGGCCGACCAGGAGGTGCTTGATTTCGTCGATCTCACGCATAGTCTTTCCGGTGGCGAGCCGGCTCAACTCGACGATGCCGTGACCAAAAAACTCGTATCTGCGCGTCCCTCCGAAATCGCCTTCCTCGATCGGTAGCAGCCTGTACTCACCAAAATTCAGTGCGATGCGCATTCCGCGATCGAAGGGAAACCCTTCTCGAAGCGCTCGCTCGTAGTAGCGCTGCAATTCGAGCGCCATGACCATGAGCTTGGCAGGATGTCGGCCCGAGTACAGCGCACCGTCACCGAGATACTTTTCAAGCTGCAGGCGGCGCGATTTCGCCATTTGATTGACCCATCGCTGGAATCGAAACACGCTTCGGTAGGAGCTATCCTGATCCTCGCTGCCGGCTCGACCGAGCACAGAGACGATCGCGGAGAAGTCTGTGATGTCGTAGATCAGACCACATCGACGCACCAGTGGATCGATGACCCAAGTCGTGGTGAAGTCCAAGGGTCGCGTGCTGGCTGAGAGTCTGACGGTACGTGCCGACCCGCTAGAACCTCTCAAGTGAGGAGACTGGCACGTCAGGACCCCCTGTTGAAGCTTGACCGGCAGAATCATCCTCCTTTGCGCCAGCATAACTTCGAATTCTTTGAGTTTGAGAAGCAGACTTTCCCAGAGGATAACCTGTTTTGGACTCAGGAAGATCTCAGGATCGTATTCGGGCAATTCGGAGAGAAACCTCACATATCCAGGTTTGTGAAAGAGTTCCTGCTCCTGTCCTTCTCCTTTTGCGCCCAGCAGGTGAACCGAGGCGCTTCGGAGCTCTGGATCCTTGCGAAGCCCCTCGGTGAGCCAGCTTTGAAGTCGACTGAGTCTGGCGCGAAAGTCCTTGCCGTCCACCCGCGTGGACCCCCGAAAGTAGCTGTCGAGCTCGCTTAGATCAGGACTGATGTGATCTTCCGTAAGTATCAGGACGTTGTCGCGCATCCGAGCCAGCAGTGCCGGGAAGAGATCCTTTTCGGCTTCCTCCGCCTCTTCCGCTATACGGTGGACGATGTCGTAGGTCAGATCGAGAACCCGATCCAGAAATCGCTCGTAGATTCGGTACTTGATCGTATCTCCGTACGACTTGCCCACTTCCAAGTCGTACCGTCGAATTCGCCTCGGCATCTCCTTGAACAGTCTGGAGACGGCGACCGAGTGGTACAACCACAAGATGCTGGACAGACGTCGACCGAAGCTAGACCGGACTGCATTCTCCGTGCAGCGTTCCAGTACGACTTGATAGCGTCGCCAAGCTGCCTGGTGAGCTTTCTTGTCGACGGGCAGATTCTTGAGTGCGGCTACTTGGAGAGCCTCCTCGGCATGAAGATATGCTTCCAGGGCCTCTCGAAGCATCGAGAGGCCGTCGGTCATCAAAATCGCAAAGCCCCAGAAAGGAGTGGCCTCTTCAGTGTCGAGAAAGATCCGTTGCGGCTGAGGCAGGACCAATTCGGGGTCTGGGAAGACCAAACGGAGCTCTTCGGGATCAATTCTGAAGAAGTTGAATGACCCCGGGAACATCCTGTGCATTGTGGCTTTGGTCATCATTTCGGTCTGTTGATGCTACCAGCACTTGACAGTGGCTTCGTGTCCGGGTGGTTGGTTCGGTTGATAGACTTGGCCACCCGCGGCGGAGGGACCGTTGTGGATTTCAGGAGACAAAAGTGAAGCAACCAGCAATCAAACTGGCGACCGGTGATTCTATAGAAGGATCGCTTGTTGTTGCCGGATGTTTCGAGAGTGCGGTGCCAGATCTTCACAGGTTCGGTCGGCGACTAGGATCCACTGTCGACCGAGCCCTGGAGCAGCCCGGATTCAAAGCCAAGCCAAAACAAGTATGTCGAGTCTCCACCCGCTCGCGAGATCCGATCTCGGTCGAGGTTCACGGCTTGGGAAAGGCTGCGAAGTTTTCGGTCGACCGCCTCTGTGACTGGACCGGCCGCGTCGTGGCTCGCTCTCAAGAAGAGGGTCATCCGGAGCTGTTTCTGATTGTCCCGAATCACCCGGCCGCGCGTGGTAGATGCGCCCTGCAGCTGATGGTGATGCTCTTGCTTTCGGGGTATCGGTTCGACAAGTTCAAGCGTCGGAGCTCTCGGCCTGGAGTCCGGACCATCTGGGTCGTTCCACCGCCTGGTGATGAAGAAGGGTACGCGCGGGCACTAAAGCTAGCTCGACCGATCTCCCGGGGTGTGCGTTGGACACGGGATCTTGGCAATACTCCACCCAACGAGGCCAATCCCTCCTGGATGGCCGAGCAGGCCGTATCACTCGCAGATCGGGCAGGATTGCAGTGTCAAGTCCTCGAGGAGTCAGAGCTCGAAGAGCGAGGAATGGGAGGCATTCTTGCCGTTGGACAGGGTTCGGCGAACCGGCCGCGTCTGGTTCGACTCGAGGGAGGCGAGGGTGACGAAGTCGTTTCGTTTGTCGGTAAGGGTGTGACGTTCGATACCGGCGGAATCTCGATCAAGCCTTCCAGCGGAATGGAGGAGATGAAATACGACAAAGCCGGGGCTTGCACGGTCCTCGGCATTGTTCAGGCAATTGCTCAACTTGGCATACCCATCCGGTATCGGGCCTATCTTCCGCTGGTGGAAAACATGCCCGGTGGTGGATCGTACCGTCCCGGCGATATCATCCGCTGTTACAACCGCAAGACAGTCGAGATTCTCGACACGGACGCCGAAGGAAGGGTTATCTTGGCAGACGCACTGTCCTGGGCTGCGGAGGAGAAGCCCGACAACCTGGTGGAGTTTTCGACCCTGACCGGAGCCTCTGTGGTGGCTCTGGGTCATCACGGTGCGGCGCTCTATTCGCCGGACGACCACCTGGCGGAAGAGCTGCTGCAGGCGTCAGAAAGCTCTGGCGAGAAGCTTTGGCGAATGCCCTTGTGGAGAGAATTCGAGGAAGAGATGAAGGGCGCCCATGCCGATCTGCGTAATCTGGGTATCCGCTGGGGTGGCGCCAACAGTGCCGCCGCTTTTCTGTCGAATTTCGTCGGCCGAGTTCGCCGTTGGGCTCATCTCGATATCGCGGGTCCTGCCTACAAGGCCTCGCGGGAGGCGGCATCTTCGGGAGCCACCGGATACGGCGTCAGCCTGACGATCGACTGGCTGCTGTCCAAGACCGACACGTTCTGATCGGCAAAATATGGATCGAATTCTGACGCTTCACGGCCTGACCGTTTCCTTCCCAGGGCGTGAGTCTTGGATCCCGGTCGTACGAGACGTCTCTTTTGGGCTCGATCGGGGAGAGTTCTTGGGGCTGGTAGGGGAGTCGGGTAGCGGCAAGAGTATGACCGCGCTTTCGATTCTGAGGTTGCTGCCTCCAAACAGCCGCATCGACGCTGGAAAAGTTCTTCTCGAAGGTGTGGACCTTTTGCAGCTCTCGGAATCCGAGATGCGATCGGTTCGGGGAGGGAGTGTAGGAATGATCTTCCAAGAGCCGATGACCGCGCTGAATCCGGTCCTGACTGTAGGTTTTCAGATCGCGGAGGCGGTCCGGGCGCACCACGAAATGACCAAACAAAGCGCCATGCGACAAGCCGAAAGACTGATGGAAAGAGTCGCAATACCGGATGCCAAGAATCGTCTAAAAGACTATCCGCATCAGCTTTCCGGGGGACAACGACAGCGGGTCATGATCGCCATGGCTCTCGCCGCAGATCCTGACGTGCTGATTGCAGACGAACCGACGACGGCTCTGGACGTGACGATTGAAGCCCAGATCCTCGAGCTTCTTGAAGAGCTCAGGAGAGATCTCGACTTGGCGATTCTTTTGATTACTCATGATCTGGGTGTGGTGGCCGAGACCTGCAGCAGGGTCGTCGTCATGTATGCCGGCCAGATTGTGGAGGAAGGATCGGCGGCGGCGGTCTTCGATCGACCAGCCCACCCATACACGAAGGGGCTCTTGAACGCGATGCCGAGGCTGGGAACGAGATCTGAAGAGGGCCGTTTGGCAACGATTCCGGGTCAAGTTCCCGAACCGAGTCGACTTCCTACCGGTTGTGCGTTCCACCCTCGGTGCCCAGAGGTCATGGATATCTGTGCTACGACCGATCCTGCCGAGGTCCCGGTCGAAGCGGGTCGCGTCGCCCGATGTTTCTTGCACCACAATCTCGAGATCGCGAAGGAGAACCGGTGACGGACCTGGTGCGAGTCGATAGGGTCTCCAAAGAGTTCCCAGTCCGAAGGGGAGTGCTTCAGCGGGTACAGGGCCGCGTGGTGGCGGTCGATGAGGTGAGCCTGGACGTCAGAAAAGGTGAATGCGTCGGGCTGGTGGGGGAGTCGGGTAGCGGCAAGAGCACACTCGGTCGATGCATTCTGCGACTTCTCGATGTTACACAAGGTTCGATCTACTTCGAGGATCAAGACCTCGTTCCGCTCAAGGGTGAAGACCTTCGTCGTCGTCGTCGTGAGTTCCAGATGATCTTTCAAGACCCATACGGTTCTCTGAACCCACGAATGAGCGTTGGCCAGATTCTGAGCGAGCCACTCGAGGTTCACGATGTCGTCCCCGCCGAGGACCGGGGTACCCGAGTTGCAGAGCTTCTCGAGCTCGTGGGGCTTTCCCCGGACTCGGCCCAGCGATACCCCCATGAGTTCTCGGGTGGGCAGCGTCAACGAATCGGGGTGGCGAGAGCGCTAGCTCCCGAGCCCAGATTCATTGTCGCAGACGAACCGGTGTCGGCGTTGGATGTCTCGGTGCGAGCTCAGATCATCAATCTTTTGATGGATCTCAGAGATCGGTTGGGTCTGAGTTTGCTCTTCATCGCGCATGATCTTGCGGTGGTCGAGCAGATCGCAGACCGGGTGGCGGTGATGTACTTGGGTAGGATTATCGAGTTCTCGAAAACCGGAGATCTCTTCGCACGACCCCAACATCCATATACTGTCAGTTTGTTGTCGGCGGTGCCGGTCCCGGATCCGAATCGAAAAGGTGACAGGATCATCCTCGCCGGCGAGGTCCCGAGTCCAATGAATCCGCCAAATGGGTGCAAGTTCCACCCACGCTGTCCAATCGCGCAAGAGCGCTGCCGGCAGGAGGAACCGGTGCTGACCCAGCTCGACAGTGGCCAGAGCGTCGCCTGCCACTTTCCGGGAGAGTTCGAGTCGACGCTACAAGTATCGATCACTGATGGAACTTTCTAGTCTCTAGAACGTAGGACTGAAGAGCGGCTAGACCTGTTGTCTGAAGGTTTTCTCAAGGATATCCAACCTGGTGTGAGGATGAGAGTGATGAGAATGCAACGATTTTCCGGGCAGTTATTTTGTTGTCAGAGTCGGCGGCCATTGGGAATTCTCGCTGCCGCGGTGTTACTGGCCATTGTGGTTGCAGGCTCTGGCTTGGCCGAGACCACGGTCGTGAGCACGGTGCAGCCTGATTTGGCGGTCAAACCGGCACTTGCGATCGCAGATGGTCAAGTCCAGCTCAGTCTCGAGGAGGCAAAGGCGATCGCTCTCGAACGAAACCTGACTTTAGTGGTTGAGCGCTACACGACCGAAGAGGCTGATCTCTTTGTCAAACAAAACCGGGGTATTTACGATGTCTTCAGCACGGTTGACATGGGGCAGTCCAAAGACACGGCACCCACTGCATCGAATCTCGCCGGCGCCGAGGTGCAGGAATTCAAGCAGCGCGATTGGAATTTCGGATTCGATCAGCTGATCTCGACAGGTGGAAATGTGTTCCTCGACTGGAACAACAATCGGACCGAGACCAATTCTTTGTTCGCCACTCTGAATCCGGCTTATCGGATCGATCTCGACCTCAGCCTGAGCCAGCCATTGCTCCGAAACGCCGGAAAGCTTGCGACCAATCGAAATATCACCATTGCCCGGACCAATCGGAGTATCAGTTTCGAGAACTTTGAGCGTCAGGTGACTTCTGTGCTCCTGGCCGTGGAAGAGGCCTACTGGAATCTGGCCGAGTCGATCGCGCAGCTGGAAGTGGCGATGGAGAGCGAAGCGTTGGCGGTTCAGCTTCACGAGCAGAACAAGATTCGGGTCGAAGTCGGGACCCTTGCCCCCCTCGAGCTGATCCAGAGCGAGGCCGGCGTGGCTGACCGGGTCGTCGAGATCATTCGCGCCAGAGCTTCAGTCGGTGAC